>Ga0307964_1000132_pt1 | contig 44422 bp, 40 predicted proteins | sample OrgLakmetagen596_FD_201823 | JGI IMG/M metagenome (GOLD analysis project Ga0307964, IMG submission 201823) | Saline water microbial communities from Organic Lake, Antarctica - #596 | ecosystem: Environmental > Aquatic > Non-marine Saline and Alkaline > Saline | place: Antarctica: Organic Lake... | reverse complement strand
TCGCGCTGATGGCCGACGATCTCGGCAAGATTCCCGAAGCAATCGGGCTGGCCCGGGCGACCCTGAACAACATTCGCCAAAACGTGGTGATTGCGCTGCTAACGGTTATTGGACTCCTCGCGGGCGTGTTCGCCAACGAGGGGCACATGGCCGGTGGCATGTTCATCCACCAGATCTCAGTGCTGGTGGTTGTGGTCAACGGTATGCGGTTGCTGCGTGCTCGCCCAGGGGCGTGCGGACCATTCCGGCCGCTGCCCAGCAACCCGCACAGGCTGTTTAGCGGCATAAGCGCCGGAGAGGGCAAGGCCTTCTCCGGCGAACGAAATTCACCTTGCCAGTTTCTTTTTGCAGCATGTCCGTGATGCGTTACCTGCGACTACTCGGCCCATGCCCTCCGAACCCGTCACGCATGGCCGATAACAGGCGGTTGCCATAGCGCGCCTGATCCCGACTGGTAAAGCGCTGGAACAATGCCTGGGCCAATAGCGGTGCAGCCGTCTCCGTCGCGATGGCTGTCTGCAGCGCCCAGCGTCCTTCTCCCGAATCTGCTACTCGGCCATCATGAGCGGTCAGGGCGGGATCGACGGCTAATGCCTCACCGGTCAGATCGAGAAGCCAGGAACGGATCACCGATCCTTGCCGCCAAAGCTGGGCGATTTCCGCGAGATCGAAGTCGTAATCGACGGCTTCCGGATTGTCGCAGGAGGCGGGAAGCTCATCGGGGCTTTGCCGATCGTGGCCGGCATTGCGAAGCAGTTCGAAACCTTCGGCATAGGCGGCCATGAGCACGTATTCGATGGCGTTGTGTGCCATCTTCACGTAATGACCGGCCCCTGCGGGGCCGCAGTGCAGATAGCCTTCTGCCGCGGTGCCGCTGTCATTTCCCAGAGGTACGGGTGCCATGGTGCTTCCCCTGCCGGGCGCCAGAGTGCGGAAGAGCGGAGCCAGACGAACCACCGGCGCGTCAGCGCCACCGATCATCAGGCAGTACCCCTGCTCCAATCCCCATATGCCACCGGACACACCGACATCGACAAAGGCAATACCCTTTTCGGCCAGGCTCTTTGCTCGATAACGCGTATCACGATGATGGGAGTTGCCGCCGTCGACCAGGATATCGTCGATGCCGAGCAAGGGGCTCAGGGTGTCAATGACATTCGCCACCGCGGTGGCGGGAACCATCAACCAAATCACCCGTGGCACCGTCAAACGCTCGACCAGTTCATCAGTCGTTCGTGCAGGTTCGGCACCAAGCGCCGCGAGTCTGCCCAGCGCCTCGGCATCGCCATCATGCACGACTACGTCATGGCCCGCCGCCATCAGGCGTTGCGCCATATTGCCGCCCATGCGGCCCAGTCCGATAATTCCGATTTGCATTACACAGTCATCCTTTGCATAACAATCAAGCGTCAAGCGTTCGAGTCTGGCCTTGCGGGTCGGTGGCTGCGACACGCAGCTCGCGGGTTGTAGGTCCGGAGGGAAGACTCACGACAGGCTCGTGTTTGGCACGAGGCGATACGCCGACCGACAAAACTCCCGATGTTAATTGAACATAGCAGTTGACTGGGGTCTTAGCCACCGGTGCAATAAGCGAAATTTTGTTCGATTGACGGCCAGCCCAATCACGTTAATGCGATGTATTCTTGTTGACACCCTATAAGATTTATATTATATATATCTTATAGAAAAAAGACAGGAGAAAGCACATGTCCGAACATCTCTACCCTTCCGCCACGCTGAAGACCAATAAACAGCGAGCCTCCCTGGCACCGGAGATTCACGACGCCTTTCAGGAGTTCAGTCAAAAGGTCTTCGCTGACGGCGCTCTGGATAAGAAAACGAAGCAACTGATTGCAGTGGCCGTAGCGCATGTTACCCAGTGTGGCTATTGTATTCGGGGACATACGAAGGCGGCGGTTCGTGAAGGCGCGGCCCCCAATGAGATCATGGAAGCCATATGGGTTGCCTCGGAGATGCGGGCGGGCGGAGCCTACGCCCATTCGATCGTGGCACTGGACACGATCAACGATATGGAGAAGAAATCCATCAAGGATTGAGCGCGGGCGTTGCGCGCGCAGCGCCTCACGGCGGCATCACGCCGTCAGCCGGCTAATGTATACTGAATCGAACAATCACCGCTGAGAAAAATAAGGCTGCACGCGTGAGTTCCGAGATTTCTCGCCCCATCGTCCTATCCGGCATTCAGCCCTCTGGCGCGCTGACGCTGGGCAACTATATCCGCGCGCTCAAGCACTGGGTGGCCATGCAGGACACCCACGACTGCTTGTTCATGCTCGCGGATATGCACGCGATCACGGTGCGTCAAAATCCGGCCGCGCTGCGAGAGCGATGCCACGAATTCCTGTGTCTGTATCTGGCCGCCGGTATTGACCCCGAGCGCGCGACGCTGTTCGTACAGTCGCACGTGCCCGCGCACGCCCAACTCGCCTGGCTGCTCAACTGTCATACCTCGATGGGCGAGCTCAACCGCATGACCCAGTTCAAGGACAAGTCAGCGAAGAACGCCGAGAACATCAACGCTGGTTTGTTCGATTATCCGGTGCTCATGGCGGCCGATATACTGCTGTACCAGTCCGATGCGGTGCCGGTGGGCCATGATCAGAAGCAGCATCTGGAGCTGGCGCGCAATCTGGCCGAGCGTTTCAACGCACGCGCCGGTGAGGCGGTGTTCAGCATTCCCGAGCCATTCATTCCCGAAGTAGGCGCGCGCATCATGAGCCTGGGCGATCCAGCTGCCAAGATGTCGAAATCGGACGCCGTCGAAGCCAACGTGATCAAGTTGCTGGACGATCCGAAACGGGTGGCCAGGAAGATCAAGCGAGCGGTCACCGACTCCGACGGCGAAGTGCGCTTTGATGAAGACAACAAGCCCGGGGTATCCAACCTGCTGTCGATCTATTCCGCGGTCACCGACGAATCGATCGCGGATCTGGAAAACCGCTATGCCGGCCAGGGCTACGGCGCGCTCAAGAGCGGTCTCGCCGACGTGGTGGTGGCATTTCTGGAACCACTGCAGCAGCGCTATGGGGCGTTTCGGGAAGACGTTGCCGGTCTGGATGCGATGCTGGCCCGCGGCGCGGCGGGCGCACGTCAGCGCGCCGCGCCGACACTGGAACGTGCCTTTGCGCTGACCGGCTTCCTGCCACCCGTATGATCGGCCGCCAAGCCCCAAGGCGCGCCCTTCTTTTTAATAACGCAGGCTGCGTTATCATCGGCGTTGGCGGCGTAGCCGCAACCTAAGCAGGTGAACGTCGCTTGCGACGGTCGGTTGCCTCTTTCAGCGTGGCCACACTGGGAACATTCTTGACTGGAATAGTGCGGTTTTACCCGTACCATCAGCTTGCCACGGTCTTTTAGTTTGTACGCGGTGAACTGGCGAATCTGACCCATGTTGACTGAATACAGGGCTTTGTTAAGCCCGCGCTTCGCGCTGGCGCAGTTGGCCAGCCAGCGCCCGGTGTCTTCACACAGTTTCGCCTTAGGTTTTCGCACCATATTGTTGATCTTGAGATCTTCAAAAACAGCAATGAGTGGGGTGTTATCCGCGATTTTCTTGGAAATGTGGTGCGAATTGTTGTTCTGAATCTGGGCCTTTTTCTCGCTGTACCGGCCTATTCTGCACTGCATATTTTTCTCGCCACCGGTACGCTTTCGCTTTACGGTGCCGGCTGTGCTGTCATTGGCTCGGGCCATTCGGGCGTATTTTCGCTGATACCGAGCGCGGCGATCTTCCAGTTTCGCCAAGGCCGCAAGGGCTTCATCTGACAGGTGATACACCGCGCCCGATGACCCTGTGACCTGGCGTTTCACGCCCAGGTCAAAGCCTCCTACTTGGCTTGTTAGCTCTTCATCGGTGAGCGACACGGCGTACTGCCGAACGGCGCTCTCGTTCATCACATCCAGCTCTTTGTCGAAACTCATCGACAACCAGAACCGGCCTCCTTTGCGTGACACATACAAGGCCTTGCCCGCGGCTTCCTTTCGAGAAACCTGCGAACAGATGGGATCGGAGTTAATCGAGTGCAACGGCGAAGGCGATCACGTTCACCTGATCGCGAGCGTTCACCCTCGACATTCGATCTCGAACTTTGTGGGTAAACTGAAAGGGAAAAGCGCCTACGTTCTTCGTCGTGATTACCACAAAGAGATCAGCCCCTGGCTGTGGGGTAACCACCTCTGGAGTCCTAGTTATTGCGCGGTGTCTACCGGTGGCGCCTCGCTGGACGTGGTAAAGAACTACGTCCAGAAGCAGCAAAGACCCGTCTAATATCCACCTAAAACCGGGCTATCCCTCCGCTGAAGCCAAAGGGTTTGCGCCCGGCAGTTCATCGATCAATCAAGACACGTGGTAGCGCATGATCGGGTGATCAACGGCGCCACCGACACCGGGCCTAGTTCAAATGCATGTAGAATTCATTCGGCCATGACTATGAGCTTGTTTTTTACCGACCACGAATGGCGCGAAAAACGTATTTGACGCGCGACGTTGACCCAAGAAGTACTTACGGTTGCGATGTTGACAGGCCGGGAAAGCGCGCCGTTGCGTGGCGGCTGTGGCAGCCCACGCAGCCCTGGATCATCTCAGAAAACTGCTGCAATTGGCGCGTCGTATCCTGGTCTCGCCCGGCTTCGGCAAGCTCTTCGCTGAGCTCATGGAGCGCCTGGTCGCGCTCTAGAAACGCTTCTGGTACGACGGCGAGTAGAGCCTGCTTGTCCGCTTCGGTCATTTGCTGCTCCATGATGAAGCTGTCATGAATCGCCTGTGCCTCTTGAGCCACGGTTTCGTGGTCGCCCTGCACGATGGCGGCTTGGATTTGCTCGCTGGCTTTGAGGATGGCCTGCATCTCCTGAATAAGCAGAACCCGGACATTTGGCGGGAGCTGTTCACCGACGTTGGTGCCGCCGGACTGTTCGGCTCCCGCGGTGCCGAAGACGCCCATTGCCAGTAACGCGAATACAAACGTTCCCACCGTTGCTTTCATCTTATTCATCTCCTTTGGGGTATTACAAAAAAACAATCTGCTCAATTGCGAGCCTACCGGATCCATGCGTGACTGTCCCAGAGTAAACTACATCGGGTCGTTGCTGCTATTAACTCGGGTACTTGCTACTGACATCGCGGCCTATGCGATCAATGAATAACTAAGCGTTTCAACCAATTGAGCAGGGCGGTGGGCAGTAATTCGGGGCGTGGCAACAGTGCGTAATGATGGGCACCAAAGATGTGCGGCAAGTAGCTGGGGCCTGGCTGTCAATGTACCGGTTAAAAAGCAGCATTAGGTCCATTCCTATCACACTGCGGTCCGATTTTTTTGTGAAGCACGAGGCCGGGTTTCGGTCAATACGCTCCCTGACAGTCAGAATTCATTTATGCTCGCGGTCTGACGCGCCAGGCGCATCGCATCATGGCGTTCAAACGCTAACAGTGCCCCAAGCAACTCCTCGGCTTCGGGAATTTGTGCCTCGTTGCTCAGTTGACGGTAGAAATCAATCACTTGATCATGGAAGTCGAAGACCTCCCGAAAAATATCATCGATTGACAGTGAGCCATAAGGCACGTCACCGATACGATGCGTCCGGATTGGCCGTTGCTCAAGTTCTGCGTAGAGGTAGGGAACGTAGGTTTTCAAGGCCTGGGACGAAGCTGTGCGCTCGAATTCGCCCACTACACGTTCCATCTCAGCTTCGTGGGCGGCCAAATATTCAAGCAGCATCCTGGCCCGCTCTTCTTTATGCTGGTTGGCGCCCTGAACGAGACAATGTGCCAGATGCTCATGTAGCTTGCGTGTCCAGTCAATCAACTCACCGAACGTCTTGATGCTCATGGTCATGTACTCTTTGTTCAAATCTATTGGACGGGCAAGAGATATTGTTCATTTCACCTGTAAAGTATGGCAGGAGATCGGGGAAATAGCTTACTTCCATGCGTGTTTTTATCAGGAAAATCTATGTCAGCGACAGCCAGTTATTCAGAATGATCTTTTTCTTCGGGGAAATTCATTTCATCTTCCGCGAACAGCTCCTCGAGTTCTTTCAAGGCTTCGCGCTGTGACCTTATTAGCATTTCCGGGTAGCCTGGCTTAATGCTGCACGATTGTCGTTGTCCCGCATTTCGCTTACCCCATTTGCCATAGCGCTAGTGCCCAGGTCACCAGCGTCAGTCCGATACTCGGAAAAACCACAATCCATCCCGACCGGTAGATGTCAACCAGCTCAAAACCAATCACCGCATCCCACAGTAAATGGCGGATACCGTTACACAGGTGAAAGAACAGCGCCAATGTCCAGATGAACAGCAGTAGCAAGCCCAGAGCAGAGCCAAGCCAGGCATTGAGATGAGTGAAGGCTTGCGCCTCGGTGGCGGCCGTTAATAACCATCCCACCAGCAATACGGCCCCAAGACTAAGGAAGAGACCACTCAGTCGATGACCAAAAGACAGCACCGAGGTAAGCTGCGGGCGATAAACCTGCACATGGGGTGATCGAGGTCGCGACTTATGATTCATGACTGCTGCCTCCAAAGTTTAACTTTTTATTCAACTCTGTCGCGTGATCATCTTGCGCTTGATTTCGGCGATCGCCTTACCCGGATTAAGGCCCTTGGGGCAGGTGCGGGTGCAGTTGAGAATCGTATGACAGCGATACAGCCGAAACGGATCATCCAGTTCGTCCAGGCGCTCGCTGGTCGCCTGATCACGGCTGTCGGCCAGAAAACGCCAGGCCTGCAAGAGTACCGCGGGGCCTAGAAATCGGTCGCCATTCCACCAATGGCTAGGACAACCGGAGGTACAACAAAAGCACAGGATGCATTCATAATAGCCATCCAGTTTACTGCGATCTTCCGGTGATTGCAGATGTTCTATGCCGCTTGACGGCGCCCGCGAAGGTTTCTTCGCCGGTCAATCCAAGTGTCTCTGCATTCTGGCCATCGGGGAACTGCAGCGGCAGCACGCCCATGCCGATCAGATTGGAGCGATGAATACGCTCGTAGGATTCGGCAATCACCGCGCGCACACCTAGCAGGGCCGTGCCTTTGGCCGCCCAATCACGCGAAGAACCCGAACCGTATTCTTTGCCGGCCAGGATCACCAGCGGCGTCTTGGCCGCGGCATAGCTCTCGGCGGCCGCGTAGATGGTGGTGACCGGGGCATCGGCCCGGGTGAAATCGCGGGTGAAGCCGCCCTCGGTGTCGGGAGCCAGGTGATTGCGCAAACGGATGTTGGCGAAGGTGCCACGAATCATCACTTCGTGGTTACCGCGGCGCGCACCGTAAGAGTTGAAATCCTTGTGCTCGATATTATGTTCCATGAGATAGCGACCTGCCGGTGAATCCGGTGCGATCGCCCCAGCCGGGCTGATATGGTCGGTGGTCACCGAATCGCCGAGCTTGGCCAACACCCGGGCGCCGGTGATATCGGTCAAGGGAGCAGGATCGCGCTCCATACCGTCGAAGAACGGCGGCTTGCGCACGTAGGTCGAATCGGCCTGCCACTGGAAGGTATCACCCTCGGCAATATCCATGCGCTGCCAACGTTCGTCCCCAGCGTAGAGATCGGAATAGCCATCGGTGAACATCCCGGCGTGCAGATTCGCCGCGATTGTGTCCTCGATGGTCTGTGGCGAGGGCCAGATATCGTGCAGATAGACCGGCTTGCCGTCAGAGTCTTCACCCAAAGGATCGTGCAGCAGGTTAACGTGCAGGCTGCCGGCCAGAGCATAGGCCACCACCAGCGGTGGCGAGGCCAGGAAGTTCATCTGCGTCTGGGGGTGGATCCGGCCCTCGAAGTTGCGGTTGCCGGACAGCACCGAGCACACGGTCAAATCGTTGTCATTGACCGCGGCGCCGACTTCCGGGATCAGTGGCCCCGAATTGCCGATACAGGTGGTACAGCCGTAGCCCACCAGATGGAAACCGAGCTTTTCGAGATACGGCGTCAAGCCGGCGCGTTCGATGTAATCGGTGACCACCCGGGAGCCGGGAGCCGGGCGCCAGCGAGGTTTTGACCCAGGGTTTGCTGACCAGTCCTTTCTCCACGGCATTTTTGGCCAGCAATGCCGCGCCGAGCATGACCGACGCGCAGCGCGTCAGCCTGGGATTGACCTGCAAGCAGCGCGCAGACCGCATTCGGCGCGATGCGCAGTGGCACTCGGTCCTGCGGGCGCTTGGGTCCGGCCAGCGACGGCTCGACGTTGCCAAGATCGAACTCCAGGATCTGGGAATATTCGGCCTCGTGCTCCGGGTCGTGCCACAGGCCCTGTGCCTTGGCGTAGGCCTCGACCAGGCGGATCTGGTGCTCGGGCCGCCCGGTCAGGCGCAGATAGGAGAGGGTTTCGTCGTCGATCGGAAAGATCGCGCAGGTCGAACCGTACTCGGGGCTCATGTTGCCGATGGTAGCGCGATTGGCCAGCGGCACACTGGCCAGGCCAGGGCCATAAAACTCGACAAACTTGCCGACCACACCGGTAGCACGCAGCAGCTCGGCGACCGTGAGTACCAGGTCGGTGGCGGTGGTACCCGGTTTCAGCTCCCCGGTGAGTTTGAAACCGACCACCTGGGGCATCAGCATGCTGATCGGCTGGCCGAGCATCGCCGCTTCGGCCTCAATGCCGCCCACGCCCCAGCCGAGCACGCCCAGGCCGTTGACCATCGGCGTGTGCGAGTCGGTACCCACCAGGGTGTCCGGGTAGGCAAGGGTTCCGTCGGGAGTCTCGCGGGTAAACACCACTCGGGACAGGTATTCGAGGTTAATCTGGTGGCAGATGCCGGTGTCCGGTGGCACAACCTTGAAATCGTTTAACGTTTGCGCGCCCCAGCGCAGCAGCTGGTAGCGTTCTGCGTTGCGTTCGAATTAATGCACGGCACGCCGGTGAAATTTTGCATCAGCACCCGCGCCGGCGTGTACTGAATTTCCTGTGTGCGCACATGCTTCGGCTGCCACTACGCCAGAGCCTGGATCTGCTCGGGGGGGGGTGATTCGCTCACCGTCCTCGTTGCGAAGCAGGTTTTCCAGTAACACCTTCAGGCTGTAGGGCAGCCGCTGCGCGCCGTCGATACGATCAAGGCGATAGATGGTGTAGGTCGCATCGTCGACTTTGAGTGTGTCGCGGGTATTGAAACTGTTGGATGACATGGAAGGCCTCCGCAACAAGTGAGTTGTATTGTCCGGTGGGAAGACCTATGAGGGGCTCGTGTTTGGCACGATGCAACACATAGGACGACAAGGCTCCCGTTATCAGTTGAACATAGCAGTCGATTGGGGTAGCTGCCACTGGCGCGCATGACCTCTGACATGAGCCGTCAGGGTCAGCTCATGTCAGAGGTCATGCGCTTAATCGAGAAGCGCCTTTGACAAGACCTTAAGCGTCTCCTACGTTTAAAACTGACCGATGATTGGCAAGTATAACCGAGCATGACGTCGATCTTGATGAGCTCCCCTTGATGAGTTCCATAGAGTGGCAATTCTCAGAAACTATTAGGTCTAAGAAGCCATTAGCTTTTAAAAGTCATTAGCAGGATAACTATGCAACAGGGCGGGACAGCGTTGATTGCCGAGTACTGGGCCACCGGGCTTTTTGTTCTGGCCGTCATAGGCCTGTGCGCTTTCATGATCGGCGTGTCTGCGCTGCTCGGCGGGCGCAGTCAGGGGCCCAGCAAAGGGTTGCCTTTCGAAAGCGGCATCATCGGCACGGGGAGTGCACGCCAGCGTTTTTCGATCCAGTTTTATCTGGTCGCAATGCTCTTTGTAATCTTTGACATCGAAGCCATGTTCCTGTTTTCCTGGGCCGTGTCGGTGCGCGAGGTAGGTTGGGGCGGCTTCTGGGGTGCTGCGATGTTTATCGTCATACTTCTTGCCGGGCTGGTTTATGACTACCGTTCTGGTGCGTTGGACTGGGCTCCCGTAGGCAGTGAACGGCCGCATCGCGGAAAGTAATCACTTATTGGTTTTCATCTGGGAGGCACACCATGGCATACACCCTGACCCGGGCCGAAGATGCAGTGGCAGCAGAAAACGATCGCTACCCCTTAGGTAAGCAACAACGCGTCGAAGACCCGATGAGGCAACAGGTGCACCGCAGCGTGTACACCGGCAAGCTTAAAGACGTGCTCAATTCGACGGTGAACTGGGGCCGCAAGAACTCACTGTGGCCCTATAACTTCGGCCTGTCCTGCTGTTATGTGGAAATGACCACGGCGTTTACCTCGCCCCACGATATTGCCCGTTTTGGTGCCGAGGTCATCCGTGCTTCTCCACGCCAGGCGGATTTCATGGTCATTGCCGGCACCTGTTTTGTGAAAATGGCGCCGATTATCCAACAGCTCTACGACCAGATGCTCGAACCCAAGTGGGTTATTTCCATGGGCTCCTGCGCCAACTCTGGCGGCATGTACGATATTTATTCGGTAGTACAGGGGGTTGACAAGTTTTTGCCAGTGGATGTCTACGTGGCCGGCTGTCCGCCGCGCCCGGAAGCCTTTCTGCAGGGATTGCAGCTGCTGCAAGACTCGATTCAAGAGGAACGTCGGCCGCTATCCTGGGTAGTTGGCGATCAGGGCGTGTACCGTGCAGAGATGCCGTCCCAGCGTGAGAAACATCGCGATCGGCGTATTCAGGTGACAGAGCTGCGGACACCGGACAGCGTTTAACCCAAGAATTTCCAGATATTCTCACGCACCTCAGAGCGAGAGGGACACTGTCAAGATGAGCGTTGTTAACCCCAACACCAGCGCAGCAGCCGCTCCCGATCATCGGGCCAGCTCCCTCGTGGCAATGCTGAGAGAGCGCTTTGGTGCTCAGCTGCTCCATGAACAACCCACTTTAACGGGGATGCCGGTGTTGTGGGTGAGCCGGGACGCACTGGTTGAGGTGCTGGCAACGCTGCGCAAGCTACCCGAACCATTCGAGATGCTGTTTGATTTGTCGGCCATTGACGAGCGCCTGCGCAGTCATCGCCATGGCTTGCCCGAAGCCGATTTCACTGTGTTCTATCAGCTGCTGTCCGTATCGGGCAATCGCGACATCATGCTCAAGGTGGCGCTTCTCGAGCAGGATCTGTCTTTGCCTACAGTGATCCCGGTCTACCCCAACGCCAACTGGTACGAGCGCGAAGTGTGGGACATGTTCGGTGTTCACTTTAACGGACACCCCAACCTTTCCCGTATTTTGATGCCGTCTACCTGGCAAGGCCACCCGCTGCGCAAGGATCACCATGCCAGAGCGACCGAATTTGATCCTTATACCATGACCGTGGCGAGCCAGGAGCGAGAACAACAAGCCCTGAAGTTCAAGCCTGAAGACTGGGGCATGAAACGTAAAAACGATGAAACTGATTTCATGTTTCTTAACCTGGGGCCGAATCATCCGTCCGCCCATGGCGCATTTCGCCTTGTATTGCAGCTCGACGGTGAGGAGGTCATCGACTGCGTGCCCGATATTGGCTACCACCATCGTGGCGCAGAAAAGATGGCTGAGCGCCAGTCGTGGCACAGCTTCATTCCCTACACCGACCGTATCGATTACGTCGGCGGTGTGATGAACAATCTGCCCTACGTGCTGGCGGTGGAGAAGCTTGCCGGCATACAAGTGAATGGCCGCATCGAGACCATTCGGGTGATGATGGCAGAGCTGTTTCGTATTACCAGCCACCTGCTATTTCTGGGCACTTATCTGCAGGATCTTGGCGCCATGTCGCCGGTTTTCTATACCTTTACCGACCGCCAGAAGGGCTACGACGTGATTGAGGCGATCACCGGGTTTCGTATGCACCCGGCCTGGTATCGCATCGGTGGCGTGATGCAGGATCTGCCGAAAGGTTGGGATAGGCTCATGCAGGGCTTCGTTGACTGGATGCCTGCCCGGCTCAACGAATACGAGCGGGCGATGATGAAAAACTCCCTGGTATGGGATCGCACCAAACACATAGCCGCCTTCGATACTGCCAATGCGTTGGCCTGGGGCGTTACCGGCCCCAACCTGCGGGCCACCGGCTGCGACTTCGACCTGCGCAAGAAGCGTCCCTATTCGGGCTATGAGAATTTCGACTTCGAGATACCGCTGGCACACAACGGCGACGTCTTTGACCGCGGCCAGCTGCGCATCGACGAGATGCGCGAGAGTGTGAAAATCATTCAACAGTGCATCAATCACATGCCCGCAGGCGATTACAAAGCAGATCATCCGCTGACCACGCCACCACCCCGGGAGCGCATGCTTGAGCATATCGAAACCCTGATTACGCATTTTCTGCAGGTGTCCTGGGGGCCGGTGCTACCCAGCAACGAGTCGCTGCAAATGATCGAAGCCACCAAGGGCATCAACAGTTATTACCTGACCAGTGACGGCAGCACCATGAGCTACCGTACGCGAATCCGCACGCCAAGCTTTCCGCATCTGCAGCAGATTCCTGTGCTCATGCGTGGCGGTTTTGTACCGGATTTGATCGCGCATCTGGGCAGTATCGATTTTGTCATGGCCGACGTGGACCGCTGATTATGTCGCAAAATACGAACCCCCTCAGCACTGCCACCGACCTGATCACGACCGATGGCTTCCAGCTGCACGAGGACGATCGCCAGGCCATGCTCACGGAACGCGACCATTACGAGCAACCCCAGGCGGCTTGCATTGAGGCGCTGAAGATCGTGCAAAAGCGCCACGGCTGGGTGCCAGATGGAGCCATTGTCGCCATCGCCGAAACTCTGGGCATCGGTGCGGGAGCAGTGGAGGGCGTTGCTACCTTCTACAGCCTGATCTTTCGCCAGCCGGTGGGGCGTCATGTGATCCTGCTGTGCGACAGCAGCTCATGCTTCCTCACCGGCTATGAAGCGTTGAGCGAGGCCTTGAGCGAGCGGCTCGGCATAAGCTTCGGCCAGACGACCGGGGATGGACGCTTTACCCTGCTGCCGGTGTGTTGCCTGGGGGCCTGCGACCGCGGCCCAGCCATGATGATCGATGACGATACCTTCGGCCCCATCGCCGCAGACGATCTGGATGAACTTCTGGAGGCCTATTCATGAAGGCGATATCCAAAGATTCACGGCTGCGCTATCACTGCCAGCTGCGTCAGAGCGCTGCGGAACGCCAGGCTGACACACACCCGTTAACCTGGAGACTGCGCGAGGACGGCGCCCGGGTCGGGTTCGAGGAGTATTGCGCGAAGGAGGGCTATCAGAGTGCAACACACACCCTGAAGGAACGAACACCTGACAACGTCATCGATACCATGAAGCAGGCCAATGTGCGTGGCCGGGGCGGCGGCGGTTTCTCCGCCGGGGTCAAATGGGGCCTGACTCAGGTAGGAGACCAGCTGCCCCGTGGCTATCTCATATGCAACGCCGACGAGATGGAGCCGGGCACGTTCAAAGATCGTCTGCTGCTGGAACAGCTGCCGCACCTGCTGATCGAAAGCATGATCATCGCCGGCTACGCCAACCGCTCTTATTATGGCTATATTTTCCTGCGCGGTGAATACGTCGAGGCGGCGAGCTCCGTGGCCATGGCCATCGAAGAGGCACGGCAGGCCGGCCTGCTGGGAAGCGACATCGGCGGCAGCGGCTTCGATTTCGATATCGCCTTACACACAGGTGCCGGGCGCTACATTTGTGGTGAAGAAACCGCGCTGATTAATTCCCTGGAAGGCAAGCGCGCCAACCCCCGGGCCAAGCCTCCGTTTCCCGGCCAGTCCGGCGCCTGGGGCAAGCCCACGGTAGTGAACAACGTGGAGACTCTGTGCAATGTGCCTAGCGTTATGCAACACGGTGCAGACTGGCATCAAGGACTATCCGGCAGGCTCAGTGAGGACGGCGGCACCAAGCTGTATGGCGTCTCCGGGTTAGTGGAGCGCCCGGGGCTCTGGGAGCTGCCTATTGGCACCAGCGGCCGGGAGATTCTCGAACGCGCCGGTGGCATGCGCCAGGGCCACACCCTCAAAGCCTGGCTGCCCGGTGGCGGTAGCACCGGTTTTCTGTTGCCGGAACATCTCGATCTGCCTATGGACTTCGATACCATCGGCCAATACGGCAGCCGTCTGGGCACCGGCGTGATAGCCGTGGTCAGTGAGCGCCAGAGTATTGTTTCGCTGCTGCGCAACCTCGAACAATTCTTTGCCCGGGAGTCCTGCGGCTGGTGCACTCCCTGTCGCGACGGCCTGCCCTGGACGGTAAAAATCCTGCAGGCCCTGGAGCGCGGTGAAGGCAAGCCAGAATATATCGAGATCCTCGAGCAGCACACCATAGGGCTGAATTCTCCACGTACCTTCTGTGCCCATGCGCCGGGAGCAATGATGCCGCTGGAATCGGCTCTCAAACTCTTTCGTGCCGAATTTGAGGCTGGCATCGCTAGTACATCGCTGGAAGGGGTGAGCTGATGGCAACGATTCACGTGGACGGCAAGGCCTACGAAGTAGACGGCGCGGATAATCTGTTGCACGCCTGTCTGTCTCTGGGGCTCGACATTCCCTACTTCTGCTGGCACCCGGCCATGGACAGCGTCGGCGCCTGTCGTCAGTGCGCGGTCAAACAGTACAAGGACAAGAACGACACCCAGGGCAAGCTGGTGATGTCATGCATGACGGCTTCTACAGACAACAGCTGGATCTCCATCGACGACGAGGAAGCCAAGACATTTCGGGCAAACGTGGTGGAGTGGCTGATGACCTATCACCCCCACGATTGCCCAGTGTGCGAAGAGGGTGGCCACTGCCATCTGCAGGACGTGACGGTGATGACCGGCCACGACCGCCGCCGCTACGATTTTCGCAAGCGCACCCACCGCAACCAGTACCTGGGGCCTTTTGTTGCCCATGAGATGAATCGCTGCATTAATTGCTATCGCTGCGTGCGCTTCTATAACGACTATGCCGGCGGCACCGATCTCGGCGTTTTCGGCTCGAACAACAACCTGTATTTCGGGCGCCATCAGGAAGGCGTTCTGGAAAGTCCGTTCGCCGGCAACCTGACCGAAGTCTGCCCCACCGGCGTGTTCACTGACCAGACCCACTCGGACCGCTACGTTCGCAAGTGGGATATGCAGTTCGCGCCCAGCGTCTGCCATCAGTGTGCCGTGGGCTGCAATATCAGCCCGGGGGAACGCTACGGCGAGATTCGACGCATCGAGAATCGCTATCACGGCGAGCTCAATCGTTATTTCCTGTGCGATCGCGGACGTTTCGGCTACGGCTACGTCAATCGCACCGACCGGCCGCGTCAGCCAGAGTGGAGGAGCGAGGGGCGTAGCGAACAGGCAGATGACGCCGTTGCTCTGGAAGTGGACCCGGCGCTGGATCGCGGTGCTGATCTGCTGCGCAGCGCCCGGCGGGTAATCGGTATCGGCTCGCCACGGGCCAGCCTGGAAAGCAATCATCAGCTAATCAAGCTGGTGGGCCGGGACAACTTCTCTAATGGTATCGTCGCCGCGGAGCTGGCCTGCCTTGAGCGTATGGCGCAACTAGAGAGCTCCTGCGGCCTGCCGATTCCCACCGTGCGGGAGGTGGAAGCCCACGACGCAGTGTTGGTGCTGGGCGAAGACCTGATGCACAGCGCCGCGCGCCTGGCACTTGCGGTACGCCAAGCGGTACTGGCCCGGCGCGACGCTTTGGCAGAGGCGCGGGGCATCCCGACGTGGAACGCCGAAGCCGTAAAAACCTTGGCTCAGGATAGCAAGCATCCACTGTTCATCGCCTACCCCAGCACCACCGAACTCGACGAGATCAGTGCCGGTAGCTGGCAGTTAGCGCCCGCGGACATCGCCCGCTTGGGTTTCGCCATTGCCCATATTATCGATGAGAACGCACCGGCGGTGACAGGGCTTGATGAAACCTTTGCCACGGCGGCGCAGGCAGTGGCCGGGCAACTGATGGCAGCAAAAAGACCGCTGGTGATCAGCGGTGGCTCATTGGAATCTACCCAGGTGCTCGATGCGGCGGGCAGTATTGCCCGTGCGCTGTCACGTCGCGCCAGGCGCGCCGGGCTGATGTTGATACGCCGGGAAGCCAACAGCACCGGCCTTACCATGCTGGGCGGTCGTCCACTGGAGTGGGCCCTGGATGAAATCGTCGAAGGCCGGGCAGATGCCCTCGTGGTGTTGGAAAACGACCTGTACGTCCGGCTGCCGGAAGCGCGGGTTGAGGCCGCATTAGATACGGCAACCGCGTTGGTCGTGCTTGATCACCAGCGTACCCGCACCTGGCAGCGAGCCAGGCTTGGCTTGGCCGCCGCCAGTTTCACCGAGGCGGACGGCACGCTGGTCAATCTGGAAGGCCGGGCCCAGCGGTTCTACCAGGTCTTCGATACGAGCTATATACGCCCGGAGTCCCGCATCCACCAAAGCTGGCGCTGGCTACACGCCCTGCGTATCAGCCTCATTCGCGGCGAGGACAGCACCATTACTCTGGACCAGGCCACTGAGGCCTGTGCCCAGGATTATCCGGCACTGGCAGACATTGTTGCGAGCTCTCTGAGCGCGGATTATCGAGTTAAAGGCGTTAAGTTGGCCCGGTCCCCGCATCGCTCCAGTGGGCGAACGTCTCTGCGAGCCGACATTGCGGTAAGCGAACCGCGCACGTCCCAAGACCCGGATACGCCCTTCACCTTTTCCATGGAAGGTTACAGCGGCTTTGATCGGCCTCGTAAGGAAGTGCCGTTCGCCTGGGCGCCAGGCTGGAACTCGCACCAGGCGTGGAACAAGTTTACCGACGAAGTGGGCGGACATCTGCGTGGCGGCGATCCCGGAGTGCGCCTGGTTGCACCGCGGCCCGGTGCGTATCGCTATGCCAGCGATATCCCCGCGGCCTTCGAACCGCAACAGGACCGTTGGCAGCTGCTGGTGTTGCCGCGACTGTTTGGCGGCGAGGAAACTTCCTCCCGCTCCGCGCCCATTGAAGAACGTGCGGAACTGCCGACCATTGGTTTATCCAGCGCAGATGCGGCACGGCGGGGGTTTGAGCAGGGCGCATCGCTGACACTGGAAACAGAGACCGCGTGTCTTACCCTGCCATTACGCTGCGATCAGCGTTTACCCAGCGGTATCGTCAGCTTGCCGGCAGGAATATCCAGCGAATTCAGCAGCGGCGATTGGGCCAGGCTTGAGGCTTCGGGCCCCGACCATAAGGAGGCGCGCGAATGAGCTGGATAACCCTTGGCGACTGGCGACCCGAATGGTTGACCCCGACGGTGATGGATATCGCCGTGGCCATGATCCAGGCAGTGGTCATTCTGCTGGTAGCGGTGCTGGTGGGGGCAATCCTCACGGTGGTAGAGCGTCGCCTGCTGGGCTGGTGGCAAGACCGTTACGGCCCCAACCGGGTCGGCCCCTTCGGCTCCCTGCAAGTGGTCGCCGATATGATCAAGATCTTCTTCAAGGAAGACTGGATACCGCCCTTCGCCGACCGGACACTCTTCGTGCTGGCCCCGGCGATTGCTATGGCATCGCTGTTGCTGTCGTTCATGATTATCCCCATCACGCCGGGCTGGGGCGTGGCGGAATGGAATATCGGTCTGCTGTTCTTCCTGGCCATGGGCGGCATCAATGTCTATTCCGTACTGCTGGGGGGCTGGGCCAGCGCCAACAAGTATGCGTTGATCGGTGCCATGCGCTCTTCGGCCCAGACCATCTCCTATGAGGTATTCATGGGGCTGTCACTGATGGGTGTTGTTGCCATGGCGGGCACCTTCAACCTGCGCGAGATCGTCAATGCCCAGCAGGAAATGTGGTACATCATTCCCCAGTTTCTGGGTTTCTGTAACTTTCTTATCGCCGGCTTCGCGGTAGTGCACCGTCACCCCTTCGATCAGCCCGAAGCGGAGCAGGAGTTGGCAGACGGCTATCACGTTGAATACTCCTCTATGAAATTCGGCATGTTCTTTATCGGCGAATATGTCGGCATGCTGCTGATTTCGGCGCTAGTGGTGACGCTGTTCTTCGGTGGTTGGCACGGGCCGCTGCTGCCACCCATTGTCTGGTTTGTACTCAAGACCAGTGTCTTTTTGATGCTGTTCATTCTGGTGCGAGCCGCGATGCCCCGACCGCGTTACGACCGGGTGATGACCTTTGGCTGGATTGTCTGTCTGCCGCTGACGCTGATCAACCTGCTGGTAACCGGCGCGGTGATATTGCTTGTTGCGCCAGGCTGAGAGCATTCGAATGGATGATGAACGAGGAGCAACTGCTATGTATAAGGGGCTTTTAAAAGGTACCTGGTCGCAATTGCGTACCCTGGGTATGGTTTTTATGCACGGCTTTCGCAAGCGCGAAACCGTCAACTATCCGGAAGAAGAAGTTTATCTGTCGCCGCGCTACCGCGGGCGCATTGTGCTGACCCGGGATCCGGACGGTGAGGAGCGCTGCGTGGCTTGCAATCTGTGCGCCGTAGCCTGTCCAGTGGCTTGTATCTCGTTGGAGAAGGGCGAAAGGGAAGATGGGCGCTGGTACCCCGAATTCTTTCGCATTAACTTTTCGCGCTGCATTTTTTGCGGCATGTGTGAAGAAGCCTGCCCGACCTCGGCGATCCAGCTAACGCCAGACTTCGAGATGGGTGAATACAACCGCCAAGAGCTGGTATATGAAAAGGAAGATTTACTGATCAGCGGCCCGGGCAAGGACCACAACTACAACTTCTATAAGGTAGCGGGCATGGCCATCGCCGGGAAAGACAAGGGTAAGGGCGTGGCGGAATACGAGCCGATCAAGGTCACCACGCTGCTTCCCTGAAGCCGCATCGCCAGCGTCGCTACGCTGGAGAGAAGCGGAAAGGAGGGGAGAAGAATGGAGAGAGAAACATGGAATACGCATTTTACCTGAGCGGTCTGGTCGCAGTGCTGGCGACCCTGGGGGTTATCAGCAATCCCAATCCAGTGCATGGGGTGCTGTATCTGGTGGTGTCATTGCTGGCCGTGGCCATGGTGTTCTTTGCCCTGGGTGCGCCCTTCGCCGGCGCACTTGAGATTATCGTCTACGCCGGAGCGATCATGGTGCTGTTCGTTTTCGTGGTGATGATGCTTAACCTCGGCGAGGCGGCAGTCGCCCAGGAGCGCGTCTGGTTGCAACCGCGCACGTGGCTGGGGCCATCGCTGCTCGCCGGTGTCTTGTTGCTGACGCTGATCGACTTACTGTTGCGCGGCGATGCGGGCGTGCTAATTCAGGGCGATGTGCTGAGTGCCAAGCAGGTGGGCACGATTCTGTTCGGCCCTTGGCTGCTGGTAGTGGAACTCAGTGCTTTGCTGCTGCTGGCCGCACTGGTCACGGCCTCTCATGTCGGACGTTTACGCCACCCAGGGTCGGATTCAAAAATTGGCGAGGATGCTCCATGAACGGCGTACCCATGGAACATGGTCTGGTGTTGGCGGCCATCCTGTTCGCGCTGGGGCTGGCGGGCCTGATGTTCAGGCGCAATATGATCTTCATACTGATGAGCCTTGAGATCATGCTCAACGCCACTGGACTTGCCTTTATCGTCGCCGGCGCGGCCTGGCAGCAGCCGGAAGGCCAGGTCATGTTTCTGCTGGTGATCACGCTGGCGGCTGCAGAGGCCGCCGTCGGTCTGGCGCTGCTGATTCAGCTGCACCAGCGCTTTAAGTCCCTGGATATCGATGCGGTCAGCAGGATGCGCGGATAATGGAAATAATGACGTTACTGCCCTCGACCACGCTTCTGCTGCCGCTGACGTTTCTGTTGCCTCTGGCAGGAACGCTGATTCTGGCCTTTTCCCGCGGCAAGTTTAGCTATCGTGTCAGCACCATTGTGGGAGTCGGCAGCGTGGGGCTGGCCGCGCTGGTCACTGCACTGCTGGTACTGGGTTTTGTCAATGGCGTTGCTAATGCCAGCCATCCTCAAATTGTTACCCTGTGGACCTGGATAGCCGTGGGGGAGTTTCAGCCCACTATGGGCCTTGCCCTGGACGGGTTGTCGCTGACCATGCTCGGAATTATTACCGGCGTAGGTTTTCTGATTCATCTGTTTGCTGCCTGGTACATGCGCGGCGATGAAGGTGTTACGCGCTTTTATACCTACATGAACCTGTTCGTGTTCAGCATGGTGCTGCTGGTACTGGGTGATAATTTGTTGCTGCTGTTTCTGGGCTGGGAAGGGGTCGGCATGTGCAGCTACCTGCTGATCGGCTACTACTACCAGAATAACGCCAACGGCTGGGCAGGGTTCAAAGCCTTCATCATTACCCGCATCGGCGATGTGTTCCTGGCCATCGGTATGTTTTTGCTGTTTGCCAAGCTCGGCACCCTGAACATTGCCGAGATCCTTTCTCTCGCACCGCAGATGTGGCGCGCGGGGGATCCAACCGTAGAGTTGGTGGCATTGCTACTGCTGGGCGGAGCAGTGGGCAAATCTGCTCAACTACCACTACACACCTGGCTTGCCGACGCCATGGCAGGCCCCACGCCGGTGTCGGCTTTAATTCACGCCGCGACCATGGTCACCGCCGGGGTTTATTTGATTGCGCGCATGCATGGGGTGTTTGAGTTGGCGCCCACTGCGCTCTACCTGACTGGCCTGATTGGCGCCCTGACGCTGCTGATGGCTGGTTTCGCTGCCTTGGCCCAGACCGACATCAAACGGGTGCTGGCCTATTCCACCATGAGTCAGATCGGCTACATGTTTCTGGCCCTGGGGGTTGGCGCCTTCAACGCGGCGGTGTTTCACTTGATGATCCATGCCTTCTTCAAGGCACTGCTGTTCCTGTCTGCCGGCGCGGTGATCATCAGTTGCCATCACGAACAGGACATGCGTCGCCTGGGCGGGCTGTGGCGAAAGCTGCCTCTGGCTTACATGGGTTTTATCGTTGGCGGTGCGGCCCTGGTGGCCTTGCCACTGGTTACTGCGGGGTTCTACAGCAAGGATGAGATTCTCTGGCAGGAGCTGGCGGCAGGCCGCCAAGGGTTGCTGATTGCCGGTCTGTTTGGCGCTTTCCTGACCTCTTTGTACACCGCACGGCTGATCATTGGTATTTTCCATGGTGAGATGAAAAGTGATGGCGCCCGCCAGGCCAAAGCGGGGCGAGGCTTTGCCCACGGCTTACCATTGGTGATCCTGGCGCTGCTCTCAACGCTGTTGGGCGCCTGGATTACGCCGCCGCTGAGTGGGGTGCTGCCGGCTGGCCCCGGTGAGGGCATGGAAGCGGGGCATACCGCGCTTGTGCTGGTCGCTTCGGCCACCGCGTTGATTGGTCTTGGCCTGGGAGCTTGGCTGTTTATCTTCAAGCGCGACGGGCTCGCACACATCACTCGCCAGGGGATCGGTGCCGGGCTTTGGACCTTGTGGCATCTGGCATGGGGCTTCGACATTGTTTTCAACTGGCTGCTGGTAAGGCCTTGGCGTGGCCTGGTGCGCATGCTGAAAGGCGACCTGTTTGATGCCTTCTTCCGCCTGATTGCCCAGGCTTTGCGTGTTGTACATTTAGGGCTTTCCCGAACCCAGACAGGCAAATTACGCGGCTACGCTACCACCATGGTGGTCGGGGCCACGCTGATTTTACTGAGCCTGGTGCTAGCGTTCTAGGGATTGTGCAAAACCCGGATAAGGAGATGCAACGCTTATGATACTGGTGTGGTTAATTGTGATCCCATTCGTCGGGGGACTCCTGTGCTGGCAGATAGAGCGATTAGGTGATAAGCCGACGCGCTGGATCGCGCTTGTTACCATGCTGGTCGAGCTGTTGATTTCGCTTTGGTTGTGGGCACAGTACGATTTCCATCTGCCGGCGCTGGACGGCTCGACTACCCAGTGGGCTCTGGAATTCCGGGTGGTCTGGATTGAACGTTTTGGCATTGATTTTCACCTTGCCATGGATGGTCTGTCGTTGGTGCTGATCGCCCTGACCAGCTTTCTCGGCGCGCTGGCGGTGTTGTGTTCGTGGAACGAGATTGTGCGCCGGATCGGGTTTTTCCATCTCAACCTGCTGTGGATTCTCACCGGCGTTGTCGGGGTGTTTCTGGCCATCGATCTGTTCCTGTTCTTCTTCTTCTGGGAGCTGATGCTGGTGCCGATGTACTTCTTGATTGCTCTGTGGGGCCATAGTGGCTCGAAGGGCAAAACTCGCATCGGCGCGGCCATCAAGTTCTTTATCTATACCCAGGCCAGTGGGCTTTTGATGCTGGTCTCGATCCTGGGGCTGGTGTTCGCTCACCATGCCAACACCGGTGTGTATTCTTTCAGCTATGAGGTGCTGCTGGAGACCACGTTGTCGCCGACACTTTCCACGTGGTTGATGCTGGGCTTCTTTATCGCCTTTGCGGTCAAGCTGCCCGTAGTGCCACTGCACGGCTGGCTGCCGGACGCCCATGCTCAGGCACCGACCGCCGGCAGCGTGGATCTGGCGGGAATACTTCTCAAGACCGCAGCCTACGGCATGATGCGCTTCGCCTTGCCGCTGTTTCCAGAAGCATCCCAGGCATTCGCGCCCATCGCCATGGGGCTTGGCCTGCTCGGCATATACTACGGTGCGGTGCTGGCCTGTGGGCAACAGAACGTTAAGCGCTTCATCGCCTATACCAGTATCGCCCACATGGGGTTCGTACTGATTGGCATCTATTCCGGCTCTCTATTGGCTTTACAGGGTGTGATAGTACTGATGCTGGCCCACGCCTTTTCCGCAGCGGGGCTCTTTGTTCTCAGCGGACAGCTGTACGAGCGCCTGCATACTCGTGAAATGGACAAGATGGGCGGCCTGTGGGGGCGGCTGGGGAGCCTGCCTGGGTTCTGGCTGTTCTTTATTGCCGCTTCGCTAGGTATACCACTCACCGCCAATTTCGTCGGCGAATTTATGGTGCTGTTCGGCACGTTTGCCACGGCACCCTGGGTGGTTGTGATCGCAAGCTTTGGCCTGGTGCTGGCAGCAATCTATTCGCTGATCCTGATGCAGCGCGTGCACTATGGCCCGCCTCGCAGCGACACGCCATTGAAGGGGCTTGATGCCCGGGAATTTGCCATGATGCTGAGCATCGTCGTGCTCCTTATATGGCTTGGCATCTACCCCCAGCCGCTGCTTGATACCACCGAAGCCGCCATGGGCGAGGTGCAGCGGGTGTTCGAGATCTCGGGCGCCCCTGAGCGGGGCGTCGATGCCGGGCCGGGTGCGGCCATTACGCTAATGCCGGAGGCCCGCTGATGCCCGTTGCTGTTCTTATCGCCTATCTGCCAATAATTCTAGTCGCCGCGACGGCGATTGCGGTGATGCTTGGCATCGCCTGGCGTCGCGAGCACGCCGTAACGGTTGCCGCCAGCGTGCTGGGCCTGGGGCTGGCCTTGATCGCTCAGGTGTTTGCCTGGCGGGTGATTCCGGTACACACGCCACTGCTCGATTTTGATGGTCTGGCGCTATTAGCCGGGATCTTGATACTGGCGTCGACCCTGGTTTGCGCGATTCTGGCTCATGGTTATCTTGAGTCTTTTCACGGCGCCCGCGAAGAATTTTATGTTCTGCTGCTGTGCGCGGCGGCAGGGGGCCTGGTGCTGGTGGCGAGTCGGCACCTGGCCAGCCTGTTCATCGGCCTGGAGCTGTTATCCATGCCGCTCTATGGAATGCTGGCCTACGCTTACCATGAGCCACGCTCCCTTGAAGCCGGCATTAAATACCTGATTCTTTCTGCCGCCGCCAGCGCATTTTTGCTGTTCGGTATGGCGCTGCTCTATGCTCAAACCGGTGAGTTACGGATCGACGTTTTGATGGCCAGCCTTGATTCGCACACCGGTATCTGGGGCCTGGCGGGCGTTGGCCTGATGCTCGTTGGGTTGGGCTTCAAGCTTTCGGTAGTGCCCTTTCATCTATGGACCCCGGACGTCTACGAGGGCGGGCCGGGGCCGGCGGCCACCTTTCTGGCCACTGCCAGCAAGGTGGCGGTATTCGCGTTGCTGCTGCGGCTGATGCTGTCGACGCCGGTTGCCCAGGGTGACTGGCTGCGCGCGGTGTTTACCGGGCTGGCACTTGCCAGCATGCTAATCGGCAACCTGCTGGCGCTGACTCAATCTAACCTCAAACGCATCCTCGGCTATTCGTCCATTGCGCACTTCGGCTACCTGCTCATTGTGCTGGTGGTCGCGGACGGCCTGGCGGCGGAAACGGGAGGTGTCTACCTGATCACCTACGTGTTGAGCACTCTGGCGGCGTTTGGCGTGGTCATCCTGATCTCGAGCTCGGTCAGCGGCGAAGACGCAGCAGCGCTGCACCACTATCGCGGCCTGTTCTGGCGACGCCCTTATCTGACCGCAGTACTTACCGTGGCTATGCTGTCGCTGGCTGGCATTCCGGCGACCGTCGGCTTCATCGGCAAGTTCTATCTCATCGCCCTGGGCGTGGAGGCTCAACGCTGGTGGCTGGTAGGTGGCATCATACTTGGCAGTGCCATCGGGCTTTACTATTACCTGAGGGTCACCATCACGTTGTTTATGGCCGAGCCGGGAATGCACCGTCGCGATGCGTCCGATGACTGGGGCTCGCGGGCAGGGGGGCTGGTTGTGCTTGCTGTAGCGGGGTTGGTGATATTGCTGGGCGTCTATCCGGCGCCGATGATCGAGCTCGCGCGAGCCCTTGGTGGGATAACCATCCGCTGAATGAAACCGCCGGACAGGCTTCCAGCGGGATAACCACCAAGCTATGAAAGGAGTTCAGCCATTCTAGGCACGGAAGTCTGCTGTCTGTACCACCAGACTGCGCCACCATTTCCCCGAACGGGCTGGCAGTAATTCCCTGGCTTTTCGGAGCTTGCTCGATTTTTGCCCTTGCTGAAGGAGCCACAGCCACTAGCAAGCCACCACTTGTTTGAGGGTTACACACGATAAGAGAATCACTATCTTCCTTTTGCCCGTATTCCAGCACCTTCAACTGGGCCGGAATGAACTGCAACGCTTCCTTAACAGAAGCGGGGAAATGGCAACGAGTCGCGGATCGGGTTTCTGGTCAAACGGCCAGTCAGCGGCTAGCATAATTCGAAGGAAGTATGTCAACCCGCGCCACCGCCGGGATCGCCCCGATCCGTGGCCGTCGGCGAGCGACGTCGCAGAGGGTGAGAAGTCTCATGTTCGAAGATACTGCAAAAACAACGGTGTCCACGCTAAGGGACATCGTCGGCGCCTCGCACGCCCTGACCGGCGATGCGACAGAACGGTACCGCAAGGGCTGGCGCTCCGGTGAAGGCGAAGCACTGGCCGTGGTCCGACCGGGCACACTGATCGAGATGTGGCGCTGTCTTCAAACCTGTGTAGCCGCCGACGTAATCGTGATCATGCAGGCGACCAACACCGGCCTGACCGAGGGCTCGACACCCAAGGGCAGCTACGACCGCCCCGTCGTGGTCATCTCGACACTGCGGCTCAAGACCATCCACCTGCTCGGCGACGGCGAACAGGTCGTCAGCCTGCCGGGAGGCTCCCTTTTCGAGCTGGAAAAGAAGCTCGATCCGTTGGGGCGGCAGCCGCACTCCATCATCGGCTCATCCTGTCTTGGGGCCTCCATCGTGGGCGGGGTGTGCAACAATTCAGGCGGCGCACTGGTCCGTCGCGGCCCGGCCTATACCGAGTTGTCGCTGTTCGCGCGCCGCACCGAGACGGGCGAGCTGGAGCTTGTGAACCACTTGGGCATCGATCTTGGCAATGACCCCGAAGAGATCTTGCGCCGCGTCGAAGACGGCAGTTTCGGTCGTGACGCGATCCGTGACGTTGGCAGGGCCTCCGATGATGGGTATCCGCAGGTCGTCCGCGACGTCGATGCCGACACGCCCGGTCGATACAATGCCGACCCCCGCGCGCTTTACGAAAGCTCCGGCTCTGCGGGCCGGATAGCCGTCTTCGCGCTACGCCTCGACACGTTCAAGACCGAGGACGAGGCGCAGGTCTACTACGTCGGCACCAATGACACCGCACAGTTGACGGCGCTGCGGCGGGGCCTGCTGACCGAACTCGACGAGCTGCCGATCTCGGGCGAGTACCTGCATCGCGACTGCTTCGACATCGCGCACCGCTACGGCAAGGACACGCTGCTGATGATCCACTGGCTCGGCACCCAGCGAATGCCCATGCTGTTTGGAATGAAGGGGGCGCTGGACACGCGCTTGCAAAAGTTCGGCCTGCTGCCGAGCAATCTGCTCGACCGGATTATGCAGCGCTTTTCGCAGATGTTGCCCGAGGCGTTGCCAAAGCGGATGCTGCGCTTCCGCGACGCCTATGAGCATCACTTGATCCTGAAGGTATCTGGCGCGACGAAACAGGCGGCCGAGGCTTTACTCGACCGCACAGTCGGACGCGATGGCTGGTTCGTCTGCGACGAAACCGAAGCACCCAAAGCCATGCTGCACCGCTTCGCGGCCGCCGGTGCGGCCGTCCGATACGGCATCATGCGCGAGGATGCGGGCGAGATCCTGCCCCTCGATATCGCCTTGCGGCGCAACGACGCCGACTGGTTCGAGACGCTTCCCGACGAGATCGAGGATCAGATCGTCGCGAAACTCTATTACGGCCACTTCCTCTGCCACGTATTGCATCAGGACTATGTGCTAAAAAAGGGCGCGGATGCCGCGGCGGTGAAGAAAAAGATGCTCACGCTGCTTGACGCGCGCGGCGCTAAATACCCCGCCGAGCACAATGTCGGCCATCTCTATGAGGCCAAACCCGCGCTGGTCGAACACTACCGCGCGCTCGACCCCACCAACAGTTTCAACCCGGGCATTGGCAAGACTCCCCGCCACCGCGACTGGGCCACCGAAAGCTGACCGGCGCGCTGCAACCTCGGCTACAAGGCGGCACTGAACGGCCAATGCCGTCCGGGGCCACTTCTCGAAATAAATAAATGTCCTGTTTGTTACGTTTTACGTCAAAAACCTGTCAAGTACTTCCGTGTTCGGAATCATGCACGTATCTCTTTTGCCAAATAATTTGTATCGATTTCGAGCAAGAACCCTGTAAAAATAATCCCGAACAACAGCAGGTACGATTTTGAAGGCTCTAAAAATAAACCAAAAACCATCAAGGTCTTTTGTGATCTCAAGCGCAGCGTTCGTGCGCACGAAACATCGTCCATTTTTTATGAGAATGAAAGAGTCATCACCTACTGTATGAACTGCATGCTGTAACAAAAGCTCCTGAGCCGTTTCACTCTGCATCGGAGCAAATTTAAAGGCTGCTTTAGAATCTCTTTTAATGATGAAATTTACTGCGCCATTGCAGAAATTGCATACTCCATCAAAAATAACTATCTGGCTATCTAACATAAATCTCCGAAAACGCATCAGGGCGGCCGTCTGCAAAACTGACAAAATTGTCGGGCCTGCGGCCGTGAGTTGGTGCGTTGTGTTCATGGGGCGCAATTCTGCAATCTCTCAACTGATAATAGTGCAGATCGAAGATTTTCTTGTCCGCCTCGCCCTCAATGAACACGCCGTCATTTTCTCAGCCTTACCCGGAATTTCGAGTATGGCTGCTCTCTAGGATGGTTGACGATGGGCTGGGTCAAGCTCCACTGATCGCCGTGGCTACGTGCTTTGCCCCGCCTTGCTGACCGTCTACTTGGGTGAATAACACGTTGTTTTCCAAGTGTATGTGGTCCATCAGATCGTTTTGAAATGTTTGTAACCCTTCGTAGAGCGCATGCCAAGTGTTGCAAGCGCCGTCCGGCAAATTATAGTGGCGAGTCAGGCTGCCCAATTGCTCCAGCGCTTTGCCGTGATCGTCGTGCTGCGCACGCATGATTTGAATCCGATAAACGGCCATGCTGTCCACGCCGCGGGTAAGCATTGGAAAGAGAATCTGCTCCTCCTTGGACATGTGCTCTTCCAATTCTTCTGCCATCCATTCCAGGTGTGCCGTTAACCCGACCGGGCATTCCGGATGGCCACCGTGAACGCGCTCGACGCGCTGCGCCAGACGGATCAGTTCGGGCAATTGCTCACGATGGACGTCATGGTAGCGCGTCAGAACGTGTTCAATTATCGCTGATAGTTCTGCATCTGCCCAATTTTCCTGCGGTTCACCACGCTGTTGAAGATGCTCAAGATCTGCAAGAAGAGTTTCCGTATTCAGGCCTTTCGTCTCCGCAGCGTCCCGCAATGTGCGCGCACCATCGGGGTCCGGTTGGATTTCCACACAAAGTACTAAATTCGTCGTCCAGATTCAGAAACAGGCGGCAACGGTCTTTGTGGAAACGAAACTAATTTAACTCTAATTGGATGCAACTTCCTTTCCTGGTTAGTCCATTGCCACATCGGGACTCAGAATAGGGTATCTGCATTACTTGGCCGGTACGCTGGAGCAAAGAACGGAGCAAGATAACGGGTTGTGAGGTTTGATTTTGATTCCTGCTATCATGCAAGGCCTTATGGTGGCCACCGGAAAATCGACGTCTAATTTTTTATAGCAAACGAACTAGCGTCCAAGTAACGGTAGATTTACATCCCATCATTCGAGAAACCATTCATGCAGCTTCGACTTTGCCAAACGAGCACTCTATTTTTTGGGGTTATCTTCTCCACTCAGATGTTCGCGACAAGGACAGCCGTGCAGAAGCTCTGATCGCCACCTCAACTACACAGGTTAGATTTGCTGATGCAAAACGCTGCAGGGTAGTAGCTGGGCGGTGGGTCAGCCCATTCACCGGTTCGGTCATCCAACATCGATATTGACCATGTGGTACCGCTGGCTTGGTCGTGGTTTAGAGGGGCAGGGCAGTGATCACGTGAAAAACGCGAGCAGTTTGCTAATGATTCAGTAAACCTCTGGCCAGTCGAAGCCGGCCTGAACCGAAGTAAGGGTGCCAATGGGCCTGATGAGTGGTTACCACCCACTGGTCAGTGCGGTTATGTGGCTCGCTTTTACCGGATTGTGAAGCTCTACAAGCTTGAGCCGCGGCCGGCTGAAAACGGGTGGATACAAGCGTTCCTGAGTGACTGCCGCAGCTGACAGAGGGGGTACAGGTACGCCTATTTTGTCCAATACTCCTAAATATTGGACATTATAGAGTGGGCTCTTCAGAGAGGTTTGGCTCGCAACCTTCGACGCCGTTCCTCGAATTTGTTTGGGCTTCACGTTACCGACATCAGTTGATAGCAATGCCGCGCTCTATAAGACGGCTCCTCAGTAACTCGACCCTGCGCCGATTCACTCCCAGATCGTAGAACCCGATAAGCGATTGAGACCTCACGTTCAGATGTTGTTTGTCTGAATCGATCAGCAGTTCGAGATAGTCAGGGAAACCCAGCAAATCGCTGCGACAGGTGATATCCGCATACCCAAATCGAGCACTGTTGAGCGAAGCGCCAGGCAGTTCGATCGCCACGGCTCTGATCAGCTCCCAGGAAGACTGACTCAGTGGTTCAGCCAAACGGATAGGCTCCACAGAATAGAGACCATTTGTGGACGTGCTCGATACGCAGTTTAAAAACGGCGCACAGCCATCAAGGCTGAACTGGACTCCTGAAGGTGGCACTTTACTTGTAGAGGCGCATCCTGCGAGCAGGAGTATTGAGAGGGCCAAGAAATGACGCATAGCTATGAGATGCTCCTGAAAAGTGTCCCGGTGGGAACAAGAGACTTTAATACAGTGCATCTTGCACTGCTGGCCCATGAATAAACAAATCCTTACTTCTAGCTTGTACTGCGTATAATGTATATTATGTTAAATTAACTATGGCACAGGGATGTTCAGGCAAGTTGGAAGGATCAGAAAATAGCTAGCCGCCGGCTAAAGCCGTAATAGAGAACAAAGGATATGACCGTCAAAAGATTCACGAACAGATTAAAAGCCGAGTTGCCATCGCCGTGATTCCAAGAAAGTCGAATTCGGTCATAGGTAATGCGGAGCGGCGTCGCCATGGCTGCTGGATTGTATGGTTCCCGACGCAATGAAACGTCAACAGATCGTAAAGTAATACAGGTCTTCCTTACTGGACTCCTGCATAACGTTGCGAGAGTTGAAACGCTGGCAGGCCGTTTTACCGCTGCCCTGCCCGGCCTTCGTCAATCCGAGGCGCACCCATATGTGCCCCCGGCGCTCTACGAAAGACCAAAAATAGATTTGGTGCTGTCGCCGATAAATTTGGAGTAAGCGTTGGGCGCCGCCGTGACCCTAAATCGTCAAACCGGTGGGTGGCGTCGCCGCCAAGGCGCAGCGCGGGCTGCTCGATGTCGGCAATACCGAATTTATGCATCGCGCTCCATACTTTATCATGTGCCGCGAGACTCGGGTAAAGCAGAGAGGCGCTCTTTCATCCAGCTGATCAACCCCCCGCGAAGCAAGAACGGCACTTGTCGCGGCGACATGGTGTGACGCATCTGAAATTTGTACTGGCGCGTGACGTTTTCGACTACCAGTTCGCCTCCCTCTGTCAGCACGCGGCGCAGATTGCTCAGGCGCAGCACGTCGCCGGCCTGGATGCCGTCGTAGTCCGCAGGATCGACGAAGGTCAGCGGCAGTACGCCGAAGTTGATCAGGTTTTGCGCGTGGATCCGCGCAAAATCCTTGGCTAGAACCGCGCGCAGCCCGAGATACTGAGGGCCTAGTGCAGCGTGCTCTCGGCTCGATCCTTGCCCATAATTGCTGCCACCCACCACCACGTGGCCGGGCACCTGCTTGGCTCGCGCGGCGTAGGTAGGATCGAGTCGGTCGAAGGAGAACTCGGCGATCTTGGGAATGTTGCTGCGAAACGGCAGCACCCGCAAGCCGGGTGGCATGATCTCATCGGTGGAAACATCGTCCGCCGCCTTGAGCAGAACCGGCACTTCGATCTCATCAGGCAGCGGCTCGAAGTTCGGCAGCGAAGCGATGTTCGGGCCCTTCACGAGGTCCACGTGCAGCGCCTCCTCAAGCGGTAACGGCGGCATGAACATCGCGCGGTTGATAATCGGGTGGTCTGGGTCCGCGATGCGTGGGTAGGGGATGCCCAGTGTGCGCGGGTCGGTGATCACGCCGGTGAGCGCGGACGCCGTGGCGGTCTCCGGACTGACCAGACACACCTTGTCCTCGCGGGTGCCTGAACGGCCGGGAAAGTTGCGCGGCACCGTGCGCAGAGAGATCTCGTTTGTGGCTGGCGCTTGACCCATGCCGATGCAGCCGTTGCAGCCAGCCTGGTGCAGCCGCGCGCCGGCGTGCAGCAAGTGGGCTACGTGCCCGTCGCGCATTAAGGTTTCGAGCTGCGCTCGGGACGTGGGGTTGATGTCGAACGACACGCGGTCGTTCACTTTGCGATCCTGTACCATCAGCGCGGAAACGGCGAAGTCGCGGTAGCCGGGATTGGCCGACGAGCCAATGTAGGTCTGGTAGATCCGCTCGCCGGCGACCTCGCTGACCGGGCGCACGTTCCCCGGGCTGGACGGCATGGCGATCAGCGGCACCAGGCTGGACAAATCAATCTCTTCGTTCACATCGTAGGTTGCGTCCGTATCCGCGGCCAGCTCGACCCAATCCTCTTCTCGCTGCCAAGCGCGCAGGAAACGGCGCACCTCCAGATCGGAAGGGAAAACGGTGGTGGTCGCGCCAAGCTCGGCGCCCATGTTGGCGATCACGTGCCGATCCATCGCGCTCAGCGTGGCCAGCCCCGGCCCGTAGTACTCAACAATCCGGCCCACTCCGCCGTCGACGCCGTGGCGGCGCAACATCTCCAGGATCACGTCCTTAGCGCTTACCCAGTCCGGCAAGCTGCCGGTGAGCTTCACGCCCCAGATCAGCGGCATACGTGTGAAGAACGGTTCGCCCGCCATTGCCAGCGCTACTTCCAGCCCACCAGCGCCGATACCCAGCATGCCAATGGCGCCAGCGGCTGGCGTGTGACTGTCAGAGCCGAGCAGCGTCTTGCCCGGCTTGCCGAAATTTTCCTGGTGGCACGGATGACTCACCCCGTTACCAGGTCGCGAGTACCACACACCGAAGCGCTGGCAGGCGCTGCGCAGAAAAAGATGATCGTCGGGGTTTTTGAAGTCCTCCTGGATGATGTTGTGGTCAACGTACTGAACGCTCACCTCAGTCTTCACCCGGTCCAGGCCCATCGCCTCCAGTTCCAGCATCACCAGCGTGCCGGTGGCATCTTGGGTGAGCGTCTGGTCAATGCGGATCCCGATCTCCTCGCCGGGCGTCATGTCGCCGTGCATAAGATGCGACTGGATCAACTTCTGCGTGACGTTCATACTCATGGTTCTTCTCCCAACTTTGATAAGATTACGGAATAACACAAAACTAATATCGTTGTATTCACTTACATCAATATCCTATACCGCGTTCCGACGCCAGCGGTCAATCCCATGGCCAGCGCACCCCAGAACGTGACTGGCATTGCACCTCCCGCGCCCAATACTGCGGCGCGAATAGTCCTTGTAGATTGGTCGCTTTTAGCTAGAAATTTTGTAGCAATCCGATTTTCAGCGTGGCAAATCAGAGACACCCATCAAAAACTCATCCGCCGCACGCGCGGCCTGACGACCCTCACGGATTGCCCATACCACCAGAGACTGGCCGCGCCGCATGTCCCCGGCGGCAAATACTTTATCGACCGAAGTCTGGTAGCAACCGTCGCCATCGGTGGTTGCTTTGACGTTGCCGCGCGTATCTTTTTCGACAGCGAACGCTTCGAGCACTTGCGTCACTGGCGACACAAAACCCATCGCCAGCAATACCAAATCCGCTTTCATTTCGAATTCGGAATTTGGCACCTCCTGCATCTTGCCGTCTATCCATTCGACGCGGACTGCAATCAGCTTCTCGACCTTGCCGCCCTTCCCTTCGAAACGCTTGGTCGCAACCGCCCAATCCCGGTCGCAACCCTCTTCTTGTGACGAGGAGGTACGCAACTTGATCGGCCAGTACGGCCATACCAACGGCTTATCCTCTTGTTCCGGCGGTTGCGGCATCAGCTCAAATTGCGCCAAGCTGGCTGTGCTATGGCGGTTGCATGTGCCTACGCAGTCTGATCCGGTATCGCCACCTCCGATAACGACTACGTGCTTACCGTTAGCCATGATCTGGTTGTTGAGCTTGTCACCTGCATCCACCTGGTTTTGCTGCGGCAGGAATTCCATCGCAAAATAGACGCCTTTCAGCTCACGACCAGGTACCGGCAGGTCGCGCGGCAACTCAGCACCGCCAGCGAGGATGATGGCATCGAATTTTTGATCGAGTTGCTTAGGCGAGATGGTTTCTTTAGTCCAGTTGATGATTTTTGACGGAAAATCTTCGCCAATCAACACACTGGTACGGAAGTGCACGCCTTCGGCTTGCATCTGCTCGATGCGGCGGTCGATATGCGACTTTTCCATCTTGAAGCCCGGAATGCCGTAACGCAGCAAACCGCCAATCCGATCGTTTTTTTCGAACACAGTCACATCGTGACCGACACGCGCGAGTTGCTGGGCTGCAGCCAGACCAGCAGGGCCGGATCCAACGACGGCAATTTTTTTACCCGTTTTGAAGGCTGCCGGTTGCGGCATAACCCAACCGTTTTTCCAGCCCTTATCGATGATGAAATGCTCGATTGATTTGATGCCAACCGCATCGTTGTTGATGGCAAGCACACAGGCAGATTCGCACGGTGCGGGGCAGATGCGGCCAGTGAATTCGGGGAAGTTGTTAGTCGAATGCAGTGTCTCTAACGCTTCGCGATAATTGCCGCTATAAACCAGCTGGTTCCAGTCGGGGATGATGTTGTTCACCGGGCAACCGGTCATGCAAAACGGGGTGCCGCAATCCATACAGCGCGCACCCTCTGTTTTCGCTTGTACATCTTTCAACGGCAGGATGAACTCTTTATAGTTCTTGACGCGTGAATCGGCCGGTAAATACGATTCTTTCTGACGCTGAAATTCCATAAAGCCGGTTATTTTACCCATTGCCTACCTCTGTCTTATCTAACTCTCCCTGCCAGGGAGAGGGTTCGGGGTAGAATCCCCCATCCTGACCTTCCCCCGTAGGAGGAAGGTACTGGCGGAGCAAACTTATGTTGCGTTTTTTGCTTTCTGCCGAATAGCCACTCGCGCCATATTCATCTCACCCAGTGCGCGCTTGTAGTCGTTCGGGAAGACTTTGATAAATTTGTTGCGGCCATTGGACCAGTCATCCAGCAAATTGCGTGCGCGCGTGCTGCCGGTGACCTTGAAATGGCGCTCAATCAGGCGCTTTAGAATCACCTCGTCAGTCTCACTTTGGTCGCCGCGCAGCTGGCTATGCCAGATCGAGCGATCGACGTTCGCTTCTTGCTCGGCGTGGGCGAGGACAGGTTCCAGCGTGACCATCGCCATATTGCATTTTTTGGCGAAATCACCGTCAGGGTCCCACACGTAAGCAATACCGCCCGACATGCCGGCGGCAAAGTTACGGCCGGCTTCTCCGAACACCACCACTGTGCCGCCAGTCATGTATTCGCAACCATGGTCGCCGACGCCTTCAACCACTGTGATGGCGCCGGAATTGCGCACCGCGAAGCGCTCGCCGGCGACGCCGTTAAAAAATGCCTCACCGGCAATCGCGCCGTATAACACGGTGTTGCCGATGATAATGTTGTCGTCTGCCGAACCGGGAAACTCTGTATTCGGACGGACGATAATGCGCCCGCCCGACAAACCTTTGCCGACGTAATCATTGCCTTCGCCGACTAGATCTAGCGTGATGCCGTGCGCCAGAAACGCGCCGGCCGATTGGCCTGCAGTCCCTAGCAACTGGATGTGAATGGTGTCGTCGGGCAAGCCTTCGTGACCGTATTTTTTTGCAACGATTCCAGACAGCAGGGTGCCGACCGTGCGGTTAACGTTCCTGATCGGCAAAGTGAACGAGACTTTTTCGCCTTTTTCGAGCGCTGCTTTCGCTTGCGCGATCAGCTTATGGTCGAGTGCTTTTCCCAGGCCGTGGTCTTGCTCCTCCGCGTGATAACGAGGTACGGAAGCAGGTACTTCCGGCTGATAGAAAATCTTGCTGAAATTAAGCCCCTTGGCTTTCCAGTGCGTAATCGCTTTCGACTTGTCGAGCAAGTCGACGCGACCGATCAATTCATCAAACGTGCGGATACCGAGTTGCGCCATCAACTGCCGCGCCTCCTCGGCGACGAAGAAGAAATAGTTGACCACGTGTTCCGGCTTGCCGGAGAACTTGGCGCGTAGCACCGGGTCTTGTGTCGCGATGCCGACCGAGCAAGTATTGAGGTGGCATTTGCGCAACATAATGCAGCCTTCAACCACCAGCGGCGCGGTCGCAAAACCGATCTCGTCCGCGCCCAGCATGGCTGCGATCACGATATCTCGGCCGGTTTTCATTTGGCCATCGGCTTGTACCCGGATGCGGCCACGCAAACCGTTCAGTACTAGTGTTTGCTGGGTTTCGGCCAAGCCCAATTCCCACGGTGTTCCCGCATGTTTGAGTGAAGACAACGGCGTGGCGCCGGTGCCGCCGTCATGACCGGCGATCACCACGTGATCGGCCTTGGCCTTGGCGACGCCGACTGCGACCGTGCCAACTCCGACTTCGGACACCAACTTGATGGAGATCGACGCGCTTGGGTTTACATTTTTCAAATCGTGAATCAGCTGTGCCAAGTCTTCGATCGAATAAATATCATGATGCGGAGGCGGCGAAATCAAGCCCACGCCCGGCACCGAGAAACGTAATTTTGCGATATATTCAGACACCTTGTAGCCTGGCAACTGCCCACCTTCTCCCGGCTTGGCGCCTTGCGCCATCTTGACCTGAATTTGATCAGCGGAATCCAAATATGCTGCTGTCACGCCGAAGCGGCCCGCCGCGACTTGCTTGATCCTGGAACGCACCGAATCGCCATCTTGCAAGGCAATATCGGCTTCAATCTGGTCACGGCCGATGACGGATGCCATGGTCTCGCCCTGCTTGATCGGGATGCCTTTCATCTCCTGGCGATAACGGCTCGGATCTTCACCGCCTTCGCCGGTGTTGGACTTGCCGCCGATGCGGTTCATCGCGACCGCCAGCGTGGCGTGCGCTTCGGTGCTGATCGAGCCAAGGGACATTGCGCCGGTGGCGAAGCGCTTGACGATTTCTTTCGCCGGCTCGACTTCATCCAGCGCAATCGCCTTGGACGGGTCCAGCTTGAATTCAAACAAACCGCGCAGGGTCATGTGCCGCTTGCTTTGGTCGTTGATGATCTGCGCATATTCTTGGTAGGTGCTGAAATTGTTGGATCGGGTCGAATGCTGCAGCTTGGCAATCGCATCCGGCGTCCACATGTGCTCTTCGCCGCGCACGCGAAACGCGTATTCGCCACCGGCATCAAGCGCATGCGCCAAAACCGGGTCGTTGCCGAAGGCTTGCTGATGCAGACGCAACGCCTCTTCTGCCACTTCGACGACGCCAATGCCTTCAATATTGGAGGCAGTGCCTTTGAAGTATTTGTCGATAAGCGATTTATTCAAGCCGATCGCTTCGAAAACCTGCGCGCCGCAGTACGACATGTAGGTCGATATGCCCATTTTCGACATTACCTTCAACAAACCCTTGGCGAGCGCTTTCTGGAAATTCTGTATGGCTTTTTCTGGCGACAAATCACCGGATAATCTGTTGGCCATTTCCGCCAGCGTATCCATTGCCAGATACGGGTGGATGGCTTCTGCGCCAAAACCGGCGAGCAGTGCGAAATGATGCGTTTCACGAGCAGAACCGGTTTCCACCACCAAGCCGGTCGACGTGCGAAAACCCGTGCTAACCAGATGCAAATGGATTGCCGACGTCGCGAGCAAGGCCGGGATCGCCACTTGCTCGGCGTCCAACTTGCGGTCGGACACGATCAAGATGTTGTGGCCTGATTTGACCGCATCCACCGCTTGCGCACACACCGATGCCAGGCGCACTTCCATGCCTTCTTTACCCCAGGCCACCGGATAGCAAATATTCAGTTCGTGGGATTTGAAATTACCGCTGGTGTGGGCGCTGATGTTGCGCAGTTTGGCGATGTCTGAATAGTCCAGAATCGGCTCCGATACTTCCAAGCGCATCGGCGGATTGATGTTATTGACGTCGAGCAGGTTCGGCCTGGGGCCGATGAAGGACACCAGCGACATCACCATCGCTTCGCGGATCGGATCGATCGGCGGATTTGTTACTTGCGCGAACCTCTGCTTGAAATAGTGATACAGCGGTTTGAGTTTGTCAGACATCACGGCCGGCGGCGAGTCGTTGCCCATTGAGCCCGTCGCTTCTTCGGCATTCAGCGCCATCGGCGACATCAATACCCTGACATCTTCTTGGGTGTAGCCAAATGCTTGCTGACGGTCGAGCAAGGATGCGCTGGTGTTTGCTGCCGATGTTTGCGTCTTGATGTCGTTGAGCGTGATTTTGTGAAGCTTAATGTCGTCCAGATTAATACGCACAGAATTGATCCACGCCTCGTAAGGCTTGGCGTTGGCGTAGGTATCTTTGATTTCCTGGTCATCGATGATGCGCCCGGCTTCGAGGTCGATCAGGAACATCTTGCCAGGCTGCAGGCGCCATTTCTTGATGATTCTGGATTCGGGAATCGGCAGCACGCCGGATTCGGATGCCATCACCACCAGGTCGTCATCGGTTACGATATAACGCGCAGGACGCAAACCGTTGCGATCCAGCGTGCCACCGATGTAACGACCATCGGTGAACGCCATCGCGGCGGGGCCATCCCACGGCTCCATCATCGCGGCGTGATATTCGTAAAAGGCGCGGTGGTTGTCGTCCATCAACGGGTGATTTTCCCAGGCTTCGGGAATCATCATCATCATTGCTTGCGCGATCGGATAGCCTGCCATCAGCAGCAGTTCAAGCGCGTCATCGAAGCACGCGGTGTCGGACTGCACGTCGTCAATCAGCGGGAACAATTTTTGCAAATCGTCGCCTAGCACGGCGGATTTCATCACGCCTTCACGCGCGCGCATCCAGTTGACATTGCCCTTGACAGTATTGATCTCGCCGTTGTGGGCAATCAGGCGAAAGGGGTGGGCCAGCGGCCATTCCGGGAAGGTATTGGTTGAAAAACGTTGATGCACCAGTGCCAGTGCGGAAACGCAGCGCTCATCCTGTAAGTCTTTGTAATAGAGGCCGACTTGATCTGCCAGCAGTAAACCCTTGTAGACAATGGTACGAGCCGACATCGAAGGCACGAAAAACTCTTTTCCGTGAGGCAAATCTAGCGCCTGGATCGCGTGACTGGAAGACTTGCGAATCACGTACAGTTTACGTTCCAGCGCGTCGCTCACCGTGATGTCTGGACCGCGACCTATGAAGATCTGGCGGATCACCGGCTCTTTTTCACGCACGGTAGGCGACATCGGCATCTCGGTGTCGATTGGCACGTTGCGCCAACCCAGCACGACCTGGCCTTCGGCGCGCACCACACGTTCTATCTCTTGCTCGCACGCGATGCGGGATGTATTTTCCTTCGGCAAAAAAATCATGCCTACGCCATATTCTTCGGGCGGCGGCAGTTCGACACCCTGCTTGGCCATCTCTTCGCGATAGTACTGATCCGGCAGCTGAATCAGAATGCCCGCGCCATCGCCCATCAACTTGTCGGCACCGACCGCGCCGCGATGGGCGAGATTCTTTAGGATGAGCAAGCCTTGCTTAACGATGGAATGACTTTTATGGCCTTTGATATGGGCGATAAAACCGATGCCGCAGGCATCGTGCTCGTTGGCGGGGTTGTAAAGGCCGTATTGCTGGGCGTGTTGGATTTCGGCTTCGATGTCGTGCTTGTGCTCCACAGCGCACTCCTCATGGATGTTGCGGGAATCGGGCAGCGGCAAAATGGCGCGTTTATCCACCGCGGCGGTGGCGGACAAGAATGTCGGTTTGGAATTCATTATATTCCTTAACGGGCTTCAGTGAAGCTGTATCAGTCATGACACGGTCCTGACGAGGGCAAGCGCTGATACGGAACAGGACTCATCGCGGTTCGGCTCCGGTGACAGAACCCTTCACCGTTACCGGTTTGCCCTGGATGAAGTTGATGCAGACTCCGTCGAGTTCTTCCAAAAACAGGGGCGCGCTCATGAAACCGCACGCATAAGGCGCCTGTCCGTCCCGGCTGCAGCCGTCGCTTTCCAGATGTTGACACGACGTGCAGACGCCGAAGCGAGGTTTACATCTCTCTTGCGTCACCTGACCGAGCAAGCGTTGCAACGCACTGGCGAAGTGGCCTTGGACACTGGGGGGTAGGGATTCCGCAGCACGGACCAGGGATTCGAAGGGATCATTCGCGAGAATGCCCCGGGCTTTCTCGGTTAGAACTAGCCGGACACTGCGCCTGTCGTCCTCTGACCGCATGCGTGTCAGATAGCCTTGGGTTTCGAGGCTTTTGATTGTCTGTGACGCCGTACCCCGGGTTGTGGCATGGAACGCGGCGAAGGCGGACGGCGTTTGCGAGAAACGGTTGGCCTGTGCGAAGTATCTGAGCGCCGCCCATTGGGCTGCTGTCAGCCCCTCCGCGAGACCCTCGCCGGACGCTATGCGTCCCAAGTGAAAGACCAACTCCGCGTTAGCGCGACCGTTCATTTCCAGCTCCTTGATCATACTTAATTTGGTGACGTCTAATTTCAAGCCCCCTTGATAATTTTTTTATAATAGCGTTTAAGAACTAATTTAACAAGATTGTAGTTTCGGAGCGATACCATAATATGGCCGTATTCGTGAAGGGTGTGAGGCCATGAACATCTTTGATAGTTCACCTCTTCAATATTCAATATTCAATATTCAAACCATAATGAGGTCACGGCCAATACGATAGCGTTTCGATACTATATTGACAAATTCTCTATGCTTACTTAGTATCGTTACGACACTAATTGAGGAAAAAAAGCGATATGGGCGCGCTTACCAGACATCAGGAAGAAAGCCGAGGGCCGTCGCGGATGATGACGGGAATGTGCTTCGATAACAGGTATGCCCGCCTGCACGGCGCCTTTTATCAACACAGCGGCAGCCATTACGGTTCGTGGGTCCGAGAGGGAGTGCTGTCTCCGGTTTATAGGGTTAAAGCGATGGTGACCTTGGGTATTAAATGAAAACCGCAGAAAAACCAAGGCTCTTAGAGCCTTCAATGAGAGATACGGAGCGACGATAATGGCGACCACCGATAAAGAAGTAAACGAGCTGGTCAAGCGGGAATACGAGCACGGTTTCGTGACTGATATCGAGTCCGACACGTTCGAACCCGGACTGAACGAAGACGTGATTGCCCGCCTTTCCGGCCTCAAGAAAGAGCCGGAATGGATGCTGGAGTGGCGGCTGAAGGCCTATCGTCGCTGGCTGGAAATGGATGAGCCGAACTGGGCGCACGTGGGTTACCCAAAAATTGACTTCAACTCAATTTCCTATTATTCCGCGCCCAAACGCAAAGAAGACATGCTCCAGAGCCTGGACGAAGTGGACCCGGAGCTACTCAAAACCTACGAAAAACTGGGCATTCCCCTGCACGAGCGTGAACAACTGGCAGGCGTGGCGGTCGATGCCGTGTTTGACTCAGTTTCAATCGCGACAACGTTCAAAGAACCACTCGCCAAAGCGGGCGTGATTTTTTGCTCCATGTCCGAAGCCATTCAGGATCACCCGGAGCTCGTCAAAAAATATCTGGGCTCTGTCGTTCCGGCTGGTGACAACTTCTTTGCAGGCCTGAACTCTGCGGTCTTCTCCGACGGCACCTTCGTGTACATACCGAAAGGCGTGCGTTGCCCCATGGAGCTGTCCACGTATTTCCGCATCAACGCAGCCAACACCGGGCAGTTCGAACGCACCCTGATCATCGCCGAAGACAGCAGCTACGTCAGCTATCTGGAAGGCTGCACCGCTCCTATGCGGGACGAAAATCAGCTCCACGCCGCTGTGGTCGAACTGGTGGCCCTGGACGACGCCCAGATCAAGTACTCCACCGTCCAGAACTGGTATCCGGGTGATGAAAACGGCAAGGGCGGCATCTTCAACTTCGTCACCAAACGTGGCGCTGCCATCGGCAAAAACTCCAAGATTTCCTGGACTCAGGTCGAAACCGGCTCTGCCGTTACCTGGAAGTATCCCAGCGTCATTCTTCGGGGCGATAACAGCGTTGGCGAATTCTACTCCGTGGCGCTGACCAACAATTACCAGCAGGCCGACACTGGCACCAAGATGATCCACTTGGGCAGAAACACGTCCAGCACCATCATCTCCAAAGGGATTTCCGCCAGCAACGGCTCGAACGCCTACCGTGGCCTGGTGAAGTTTGGCCCAGGCGCAGAGGGCGCACGCAACTTTACCCAGTGCGATTCGCTGCTGATTGGCGACCGCTGCGGTGCGCATACCTTTCCGTACATCGAGAGCAAAAATAAATCGGGCATCGTCGAGCATGAAGCCACTACCTCCAAGGTCAGCGACGAACAAATGTTCCTTTGTCGCCAGCGCGGTATCAACCCTGAACAGGCCGTTTCGATGATTGTGAACGGCTTCTGTAAAGAGGTGTTCAAGGAACTGCCGATGGAGTTCGCCGTTGAAGCTGGCAAATTGCTTGAGGTGAGCCTTGAAGGCTCTGTCGGTTAAATACAGAATTTCAGATTACAGATTTCAGAAGAGAGAGAAACCAATACATGCTGAACATCAAAAATCTGCACGCGTCCGTTGGGGGTGAAGAAATCCTCAAGGGCGTCAACCTGGAAATTAAAGCCGGGGAAATCCACGCCATTATGGGCCCCAATGGCTCAGGTAAAAGCACCCTGTCACAGGTGCTGGCAGGCAGTGAAACCTTTGACGTCACCGAGGGTGAAGTCACCTTCAACGGTGAAAACCTGCTGGACCTAAAAACCGAAGAACGGGCCCGTGAAGGCGTTTTCCTGGCGTTTCAGTACCCGGTAGAGATTCCAGGCGTCAGCAACCTGCAGTTCCTGCGTACCGCCGTCAATTCCATGCGCGGCCACCGTGGCGAACCGGAGATGAACGCGGCTGAGTTTATGAAGCATGCGAGGGAAGTGTCCATGCAAGTCGATCTGGACCCGGCCTTCCTTAAGCGCGGCGTAAACGAGGGCTTCTCCGGTGGCGAGAAGAAGCGCAACGAGATTTTGCAGGCGCTGCTGCTTCAACCCAAGCTGGCCATTCTGGACGAAACCGATTCCGGGCTGGACATCGATGCGCTGCACGTGGTTTCGAGCGGTGTTAACGCCCTGCGCGCTAAAGATCGGGCCATTTTGATGGTGACTCACTACCAGCGCCTGCTGAACCACGTTGTGCCGGACTATGTTCACGTTCTGGCCGATGGAAAAATTGTCAAATCCGGCGGACGCGAGCTGGCCTATGAGCTTGAAGAGCGCGGTTACGGCTGGCTCAACGTGAAAGACAAAGAAGCCACTGTCAGCTCCCCAGCCGGTTAACGGAGGCCACCGAATGAAGTCAGCACCCACGCTTTCTCGCGTCTTTCTTGAGCCAGCCGGCAACTACCTGCCTGGACCTTTGCTCGAATTGCGCAAACAAAAGGGTACGGCTCTGGTGGATATGCCATTGCCGACCCGTAAAACCGAGAACTGGAAGTATTCCGTCCGCCACCTAAAGTTGTCGGATGAGCTTGCCGTTGCCCTCCCCTCTCGTGGCAAGGAAGGTACCAGCCTGTCCATGGCTGGATACCGCGTGGTTTTTCGCAACGGCGTAATGGTTCCGGAAGCCAGCGACTTTCCGGATCTTAACGGCATTCGTATTCAGCGGTTCTGCGACCTTGACGACCATACCGCCGCTGCGCTGGCAGAACGCCTGGACAACACGTTGGACAGCCAAACCGTGCAGATGGCCCGGCTGAACTCCGCCCGGTTTGAGGATGGCCTGTTTATCCAGCTGGGCAACGAAGCCGTTCTCGACCAGCCACTGTTCATTATCCATGAAGTCACCGCATCGTCGGTAGGTTCCGCCTATCCGCGGATTTACGTCGATGCGGCAAGGCACAGCCAGATGACGCTGGTGGAAGAGTACATCTCCAGCGGTAGTGAGCCGGTGATGGTCAACACGGTTACTGAATTTGTTTTGGCGGAAGGTGCCCGGATAACCAGCGTGAGGCTTACTCTGGAAGGCGAAAGCGTTCAGCACATCGGTGCAACGGGTGTTCGCCAGGCGACCGCCTCGCGTTTTGAAAGCCACTGCGTTGGCTTTGGCGGCCCGCTGCGTCGGCACGATCTGCAGGTACGTCTTGAAGGTGAAGGCGCCGAGTGCAAACTGAACGGTGTCGTAGTCACGCAGGGCAAACAGCATTACGACAACCACACGTCCATCGAGCACATAGCAGCCCATTGCGACAGCGAAGAAACCTATCGCAACATCGCTGCTGGCCAGTCTCATGCGATTTTCAATGGGCGCATCCATATTCATCAGGATGCCCAGAAATCCAACGCCAATATGAACAACAAGAATCTGTTGCTCTCAACCGGCGCAGAAATCGACACCAAGCCTGAGCTGGAAATTTACGCCGACGACGTAAAATGCGCCCACGGCGCCACCATTGGCCAGCTCAATAAAACCTCGTTGTTTTACCTGGTTTCCCGTGGTGTCGGTCGTCGCGAAGCCAACACGCTGCTGACCATCGCATTTATCAACGAGCTGGTTGAACAGATCCCCGTTGAGGCAGTTCGAGAAGCCGTGCAGCTTCTGCTGAATGACTTTTTCAATCAAACGTTTCAGGAGGCTTGAGCCGTTATTCAAGGCCCTGCAGAAAATCCAGCGTCTTTTGCCTGATGGAGGTGGAACCATGACAACCGAAGTATTCACACCAACCGTTGCCGTCACCATGACGCCAAGCGCAGTCAAACATGTGCTTAAACAAGTGAACAGGCAAGCGCAAGCCAAAGGCATCCGCCTGGCCATTCGGAAGAGCGGTTGCTCCGGGTTCAAATATGAAACCCAATGGGCCGAGGATGTCGCAGCGGACGACAAAATCTTCCACATTGACGGTGTCGATGTTTACGTCAAAGAGGAGCACCTGGCGCTGGTCAACGGTATCGAAATCGATTTCGTGACGGAAGGCGTGAACTCCGTGTTCCTGTTCCGCAATCCGAATGCCACCGCTGAGTGCGGTTGCGGGGAAAGTTTCACCGTCTCTTGATTGACATCAAACAAGGCCCGATAAGGCATGCAAGAACGTGAAGTGGTCCTGACCAAACGCGAGGTAGACGGCCGACTGGTGCTGACAGTGTGTCAAGAGCTTCCTTCATTTTCACAGTGCCTGAGGAGGTAACGATGACTTGCAACAAGCCCGAGCATATTAAAGACGAGAGCTGGGATCAACACTTGAGGTGGCTGGATCTTGTAAGCAAAGAGTGTAAAACCAACCAGCTCAAGCGCAGGCGTGAAAAACGCAGAACACGGGGAGTATAGCTCGTGAACATTAATGCTGAAGTAACACCAGAAGCCCATGATTTCCTGATGTCCTTGCTTGCAAAGCAGGAAGTGCCTGGAATGACGGTGCGTGTTTATATGGAGAAGGGTGGCACTCAGA
>Ga0307964_1000104_pt1 | contig 48990 bp, 51 predicted proteins | sample OrgLakmetagen596_FD_201823 | JGI IMG/M metagenome (GOLD analysis project Ga0307964, IMG submission 201823) | Saline water microbial communities from Organic Lake, Antarctica - #596 | ecosystem: Environmental > Aquatic > Non-marine Saline and Alkaline > Saline | place: Antarctica: Organic Lake... | reverse complement strand
CCGACCGGTAACCGTAGCAGTGGCAACCGCAGTGGCAATAGCCGGCCGCGCAGAAGCTGATTCAGGCGCACTTTTAGATAGAGCTGAACACAGCTCGGATAGAGACGCTGGACACAAAAGCTCAGAGGTCATGTTTTAGACACAAGGTTTGAGACTCAAGGTTTGAGACACAACGTCTGAGACACAACGGTTTAGACACATACCAGTTTAGATAAAAAGGCGGACGACCGGCATGTTGATTGTTGCAGACGAAAACATCCCGTTACTGGACTCGTTTTTTTCCGATTTTGGTGACATCCGCCGGGTCAGCGGCCGAGAGCTCAGCCCGGACCAGGTGCGCGACGCCGATGTGTTGCTGGTGCGTTCGGTTACCCGGGTAAATCGCGACTTGCTGGAAGGCAGCCGGGTGCGTTTTGTGGGTACCACCACCATTGGTACCGACCATGTTGATCGGTTCTGGCTAGAATCTCAGGGCATCCATTTTTGTGCCGCCCCCGGCTGCAATGCCAACAGCGTGGTTGAGTACGTGCTGGCTGTGGCTTCGTTGCACGCATCTAGGCGCGGGCTCAGCAACTGGGCGCGCCAGAGTGTTGGTATTGTGGGGGCTGGCAACGTTGGCGGGTTACTGGCGCAAAGGCTGGAACGCTTGGGCTTTACCGTTGTTCTGTGCGATCCGCCAAGGCAGCAGGCCCAGTTCGACGGGCTGGACGAGCCAAGCGCGACCGAATTTTCCAGCCTTGAGCAGGCGCTTGAGTGTGACTTGGTAACGCTGCACACCCCGCTAACCCGCGATGGAGAGCACCCAACCTATCACCTGTTGGGAGCGCAAGAGCTTGCGACACTAAGGTCCGATCAGCTACTGATCAACAGCGGGCGAGGTGAAGTAATCGACAACGCCGCTTTGCTTGCCCGGCTGCAGCAGCCAGATGCGCCCACGGTAGTGCTGGACGTGTGGGAAAATGAACCTAAGATAGACCTGCAGCTGCTGCAGCAGGTTTGGTTGGGCACGCCGCACATTGCCGGTTACAGTCTGGAAGGCAAAGTGCATGGTACCGAAACCATATACCGGGCGCTGTCCCGCTTTCTTGGCCTGCCCGTGCGCAAACAGGCAGGCCAGTATTTGCCCCAGCCTCCCCTAAGTAAGCTGGCATTCACCAGCAGCGCCGGCGATGATGCGATACAGCTGGCTTTGCATAACTGCTACGATCCGCGCCGTGACGACGCCCGCTTACGGCTGAGCATGGCGGGCGACGAACAGCAGCGCGCCCAAGCCTTTGATCGGCTTCGCAAGGAATATCCGGTGCGCCGTGAATGCTCCAGCCTGAAAATCCAGCTTAAGGGCAGCAGCAAATCCATGGGAGAGCAGTTCCGCTCGCTGGGATTCAAAGTCAATATCTGACGTCCGCTTTACCGCTCACAACCAAAACAGGCCCATTAGGTCCTGTTTTGGTTTTTCTAAGGTCGAATCCTGCAGGCCAATCCCGGCGGCCGCTGTTTAAAAGCGGCGCCTTAGTACGCCGCAGCCAGAGGTTCGGCGTGCACTTCTCCCTTGGCCAGCATCTCGCCGGTAGCCGCCCCGGACACTTCGAACACGTGATAGGCTTCGGCGCCCAGCGTGTCGATGGCGGTGTCTACATAGCTGTAGTGGATGGGTACCGGGTCTCCTGAAAACGTCACAACGAATTGCCGCACCACCGTTGCAATGTCAACATTCAACGGCTGTTCAACCCACAGGTACACGCACTTGTCGGGCACTACGTACTCGCAGCGCACCGCTCTGTAGCCCTCCCGCAATTTCAGGGTGTTGATAACCTTGCCGCCTTCAAGCCGAAACTTATGGATCGTTTTCATGATCGCCACTCCTAGTGTGGTGCACATTGCATGGTGTACGACCTAATTATCCATCAAGTACGGCTCGAAAAAAATAGAGTTTCTTCGACCTTATACATCGGAATTATCGATGCTTTTCACGATGGCCATGGACCCTTCAATAATGGCCTGCACCGCGGCATCGTGGCTGCCGCGGTCGCGGGTGATGGCGAACAGCGTGTCCTGAACCTCGTCAATGGTGGCAATGTGGGTAACCTGGTATTGCCGGCACACTTCGTCACGAATCACCGTGGGTGCGGCGAAGTAGCCCACACCCTGGTGGCCGAAGACTTTGATCAGGGCGCTGTCGTCAACTTCGGCCACCACATTGACCGCGATGTTGCGACTGGCAAACCAGTTTTTCAGCGCAGTGATGTAAGGTGCATCCAGAGCGGTGGCCAAAAACGGCTGATGATTCAGGCTCTGGGGGAAATCACCGGCCAGGCGCAGGGCCAGTTCGGGTGTCGCAAACAGCGACATGGAAGAACGCCCCAATGCGTAGCAGCGCACCTGGGACGCGTCTTTATCCGCAGGCGGTCGGTCGCTGAGTATAACGTCGAGGGAGCGTTGGTTCAGGCATTTCAAAAGTTGTGAGAGGTCACCGGTTTGGCAACGCAGCCTTACGGTGCGCGGCAGCTCCAGCGCCGGTTTCAGCAAACGATAGGCGATCAACTTATGAATCGAGGCGCATATACCCACTGCCAGCCGCAGCGGGCGATCCTGGGCAGGCTTGCTCACCAGATCAGACAGCGCCTGTGCAGTCTTGAACATTTCGTCGGCGTAGCTGAACACGGTATGTCCAAAATCGGTGAGTTGCAAAGCCCGGTTGGCGCGGTGGAACAGAGCACCGCCTAGCTGTGCCTCCAGGCTTGCCAGTTGGCCGCTGAGCGTTTGCGGTGTCAGCTCAAGATGATCGGCTGCGGCTACCAAAGAGCCCAGGCGGGCAATCACCCAAAAATAATGCAGATGGCGCAGATTCAGATTGTCCAGAGTCGCCTCCGCTGTAAGGTCAGGGTTTCAGTCGCACCAACCAATAGCAGATGCCCAGCGCCAAGGCAGTAATGCCGATGCCCACAATCTGTTCAGCGCTGACCAGGGTCAGGTCTAACACAATAACTTTTCGGGCAATGGCCATCAGCGCGGTGGCGATAACCAGCTGCACTGGAATCACGTTAGAGCCCAGGTACAGCCGAATGTTGATAAAGATTTCGATGGCGATCAGCACCGCCATAAAGGCACCAAAAACCTGCAGAATGTCTTCAACATCCATCAGCATATAAGGCGGGGTCTGTAATCTTTCGTAAATCACATAAACAACGTCGACGATGCTCCAGTAAATCACCAATACCATCAGGATTGCCAGCACACGTACCCCAAAGCGGATCGACTTGTGCAATACGTTCAGCAGCGGGTCGTCGCTGTCTGCTGGTATCTCGTCGTGTCTCATCAGCTGGTCTTTACTGCTTTTACTGTCAACGTCCCGCTTATTGAGCATAGGGAGTATTTATACCTTTTTTAAAGTTTGGCCTGCTGTAACGCCTGGATACGCTGCTCCAGCGGCGGATGGGTCAAGAACAAAGCGGCCAGCTCCGCTACGGTTTCCAGTAACCAGCGCTCCACCGGTGTGCGCGGCGTGTCGATCACCCGGGCTTTGGTGCTCCATTTCGCCATGGGTTTTGAAATCAGCAGCGATATAAGGGAGCCGGCAAAGCCAAATACGGCCGCAAACGCCAGCAGAGAGCCGTAATCAATACCGTTCTGGGCCAGATAGTTGTCTACGCCCAGTAATCTCAAAGTGAAACTGGCTACCAGGATTACCGCGAGGTTGGTGGCCAGAAACAGCAGTATTCTCATAGCTTCCTTCTCTTGTGAATGGATCAGTGCCTGCGAATGTGCCTATAAAAGGGCCTGTGAATCAGGCCGGTCAGAAGATGTGACAGCCTTACTGCTTGTATTGTTCCAGGAATCGCCCCAAGCGACCCACGGCATCGGCCAGAGTGTCTTTGCGCGGCAGGAAAACAACCCGCAGATGTTGCCTGTCTTTTACATTAAAAGCGGAGCCCTGCACCAGCAGTATCTTTTCCTGAATCAGCAGGTCCAGTACCAGTTTTTCATCGTTGACGATGGGGTAGCGCTTGGGATCCAGTTTGGGGAACAAGTAGAGCGCTCCCTGGGGCTTTACGCAGCTGACGCCGGGAATGTCGTTGAGCAACTCCCAAGCGGTCTGGCGCTGTTCGAACAGGCGGCCGCCCGGAATCACTAGATCGTTGATAGACTGGTAGCCGCCCAAAGCCGTCTGGATACCCAACTGGGCTGGCACGTTGGCGCACAGGCGCATGTTCGAGAGCATTTCTATGCCCTCAATCAGGTCGGTGGCTTTGTGTTTGGCGCCGCTGATGATCATCCAGCCGGATCGATAGCCTGCAGCACGATAATTTTTCGACAGGCCGTTGTAGGTGAAAAAGAGCACGTCATCGGCGAGGGACGCGGTAGAAACATGCTTCACGCCATCGTAAAGAATCTTGTCGTAAATCTCGTCAGATAAAATGATCAGGTTGTGGGCCCGCGCCAGCTCAATCACCTGGTGCAGCAGCTCGGTGGAATAGACCGCGCCTGTAGGGTTGTTGGGGTTAATCAGCACAATCGCCCGGGTGCGTTTGGTGATTTTGCGGCGGATGTCATCAATATCCGGAAACCAGCCCTGCTGTTCATCGCAGTGATAGTGCACGGGCTTGCCGCTGGAAAGCGCTACCGCGGCGGTCCACAGCGGGTAGTCAGGCGCGGGAATCAACACTTCGTCGCCGGTATTGAGCATGGCCTGCATAGACATTACGATCAGTTCGCTGACCCCGTTACCCAGGTAAATGTCATCAATGTCGACTTTGTCGATGCCGCGCTGCTGGCAATAGTGCATCACCGCTTTGCGCGCGGAAAACAGGCCCTTGGATTCCACATAGCCCTGGGCCAGGTGCATGTTGTAGATGACGTCTTGCTGAATTTCTTCGGGTACATCGAGCTCAAAGCTGGCCGGATTGCCGATATTCAGCTTCAGTACGCGATGGCCTTCTTCTTCCAGGCGCCGCGCTTCACGCAGAACCACGCCGCGTATCTCGTAGCACACATTGTCCAGTTTGGTGGATTTGTGATAATTCTGCATGCCCAGTCGATCCTCTCTATGGCGTATGTTGCGGCTGATAGCAAAAAACAGGAAGTAGCCAACTATTCTAATGGAGCAGGTACCCTGAACAACAGTCGGATTATGATGAATAGTGGTAAGTTACGACAGATTCCACGGTTGCTTGTCAAATAGTAATCTGCCCGCAGGCTGGCAACGAGTGCTAAGCTTGAAGCCTCACCAAGTCTCACAGTATTTCACATAAGAAGGACAGGGCAATGGCTGGTATCTATGATTTTGAGGTAGAAGACATTCGCGGTAACGCCCAAAGCATGGCTGTTTACCAGGGCAAAGTCTTGCTGATTGTGAACACCGCCAGCAAATGCGGTTTCACGCCACAGTTTGAGGGTCTGCAGGCGCTTTATAGCGACCTGGCTGATCGGGGCCTGGAAGTGCTGGGTTTTCCCTGCAATCAGTTTATGAATCAGGATCCGGGCAGCAACGACAGCATCGGGCAGTTTTGTTCGCTGAACTACGGCGTCAGCTTTCCGATGTTTGCCAAAGTTGAGGTAAACGGCGATAACACACATCCGCTTTACCGCTACCTAAAGCATGAAGCCTCGGGGCTGCTGGGGTCCGAGCAAGTGAAGTGGAACTTTACCAAGTTTCTGGTGAATCGCGACGGCGAGGTGCTCAAGCGCTACCCTCCCACCACCAAGCCTGCCGACATTCGTGCTGACATCGAAAAAACGCTGGGTTAGTACCCCTTTTAATCGTCGTAGTTGGTTTTTTTCTTCCAGCTGTCGTCTTCCAGCATGGCAATGCGGCGAATGCGCTGAATGCGGGCTTTTTCACGCAGGTGGCTGATGGTGACCACGGTAATCGCAATGGCAACTACGGCTGTTAATAACAGAATAAGTGTTGAAGTTTCCATGACTTACGACGAGACTCCGTAGGCAAGCTGGCGCAGGTTGAATAGTCATAAAAAGGGTATCAGAAATAGCGCCTTAAGAATGTTTTTATATGTGAAGGAGAACCGGCCTTGGATATTTCCCGCGTAGACCTGAACCTGCTGGTATACCTGGATGTGCTGCTGCGTGAGTGCAATGTAACCAAGGCGGCCAATCATCTGGGCATTACCCAGCCCGCCATGAGTAACGGCCTGCGACGGTTGCGCGAGTTGTTTGGTGACCCCTTGCTGGTGCGCACCAGCGAAGGCATGACCGCCACTGAAAGAGCCCGGGAGCTGCAGCCCGTGGTGCGTTCGATTGTGTCCAGCATTGAGCAGGTGATGCAGGATAAAACCCCGTTTTCCGCGATTAACAGCCAGCGCGTGTTTCGTATTATGGCCAGTGACTACGCTGAGTCCTGCCTGATGCCGCGAGTACTGCGGCGTATACGTCAGGAAGCTCCGCAGGTGACTCTGGATGTATTAACCCCCAGCGACGTCAGTTTTCTGGACGTGGAGCAGGGCAGGCTGGATATGGCCATCAATCGCTTCGACAAGATTCCCCAGTCGTTTCACCAGAAAACCCTGTGGAGCGAATATTTTGCCTGCCTGATGAATGCTGAAAATCCGATTTTGAAACAACTGTTCACCCTGGAAAGCTATCTTCAGGCCAGCCACATCTGGGTCAGTAAGACCGGATTTGGCGTGGGGGTAGGGGTGAATCCTAAAGACGTGCAGCGCCTGGGCTGGGTTGATGGAGCCCTGGCCAAGATTGGCCATAAACGGCAGATTTCAGTGTTTACCCGCCACTATCAGGTGGCCATGCTGCTGGCCGAGCAACACGACCTGATTGCCACGCTGCCATCACGGGCGGCCTGGCTCCAGCGCGACAACCCGCACCTGGTGTTCAAAGTGCCGCCCTTCGACATTCCGCCTTTCGATTTGAAAATGGCCTGGAGCCCGCTGCTGCAACACAACGCCGACCACCAATGGTTGCGCCGGCTGATCGCTGAGGTGGCTGAAGAAGTAGACGCAGAGTTTGCCGAGTTCGGCACACCCTTCGAACGCGGCTGATTTAAAAGGTAGCGCCAGCGGCTGCTGTAAAAGTTAGAAAGCGCCCGCGGCTGCTTTAAAGATCAGAGCGCCTGCGGCCGCTTTAAAGATTAGAGCGCCCGCGGCTGCTTTAAAGATTAGAGAGAAAGCACCCGTAATTCCATCGACTGCCGGCTGGTGTTCCACATTTGCAAGAAGCGCTCTTCCAGGCGTTTTACCCGCCCGCGGTCGGAAAAGTTGGCGAAACCCTGGCTGCCGCCAAATCCATGTCGGTAAAGCACACCTTGGCGGTCGGCCAGCAAAAAGGGTTCTTTTTCGGGTGGGTTTGCATCGCTTACCAGCCGAAGTTCGATGCGGCTGGGCAACCGCCGCATTAACTCAACCAGCCCGTGCTGGCGTTGAGTCAGGGCTTTGTCATCTTGAATCAGTAGGCGAACATCGCTAAGCCTATGGCGCCTGGCTATTTGCGACACCAACTCGCAAAAGCGCGGCTGGCCGTAAAGGTCAAAGTCCAGCGTGTTGTCGTACAGCCATAATCGCTGCCGAGCCTGTCCCGTCAGGCTGTGCATCAGCTCTACCAGGTGCTGCGGCTGCTCGAACAGCCAGCTGCGCGAATCGTCGCCAAGGTTCATTGGATATTTGCGAATTCCAGGCCGTTTCTCGGTCGGTTCCGCCGCCAGGTCTTCGGCCAGCACAAAAGGCGCCAGGCAGCGCATATCAAAATGCGCTATGCCGGCATCGTCATATTGGTCTGAACAGAGGTGGAAACCGGCACGCCGGTAAAATTCGACAGCGTGCTGCTGCGCCGACAGTTGCAGCTGGGAGTAGTGTGCCGCGCCTTGGCAAATCAGATGCTGTAACAATGCCTGGCCAATCTGTTTGCCGCGGTATGGCGGCAGCACCGCCATGCGCCCGATGAAGCCAGAGGCACCCGGAATGCCATACAAGCGCGCCGTGGCAGCGGCTTTATTGCCATCCACCACCACCAGAAAGTGTTCGGCGCTTTGGTCGGTGACGTCCCACTCCAGCTCCGGCGGCACGTTCTGCTCCTCAACAAATACCCGCTGGCGAATGCCCCGGATTTGCGGCGGCGCACTGTGCCAGTTGTATTTTCGAATGCGCAGATTCATCTGAGCCCCGTGCGGCCGTTTATTCGAAGTAGATCGAGCCCTGATTGTACAGATTGGTGAGCAGTCCAAGGATAGCTTCGTCTTCGGCAAACGCTGCCAAAGCCTTGGTGTTAACCCGGGCGCCAGCGCACAGCAGCGGCGCAAATGGGCGAGCATCGCCACGCAGCAGGTATTGCTCGCCGTCTACGAACAGTGCGGTTTCGTTGTCCAGTTCATGAAAGGCAAAGCGCGAGCCTTCGTTCCAGCGAACCTGTTCACCGGCCTGTATCGCTGCTTGAAGATCTTCGCTGGCGGCAGGTTCATCGGCGGGTACCACAGTTTCAACGCTCTTTGGAGCGGTGGCAAATTGGCCGAACCACAATGACAGATTGCGCCGGTCGCCTATTTTCTCCTGTATCAAGGCTTCCAGGCGGTCAATCACCACCGGTGCGATGGTGCCGGGATTGTCCTGCACCGCCAGATCCGGGTCGTTCATGTGCTCAGCCGCATTGGGCTGGTTACACAGGAAGTCGGTGAAGCCGGTGAGCAAATCGTCGACTGTAGGCGCGCGAAAGCCCACTGACAGAGTAATACAGTCGTCTTCGGCTATGCCATGGTGGCCAATGGCGGGCGGCAGGTACAGCATGTCGCCCGGCGCTAGAACCACGGTTTCCTCGCCCTGCCAGTCACTTAGAATACGCAGCGGTGTGCCTTCCAGGCGGGGCGAAGTAGAGCCGCATTCACCGCCGAACGTCCAGCGACGGTTACCCTGGGCCTGCAAAAGAAATACGTCATACTGATCGTAATGGGGGCCTACGCTGCCGCCTTTCGGCGCGTAGCTGGCCATGATATCGTCCAGCCGCCAGTTGGGTACGAAGCGGAAATGCTCCAGCAAATCGGCGACTTCCGGCACCCAGTGGTCAAGGCCCTGCACCAGCAGGGTCCAATGTTGCTCTGGCAGCTTGCTGAAATGCTCTTCGCTGAATGGCCCGTTATGAACTTGCCAGGGCTTGCCGGCATCGTCTTCTATTACGATGCGCGATTCTACGGTTTCTTCACAGGCCAATCCGGCTAGCTCGTCGGCGCTCACGGGGCTTTCAAAGCCGGGAAACGCCTGGCGGATAACCAGGGGCTTTTTCTGCCAGTAGTCTCGTAAAAACTCTGCAGGGGTTATTCCGCCAAGCATGTCCATGGTGTTACTCCGGTGTTCAGATGTTGCGGGCTTGGTCTACGGCGTTGCCAATGTAGCGGCCGGGTGTCATCGCCATCAGTTCGGCTTTAGCCTGCTCGGGAATGTCCAGACTGCTGACAAAGCTCTGGATAACCTCGGCGCTCATGGCTTTGCCGCGGGTCAGGGCTTTCAGCTTTTCGTAAGGCTTTTCAATATTGTAACGGCGCATGACGGTTTGAATCGGTTCCGCCAGAACTTCCCAGGCCTGGTTCAGATCGGCGTCCAGGCGCGCCGCGTTAAGCTCCAGCTTGCTCAGGCCTTTCAGGGTAGATTCATAGGCAATAAGGCTGTGGGCAAACCCCACACCCAGATTGCGCAGCACAGTGGAGTCGGTCAGATCGCGCTGCCAGCGCGAGATCGGCAGCTTGGCTGACAAATGGTTTAGTAAGGCGTTGGCAATGCCCAGATTGCCTTCGGAGTTTTCGAAGTCAATGGGATTAACCTTGTGCGGCATGGTGGACGAACCCACTTCGCCTTCGACGGTTTTCTGCTTGAAATAACCCAGAGAAACATAGCCCCAGATGTCGCGATCCAAGTCGATCAAAATGGTGTTGAAGCGGGCAACCGCGTCGTACAGTTCGGCGATGTAATCGTGGGGTTCAATCTGGGTGGTGTACGGGTTGAAATTCAGTCCCAGGCTTTCGATAAACGTTTTGGCGTTTTCGGCCCAGTCGATGTCCGGGTAGGCGGATAGGTGAGCGTTATAATTGCCCACAGCGCCGTTGATCTTTCCCAGCAGTTCCACGTTTTTTATCTGCGCTAGCTGGCGCCGCAGGCGGTGCACCACGTTGGCCAGTTCTTTGCCCACGGTGGTCGGCGAGGCGGTTTGGCCGTGTGTACGCGACAGCATGGGCTGGGTCGCGTGGTCGTGGGCCAGTCTGGCGATCTGGTCTATGACTTTTGTCATCGCCGGCAGCATGCCGCTGTCCAGGCCTTCGCGCAGCATCAATGCGTGGGACACGTTGTTGATGTCTTCCGAGGTGCAGGCAAAGTGAACAAATTCGGTGACCGCGTGCAGCTCGGCGTTATCGGCGATTTTTTCTTTGATAAAGTACTCCACCGCTTTCACATCGTGATTGGTGGTGCGTTCAATATCTTTTATGCGCTGGGCATCGGCCAGACCGAATTCGTTGACGAGGGCGTTCAGAGCAGTCTCTGCTTCAGCAGAAAACGTCGGAACTTCCTGAATTTGCGGATGAGCCGCCAGTTTTTGCAGCCAGCGGATTTCGACGGTTACGCGGTTTCTGATCAGGCCATATTCACTGAAAATGTCGCGGAAAACGCTAACTTTGCTGCCGTAGCGTCCGTCCACCGGGGAAATGGCGGTCAGGGCGGTGAGTTCCATCGAAAACCTCTCAAAATGTTTGAAGCGGGGGCGGTAAAAGTTAGGGCGATATAATACACCAGCGGCCGGTCGGAATCAGCTCGGCAGGTTTGCGAATCCGCCAAATGGGGTACTAGCCGGTTTTCAGCAATTCGCGGGCGTGGGCAATTACTTTTTTGCGGGTAAAGATCAGTTGCCAGCGGCGTCCGCCGGTCTGCCGCCAGAGCACCGCAGAGCGGATGCCGGCCAACAGCAACGCCCGTATTTTTGCGGCGTTTTCTTCCCGCTGCAGAATAGCCGGCGTGCCGCCGACTTGAATACGCTGGCGGTAAGTGCTGATGGTGTCGGTATACACTGATGCCAGATTGCCAATCAGATTGCTGTGTACATAACCGAAATGGCTGGCAGTGTGACGCGCCTGCTCAATCCGGCTGCCCAGCACCGACATCATGTCGTTGCTGCTGTTGAGCTTGGACTCCAGTTGGATCAAATTCAGCACGTAGCGCAGTATTTCGATGTCGGTGGGCTTGCTCTGCTCGCTGAGCACACGAATCAACGTATTTAGCCCCAGGCTCAAGTCGCGCAATTCTCCGCCGTAAACGTCCAGTGTGGTTGCCGGGTCAGTGGCGAACAGTGAGCGTAGGCAGGTTTCCAGGTCGGTTGCGTCGCAAATGCCGTCATGGGCAATCTGGGTAACCAGATTTGCGGCTTGAAAAACGCCGGCCAAAGCCAGGGTTTGGTCGTGCAGTGTGCGGCTCATGACTGCACTCCTGACTTCAATCCGGTCGTTGGCTCAGTGGTCAGGCGTGCTGGCAGTGATTCGCCATCGCGCCAGGTGTGTTCAATTACGCCGCCGCCCAGGCAAATCTCGCCATCGTAAAATACCACCGATTGACCAGGCGTCACTGCGCGCTGGGCGTCGTCGAACACCACTTTGACGCCACCGTCGATGACGGTTACCTCGCACAGTTGATCGGGCTGGCGATAACGGGTTTTGGCCATGCAACGGAACTGTGCGCTCGGAGCCTCAGCGGCAACCCAATCGACGGGGCCAGACACCAGGCCGCGGGAAAACAGCAGCGGGTGGTTTTTACCCTGGGCTGCAATCAACACGTTACGCGTCAGGTCTTTTTCCGCTACGTACCAGGGCTCATCGCTGTAACCGTTCAATCCGCCAATACCAAGGCCTTGGCGCTGGCCAATGGTGTGATACATCAGGCCCTGGTGGCGGCCAATAATGTCGCCTTCCGGTGTTTCAATAGTGCCGGGCTGGGCCGGCAAGTACTGCTTCAGGAAGTCAGTGAACTTGCGTTCGCCAATAAAACAGATGCCGGTAGAATCTTTTTTATCGTGGGTAACAAACCCTTGCGCTTCGGCAATGCGGCGCACTTCCGGTTTCTCAAGTTCGCCCACCGGGAACAGAGTGCGGGCAATGCGATCGCCGGATACCGCGTGCAGGAAATAGCTTTGATCTTTGTTGCCGTCGAGGCCTTTGAGTAGCTGAGCCTTGCCGGAACCGTCATCAAGCGGGCATTGGCGAGTGTAGTGTCCGGTGGCAATGTAGTCGGCGCCCAGTGTTATCGCGTAATCCAGAAAAGCGCGGAATTTCACTTCCTTGTTGCAAAGAATGTCTGGATTTGGGGTGCGACCGGCTTTGTATTCGCTGAGAAAATGCTCGAATACCCGATCCCAGTACTCCGCCGCAAAGCTGGCAGTGTGCAACTTTATACCGATGTGGTCGGCCACTGCCTGGGCATCGGCCAGGTCGGTCATGGCGGTGCAGTATTCGGTGCCGTCGTCTTCATCCCAGTTCTTCATGAACAGGCCTTCTACCTGATAACCCTGTTCTTTCAGTAGCCAGGCGGCAACGGAGGAATCGACACCGCCGGACATACCGACGATAACGCGGCTGGTGTTTGGGCTAGCGCTAGGGACGGTGCCCGGGATGGTGTTTGCGGCTGTATGGAACTCGGTCATAACGGCTCTGTGTCAGTAAAAGCGGGTCATTTTATCAGCTTGCGGTCGTCACGTCTGTGGGTCGTGAATCAGATCCAGTGGCAGACGCCTGCCACTTTGGTAATCTTGCATGCACTGAAGTACCAGTGGGCTGCGCAGCTGTTCACCCAGGCCGGCTATCTGTTCCGGTGTGAGCCAGTGAGCGGCAATAATGTCGCTATCAAGCTGTTCTGATACCCTGCGCACTGCGCGGGCGCTGTAACAGAAGCGGTAGTAGGTAACGCTGTTGGCCGGCGCCTTGTAAATGTAAATGCCCAGTAGATGCTCTGGCTCTACTTCCCAGCCGGTTTCTTCCAAGGTTTCCCGGCGCACCGCATCCAGCACGGTTTCGTTTTCTTCAATGTGCCCGGCAGGCTGGTTGAACACAATTTTGCCGTTGCTGGACTCCTCAACCATTAACAGGCGGCCTTGGTCATCTTCAACAATGGCGGCGACGGTTGCGTGGGGCGTCCAAGTCATGACGATGTTTGACTCCGGTGAGGGCGGTGGCCGCGGTTTGCCTTTGGTGATTGCCGGCTGCCAGTGGGTTTGCGACGCGGCGCTGCGGTCGCGGTCATATTTACGGTTGTTGAGCTGCACTGGCCGGGTTCAAGTAAGCCAAGGCTCCAGTCACCAATGCGATAGCGGATCAGCCGCAGCGTAGGAAAACCCAGCGCCGCGGTCATGCGTCTTACCTGGCGATTACGGCCTTCACAGATGGTCAGTTCCAGCCAGCTGGTGGGAATGTTCTGGCGGAAGCGTACAGGGGGGTTGCGTAACCAAATCCCAGGTTCGTCCATGGCCCGAACAAGGGCCGGGCGCGTCAGGCCGTCTTTCAGCTGTACACCTTGTTCCAGCTGGCGCAGAGCTTGAGGGCTAATTGTGCCTTCAACCTGCACCCAGTAGGTTTTTTCCATCTTACCCTGGGGCGAGGCGATGCGATGCTGTAGCTGGCCGTCTGAGGTCAGTAACAGCAGGCCTTCGGAGTCATAATCCAGGCGGCCGGCAGGGTATATACCCTGCTGATTGATCCAGTCAGCCAGGGTGGCTCGCCGGGGCTTGTCGGTAGGTCGCCGCTCATCAGTAAACTGGCTGAGTACCTGGAACGGCTTGTTGAACAGGATTAATTCGGCCATAGGTGGTCTGTGTTGCTAGGAGGGCTAGCCGCAGAGACTACCCCAGATACAGGATTTCGCAACCGTCAGTATCCGTGGATGCACAGAAATTCGGCAGGTTTATCGTTCAGCCAGACGGGGCGCTGTGATTTGTTTGCAGCAGCGGCATGATGTTGACGGCGTGAACACCGTCATCCACCGGTTTTTTCTCGAAACTGACCGCCTGTCCGGCTTTCAGAGTTTTATAGCCATCCATTTGAATGGCCGAAAAATGAGCGAACAGGTCGTCATTGCAGCCATCTTCAATGATAAAACCGTAACCTTTGGCGTTGTTGAACCATTTCACTTTGCCGCTGGGCATGTTGAACTCCCCTGTACCTGTGCTGTCAGTGATTATTGTTGTTGAATTCTGGAGCCGGGTGACATTTTTTTACATCGCTATGAACTTTGGTTCAATACGGGGTTGCAGTCAACTGCTCGCAGTAGAGGTTTTGAGTGGTTGAATGCAGTCCGGAACCGGTATCATGTGCGTACTTATAAGAGAAGGCCTGCTTGAAAAAGCGGTGACCCACACCCACATTACTAGTAAGGCACCGGCAACTTCGGTAAAGAATGATGCGAATGATTGAAAATTCTCAACTAATATGGAATCAGGGAGACGAAAGTGAGCCGGGTCGCCACGACCAGCTCAGTGTGGCGCCGGAAAAGCCAGCCCTGAAGCGGCCTGCGCAGTTCCGGGTGATTCTTTTAAACGACGACTACACTCCTATGGATTTTGTGGTGGAGGTGTTAACGACTTTCTTCGGAATGAATGAAGAAAAGGCAACACAGGTGATGCTTCTCGTCCATACGCAAGGCAAAGCCGTATGTGGTGTGTATTCCCGGGATATCGCAGAAACCAAAGCAGCCCAGGTGAATCAGTATTCGTCAGAATGTGATCACCCGCTGTTGTGCGAAATTGAACGTGCAGATTGACAGCTGTTGGAGTAGCCCATGCTGAGCAAAGATCTTGAACTTACATTGAATTCGGCCTTCAAGAATGCCCGTGACAAGCGTCACGAATTCATGACAGTAGAGCATTTGCTGTTGGCCCTTTTGGACAACGATTCGGCGGTGGGAGTTCTGAAAGCGTGTGGCGCAGAGTTGGGCCCGCTAGAACAGGAACTGCTTGAATTTGTTGATTCCACAACGCCACTCATTCCGGATTCTGACGGCGATCGCGAAACCCAGCCAACCCTGGGCTTTCAGCGCGTGCTGCAGCGTGCGGTTTTCCACGTACAGTCTTCCGGCAAAAAAGAGGTAACCGGCGCCAACGTGCTAGTGGCGATCTTTAGCGAGCAGGAAAGCCAAGCGGTTTACCTGCTGAAAAAGCAGAATGTAGCGCGTATTGATGTGGTCAATTTTGTGTCTCACGGCATTTCCCGAGTGCAGGGTGCCGAGGATCAAGAAGGCCGCGAGGCTGCTCAGGAAGAGAACGGCGAGGAAGCAACGCAGTCTACACCGTTGGACAATTACACCACCAACCTGAATGAACAAGCGCGCCAAGGCCGTATTGATCCGCTGATCGGGCGCGAGCACGAAGTTGAGCGTGTGGTGCAGATTCTGGTGCGTCGCCGCAAAAACAATCCATTGTTGGTCGGTGAAGCCGGCGTTGGTAAAACCGCCATCGCTGAAGGCCTGGCTAAGCGCATTGTCGATTCTCAGGTGCCGCAAGTGATCGCCGATGCGGTGGTCTACTCGCTTGATTTGGGAGCGCTGCTGGCGGGTACCAAGTACCGCGGTGATTTTGAAAAGCGTCTGAAAGGCCTGCTGTCGGATCTGAAAAAGCAGGAACACGCTATTTTGTTTATCGATGAAATTCACACCATTATTGGCGCCGGTTCGGCGTCGGGTGGTGTAATGGATGCGTCGAATCTGCTCAAGCCCATGCTAGGCTCGGGTGAGCTGCGTTGCATTGGTTCGACCACGTATCAAGAATTTCGCGGTATATTCGAGAAGGATGCTGCCCTGGCTCGCAGATTCCAGAAAATTGATGTCAACGAACCCAGCGTCGAAGACACGTATCTGATCCTGAAAGGTCTGAAACCGAATTTTGAGAAACATCACGATTTAACCTACACCGATCAGGCCCTGCGGGTGGCTGCTGAGCTGTCTGAACGCTACATCAATGACAGGCACCTGCCTGACAAGGCCATAGACGTGATCGACGAAGCGGGTGCCCATCAGCGCTTGATGAGTGAAGACAAACGCAAGAAAGTGATTGATGTCGCAGAAATTGAGGAAGTCGTGGCCAATATTGCACGTATTCCACCCAAGAGCGTGTCCACCAGTGACAAAGACGTGCTGCGGACGATGGAGCGGGATCTTAAAATGGTGGTGTTCGGGCAAGACCCGGCCATCGCATCCCTGTCTACGGCCATTAAGCTGGCGCGCGCCGGGCTGAAATCACCAGAAAAACCGGAAGGTGCGTTCCTGTTTGCCGGCCCCACCGGTGTGGGTAAAACCGAAGTTACCAAGCAGTTGGCCAAGGTGTTGGGTATCGAGCTGTTGCGCTTTGATATGTCTGAGTATATGGAGAGTCATACTGTGTCGCGCCTGATTGGTGCACCGCCGGGCTATGTCGGTTTTGATCAAGGTGGTCTGCTAACCGAATCGGTGAACAAGCATCCGCACTGCGTACTACTGCTGGATGAAATTGAGAAGGCTCACCCAGAGGTGTTTAACCTGCTGCTGCAGGTAATGGACCATGGCACGCTGACGGACAACAACGGTCGTAAAGCCGACTTCCGCCATGTAATCCTGGTGATGACTACGAACGCCGGTGCCGAAAGCATGGCCCGTCGTTCCATGGGCTTCAGTGAGCAAAACCACCGCAGCGATGGCATGGAAATCATCAGCAAGACCTTCACGCCGGAATTCCGCAACCGTTTGGATGGCATCATTCAGTTCGCGGATCTGCAGCGCCAGACCATCACTCACGTGGTGGATAAGTTCCTCACCGAACTGCAGGCGCAGCTGGACGACAAGCACGTGGTATTGCACGTAGACGAGCCTTCGAAGCTGTGGTTAGCAGACAAAGGCTACGACGTGGCCATGGGTGCAAGGCCGATGTCGAGGCTGATTCAGGACAAGATCAAGCGGCCGCTGGCTGAGCAGATCCTGTTTGGTCGATTGGCCGAGAAGGGTGGTGAAGTGTTTGTGCGCCTCGAAAACGACGAACTGGTGTTCGAATACGAGTCGGAACCCGCAGAAGCGGTTTGACCATCGCTTGAGTTTTAGTCCGGAAAAAAGAAAAGCCCGCAATTGCGGGCTTTTCTATGAATACGTGCTCGAAAAATTAACGGGCGCGGTAAACGATGCGGCCCTTGCTTAGATCGTATGGCGTCAGTTCCACTTTGACTTTATCGCCGGTCAGGATGCGGATGTAGTTCTTGCGCATCTTTCCGGAGATGTGTGCGGTCACAACGTGTCCGTTGCTCAGCTCTACACGGAACATGGTGTTTGGTAGCGTATCAATAATAACGCCTTCCATTTCAATGACATCTGTCTTCGCCATTCAGTAAAAACCTCGTTTTGGAATACTTTCCGTAATTTTAAATTGCGCAATTCTGCCTGATTTTGAGCCGTTTAGCAAAAGTCAGTTGCTATCGAGTGCTTGCCAGCGGCTATCCGTGAACTGCTCGATGGGTTTAAAGTTGCTTTTGTAGTTCATTTTACGACATTTCAGAATCCAGTACCCCAGATACACATGGCTAAGCTGCTGGCGCCGGGCCTCTTCAATTTGCCAGAGTACCGCGAAGGTGCCCAGGCTGCGATGATCCAGGTCTGGTTCGAACACGGTATAGATGGCCGACAGACCGTCGTCCAGACGGTCAACCGCCGCCAATCCGACAAGCTCACCGTGCAGGGTCATTTCCAGAAACCAGGAATCGGTCTGGCCTTCCACCAGAAACGCCATGAACTGCTCTCGTGATGGTGGGTACATGTCGCCGTCTTTGTGGCGCAGTTCAATGTAGCGGGCGTAAAGCCGGTACCATTGTTCCGAATAGGCGGCCGGCACCAGCGCGCAGACCAGATCAGCATTCTTCTTCCACACCCGGCGTTGGTTACGGTCGGGGCTAAACTCTGCGACGGGTACCCTGACTGGGATGCAGGCCTGGCAGTTTTCACAGTGGGGGCGATAATAATGCGAGCCGCTGCGGCGAAAGCCAATCGCTGTCAGCTCGCTGTAAAGTGTGCGGTTAACCTCTGTTTTAGGATCTACAAACATGGTGGTGGACTGGCGACCTGGCAGATAGCTGCAGTTGTGAGCGGGTGTTGCAAAGAACACCAGTGCTCTCAAATTGCTCATTCACCCTCCGGGCTCGGCCAGCGCCATTGAAACTGCCAGTCTGCCACTGCCGGTGATTGTTTTGTATAGCGGCCGAGCATGGCCAGAAACTCTGTTCGCGGTATGGTTTGTGCGCCCATGCTCAACAGATGATCGCTGGCTACCTGACAGTCAATAATCCGGTATCCCCACTGCCGCAGCTGGTTGGCAAGGTGCACCATTAATACCTTGGACGCGTTGGTTTCCAGCGAGAACATAGACTCGCCAAAAAAACAGCTGCCCAGCGCTATGCCGTACATGCCGCCCGCCAATTCGCCGTGCGGGTTCCAGACTTCAATAGAGTGGGCAATGCCCTCCCTATGCAGCTTGTTGTAGGCCTGAAGCATGTTTTCGGTAATCCAGGTTCCCTCGGCACGGGTAGATCCACACAGGCGCATAATCCGGCTGAAGGCCCGGTCTGCGGTTACCGAGAAATAGTCTTTGTTGAGACTGCGGCGCAGGCTGCGGGAAATGTGGATATTTTCCGGAAAAATGACGCAGCGCGGATCGGGTGACCACCAAAGTATGGGCTGGTCGTCGCTGTACCAGGGAAAAATACCGTTTTCATAGGCCAGCACCAGGCGCTTGCTGCTCAAATCGCCGCCGGCAGCCAACAGGCCGTCGGGTTCCGCCAGCGCGCTCTCGGGCGAGGGGAACCACAGCACATGTTCAGGTAACCAGGGCAAAGACGTCATAGTGTGTTCGCTTTTCAGCTCAACGTTGTGGGTTCAGTTTAGCTTTGTTGGTCCAGATAGCGCTCGGCGTCCAGCGCCGCCATACAACCAAAACCGGACGAAGTCACTGCTTGGCGATACACGTGATCGGCAACATCACCGGCGGCAAACACGCCGGGCACGGTTGTTTGGGTCGCCATTCCGTCCAATCCGGAGCGGATGTGCAGGTAGCCATTTGTCATTTCAAGCTGGCCTTCGAACAGGCTGGTGTTGGGTTTATGGCCAATGGCGATAAACACACCGGAAAGCTCCATGTCCTGCTTGGAGTCGTCTTTCATGCTGCGGATGCGCATACCGGTTACCCCGGTGCCGTCACCCAGCACTTCGTCCAGGGTGTGATCCCAGATGATTCGCACATTGCCGTTGGCGGCTTTTTTAAACAATTTGTCCTGCAGGATTTTCTCTGCACGCAGGCTGTCGCGGCGGTGCACCAGCGTTACTTCGGCGGCAATGTTGGACAGGTACAGGGCTTCTTCCACGGCGGTGTTGCCGCCGCCGATAACCGCTACCTTCTGGTTGCGATAGAAAAAGCCGTCACAGGTTGCACAGGCCGACACACCCTGGCCTTTGAATTTCTCTTCCGACTCAAGCCCCAGATACATGGCCGAGGCGCCGGTAGAAATGATCAGCGCATCGCAGGTGTGCTCGCCGCTGTCACCCTTAAGGCGAAACGGACGCTGGTTCAAATCGACTTCATTAACTGTGTCGTAAATGATTTTAGTTTCAAAGCGTTCCGCATGTTTCAACATACGTTGCATTAATTCTGGCCCTTGCACGCCGTCGTTGTCACCGGGCCAATTGTCGACGTCTGTGGTTGTGGTCAGCTGGCCACCCACTTCAATACCGGTGATCAATGTTGGCTTCAGGTTGGCGCGGGCCGCGTAAACGGCAGCGGTATAGCCGGCAGGGCCGGAACCTAGAATAATCAGGCGGGAGTGTGTGCTGGTGCTCATGCTGTTCTCACTTAATACGAGTGTGGTCACTGTGCCCGCAGCTCGTTATGGCGGCGGCACGAAGTTTAAAAAGTTTAAAATGTTTAGAAAGTTTGGAAAGCTTAGAAAGTTCAGTAGGAAGATACAAAGGCTATCATGAATAGCCGGTGCGCTTGCCAGTTGTTTTGGCCAATTCTGCTGATACGCCTGCCCTATGGGTTCAGCCGCCAGGCACCCAAAAGATTCAGTCGCCAAGCACCGATACGCCGGCCAGCAAGCGTTGCACCCGCTCCCGGCTTTTGCCGCTTTCGCCCTGTTCCAGGCGATGCTCTGCCACCGCCGCAAACACCGCCTGTACGTCGTCTGGCAGTACGTGATCACGGCCCTGCATCAGCGCCCAGGCTTTCGCTGCGCGCAGCAGGCCCAGACCGGCGCGCGGCGACAGGCCGTAAAGCAGGCCCGGAATGTTACGGCTGGCTTCCAGCAAGCGCTGCACGTAGTCCAGTAGCGCGGGGCTGGTGCTCACCCGCAGCACCGTTTGTTGAATGCGCGCCAATTGCTCTTCAGCTAACAGGGTGGGCAGGCGCTGGGTCAGGCTGCGGCGGTCTTCGCCTTCCAGTAATTGACGTTCTGCCTGGGGATCAGGGTAGCCCAGGTGCAGGCGCATCAGAAACCGGTCGAGCTGGCTTTCTGGCAGCGCAAACGTGCCACTTTGCTCGATGGGGTTTTGGGTGGCAATCACAAAAAACGGTTGGGGAAGGGGCCGGGTTTCGCCCTCAATCGACACCTGCCGTTCTTCCATTGCCTCCAGCAGAACGCTCTGGGTACGCGGCGATGCGCGGTTTATTTCGTCGGCCAGAATCAACTGGGCAAAAATCGGCCCCGGATGAAAAACAAGGCTGCTGGCAGCCTTGTCGTAAATCGAATAGCCCAGCACGTCCGCCGGCAACAAATCGTTGGTAAATTGAATGCGTTGATAGCGCAGGCCCATTATGTGTGCCAGAGCGTGGGCAAGCGTGGTTTTACCCATGCCAGGAATGTCTTCAATCAGCAAATGGCCGCCTGCGAACAGGCTGCAAAGCGCCAGGCGCACCTGCCGGTCTTTGCCCAGCAGAATGCCATTGAGTTCGTGGACGATCTGATTTATCGCTTTGTTCATATTCTGATCAATCTCCTGCCCATTTGAAATGTCTGCGTAGAAGGCAATACGCCGGCCGCTCAGGAAAGAACAGGTGCGGCGCTATTTGGTCATTACGCCCGCAGGCAATTGCATTGTCACGCAGTGCAGGCTGCCACCTTGCTGAAGCAGCGGGCGACAGGGTATGGCGATGATTTCGCGGTCTGGGAACAGATTCTGCAGTGTGGCGATCGCTGCGGCATCTTGGGGTACATCGTATACCGGCAGTAATACCGCGCCGTTGATGATCAGAAAGTTGGCGTAAGTGGCCGGCAGGCGCTGGCCTTTTTCATCAAGGATAGCGTCTGGCCAGGGCAGGGGCGTCAGACGATAAGGCTCACCACTGGCTTGGCGAAATTCGCGCAGGCCTTCGGCCATGGCGCTAAGAGCGCCATAATGCTCGTCGCTTTCATCAGGGCAGGCGACATAACAGATGTGGTCGAGTGCGCAAAACCGCGCCAGAGTATCTATATGGCTGTCGGTATCGTCGCCAGCCAGGTAACCGTGATTAAGCCAGAGCACCCGGCGAATGCCCAATAACTGGCCAAAAAGTTTCTCCATGGCGCTGCGACTGTAATCGGGGTTGCGGCTGGGGCTTAGCAGGCATTCGCTGGTGGTCAGCAGAGTGCCTTCGCCGTCGGTGTCGATGGCGCCGCCTTCCAGGATGAATTCGACACTTTTCAGGGTGCTGCCGTCAAACGCACCGGCCGTGAGCAGCCTGTTGTTCAGGGCGTTGTCTTTGTCCCACGGAAACTTATTGCCCCAGGCGTTAAAACCGAAATCAATCAGCCTCGAGCCTTGGTGAGTGAACACCGTTAAAGGACCGTGGTCGCGCGCCCAGCTGTCGTCTGACGGCGCAACCAGAACCAGCGCGCGGAATGCCACGCCAGCGGTTTCTGCATACTGGTTTAGTTGTTCCTGCAGTCGCTGCGCCTGCTCTGGGTCTTCGCAGCTGATCAATACGGATTCGAAGCGCAAAACCGCGCGCGCAATCGCCATAAACACCGGCTCTGTCTGTGCCAGATGGCGGGCCCAGGCTGTGTTCTGATGGGGCCAGGTCAGCATCACTGCACTCTGCGGCGCCCACTCTGCGGGCAATAACGGCTTCGATTTCACTGGGCCAGTACCTTTTCCCTATTGAAAAAACCATTCTAACGGACAGGCGCCGGCACGTCAGGATCTACTGGCAAAACTTTGCGGTCTTTTCTGTGTCTGTGTCAGGGCGCGTGCTTTATAACCGCGCGAATAACCCGTTCGCTCTCGAAATACACCACAAAAGCCGGGTAGTGCCACTGGCTGATGGGCGGCTGGCCTACCGGGCCGCGGGTAGACTCGGGTGCGCCCCAGCGCTCGCGCACGCGCTCGGCTTTCATACCGGTCTGTGGCAGTGATATGGCATCGCGGTCGCCCTGTTGGCCGAGCGGAATAACCAGTTCCTGAGTGCTGGCAGGCATCACCGATAAGGTCGTCGCCAGAGCGGCGGATAACAGGCCGGCTCGCAGCAATGGGCGCCAAAAGCGATGGGTCTTCATAGTTAGGGTGACTCCGCAGGAGAAATGGATAAAACGTAATTTAGTCTGCGCTTTGGTCATTCGCCTCGGCGGTTCCGGTATTCGGTTGCTGGCGCTGGCGAATTTGCCAGCGCATGATATGGCGCGCCAGCTGTTGGCGATCACTGTCTTCCAAACGCACAAAGCGGGTGTGAATCCGTGTGCCGCCGCGGTCTTCGGTGTTAACGCCGACTACTTCGCCAACGGCCCGGGGCTGAAACAGTTCCGGCGGCAGAGTAAGGCGTATGGCAATATGGTCACCCAGCTGCAAGCTGTCATCGTTGCTAACAAAGGCAACGCCACCCTCGCTGAGCGTGGCTTGGTGCCAATGCTCCGGTTGCAACGGATTTTGCTCAAAGGCCATAATGCGCGCCAGAATATCCAGCTTGGAGTTGAAAACTTTTTACAGGCTTTGCAGCGCCCGATCGCGCTCGCTTAAACCTGCAAGTTGGGTTTTGATGTCTTGGTCAAGGCGTCTGAATTCTGCCTGTAAGCTGGTGAGCGGGGTATTCCCGAAGGCGCTGAAATCGTCTTGGGTACTGGTGGGCAGTTTGTGCACCTCCAACCCAATACGGTCGTCTACTCTAAAGTAATCCCGCCGTTCGCGTTGTTTCTTCGCATTGGCGCTGTCATCGTTGCGCTGGGTCATTAGGACTCCGATACGGATGTTCGTTTGTAGGGTGAAGTTTAGCAGTTCCCGGCGCGGCATTAACACGACCGGGTTCAATCAATCACGAATTAGTCGCAGCCAGCAGCAGGCAAGGCTTTATGTTTAAACCTTTATCATTTTATATCGGCTTGCGCTATACCGCCGCCAAACGCCGCAATCACTTTATTTCGTTTATTTCACTCACCTCGATGATCGGCTTGATGCTGGGCGTTGCGGTGCTGATTATCGTGCTGTCAGTCATGAATGGTTTCGATCGCGAGCTGAAACAGCGAATTCTGGGTATGGTGCCCCACGCTATTATCGAGGGCGCCGGCCCGCTTGAAAACTGGGAAGCGGTAGACGCAGCAGTCGAGAAACACCCGCGAGTCTTGGCGGCGGCCCCGTTCATTCAGGGCCAGGGCATGGTCACCGGCGGCGGAGCGGTGCGCGGCGTGCTGTTGAACGGCATTTTGCCAGACCAGGAGCGAACCGTATCGATTATTGAAGACTACATGGAGCAGGGCAGCCTGGACGATCTGAAGTCTGGCGAGTTCGGCATCATTATCGGGCGCTTTTTGGCGTCCAGCCTGCGCCTGCAGCTAGGTGACAAAATAACCGTGGTGCTGCCTGAAGCGTCGGTAACGCCGGCTGGCGTATTGCCGCGATTGAAGCGCTTTACCGTAAAGGGCGTGTTCAGCGTGGGTGCCGAACTAGACGGCAGTTACACTCTGATTCACATGGACGACGCCGCCAAACTGATGCGCACAGACGGTAAAGCCCAGGGTGTTCGCTTGCTGGTAGACGACCTGTTCGCCGCGCCGCGGGTGGCAGAGCAGGCGGCGCAGCTGCTTACCGGGCGCTATTACGTATCCGACTGGACCCGCACCCACGGCAATCTATTCCAGGCCATACGAATGGAAAAAACCATGATTGGCCTGTTGCTGATGTTCATTGTGGCGGTGGCGGCATTCAATATTGTGTCCACTCTTGTCATGGTGGTCACCGACAAAACCGCAGACATCGCCATTTTACGCACCATGGGCGCGACTCCCGCGCGCATCATGCGCATCTTTATCGTGCAGGGCGCGGTCATCGGCATTTTCGGAACCCTGGTGGGCACTGTGCTTGGTATTCTGGGTGCACTCAACATCAGCGCGTTCATCAGCTGGCTGGAGGGCGCACTGGGCCATCAGTTCCTCAGTGCCGACGTGTATTTTATCAGTTACTTGCCGTCCCAGCTGCTGTGGGAAGACGTCATGATCATCAGCGGTAGTGGCCTGGCCATGAGCCTGCTGGCCACTATTTACCCGGCCTGGCGTGCGTCTCGTATCGACCCGGCAGACGCGCTTAGATATGAATAGAGCCAACCTATGAGCAAAAGCATAAAAGACGTAACGGCCAACACCGCGAACTGGGTTATTGATTGCAATCAAGTGACCCGCACCTATAGCCAGGGCCCGGAAAAGCTGACGATTTTTTCCGACATCTCGTTGCAAGTCACCGCCGGTGAAACCATCGCCATTGTGGGTAGCAGCGGCTCCGGAAAAACCACGCTGCTGAATTTGCTGGGCGGGCTAGACCGACCGTCAACGGGCCATATCGAAATTTGCGGTAAGGAAATTTACAAGCTGTCGGAAGCCGCGCGGGCGCGCTTTCGCAACAAGCATCTTGGGTTTGTGTACCAGTTTCACCATTTGCTGCCGGAGTTCTCCGCGCTTGAGAACGTGATGATGCCCTGCGTGTTGGGGGGTGTCAGCGTGGCGGTAGCGCGCAAGAAGGCCGCTGTTCTGCTTGACAGTGTGGGGTTGGGCGCACGTCTGGAGCACAAGCCGGGCGAGCTGTCTGGCGGTGAGCGTCAGCGCGTGGCCATAGCCCGGGCCCTGGTGAACGAGCCCGACTGTGTCTTGATGGACGAACCCACCGGTAATCTTGATGAACACACAGGTGCCGGTGTGCGCGCATTGATCGAATCGCTGCGCGATCAGTTTGGCATGGCGTTTGTGATGGTTACCCACGATATGTCGATGGCACGAAGTCTGGGGCGGGTGATGCGGCTGGAGCAGGGGCGTTTGGTACACGAGGGTTAGTGGCGGCGTTGCCCCCGGCGCAGACGCCAGTTGGCGCGGACTCTTCTGCGCCATAACAACTGAATGATCAAATAAGCGAAGCAGGCAGACACCGTAGCCACAACCAGCGAGCCCAGGTAAAGCGGTATGCCAATATCCAGCAGGCGTTCACTGATCCACGCCAGTGACGGCGAGAATTCAAAATCCAGTAGTGGCCTGCTCAGCATCCAGGCCCCCAGTTTGTAGTTGAAGTAGAAAATCGGGGGCATGGTAACCGGGTTGCTGATCCACACCAGCGCCACCGCCAGCGGCAGGTTGGCGTTGAACCAGATCGCGAAAAGCGCCGATGCAAGCATCTGGAAAGGCATCGGAATAAAGCACAACCACACGCCTATCAGAAACGCACGGGCCACACTGTGGCGGTTGATATGCCACAGATTGGGTTCCTGTATGATATCGCCCAGAAAATTCAGCGATTTTATTTGCCTCACCTTTTCCGGAGACGGCAAATAGCGTTTCATGAACCTCTTCGGCATAAGAAGTTGTTCTGCCTGTAGACGTGTAAACGACCGGTGTTAGGGACAACGCCGATGCCATAATTCAGGAGGACAAGGAATGTCCGGCGATTTTTTCAGTGGCGGCTCAAACCGCCCGCTGTCTCGCAGCCCGCGAGGCCTTGTTGTCGGGCCTTTGCTAATCGCGTTCTGTTGCGGCGTTATCTTACTGTATCGGTTGTCGGTGTTGCCAGCGTGGCAATGGCTGTTTGCGGCTATGGCAGGTTGCGGCGTGCTGGCGCTGTTGCTTCCTCACCGCTGGGGCCGCACGGCTTTTATTCTGCTTGCGGCGCTGTTAGCGGGCACCGCCTGGGCTTCATGGCACTCCAGTCAGCGCCTGCATGAGCGCCTGCCGGCGGCATGGGAAAGGGTGCCGCTGGAGGTGTCCGGTTATGTCTGCAGTCTTCCCGCTCGGGGCAGTTTTGACAGTTTAAAGTTCGATTTCTGTCTGGTGGAAAACGCTTACCAGCATAACGTGCAAGCGCCATCACCGGCGCACCCTTTACCCTCCCGCTTGCGCCTGGCCTGGTACGGCGACCATCCGGACCAGTTACCCGGTCACACCCTGACTATAACGGTTGTGCTTAAACGCCCCCACGGTGGCTTGAACCTGACCGGTTTCCGCTATGAAGACTGGCTGTTCCGTCATGGTTACCGCGCCACCGGAAGTGTGCGCACGGTAGTGCCGGATGCCAGTATTGAATGCGGCCTGCACTGCCGTTACCGCTACCAGCACCGCCGCCTGCTGAACTGGGTGACGGCGAAGTTTGGCGAAGCCAGGCATTTCCCGTTGTTGGCGTCTTTGCTGATTGGCTATCGCGGCGCCATGACCCCCGCCCATTGGGACACTCTGAAAGCCACCGGCACCATTCACCTGGTGGCGATTTCGGGCCTGCATCTGGGCCTGGTGGCTCTGGGCATTGGATGTGTGGCGCGCCGGTGTGCGGCGCGAGTACCCGAATCCATTCTGTCTGAACGTGCCAGGCGGCGCCTGGTGTTTGGCGTGGTGATGATTGGCTGCCTGGCCTACGCGTTGATGTCCGGCTTTACCGTGCCCACCCGGCGCGCGCTGTTAATGATCGCTGTACTGGGCTGGGCGCTGCTGCAAGGCTGGCACATACCGCCCTGGCGCAGCCTGCTGCTGGCGCTGACAGTGGTGTTGATTGCCGATCCATTTTCGCCGCTGGACGCCGGCTTCTGGCTGTCGTTTTGTGCGGTGGCGGTGCTGATACTGGTGTTCTCCGGGCGCCTTGGCGCGGTTCAGGGCGTGCTGGCGCTGGTGCTGGCGCAGACTGCCATGTTCGCCGGATTATGGCCGGGGCTGCTGTTACTGGGCCAGAATCAGCCGCTGGCGGGGTTTGTGGCCAATCTGTTTGCCATTCCGTGGGTGTCGATGGTGGTTATGCCGCTGCTGTTGTGCGGCGCCTTGCTAGTGGCGCTTGTACCCGCCAGCAGCGTGTGGGTAACTCTGCTGCTGGACTCGGTATTGGGGGTTTTATGGCAAGGATTGCAGTGGCTGGCGGGCTGGGACAGCCCGACAATTCAACTGGGTGTGGCCGCTGCCATCGGGTTGGCGGCGGTCGTACTGTTGGCTTTGTGGTATCCGCAGCGGGGCTTTCGTCTGGCGCTGGCGGTGTTGCTGGGGCTTTGGTTAGTGTCGCACTGGTGGGTTCAGGCGCCGGTTGATAATCGCCCCGTACCTCTGCCTCAGGTGATTGTATGGGATGTCGGCCAGGGCCTTTCGGTTCTGGTACGCCATCAGCAGCAGGCACTGCTGTATGACACCGGCCCAGCCATTCCCGGTGTGTTCTCGGCGGTAGAGTCGGTGATACTGCCCAACCTGCGGGCGCTGGGGGTGCAGCGCTTGGATACGCTGGTGGTGAGCCATGCCGATGGCGACCACAGCGGTGGCCTGGAGCAGCTTGTCACCGAATTGCCGCTAGCGCGCTTGATCGGCGGTGAAGCGGCCGAAACAGCCGACCGCCTGGGGCAGGCCGGGCTAGGCAGAAAAGTGACAGACTGCAGGCGGCAAACCCTGATGCTGGGGCGACTGGAGCTGAATTTCTGGCGCTCAGATCGCGCCAAAGAGGGTAACGGTGCTTCCTGCGTGCTGCGCATTCGTGACCCAGACTCGGCGACCGAGTGGCTACTAACCGGTGATATTACCGTCAGGGAAGAAGCCGAATACCTGAGCTATCTGAATGATCAACCGGTGCAAAAGGCGCGTGACACCGTTACCCGGGTGTTGTTGGCGCCCCACCATGGCAGTAAAACCTCGTCTTCCGACGCTCTGGTTCAGGCTCTTTCGCCCGATACCGTCATTTACACCGCCGGCTACCGCCATCGCTACGGCCACCCGCACCCGCAGGTAACCCGCCGTTATAAATTGGAGGGTAGCCATCAAATCAATACCGCCTGCGCCGGAGCGGTGGTTATGGAGGTAAAATCTGCTGGGCTGGTTATCCGCCAGATGCAGCAAAACGCGCCATTCTGGATCAGTGGCCCTGGTCTGGCACGGGCGCGGTGTCTCGAACGGTTGCGCAACGTCACACAATAGCCGCTATGCTAAAAATGCCGACAGCTATGCTAAAGTAGCGCGGCTTGTAATTGACCAGGAGACCGAGCGTGTTCGAGCTTTTAAAAGCCGGTGGCATTTTGATGGTGCCCATACTGTTTTGTTCTGTGTTGGCATTGGCCATCATCCTTGAACGTTTCTGGAGCCTTCGTGACAGCCGGATCGCGCCGCCGGAGGTGCTGAACGAGCTGTGGCGTTGGATCAAGAAAAAAGAGCTGAACGGCAAGCGTCTGAAAACCCTGCAAGCGTCGTCACCCATGGGGCGTGTGCTTGCCAGCGGTTTGCTGAACGCCAAGCACGGCCGTGAGGTAATGAAAGAAAGCATCGAGCACGAAGCCAGTCAGGTGGTTCACCAGCTCGAGCGGTTTCTGAACCCACTGGGCACCGTTGCAACCATAACGCCGTTGCTGGGCCTTCTGGGCACGGTCATCGGCATGATCAAAGTGTTTGCGGAAATTCAGTTGGCCGGTGTGGGCAATGCTGGCAATCTGGCTGGCGGTATTTCCGAGGCCCTGATAACAACAGCCTCTGGCCTCAGTGTGGCCATTCCCGCGTTGATTGCCCATCGCTATTTTATCCGCCGGGTAGATGCGCTCGTTGTAAACATGGAACAAGAGGCCATCAAACTGGTGGAAGTGGTTCACGGCGACCGCGAAATTGACGTAAAAGGAGCCTGAACCCAGTGAAGTTCAAGCGCCAACGCAGCCAACAAGTGGCTATGGACCTGACACCGCTGATCGACGTGGTGTTTTTGCTGTTGATTTTTTTTATGGTGTCGACAACCTTCACCCGGGAAAGTCATCTTCAGGTGGAATTGCCGCAGGCCAGCGGTAATCCGGCGCCGCCGGCAGAAGTCGAACAGATTATTGATGTGGTGATTAGCGCCGATGGCCAGTACCTGCTGAACGACAAACCGCTGGTGAACAATCGCCGCGAAACGCTGGAGCGGGGCATTCGGGAGCTGGCCGACGCAGACAGATCCTTGCCGTTCATTATTACCGCTGATGCCCGAACTCCCCACGAGTTTGTGGTGCGGGCGATGGCTGCGGCCGGTCGCCTGGGTTTCGCCAAACTCAGCATTACCACCGAACGTGAGGCAGAGTCACAGTGAGTGCAGCAAGTTCATCAAAGCCAGCAATCCCGACAAGCTCTTCAGGCCCGAGCCCAGAGCCCGAAGGCCCGGGTAAGATGCCAGAGGGCAGCTGGCAAACTTATAAGCGGCTTTTACGCTATGTAAAACCCTTCTGGATAGCGTTCACCCTGGCAATAATCGGCAACGTTATCTATGCCGCGGCGTCTACCGGTATGGCGGCGGCCATGGAATACGTCATCAAGGCCATTGAAAATCCGACTGAACAAAATCGGCTGATTCTAACTCTGCTGATCGTTGGGGTGTTTGCGTTTCGTGGGCTGGGAACCTTTATGAGCCAGTATTTCATCAGTTACGTGGGGCGCAATGTTATTAATGCCCTGCGCACCGATGTGTTTGACCGCTTGCTCACCTTGCCGTCGCGCTACTTTGACGACAACGCGGCCGGCCGACTGGTGTCGAAGCTGACCTTTAACGTGGAACAAGTGGCTGAAGCCGCAACCGACGCTATCACCATTACCTTTCGCGAAGGCCTTACCATTGTTGGGCTGCTGGGCTACATGCTGTACACCAACTGGAAACTCACGCTGGTCTTTCTGGCGGTCGGGCCGCTGATCGGAGCGGTGGTCAGCTACGCCAGCAAGCGCTTCCGTAAAATCAGCAAACGTATTCAGGGCTCCATGGGCGACATTACCCACGTTGCTTCGGAGACCATCAGTGGCTATCGGGTGGTTCGCGCCTTTGGCGGTGAAGATTTCGAACGCCAGCGTTTTCAGAAGGTCAGTGAAAGCAACCTGAAGCAAAGCTTGAAGATGTCATCTACCCAGGCCATCAGCGTGCCGGTTATTCAGGTTCTAGTGGCCATTGCGATCGCGGCGCTGGTATGGACCATGTTGTCGCCTACTATTCGCGGCGAAATGAGCACCGGTCAACTAGTCGCTTTTATTACCGCAGCAACAACCATGGCCAAGCCCATTCGCCAGGTGACTTCCGTGCATTCGAAAATCCAGAAGGGCCTTGCGGCAGCCTACGATGTGTTTGAAACCCTGGACGAACGCCCGGAGCCGGATTTCGGCATCTTTGCCCCGCAGCGGGTTAAAGGCGACATCGAATTTCGTGACGTGGGCTTCAGTTATCGCGACCAGCTTGACCGGGTATTGAATAATATTTCGCTGACGGTTCCTGCAGGCCAAAGTGTGGCTCTGGTCGGTCGCAGCGGCAGCGGCAAATCCACGCTGGTGAGCCTGTTGCCGCGGTTTTACGATTACACTGACGGCGAAATTCGCATTGATGGCCATTTGGTGGAAGATTTTACGCTGCAGGCCCTGCGCGCGCAGATAGCGTTGGTTACCCAGAGCGTGGTGCTGTTCAACGATACGATCGCCGCAAACATTGCCTACGGCGCGCTGCGGGATTGCAGCCCCGAGGCCATCCGCGAAGCCGCTGGCAAAGCCCACGCCCTGGAATTTATCGACCGCATGCCCGAGGGCCTGGATACCATGATTGGCGACAACGGCGTGATGCTGTCCGGCGGCCAGCGCCAGCGCCTGGCCATTGCCCGGGCGCTGCTGAAAGATGCCCCTATTCTGATTCTGGACGAAGCCACATCGGCGCTGGATACCGAATCCGAGCGCCACATCCAGAACGCCATGGAAACCGTGATGAAAGGCCGCACCACCCTGGTGATTGCTCACCGCCTGTCGACCATTGAAAACGCCGATCGCATATTGGTGATGGACAATGGCCGCATTGTGGAATCCGGCCGCCACAAGGAGTTACTGGACCAGGGTGGCGCCTATGCCCAACTGCATCAGATGCAGTTCAGCGACGCATGACCAGCGGTAAGCGGGCATGAGTTCGCTGGTGGACCGGCTGTGGTACAGCCAAAAGCGCCCGTTGGGATTTCTGGCACCACTGGCTTGGCTGTACCGGCGAATTGCTGCATCGCGCCGGCGCAAAGCGTTGAAAGATCGGGCCCCGGCGTTAACGGCTCCTGTGGTGGTAGTGGGTAATATTACCGCCGGTGGCACCGGCAAATCGCCGCTTACGGCCTGGCTGGTAACGCAATTGCGCAACGCCGGCTGGCATCCGGTCATTCTTAGCCGCGGTTACGGTGGCAAGTCCGCGCAATACCCGCTTGTTGTGAATGCCGATAGCAAAGCCAGCATCGCCGGTGATGAACCCGTTATGCTGGCACGGGCCACCGGCTGCCCGGTGGTGGTAGATCCGCAACGGCTGCGCGCAGCGCACTACGCCATTGATCAGAGATTGGGCGATGTTCTGGTGTGCGACGACGGTCTTCAGCATTACGCTCTGCCCCGTGACATAGAACTGGCCGTATTCGACGCCAGCCGCGGCTTGGGCAACGGCGCTAGCATTCCTGTGGGGCCGCTGCGCGAGCCGGCAGAACGGCTGAACTCGGTCGATTATATTATTCTTAACGGCTCTACCGGAGTGCACGTTCGCCGCCACAGCCAATTTGCCGGCGTGCAACACAGGGCAATCTACACCATGAACCTGAGCCCGATGCATCTTCTGCACCTGGCCAGCGGTGCGCAGGTACCGCTGGCAAAGCTGGCGGGGCAAAATGTGCTGGCGGTGGCGGGTATTGGTAATCCGGCGCGATTTTTTGCCACCCTCAGCGCCCTGGGTGCTGAGGTAAGGCCGCGGGCTTTTGCCGACCACCATCGCTTCAAACCGGGCGACCTGAAAACCGACGCTGGTGAATGGCTGGTGATGACAGCCAAAGACGCGGTGAAATGCCAGGATTTTGCACCTGACAACGCTTACGCTCTAATGATTGAAGCCCAGTTGCCCGCCGAATTTGGCCGCCGGCTGCTGGGCCAGTTGGCCCGTTGGCGCCAGCTGCACCCGAATACAAGCGGCCCGCTGGCGGCTGCTTCCGTTTCAACTAAACGAGAACACCATCATGGATAAAAAACTGCTGGCACTGCTGGCGTGCCCGGTGTGCAAAGGCGAGCTCAAGCTCAACGACGAAAAAACCGAACTGCTGTGCTACCAGGACGCCATGGCGTTTCCCTTGCGCGAAGGTATTCCTGTGATGCTGGCCACTGAAGCCCGCACCCTGAGCACCGACGAGCGCCTGCACAAAATCTGAGCGAGGAGCCATTCATGTCCTTTACCACGCCCTTTACAGTCGTGATTCCCGCGCGCTTCGGCTCTAGCCGCTTGCCGGGCAAACCCTTGGCAGACATTGGCGGCCGGCCAATGATTCAGCACGTGTGGCAGCGGGCGCAGGAAAGTCGCGCCGGGCGCGTGGTGATTGCCACCGACGACGCGCGGGTGCAGCAGGCCTGTGAGCGCTTTGGTGCCGAAGTCGTCATGACGGCAGCCGGGCACGCCAGCGGCACCGACCGCCTGGCCGAAGTGGCGCAGGCGCTTGATTTGGACGCAGACCACCGGGTAGTCAATGTGCAAGGTGACGAACCACTGATTCCCAGCGTGTTGATTAATCAGGTGGCAGACAATCTGGGCTTGCACCCCGAAGCGGCCATTGCCACTCTTTGCGAGCGCATCCACGATACTGAGTCGGTGTTTAATCCCAACGTGGTGAAAGTGGTTTTCGACCAGCAGGGGATGGCTCATTATTTCAGCCGCGCGCCCATACCCTGGTATCGCGATGGCTGGGCCGCGGCAGACAGCACTGTAAATCGTGATCTGCCAGACAATTTTGGTTATTTTCGCCATATCGGCATTTATGGCTATCGCGCCGGCGTACTGGCCGATTTTGTGCGCTGGCCACCGGCGCCCGCCGAACAGGTCGAAGCGTTGGAACAGCTGCGTGCGCTTTATAACGGCGCTCGCATTCATGTCGATTTAGCGGCCGTCAGTCCGCCAGCCGGGGTAGACACCGAAGCGGATCTTCAACGGGTAAGGGCTTTTTTGAACAAGCAGGAGACAAATTAATGGCAGCCTCTGTTAGCGTTTTATTTGTGTGTCTGGGTAACATTTGCCGCTCACCCACCGCCGAAGGCGTGTTTCGCAAACAGGTAGCGGCCGCCGGTCTTGAGCAGCAGGTACGTATTGATTCTTGCGGTACCGGTGACTGGCACATCGGCAAAGGCCCGGATGAGCGCGCGGTGACCGCGGCCGGTCGAATCGGTATTGATATCAGTGGCCTGAGAGCGCGTCAGTTCGAGGTCGAAGATCTGGACAGTTTTGACTATGTATTGGTGATGGATCGCCAGAATCTGGCAGACGTGAAAGAAATCTGGCATCAGAACGGCGGCACCGTGCCGCGGCTGTTCCTGGATTTTGCTGATTTTGATGACCAGGAAGTGCCAGATCCGTACTTCGGTGCAGACGATGGTTTTCAGCACGTGCTGGAACTGATCCATCAAGCCGGTGAAGGTCTGCTGAATGACATTCGCGGGAAGCTGGGGTGAAAACCCTGCCAGAAATACGGGAAAGGGTAGATTTAACGCCCCATAACTCCCTGGCTATTGCGGCCAGTGCCCGCTATTTCGCCCGCATTACCCATCGTGAACAGGTTGGCGCCACGCTGGCCTGGGCTGATGAAAAAAATCTTCCGGTGCTGATTGTCGGCGGTGGCAGTAATCTGGTGTTCCGCGCCGACATTGATGGCCTGGTTGTGCACATGGCCTTGGCCGGACGGCACTGGCGCGATATCAGTAATGAGGCGGCCACGCTGGTGTTGGGCGCCGGTGAAAACTGGCATGACGCGGTCTTGTACGCCGCCCGCAGCGGCTATCGCGGTATCGAAAACCTGGCGTTGATTCCCGGCACCTGTGGTGCTGCACCGGTACAGAATATCGGCGCTTACGGCGTAGAATTGGCAGACACGCTGGTGTGTGTCACCGCTCTGGATCGTAGCAGTGGCAAGCAAGTCACCCTAAGCGCAGAAGCGTGCAATTTCGCCTACCGTGACAGCCTGTTTAAACAGCAGCCCGAACGGTATCTGATTCTGGACGTGCATCTGCGCCTGTCCCGCAGCCGGCCTTTCCAGTTGGGTTACGGCGAGCTGGCGGCTTACTTCGGTGACACCCCGGTGGCAAAACTAAACGCTGAAGACGTGGCCGAGGCGGTGATGGCCGTTCGCCGCCGCAAACTGCCAGACCCGCAGCGCCTGCCAAACGCCGGCAGCTTTTTTAAAAACCCGGTGGTCAGCCAAAACGTGTTTGAGCAGCTTCAAAGCCGTTTTTCAGACCTGGTGGCTTATCCACTGCAACACGGTCAGAGCGTGAAACTGGCGGCGGGCTGGCTGATTGAACAGTGCGGTTGGAAAGGCTACCGCAATAAGTGGGTTGGCGTGCACAATCGCCAGGCTTTGGTGTTAATCAACCACGGCGGCGGCAGCGGAGCACAGTTGCTGGCGTTGGCTCAGGAAATACGTGAGTCGGTTCAGGCGCGCTTTGGCGTTGAGCTAGAGCAGGAGCCTCTCACACAGCCGGCCATCGATTAGCCAGACCGATCGGTCACGAATAAAAAAAACCCTGGTGCGTTTCGGCGACCAGGGTTTTTTAATGACGCGTTTCTGTTTTTAAAGCGGCGAAACACTCTTCAGAAAGGGAATCGCATCCGCCAGGGCAACATCCTGTTTATCGGCATCGCGACGGCCCTTGTACTCTAGAGTACCGGCTTCCAACCCGCGGTCAGACACCACAAAGCGATGGGGAATACCCGTCAGCTCCATATCCGCAAATTTTACCCCGGGCCGCTCGTTGCGGTCGTCTAGCAGCACGTCGTAACCGGCTTCTTGCAGCTGTTGGTAAAGCTTTTCACCGGCTTCGGCCACCGCAGGTGATTTGTGGCCGTTTAGAAGCACCACGGCAACCCGGAAGGGCGCGATGGCGTCGGGCCATATAATGCCGCGGTCATCGTGATTTTGCTCGATGGACGCCGCCACAATCCGCGACACGCCAATGCCATAGCAACCCATGCCCATAGTGGCGGTTTTGCCATTTTCGTCCAGCACTGTGGCGTTCAGCGCCTTGCTGTATTTGTTGCCCAGTTTAAAGATATGGCCCACTTCAATACCGCGGCGAATTTCCAGGGTGCCCTGGCCACAGGGGCTGGCGTCGCCTTCCACCACGTTACGCAAGTCTTCCACCCGGCCCAGTGGCAGGTCGCGTTGCCAGTTTACGCCAGTCAGGTGCACGTCATTCTTGTTGGCGCCGCAGACAAAGTCCGCCAAGTGCGCTGCGCTGCGGTCGACAATCACCGGCACCGACAGATTCACCGGCCCGATCGAGCCAGGTTCGCAACCGGTGGCGCGCAGGATTTCCTCGTCTGTGGCCATGGTCAACGGGTCGGCTACGCCGGCCAGATTTTCCGCCTTGATCTCGTTCAGGGTGTGGTCGCCGCGCAGAATCAGCGCCACCAATCCCGGGTCACTGCCTTCTTCGGCACCGGCTTCAGCTTCGGCTTTCACCAGCAGAGTTTTCACGGTTTGCGTAACATCGCCTTTCAGAAACTTGGTAATGTCGGCAATGGTGCGTTGGCCCGGCGTCGCCACTTCGGTCATCGCCTGGGAGGGCGCGGGGCGCTCGCCGGCGGGTGCGACCGCTTCGGCTTTTTCTATATTCGCCGCGTAGTCGCTGTCGGTGCTGAACACAATGGCGTCTTCACCAGAAGAAGCCAACACGTGAAATTCCTGGGAGCCACTGCCGCCAATGGCGCCAGAGTCTGCCTGCACGGGGCGGTAATCCAGGCCCAGGCGATCAAATATGGCGCAGTAGGTGCGGTGCATCAGCTGGTAAGTCTGGTCCAGAGATTCAGCACTGATGTGAAATGAATAGGCGTCTTTCATGATGAACTCCCGTGCACGCATCACGCCAAAACGGGGGCGGCGCTCGTCACGGAATTTTGTCTGAATTTGAAAGAAGTTGGCCGGCAGCTGCTTATAGCTTTTCAGCTCGTTGCGGATCAGGTCGGTAATCACTTCTTCATGGGTAGGGCCAAAGCAAAACTCGCGGCCGTGGCGATCGTTCATGCGCAGCAGTTCGCCGCCGTATTCGTCCCAACGGCCGGATTCCCGCCACAGTTCCGCCGGCTGCACCGCCGGCATCAGCAGTTCTTGCGCGCCGCTGCGGTCCATTTCTTCGCGCACAATGCGCTCAACTTTGCGCAGGGTACGCAGGCCCATGGGCAGCCAGGTATAAAGGCCGGCGGCCAGTTTGCGGATCAAACCGGCACGCAGCATCAGCTGGTGGCTGATAATCTCGGCGTCGGCGGGTGTTTCTTTCTGGGTCGCAATCAGATAACGGCTGGCTCGCATTTTGGGTTCCGTCAGGAGTGATTCATGGAGAGGCCGGAGCCTCAAAAATAATGGGCTCTATTGTACGGAGCTGCAACAGGCAGGTACAGACGCAGCCCGGTAAAGTTGGGTTTGCCCGGGCGTAAAGGCGCACAGCCCTTAACGTCAGGACAAATAGCCTAAGGGCAGGGCCGTGTTATCCAGAACCCGGCGTAGCACAAAGCTTGAATGCACGCCGCTCACCCCGGCAATGCGGGTTATCTGGTTCAGCAGAAAGTGATGGTAATGATCCATATCCGGCACCACCACTTTGAGCATGTAGTCCGCATCGTGGCCGGTAATCAGGTAGCACTCCAGCACCTCTGGATAGGCGCTGACGGCCTCCTCAAACGCAGCAAAACGTTCCGGTGTGTGCCGGTCCATGCCGATCAGAATGATGGCGGTGAGCGCCAGCCCCAGTTTTTTGTGATTAAGAATGGTTGCCGTGCGCACAATCACGCCGCTTTGCTCCAGCGCACGCACCCGGCGCAGGCAGGGCGACGGCGATAGCCCGACTTTGTCGGCCAGCTGTTGGTTAGTGAGCGAGCCGTCTTTTTGCAGATGATCCAGAATTTTTCGGTCTGTTTTATCCAGTGCGATCAGGGTTTCGGATTTATTAAGCATATTCTGCCACTAACCTCGATTTTAGCGTTATATAATAGCTTTATAGTCCGGTTTATAGCCTTTATTAGCAATCACCTGCGGCGACTTTTTGTGTAATCTTGTGTTCTGTAACCTGCAGTCTGCACACGCAAAAGGAAACCGTTGTATGGCTTTTGATCATCGTAAGTACGCAGCCTTTAAGCCCATTGCCAAAACTAACCGGCGCTGGCCCGACCGTGTGATTGAGCGGGCGCCCACCTGGTGCGCGGTTGACTTACGCGATGGCAACCAGGCTCTGGTTAAACCTATGTCGGTGAACCAGAAACAGCGGATGTTTGATTTGCTGGTAAAGCTGGGCTTCAAGGAAATCGAGATCGGTTTTCCCGCAGCCAGCCAGCCAGATTTTGACTTCTGTCGCAAGCTGATCGAAGAAGGGCGTATTCCTGAAGATGTAAAGATTCAGGTGTTGACCCAGGCCCGGCCAGCGTTGATCAAGCGTACTTACGAAGCGCTGGAAGGCGCAAAAAAAGCCATTGTGCATGTCTATAACTCCACGTCTACCGTGCAGCGCCAGCAGGTGTTCGGGTTAGACCGTGATGGCATCCGTGATATTGCAGTACAAAGCGCGCGCTTTGTGAAGGAGCTGGCCGCCGGTTACCCGAACACCGAATGGACTTTTCAGTATTCGCCGGAGAGCTTTACTGGCACCGAGCTGGATTTTGCCGCTGAAGTCATCGATGCAGTGACCGAGGTGTGGCGCCCGGATCTAGGCCAACCGGTCATTATTAACCTGCCTGCCACGGTAGAGATGGCCACGCCCAACGTATTTGCCGATCAGATCGAGTGGATTTGCGACACCATTCAACGCCGCGAACATCTGAGCATCAGCGTGCACACTCACAATGACCGCGGCTGCGGCGTAGCCGCCGCAGAACTGGCGGTCATGGCGGGCGCTGATCGGGTGGAAGGCACCCTGATGGGAAACGGTGAACGCACTGGTAATATGGATCTGGTGACCATGGCGATGAACCTGTATTCACAGGGAATTGACCCAACCCTGGATTTGTCCGGCATGGCTGATATTACCGAGGTGGTTGAAGCCTGCACCGAAATTTCGACCCATCCACGCCACCCCTATGCCGGCGAGCTGGTATTTACCGCATTTTCTGGCAGCCATCAGGACGCTATCCGTAAATGTCTGGCCCAGCGTAAAGAAGGCGATGCCTGGAATGTGGCCTATCTGCCGATTGATCCGTTCGACCTGGGCCGTCGCTATGACGAGGTGGTGCGCATCAACAGTCAGTCTGGCAAGGGCGGTGTGGCTTATGTGCTGGAACGGGATTACAACATCAGTTTGCCACGTTGGCTGCAAATTGAATTCAGCAAAGTGGTGCAGCGTGAAGCGGAAAACAACGGCGGCGAGATCGATTCGGTGAGCATTCACCGCCTGTTTGAAGCGCGCTATCTTGCGGTGCCGGCAGACTGGGCGTTGCGCACTTACGATCTTCATCGCAATGAACAAGGTGTACGTGCAGATTTGGTGATAGGTAACGAAAACAGCCCGGTAACGCTGCAAGGTTATGGTTCCGGGGCGGTGGAAGCAGTAGCAGCGGCTCTGGCCCAGCGTTTTTCCATTATCCTGGCGGTAGAGGCTTATGACGAGTTCGCCCTGGGCGCAGGCACTTCGGCCAATGCCATGGCGTGTATTCGTTTGCAGGCTAACGGCCAGACGTGCAGCGCAGCAGCCCTGGCGGAAGACACCACGTCGGCGACTTTACAGGCGTTATTGAATGCGGTGGCTCAAGTTGTGCCCGGTGTTCACGCTAGCGCAAAAGCGGTCGATGAGGCGTTAAGCGTCTGATCTTAAAATTAGCCAAAAAAAACAGGCCGGTGAATCATCGGCCAGTTTCTTTGATTGGTCACGTTTTATCGGAATGCGCCCTTATCAAACAGGCGTTACGTTCTCTGCCTGCGGGCCTTTAGGGCCGTCGGTTACAGTAAACTGCACTTTCTGGCCTTCAGCCAGGGTGCGAAAACCGTCTGCGTTGATGGCACTGAAGTGAACGAATACGTCACTGCCGTCTTCCTGGGCGATAAAGCCAAAGCCTTTTGCTTCGTTGAACCACTTCACGTGGCCAGTTGTGGTCTCAGACATCGATCTTTCCTGTATTTCACATGAGCTCCTATAAACGGAGCTTTTCTGATTTCCCCCCGTAGGGGCTTTAGATACTGCCATTGCAGTATAGACCGGACGAAGGCGCCGTCAACGCCCTTTCGGGCGCTGTTTTGGAATATTTACCGAGGCCGGAACTGGCCGCTGATTTCTTCCAGAATGGACGGGTCATCAATGGTGCCCGGCACGTTGTAGGCTTCGCCGTCTGCAATCTGCCGTATCACCCGGCGCAGAATCTTGCCAGAACGTGTTTTTGGCAAGCGGTCAACCACCATGGCCCGTTTAAAGCAGGCAATGGCGCCGATTTTGTCACGCATCATTTCTACCAGCTCGTCTTCCAGTTCGTCATGGTCAATGGTGGCGCCGTCTTTTATCAGCACCAGCCCGATCGGAATCTGGCCTTTCATATCGTCATGGGCGCCGACTACGCAGCATTCAGCGACCGCCGGGTGAGACGACACCACTTCTTCCATTTCACCGGTGGACAACCGGTGGCCGGCTACGTTAATGACGTCGTCGGTGCGGCCCATAACGAAAATATAACCGTCTTCATCTTCAAAGCCGCCATCACCGGTGCTGTAAAAGCCGGGAATAGCGTCGAGATAACTTTCACGAAAACGCTTGTCATCGCCCCAAACGGTTTGCAGACAGCCCGGCGGCAGTGGCAGTTTTATCGCGATCTGGCCCTGTTCACCCGCCGGCATCTGATTGCCGCGTATATCGACTATCTGAACATCGTAGCCGGGGGACGGCATAGTGGCGGAACCGGGTTTAGTGGTCATCATTTCGATACCGGCGGGGTTGCAGCAAATGGCCCAACCGGTCTCTGTTTGCCACCAGTGGTCGAGCACGGGCAGATGAGTATGTTCGCGCAGCCAGTCGTAGGTGGCCGGGTCCAGGCGCTCACCGGCCAAATAGATCCGCTTCAGCGAGCTGATGTCGTATTTCTTTAAAAAATCCGCTTCCGGATCTTCTTTGCGCACCGCGCGAAAAGCGGTTGGGGCGGTAAACAGAATATTAACCTTGTGATCCTGGATCACGCGCCAGAAACCACCTGCGTCGGGGGTGCGAACCGGTTTGCCTTCGTACAGTACGGTGGTGCAGCCGGCAAACAGCGGCGCGTAAACAATATAGCTGTGGCCCACCACCCAGCCCACATCCGAGGCGGTCCAGAACACATCACCGGGGCTGGCGTCGTAAACCAGCTTCATGCTGTATTTCAGTGCCACCGCGTGGCCGCCGTTGTCCCGCACCACACCTTTGGGTTTACCGGTGGTGCCGGAGGTGTAAAGAATGTACAGCGGATCGGTCGATTTGACGGCTACCGGGGCTGCTGGCTTGGCGTCGCGAACAAGTTCGTTCCAGTTCACATCTCTCGGGCTTTGCAGGCTGGCCAGTGCTTCCGGGCGCTGATACACAACACACAGCTCAGGTTTGTGTTTAGCCTGTTCCAGAGCCTTATCCACCAATGGCTTGTAGGCAATCACCTTGCTGACTTCGATGCCGCAGGACGCGGTAATCAGGGCCTTGGGCGTTGCATCGTCAATGCGAAGGGCCAGTTCGTGGGCCGCAAAGCCGCCAAACACCACCGAATGAACCGCGCCAATACGGGCGCAGCCCAGCATCGCAATCACCGCCTGAGGGATCATCGGCATGTAAATAACCACGCGATCGCCTTTTTCAATGCCGCGGGCTTTCAGGGCGCCGGCAAAACGCGCGACTTCATCGGTCAGCTGATTGTAGGTGTAGCTTTGCTGGGTGTTGGTCACCGGTGAGTCGTAAATCAGTGCGGTTTGTTCACCACGGCCAGCGCGAAGGTTGGCGTCCAGAGCAATGTCGCTGGTGTTCAACTCACCATCGGTAAACCAGTCACCGTGGCCGTTGTCTTTGGCCTGCCAGATGGTGTGCGGAAATGTAATCCATTCGATGTCGGCGGCTTTTTCACGCCAGAAATCGTCCGGCCTGCTGATCGAGCGTGTAAATTCTGCGTTGTAGTCCATTAACTCCACCTCACTGTGTCAGTGTTTATTCTTAGTGTATTTGTTAACCACTTTAGGCCGTTTCCGTTACGCAACCAGTAGACCATGGGCGTAGATTTGCGGGCGTGGGCCCGAATAAAGCAATCACACGACAAAATGAGGTGTTTTTAAGCGTTGCTAGGGGCTGTTGACAATTGCTCGTAAGTCTTTGAAAGGTAATAGCAAGCTCGTATAATGAAGTTCCGAAACAACAATCATACGAGCCCGCAATGCCCAGATACATGCTCACAGAGGAGCTGTGGTCCAAGCTGAGAGAAATATTGCTTCAATTTAGCCTTTATGACAAGGCAGGCCTGCGCAGGACAGTCGAAGGTATTCTGTTCAGAATGCGTACTGGCATACCATGAAGAGATCTGCCAGAGCATTTCGGCAAATGGAATTCTGTCTACAAAGTCTTCAATTACTGGTCGAAAAAAAGCCTCTGGAAAAGCTCGTCAACGTGCTGAAAACAGACTCCGATCTGGAATGGGTCTTCATTGATGGCCGCTATGTATGATGGCCGATAAAGAATACGACAGTCAGACGATACGCGCTGAGGCAGAAGCCCTCGAAATGAGCGTTATTATCCCCAGAGGGAAAAACTCGATAAAGGGAAATAAGAGGCTCGACTGGCATTTGTATAAGCTCAGACACCTGGTCGAGAATGCGTCTGCCAAACTCAAGCACTATCGTGCCGTTGCCACCCGATATGACAAGCTTGCTCGAAATTATGAGAGCATCGTGTCTCTGGCTTGCGCGTTTCCATGGTTACCGATGTGAATTGCCATCAGCCCCTAGGCTCCATCAAAATGTGTCGTACTGCATTAAGATTCATCATTAAGCGCGGGAGACCCGTCCTTCAGGGCGGGGAGGGATAGCACGACTCGTTTTTCCTGTCTCCTTCCTCCTTTCGTTGGTTGGGTTGGATGTGATAGCCGTAGCCATCCGCTCGCTGGGTTAAAACGCAGTGGCGATGAGATATTCCCTGGATGGCGCCACTGTTTGTCTGAATATTGAAGCTTCCGGTCTTGCGAACGGCGACTCTGCCCAACCAGGTGCCGGCTTTCGTGCCTGTCGGCACCACGGCGCGTACCATATCTCCGGTCTGAAAGCCTTTGACTTGCTTCTGGCGCATCAGGTAACCGCGGGGGAAGCCGTGCTTTGTTAAGCGCGTGCGCTTATAGCTGCCACGCCCGGTGGCCTTGACCGCCAAGGTTGGAACGTCCCAGCCCTCTACGATCTCAACTTCTCCGACGCAAGCCGCATCCAGGGCGTGAGTCTTTGGCATGCGCAATCGACAGCGATTGAACTTGGTGCGACCGCCGGTACCCACTTCAACAGACAGGCCCGTTTGCTTCAGTGTCTGATACAGCGCCCACCGGGTGGAGTTGACCGCTGAAGCGTCTCTTAAGGGCTTTTTGCACTGTTTGAGGATGCGATCCAGCCTGGCCTGGTGGTTCTTCAGCCGTTTGGACGATGCAAAGAAATCAGCCAGGGACTGCCGGTCCTTTTCCTGGTTGCACGGCCGGCACGCCAGTGTCAGGTTGCTGATGCGATTCGAACCACCGTTGGCTTTTGGGTCGATATGTTCAATTTGCAGCGGGGTGTCTTTGTCGGTGCAATAGGCGCACTCGCGGCCCCACTTCTCCAGAAGGTATTCACGGATCTCGTAGCCGAGCAAAGTGCTCTGCTGATATTCGACACCGCTGATTTCGGGGTTCGTCATCCTTTGCGTATCGAAACGAACCAGCTCCTGGCTGATAGACACAACCGGCACCAGAGATCGAAGCCGATTCAGCAAGCTTTTCGTGGTGTCCACCCGGCGTTGCTCCAAAGACTTGCTGATCTGGCGGCCGCGATGAGCCAACTCTATCAAGGCCAGAACGTGTTGCTTCTGGCCGTTTTCCCGTACAACTGCCATCCCGGTGGTCTTGCTGCCGGGATCGATCTTGATCCGGACCGGCTGAGTATTTCCGCCAACCCGGCTTTTCAACCGGATCGTAAACGGATACGCACGCACCACCACCGCTCGACCACGGTCGAGTAGAAGCCGCGCACGCCTTTCGGTGCACGGCATAAGGGGGTGTTTGCGTCTATCCAATACGAAGACCGACATCGTTTTCCTTTCAATGAATGCCCTTACGGGCCTTGTAACGGAGGCCGAAGCCTCTCTCCCCTCGGGAATGTCCGTGACCGGCTCCTGCGATGTCGCAGCGACCTAAACCTTCGGCGTTTTACCTTTCGCCAGCATGATCTGAGTCTTCCAGAGCGCCGAACTGAGGAAGCATTCGGCGGTGGGTCTTAACGACCTGTCACGAACGTAGCGGTTTGGTTACCGCTTTCCCTGGTCAACCTGGCTTGCAGAATGTTCTCTACAAGCCCCGTCCTTTAAGGCGGGGTAGTTGACCGCAACTCGTCACCTGGGCGTGAACAGTGCCGCTGGCCACTCGGGCGCTGATGGCCTGGCCGGCTTCAAGCTGCCCGGCATGCCGCACAATCTTGCCTTGGTCGTCTTTTACAATGGCGTAGCCCCGCCCCAGGGTGGCCAGCGGGCTGACCAGGTTCAGGGTTTGCGCTGTGTAATCCAGTTGCTCACGGCGGTTTTTTAGAGCTTGCTGAATGGCCAGATTCAAGCCTGTTGTTGCCCGCAACACACGTTCGCTGGCGCTGGCCAGTTGCCTGTTAGGTGATTGCATGGCCAGGCGCTGCTGCAAATGGTCGGTACGCATATGCAAGCGCTGGGTCATCTGCGCCATGGCGCGGCTCAGGCGCACATCCAGCCCATCCAGGCGCTGCGCTTTTTCCTGCAGGCTGCGGCGCGGATCTTTCAGCCGCGCGGAAAGCTGCAGCAGCCTGTTTTCAAGCGCCGTGTGTTGGCGCCCCATTGCAGCCTGCAGGCGCTCGCTGATGGCCTGTAATTGGCGTAACCAGATGCTCTGGTCGGGCGATATTTTTTCCGCCGCTGCTGACGGTGTCGGCGCCCGCAAATCCGCTACGTAATCGGCAATGGTGGTGTCTACCTCGTGCCCCACGGCGCTGACGGTGGCAATAGGGCAGGCGGCAATGGCGCGGGCTACGGCCTCTTCGTTAAAGCACCACAAGTCTTCCAACGAACCGCCGCCGCGGCCAATAATCAGCACGTCCGCACGATTGTGGACGACAGCCCGGCCGATGGCGGCGACTATGTCCGCGGTTGCGGCCTGCCCCTGCACTGCTGTGGGATAAAGCGTGACTGGAATGCCCGGGCAACGCCGGGCCAGCACCGTGAGTATGTCGTGAATCGCAGCACCGGTTGGGGAGGTAACCACGCCAATGTGCCGGGGTAGGGCGGGTATGGGTTTTTTACGCTCGGTGCTAAACAACCCCTCGTTGAAGAGCTTTAACTTTAACGCTTCAAACGCCTGCTGTAGGGCGCCCGCGCCGGCTGGCTCCAGGTGCTCGACAATAATCTGGAAGTCGCCGCGGTTCTCGTACAAGGTCACTTTGCCGCGAATTCGCACCAGTTCGCCTTCTTTTGGCGCCGGGCGAACCCGCTGATTGGCGCCGCGGAACATCGCACAACGAATCTGGCAGTTACGATCCTTCAGAGAAAAGTACCAGTGCCCGGAAGAAGGGCGTGAAAACCCCGACAATTCGCCTTCAACCCAAACCTGCATAAAGCTGGTTTCCAGCAGGTGACGCGCCTGATGATTCAGTTCACTAACGCTGAGCGCCCGCGACCGGGTGTCCTGAAAAGCATCATTCACCAAAAACTCCCCATATTTTTATACGCAATAGCCGAATAAATTGAATGTAAACTGCTTAAAATTCAGATGCATGCAACCTTTGGTGGGAAACTGTGCGGTTTACTGGGCTGCAACAGATCTCTATAATAGCTTGATTAAGAATTCTACTTTGCAGCGGCACTTTCTATGCCCTTGCCAAGGATTAAATTTAGCACGTTCAAAAGGCCGATCCCAATGCTGCGAATTGCCGAAGAAGCTCTCACATTTGATGACGTATTGTTGGTGCCCGGTTACTCAGAGGTTCTGCCCCACGAAGCCGATCTTCGCACACGCCTGACACGAACCATCACACTGAATATCCCGCTGGTGTCGGCGGCCATGGACACAGTAACAGACGCAGAGCTGGCGATTGCCATGGCCCAGGAAGGCGGCATCGGCATTATGCACAAAAATATGAGCCCGGAGCAGCAGGCCGTCGCAGTGCGTAAGGTAAAAAAGTTTGAAAGCGGCGTGGTAAAAGACCCTATTACGGTCAAGCCCGAGAACACCGTACGCGAGCTGGTCGAAATTACCATGGCCAACAATATTTCCGGCCTGCCGGTAGTAGACGGCAGCGAACTGGTGGGTATTGTAACGGGTCGTGATATCCGCTTTGAAAGCAGTATGGACACGCTTGTGCGTGACATCATGACGCCCAAGGAAAAGCTGGTCACGGTGAAAGAAGGCGCCGATCTGGAATCGGTGAAAGAACTCCTGCACCGCCACCGCATTGAAAAAGTCCTGGTGGTAAACGATAACTTCCAGCTGCGCGGCCTGGTCACAGCAAAAGATATTCAGAAGTCCAAAGACTACCCGCTGGCGAGTAAAGACGATCAGGGCCGCCTGCGTGTTGGCGCGGCCGTCGGCACCGGCGGCGACACCGAAGCCCGCGTGATAGCTCTGGCGGAAGCCGGAGTTGATGTGATTGTGGTGGATACGGCCCACGGCCATTCCCGCGGTGTGCTCGATCGTGTGCGCTGGATTAAGGAACATTATCCCGAGCTGCAGGTGATTGGCGGCAATATCGCCACAGCTGAGGCCGCCCTTGCCCTGGTTGACGCCGGCGCAGATGCGGTGAAGGTGGGTATCGGCCCGGGTTCCATCTGTACCACCCGCATTGTAGCCGGTGTAGGTGTGCCGCAGATTTCAGCGGTGTCCAGCGTGGCTGAGGCCCTTAAAAACAGTGACGTTCCGCTGATTGCCGACGGCGGTTTGCGCTTCTCCGGTGATATTGCCAAGGCTATTGTGGCCGGCGCCCACTGTGTGATGATCGGCAGCCTGCTGGCCGGCACCGACGAAGCCCCGGGTGAAATCGAGCTGTTCCAGGGCCGCAGTTACAAGGCCTATCGGGGCATGGGTTCAATCGGCGCCATGGGCCAGGGCTCCAGCGATCGGTATTTCCAGGACGCCAGCAAAGGCATAGAAAAGCTGGTTCCCGAAGGGATTGAAGGTCGCGTGGCGTGCAAAGGCCCGATGCGCAACATTATTCATCAGCTGATGGGCGGCCTGCGCGCCGCGATGGGTTACACCGGCAGTGCCACCATGACCGACATGCGCAACAAGCCCCGGTTTGTGCGCATCACCGGTGCCGGTATGCGCGAGAGTCACGTTCACGACGTGACCATCATCAAAGAAGCACCGAACTACCGCGTTAGCTGATGACAGGTTGTTTTTATGCGGCCCCATTGTTGGGGCCGCATTGCTAATTTCCCCGAGGATTCCATGGCCCACGACATTCACGATCACCGCATCCTGATTCTAGATTTCGGTTCGCAGTACACCCAGCTGATTGCCCGCCGGGTTCGGGACATCGGCGTTTATTGCGAAGTGCGCGCTTTTGACATCAGTACTGAAGAGCTCGAAGCGTTCAACCCCAAGGGTATTCTGCTGGCCGGTGGTCCTGAGTCGGTCACCGAGCTGGGAGGCCCGCGCGCGCCTGACGGCCTGTTTGATCGTGGTATTCCGATATTGGGTATTTGCTACGGCATGCAAACCATGGCAGAGCAGCTGGGTGGCCGGGTGGCCAGCTCGGAAAAACGCGAGTTTGGTTACGCCCAGGTAAAAGTGCGCGCCAAGGGCCCACTGCTGCAAGACATCACCGACCACCTGACCGCGACCGGCGAATCGCTGCTGGACGTGTGGATGAGCCACGGCGACAAAGTGGTTGTTATGCCCGAAGGTTTTGAACTTCTGGCCTCCACTGAAAGCGCGCCTATTGCAGCCATGCAAGACCTGTCGCGCCATCTTTACGGCCTGCAGTTCCATCCGGAAGTGACCCATACCTTGCAGGGCAAGCGCATTCTGGAACACTTCGTGATGAACATCTGCGCCTGCGAAGCCCTGTGGACGCCGGCCAAGATTGTCGACGACGCCGTGCAAAAGATCCGCGAACAGGTCGGCACCGACAAAGTGCTGCTGGGCCTGTCTGGCGGCGTAGATTCCTCGGTGACCGCCGCGCTGCTGCACAAAGCCATTGGCGATCAGCTAACCTGCGTGTTTGTTGACAACGGCCTGCTGCGCCTGAACGAAGGTGACCAGGTGATGGATATGTTTGGCAGCAGCATGGGCGTAAAAGTCATTCGCGCCGACGCCGAGGAACGCTTCCTGACCAACCTCAAAGGCGTCAGCGATCCCGAACAGAAGCGCAAAGTGATTGGCAACACCTTCATCGACGTGTTCGATGAAGAAGCCACCCGCATCCAGAATGTAAACTGGCTGGCCCAGGGCACTATCTATCCGGACGTGATCGAATCGGCTGCGTCCAAAACCGGCAAGTCCCACGTGATCAAATCCCACCACAACGTGGGTGGTCTGCCGGAAACCATGAAGCTGAAATTGGTAGAGCCGCTGCGGGAACTGTTCAAAGACGAAGTGCGTCGCATCGGCCTTGAGCTTGGCCTGCCTTACGATATGGTGTATCGCCATCCGTTCCCGGGCCCGGGCCTGGGTGTGCGCATTCTCGGCGAAGTGAAAAAAGATTACGCCGACATTTTGCGCCGCGCTGACGCCATCTTCCTGGAAGAGCTGCACCGCGCCGATTATTACCACAAAACCAGTCAGGCCTTTGCGGTCTTCCTGCCGGTGAAATCGGTAGGCGTAGTAGGCGACGCCCGCCGATACGAATGGGTGATCGCACTGCGCGCCGTAGAAACCATCGATTTTATGACCGCACGCTGGGCGCATCTGCCGTACGAACTGCTGGAAACCGTGTCTAACCGCATTATTAACGAAATCAGCGGCGTATCACGGGTGACTTACGATGTGTCATCGAAGCCGCCAGCGACCATAGAATGGGAGTAACGTGGGTTAGAAAAATCGCCTGATAAAAAACCGACACAGCTGTGTCGGTTTTTTTTACCCGTTTGCCCAATCTCTGCAACAGCGTTTCGTGCAGTCTAGTAAACTCCTGCGAGACCGGGCAGCGTCGCTGTGACACACTCACTCAGACTTACAAGGGGTTAGGGGTGTTCGGTGCGATCGAGCGGTCAACAGGTGCGAGCGAGCGGTTAACCGACGTCAGTCTGTTAGGCCGAAGCCCGAAAGATTGTCAAAACGAAATAGAACTCCAGGGAGCTGCATATGAAGAAACTCAAAATTATCCTGATCGGGTGTTGCCTGATCGTTATGGGTCTGGCCCTGCATTATGTGTTGCCGCAGGTCTCCGTTGTCGAGGTGGTCGGCGTTGAGGTCAAACTCACCG
>Ga0307964_1000098_pt1 | contig 51055 bp, 42 predicted proteins | sample OrgLakmetagen596_FD_201823 | JGI IMG/M metagenome (GOLD analysis project Ga0307964, IMG submission 201823) | Saline water microbial communities from Organic Lake, Antarctica - #596 | ecosystem: Environmental > Aquatic > Non-marine Saline and Alkaline > Saline | place: Antarctica: Organic Lake... | reverse complement strand
CCTGCGCCTGAATTTGCGCCAGGCGCTCAACCTCATGACCCCGCGCAACAATCCATTTGCCGCATTTGCGGAACGGCAGATGGCGGGTCTCGCAAAAATCGTAAAGTGCCTGGCGGCCCTGCACGCAAAGCTCCGCTTTCAGCGAGTGTTGTGGATAATAAAGCCCGCCATGCACCACCTCGCTGTTGCGGGAAGACACACCCTCGCCAAAGCGCTGGTTCGCTTCCAGCACAAGCACTTCCCGACCTTGCAGAGCGAGCTCCTGTGCAATCGCGAGCCCGACGACACCGGCGCCGATAACGACTGTTTGAGCATGGAATGTTTCAGGATTCGCCATAGTCGGTGCCTGTGGGCCTGCAGCTAGGAACTGTGAATACGAGCTGAGAGTATCGCAAAAGCGCCTGCTATCTCAAAACCGCCCGATCGCAACATACAATCAAAACACACAATCAAAACAGCCAATCGCATTACGGAGTGCCGCCTAAAAACGGTATACTCCGTGCTCAGGAAAGTAGTGGGAGCCGTGAATCAATGTCTGACAGAAAGCAGTTCATCATCGTCATGCTGGTAGCTGCCTTATTTGTGGGCTGGCTGGGATGGCGGGGGTTTGAAGTTATCAGCCTCAATCATGCCCTTAAGGCAGACAATATTATTGCCAACTATCCCTATCAACACCGGGTAGTCAGGGTTGAAGGGAGTACCGCCATCATGACATCGCTGCGCTCGCTGGAAACCCCAACCGGGGATGCCCTGAACGCCATCTTCCCCAGCATGCGCAACCTGGCCGACACCAGCCGCGAATGGCAGCAGGCTGAACGGGAACTGGCCCAGGTTCAGGCCCGGGCCGGTGATATCATTCTCGGTCAGGACAGCATTAATCGCATCCGCTGGGAGCTGGACCAAAACTGGTACCATCTCAATGACATGCAAGCCCGACAGAACGCGAGGCGCTGAACCTTTTTATGACCGAAACCAGCAGCCATCCCTATGATGCTTTGAAACCGGACACCATTCTGGACGGCATGGAAGATGCCGGATTTGTGGTAAACGGTCGATTGTTTGCGCTAAACAGCTATGAAAACCGCGTTTACCAGATCGGTCTTGAAGAGCGGCCGCCTGTCATTACCAAGTTCTACCGGCCCGGCCGCTGGAGCGAAGCCCAGATCCGTGAAGAACACGACTTTACCCGCCAACTTCTGGATGCGGACATCCCGGTCGTTGCCCCGATGGAATTGCCCTCTGGAGACACTCTGGCGCGCAGTGGTGATTTTCTGTTCGCCGTATTCCCCCAACGCGGCGGGCACGCACCCGACACCAGCGTAACCGATACCCTGTATCGCCTGGGCCAGTGGCTGGGACAGCTTCACAACCATGGAGACACTGCCAGGTTCGCCGAGCGCCCCACCCTTGACCTGATCGATGGGATGACGGCAAATACCGAGTTTCTGACCCGTGAAAACTGGATTCCAGGTGATCTCAGGCCCGCCTGGGATTCGCTGATTCCCGACCTGATCGAGTACTGTAAACGGCGTATGGACGATGCCGGCGATGTCCATCACCTGAGACTCCACGGGGATTGCCACGCCGGTAACATTCTCTGCCGTGACGAGCAGATGCTGTTCGTAGATCTGGACGACTGCCGCACCGGGCCTGCCATTCAGGACCTCTGGCTGTTGCTGAACGGCGATGATATCGAGCGCGGCCAGCAATTCGGCGAACTGCTGGAAGGCTATGAAATGTTTCGTGATTTTAACCGGCGAGAAAGGCATCTGATTGAACCCCTGCGATGCTATCGCCAGATTTCCCATTGCGCCTGGCTAGCCAGGCGCTGGGATGACCCGGCCTTCCCGCGATTTTTCCCCTGGTTCGCCCAGCCAAGATTCTGGTCGGATCAGATTCTTTCGCTGCGGGAGCAGCTTTCAGCCCTGCAAAGCCCGGCTATCAACGTTCCGGGCCAATTCTAAGCAACACCCCTGACTTTCGGAGATGACTGTGAGCCAGACTGAAGCCAGATTTACCATCCGCAGCCTTATCGTGACCGCCATCGGCACCCTGCTGGCGACCATCCTGACCCTTGAAATCAGCGGCAAAATCGATCATTCCGATAACAAAGATAATGTTCCGGTGGGCGAGTTTGAAGCCGTACACGTCAAGCCGGGCGAAGCCTTCCGCATGTCACCCAAGTCCTCGGAGCTTCACGCCGTCTGCGAACAGGGTTTTCTTGCCATCGCCGCTGATGTGGACCCGTCCTTCCGGGGCATTCTGGTCGATTATAAAAACCGGGGCGTACGCTGCAGCCGCGGCCAGGCAAAGGAACCAGGCTGATGTCCCGCAGCACAAAAAAACCGGGCCAGGCTCAGGACAGGTTGTTTGCCAGCGAACAGGAATCTTGTGAATTCCGCTTCGATGCCGCGGTTGCCCGTGTCTTCCCAGACATGATCCGGCGCTCAGTGCCCGGCTATACCACCATTATTCCAATGATCGAAGTGATTACCGATCAATACGCTCAGCCCGGCAGCAACTGCTTCGATCTGGGCTGTTCCCTTGGCGCTTCAACCCTTGCCATGCGCCACGGCATCGGGGACCGGAACTGTACGTTGACCGGTGTGGACAATTCGCCGGCCATGATCGAACGCTGCGAGCATTACATTGCTCTGGACGACCATCCCCTGCCGGTGTCATTGCGCTGCGACGACATCCTGGACACCGAGCTGCAACAGGCATCGGTCACAACCCTCAACTTCACCCTGCAGTTTGTGGCGCCCGAGCACCGTAACGGTCTTTTAAAACGCATCTCCGATGCCACCTTGCCCGGCGGCGCCCTGATTCTTTCCGAAAAAATCCGGTTTGAATCTGCCGCAGAACAAGACATTCAGACTGGCCTGCACCACGAATTCAAGCGGGCAAACGGTTATTCCGATCTGGAAATCAGCCAGAAACGCTCTGCACTGGAGCGCGTATTACTGCCAGAAACTCTGGCGGAACATCAGAAGCGCCTCCGCAATTCCGGGTTCTCGGACGTGATGGTGTGGTACCAGTGCTTTAATTTTGTGTCCATGCTGGCCATCAAATCGCCCTGACGGAACCTTCACTTCCATGACTCGTTTTAACTGGCAAGACTGTTATGCCTCACTCTTCGACGACCTGACAGAAAGCGGTCTGGAGCGCTGGCGCGACCTGCTTGAAAACCAACTTCACAAACGCTTTGATCTGAGTCCCCACGGCGACATCACCCGCTGGTTATCGGCATTGGAAACTTTACCAGCCATCAATGCGGTGCATCCTGCCCTGAATCAGTCTGCGGTTGCCTTACGCAGCGATGAGGCGTTGTCTGAACAAAGCCGAGAGCAGCTGGAGGAAGGCTTGCGCGGGCTTATGCCCTGGCGCAAGGGACCCTTCGATTTTTTCGGAACCGGGATTGATACTGAATGGCGGTCCGACTGGAAGTGGGACCGGGTTCTGCCTCACCTGTCCGACCTGACAGGACGCCAGATCCTTGATGTCGGCTGCGGATCCGGCTACCACCTCTGGCGCATGCTTGGTGAGGGCGCCAGCCGGGTTGTGGGAGTCGATCCCGGATTACTTTTCCTGTTCCAGTTTCTGGCAGTCAAACGCTACGTTTCACCAACGCCCCGGGCCGATCTGCTGCCGGTGCGCCTGGAAGACCTGCCGCCAAAGCTGGAAGCCTTCGATACCACCTTCTCTATGGGTGTACTCTATCATCGCCGGTCACCACTGGATCACCTGCTTGAACTCAAGGACACCCTGAAGCCCGGTGGCGAGCTGGTACTGGAAACGCTGGTGGTGGATGGCCCGGAAGGCTACAGCCTTATGCCAGAAGACCGCTACGGCCAGATGCGCAACGTCTGGTTTTTGCCAAGTTGCGACACACTTTTGCGGTGGCTGGAAAGAACCGGGTTCCGGAATGGGCGGGCCGTTGATGTGAGCGTCACCACCACCGAAGAGCAGCGCCAGACCGACTGGATGCGTTTTCAGTCACTGGTGGATTTTCTGCATCCGGACGACCCGGGGAAAACCATCGAAGGCTACCCCGGCCCGAAACGGGCAACGCTCATTGCGCAGAAGCCCTGAACTGGCAGGCAAACGCCCAAACAGGCTCTGCCTGCCAATTCAGAGGCTTATTCGCCAAAGGGGTGGCGAAGAACCACAGTCTCGACCCGGTCAGGGCCGGTGGAAATGATATCAATCGGCGCTTCAATCTGCTCCTCAAGGAAACGGATATACGCCAGGGCGTTTTCCGGCAATTGATCCAGCCCGGTCACACCCACCGTGCTTTCCTGCCAACCCGGCAGGTCAACGTAGACCGGATCGATGTCCTTGTAGGTGTCGCAGCCAATCGGTGGGCGGGTAATCTCGCCCTTCGGTGTCTTGTAACCAATGCACACCTTTACCGTCTCCATGCCGTCAAGCACGTCCAGCTTGGTCAGGCAGATGCCGGAAACACTGTTAATCTGGATCGCATGGCGCAGGGCAACCGCATCAAACCAGCCACAGCGGCGGGAACGCCCGGTGGTGGTCCCGATTTCATTGCCTTTCACCGCCAGGTGTTTGCCCATATCGTCAAACAATTCGGTCGGGAAGGGACCGGAACCCACGCGGGTTGTGTAAGCCTTGGTGATACCCAGAACGTAATCCAGGAACAGCGGGCCGAAGCCGGAACCGGTGGCGGTGCCGCCTGCGGTCGTGTTCGAAGACGTAACGTAAGGATAGGTGCCAAGATCAATATCCAGCAGTGACCCCTGGGCGCCCTCGAACAGGATGTGCTCACCCCGTTTGCGAAGATCATGCAGAATGTCGGTGACGTCGGCTGCCATTGGCAGTATTTCCTCGCCCATGGTCATCAGCTCGGAAAACGCCTGGTCAATGTCTTCTGGTTCTTCGTGGAAATATTTGGTCAGCACGAAATTGTGGTAGCTCATGATCTCGAGCAGTTTTTCCTTGAAGCTCTCCGGATTCAAAAGATCCCCTACCCGAACACCCCGACGGCTGACCTTGTCTTCATAAGCAGGACCAATGCCGCGGCCGGTGGTGCCAATCTTGTCCAGGCCACGGGCCCGCTCTCGAGCCTGGTCGATACGCACGTGGGTTTTCAGGATAATCGGGCAGGCCAGGCTGATTTTCAGCCGCTCCCGAACCGCTATGCCGTTGGATTCCAGCTCGCGGACTTCCTTAAGCAAGGCTTCCGGGGAGAGAACCACGCCGTTGCCGATAAGGCACTGGACGTTCTTTCGGAGAATGCCCGAGGGAATCAGGTGAAGCGCCGTTTTCTTACCTTCGATGACCAGTGTGTGTCCGGCATTGTGCCCACCCTGGAAACGGACGACGGCGGACACTTTATCGGTCAGAAGGTCTACGATCTTGCCTTTGCCTTCATCACCCCATTGGGTGCCAAGTACTACAACATTCTTACCCATGATTCTCTCTCAATTCGTCGAGCTCAGTTAGTCCAGGTGTTCCACGACCCACTGGCCGTCCTTCTGTACAAGTATTCTGTCGCAGCCCCGCGAGCGGGGGTCGGCATCGCTGTCTTCCGGTAAGGCGCGGATCACGGTTTCAGTCAGTCGTAGCCCGGCAATCACACCATCAAGAGCGTCGTTATCTTCTGAGGGCGCCCAGATCAAGCCCGCAGCACGACCGGCCCGATGCCCCAGGGATGCCAGTGAGCGTATGTCGAGGCTGAAGCCGGTGGCAGGTCGCGCTCTGCCAAAATCGCTGCCAATGGCATCATAACGGCCGCCCTTGCCCACCGCATCGCCATGGCCGGGCACGTAGGCAGCAAACACCAGTCCGGTATGGTAGTTGTAGCCCCGCAGCTCACAGAAATCGAAACCGAAGCTCACTTCCGGGAAGTGCTTAACCAGCATACCGGCGACCCGCTCGAGCTGCCCCAGAGCTTGCTGCAAAGCAGGCGGTGCACCTGCAAGAATCTGCTTTGCCTCGGCCAGCGCTTCTACGCCGCCACTGACCCGAGCCAGTTTCCGCAGCATTTCCCCGGCAGAACCGGCCGGGCAATCACCCAGCCATTCGTCCAGCTCAGGCACGGATTTACGGGCCATCGCATCGAAAATCGCTTCACCGGCTGCACGGTCAAAACCTGCCTCGTGCACCAGATTTTCATAGATGGCAACATGAGCCAGATCCAGATGCACCCGCGGCAATCCAGATACCCTGAGGGTTTCCAGCATCAGACTGATCACTTCCATATCCGCGGACTCGGAACGGCTTCCAAAAAGCTCACATCCGGCCTGGATCGGTGTGCGACCCGTCAGCATATGCCTGGGTCGGGTATGCAGTACATGCCCGGCGTAACACAAACGGGTAATACCTTCCTGTCCCAGAGTGTGGGCGTCTATCCGTGCCGCCTGGGGCGTCATGTCTGCCCTGAGCCCCATCATCCGGCCGGTCAGTTGGTCCGTCAGTTTGAAGGTCTGCAGTTCCAGGTCATGGCCAGTGCCCGTGAACAGGGATTCCAGGTATTCAATCAGAGGCGGGATAACCAGCTGATAACCCCAGCGCTGGCAGGTATCCATTACACTCCGGCGCAGAGATTCGATCTGTCCGGCCAGCGGCGGGAGTATGTCTTCCACGCCGTCCGGCAATAGCCAGCGATCAGATACTGTCATGAGATTTGGTTGTCCGTACACAGGATTTAGGGCGATGCCCGGAACCAATAAAACCCGGGCCAAAACCGCCAGGATTTTACACTGTTGGCAGGCACAAAAAAACCGGAACGCCTGAGCATTCCGGTTTTCACTAGGCCGGCTTCAGTATCAGCGGGTACCCATCGGGTCCTTCAGATACTTCAGGAAGTCGCTCTGAGCGTCGATCACCATGATATCGCCCTTGTCAGCGAAGGTGCTCTGATACGCTTCCAGACTGCGATAAAAGGAATAAAACTCCTTGTTGGAGCCGTAAGCGTCCGCATAGATCTTGGCAGCTTCCGCATCCCCCTCACCACGAACTTCTTCTGCTTTCGAGAACGCCTCGGCCAGAGTCACCGTACGCTGGCGATCTGCGTCGGCACGAATGCCTTCAGCGAGTTCGTTACCCCGGGAGCGGAACTCCTGAGCCAGCTTTTCACGCTCAGTGGCCATGCGACGAAAGACGTTCTGGCTCACCTGCCCGGGAAATTCTATGGCTTTCACACGGATATCGATAACATCAATACCGAATTCTTTTTGAGCCGTTTCATTGACCCGGCCACGAAGAGTGGTCATCAACTCATCGCGCTGACCGGAAACCACTTCCACCATCGTACGCACACCGAACTCATCGCGTAAGCCGTTGTCCACTCGGGACAAAAGCAGCTCCGAAGCCCGGAATTCATCGCCACCGGTCGCCCGATAAAACTGGTCAACGTCGCGAATTTTCCAGGCAATGTACGAATCCACATCCAGCGGCTTTTTCTCGATGGTCAGGTACTGGCGCGAGGGTAGATCCGTGGTCAGTAGTCGGATATCAAACTCGCGAACCTGATCAATCACCGGCACTTTGAAGTGAATGCCCGCTTGAATGTCCGTCTGAACAAGCTCCCCGAACCGCAACAAAACACCGCGATGGGTTTCCGGGATGATATAAACGCTGGACAACACCACCAGCACAACGACAAGGGCGCCCGCAAGGCCCACTACACCTTTAGCTCCCATATTAACGACTCCTCCGAACGCCTGAATCCTGACGGCTCTGCAGTTCCTGCATCACCTGATCAGCCAGCGTCTTGATGTCTGTTTGATTGCTGCCCGAGCTGCCGCTTTGCACACTGGCTCCGGCGCGGTTGGTCAGTCGGTCCAGCGGCAGATACATCATGTTGTCACTGCTCTCAGTGTCCACCATGATTTTGCTGGCATTGCTCAGCACCGTTTCCACAGCCTGTATGTACATCCGCTCACGGGTCACTTCGGGAGCTTGATTGTAAACACCAAGAACCGCCAGGAAGCGCGAGGTTTCACCTCGGGCCCGCTCAATAACCTGTTCCTTGTAAGCGGAAGCTTCTTCAGTCAAGCGCTGGGCACGGCCTCGTGCCTCGGGAACGACCTTGTTGCGATAGCGTTCAGCCTCTTCCTTGACCTGCTGCTCATCCTCGCGGGCACGTTGCACTTCACGGAATGCGTCCTGAACCGGCTCTGGCGGCTGAGTGCTCTCAACGTTGACTCGAACAAGCTCCAGACCCGTGCTGTAATCCTTAAGGAACGTCCGGAGGCGCTGCTCGATGCGAACGGCCAGCTCGGCACGGCCTTCGGTCAATACGCCGTCCAGTTCAGAACTGCCAACCTCGTGACGCAATGCACTGTCGGTGGCAAATGCCAGCGCCTGATTAGAGTCACGGACGTTGAGGACATACGCCTGAGCATCGCCAACGCGGTACTGAACCTGCAGGTCAACCGAGACCAGGTTTTCGTCCTGGGTGAGCATCTGACCAGACGATTCTGCGGTTCGAACGTTCGTCACCCTGACCAGATTCACATTATCAATCAACGGAACCTTGAAGTGCAGGCCCGGGGGCTCAGTCCGGCTGTATTCACCAAACCTCAACACCACAGCACGCTCCTGCTCGTCGACGGTGTAGAACGACTGGAAAACGATATAGCCGACGAAAACGATGGCGGCGATTGCCAGCACTGCCCCGAAACCACCACTGCTGCTTCCAGACGATGAACCGTTACCACCGGAATTGTTGCCTTTACCTTTGCCGCCCAGAAGCTTGTTCAGCTTGTCGAGACCCTTTTTCAGCGCCTCGTCGAGGTCTGGAGGCCCCTGATCCTTGCCGCCGCGACCACCGCCGGTTCCCCAGGGGTCGTTGTCATTGCGGTTACCACCCGGTTCATTCCAGGCCATAGTGCTCTCCGTTTCTAACTGATCGAATGTGATCGAATGGCTGCAAATACTAGGGATTTATAAGCGCCCCGGCAATAGCGCAGCCTGCCTATCTCTGTGACTGTTCCAGTCTCACGTCGTTTTCTTTCATGTCGGCGCGACTGAGTAACTGCAACCAGTCCCGCTGCTGAAGCCGAACTTCAAGAACGGAATCTCCGTTGTTCCGATGCGTTTCTTCGATGACTGAGCCCGCGTCATGAAGAAGCGCCCGCAGCTTGCCATCAACCGGCCGCAGGCATACAAAAAGATGCACAACGTCTTCTGCAAGCCGCTCGACAATGGCATCGAAAAGCTCACCCATGCCCTGCCCCGCCACGGCCGAAACCCAGACACGAACCGGCACACCCTCTTCATTACGCTCGGTACGAGGTAAAAAGTTCTCTAACAGGTCAATTTTGTTGTATACCTGCAGAACCGGGATGTCGTCCGCACCGATTTCCGCCAGCACGTTTTCCACCTGCTCCATATTTTCATCGCGCCGATGGTCATGGCAGTCAACAATATGCAACAGGATAGAGGCTTGGGTCGTTTCCTCAAGCGTTGCCCGGAACGCCTCGACCAGTTTGTGCGGCAGATGGCGGATAAAACCCACCGTGTCCGCCATAACGACAGCGCCGATATCAGGAAGTTCCAGACGACGCAGTGTTGGATCGAGTGTTGCAAATAACTGATCGGCCGCATAAACCGTTGAGGTTGTCAGCCGGTTGAACAGAGTTGACTTGCCGGCGTTGGTATAACCCACCAGCGAAACGGTTGGAATGTCCGCCCTGGTGCGGGCACGGCGGCCCTGAGTGCGCTGTGTGCGCACTTTCTCAAGACGTCGATGGATCGACTTGATTCGTTCCCGCAGCAAGCGGCGGTCTGTTTCAAGCTGGGTTTCACCCGGTCCTCGCAGGCCGATACCACCTTTCTGGCGCTCAAGGTGGGTCCAGCCACGAATCAATCGGGTCGACATGTGCTCAAGCTGGGCCAGTTCAACCTGCAGCTTGCCTTCGTGAGTCCGCGCCCGCTGGGCAAAAATATCCAGAATCACCCCGGTGCGGTCCAGGACCCTGCACTGAAGTTCCCGCTCGATATTGCGTTCCTGGCTGGGGCGGAGGGCGTGATTGAACAATACCACGTCTGCTTCATTGGCGCGGATTGCATCCCGGATTTCTTCCAGCTTGCCCGTACCCACAAACAGCCTTGGACTAGGCTGCTTCCGGGTTCCGGTCACCACACCGACAGGCTCTACACCTGCCGACCATACTAACTCCCGGAATTCGTCCGGGTCTTCGGTATCGTCATAGGAAGAGAAATCAATGTGAACGATAATCGCGCGCTCACCGACATCGGGACGTTCAAACAAGTAGCGTTAACTCCAAATCAGTCCTCGGATTCTTCACCGCCGAGTGCCTGTGGCGGAATACGAACATTACGCGCCGGTACCACGGTTGAAATCGCGTGCTTATAGACCATCTGGCTAACGGTATTCTTCAGCAAAATCACAAACTGGTCGAAAGATTCAATCTGACCCTGCAGTTTGATACCGTTGACCAGAAAGATAGAAACCGGGATGCGTTCCTTGCGTAAAGCATTGAGGTAAGGGTCTTGTAAAGACTGCCCTTTTGACATGTTTATTCTCCTGTTTATGATAAAAGCAGATCGTCATTTAACACTTAAATGTGGTGCGAGACCCGATTATTTTCAAGGTTGAATCAACTATTTCCGGATCATTACTATCCAGCCAGTCCAAACCGGACCATTTTCGCAACCAGGTCAGCTGCCTTTTCGCAAGCTGCCGGGTAGCAGCCACTCCTTTGCCAACCAGCTCCCGCTCATCATACTCGCCAGCCAGATGGGCCCAGGCCTGGCGGTACCCGACACATCGCATGGAGGGCAAATCAGAGTGAAGATCGCCTCTGGCTATCAGTGCCCGAACTTCATCAAGAAAGCCAGCTTCCAGCATCGCTCGAAATCGCTGAGCTATCCTGACATGAAGTATCCGTCGCTCAGACGGCGCTACCGCAAGCTGGGCTACAGTATACGGAAGAGTCGGCGATTCGTCTGCCTGCCACCGAGTGAAATAGGTGTAATCCTCAACCCTTTCGGCCGAGCTATGCTCCGGCCCGCCCTCACCCGCCTGCTCCCAGAGCAGGGAAATCGGTTTGCCTGTCAGGCGAATGACTTCTATCGCGCGCAGCAAACGCTGGCGATTGTTGGGGTGGATCAATCGGGCTGCGACCGGGTCCTTTTGCTCTAGTTCGGCATAGAGCGCTGCCCAGCCGTGCTCGCCTGCCTGACCTTCAAGCTCACGCCTGAGAACCGGATCGGCCGATGGCAATGTCGACATTCCGTGCAGTAGCGCTTTGAAATACATCATGGTGCCACCCACCAGCAGGGGAATCCTACCCTGGTCACTAATCGCAGCCATTTCGGCCAGTGCATCGCGCCGGAAGTCGGCCGCCGAGTAGGTTTCTGCCGGATCGCAGATATCAATCAGCCGATGGGGAGCCGCCGCCAGCTCTTCCGGTGACGGCTTGGCCGTCCCAATGTCCATGCCCCGGTAAATCATTGCGGAATCCACGCTGACGATGTCGCAAGGCAGCCTGCGGCAGAGCTCAACCGCAAGATCGGTTTTGCCGGAAGCCGTTGGCCCCATCAGAAAAATCGCCGGAGGGAAGGACGCCATACAGGTCTCAGCGGCCTCTGAGAAACAGCTTGTCGAGCTCGGCCAAGGTCATTACCGTCCAGGTTGGGCGACCATGGTTGCACTGGCCACTGCGTTCGGTGGCCTCCATATCCCGCAGAAGAGTATTCATTTCCGGGATGGTCAACTGCCGATTCGCCCGCACCGAACCGTGACAGGCCATGGTGCCAAGCAATTCATGGGTGACCGCCTCTACCCGGTCGCTCTCGCCGTTTTCAATCAGGTCCGAGAGCACATCCCGCACCAGCTGTTCGGTATCGGCACCCCGCAACAGGGCCGGCACCTGGCGCACCGCCAGAGTTTCAGGGCCGATGCGCTCCACCCCCAGGCCAAGCTGAAGCAGCTCCTCGCCATGGGTTTCCGCCAGCGCGGCTTCTTTCTGACTCACCGCCATCGATACCGGCACCAGCAAAGGCTGGCTTTTCAGGTCCTGAGCTTCCAGCGCGCGTTTCATTCGCTCGTAGGTGATGCGTTCGTGGGCGGCGTGCATGTCCACCACAATCAGGCCCTGGTGGCTCTGGGCGAGGATATAAATCCCGTGCAACTGGGCAATGGCGTAACCCAGAGGCGGATCGTCGCCCTGATTGACCGGCGGCGTTGTGGCCATCCCGGACGTCTCGACACCACCACCCTGATTCAGGGACTGGTAAAACGCCATCTGGTCTCTGGCCTGCCACTCCTGCTGGAACGGCCGCTGGCCTGGGCTATCGCCATGGCTTTCATTTCCGGGATAAGGCGCCTGACTAGTCTGCCCACCCTGAAACCCGGCGGATTGCGACTCTGTTTGCGACTCTGTCATCGGCACCTGAACGCCAAACGCCTGGGCGTGGGCCGATGGCTGGCGATCCTCCGACTGAGCCACGGCACCACGCAGGTGGTCGTCCGGGCGCACATCCGCCAGCGCCTTGTGAAGCGTGCGGAAAATAAAATCGTGAACCAGCCTGCCATCGCGGAAACGCACTTCGTGCTTGGTGGGGTGTACGTTCACATCCACCGACGCCGGGTCCACCTCCAGATACAGCACGAAAGCAGGATGGCGATTGTTGTAGAGCACGTCCCGGTATGCCTGGCGCACGGCGTGTGCCACAAGCCGGTCGCGAATAACCCGGCCATTAACAAAAAAATACTGCAGATCGGCCTGGCTGCGAGAAAAGGTGGGCAGCGCTACCCAGCCCCAGAGCCTCAGCCCGGTGGCTTCCGCATCAATAATCACGGCGTTGTCGATGAATTGCTGACCACAAAGCGAACCAATCCGCCGCTCCCGATCGAGGGGATTCTCTGCGGGCCTGAGGCTCTGGATAACCCGCTGGTTGTGCCGCAGCGTAAAGCCGGTCTCGAAACGGCTCAGGGCCTGACGCCTGACGCACTCGTCAACATGGTTGAATTCGGTTTTTTCAGTACGCAGAAATTTGCGGCGGGCGGGGGTATTGAAAAACAGATCACGGACTTCAACGGTGGTGCCGACGGGGTGCGCGGCCGGAGCGATGGTAGCGTCCATATCCCGGCCTTCGACTTCAACTCTGGCGGCCGACTCCTGTTCTTCGGTACGAGAGGTCAGCGCCAGCCGCGATACCGAGGAAATACTGGCCAGAGCTTCGCCACGAAACCCCAGGGACGCAACGGCCTCCAGATCGTCCAGATCGGCGATTTTACTGGTGGCGTGGCGGCTGAGCGCCAGCGACAGGTCGCTCTCTGTGATGCCGCTGCCGTCGTCCCGCACCCGAATCAGTTTTACACCGCCCTGCTCGATCTCGATATCAATTCGGCGGGCGCCTGCATCCAGCGCGTTTTCGATAAGTTCTTTTGCAACAGAGGCCGGGCGCTCGACCACCTCGCCAGCAGCAATCTGGTTTGCCAGGCGCGGTGTCAGCAATCGGATGGCGGGCATTGACGGAACAACCTCGTTATCAGGACGCGGGTATACGAATGGTTTGCCCTACCATAACACGGTCATCGTTCAGTCCGTTATGTTGCATCAGTTTGCTGACGGTGGTCTGCATGCGGCGCGCGACGCCCGACAGGGTGTCGCCACGCTGGATCCGGTACTGACTGGCCTGACTGTTGCCGTTGCGCTTCTGCCACGCCAGCAAGGTACCCGGCGGCGGTGTTCTGCTGAAATAATCGTCGATACCTCTGAAAACCGCCTCTGACAGCTTGCGCTGATAAGCCGGGCTGGACAGGTTCCTCTCTTCCTGGGGATTGGAAATAAAGCCCGCTTCAACCAGGATTGACGGAATATCCGGGGATTTCAGAACCGCGAAAGCCGCCTGTTCAACGCCTTTCTTGTGAAGTTTGGCGACTCCCCCCAACTGATCCAGTATGGTGCTGCCGACGCCGAGACTGGAATTGATACTGGCCGTCATCGACAGGTCCAGCAGCACCCCCGCCAGCATGTCGTCCCGACCGTCAAGGGAAACACCGCCGGCCCCGCCGATCAGGTCCGACCGGTTTTCCGATTGAGCCAGCCACCGGGCGGTTTCACTGGTGGCACCGCGCTGGGACAGGGCGAACACGGACGCGCCCCGTGGCTGGGGCGTGCGGAAGGCGTCTGCGTGTACCGACACAAACAGATCCGCATTGTGCTTGCGTGCCAGAATGGTCCGGCTTCGCAGATCAATGTAATAATCACCGGTTCTTGTCAGCTTGGCCGTGTAGCCGGGTTTCCGCTCGATCATTTCAGCCAGAGTGCGGGCCATGTTGAGCACGACATCCTTCTCGAGGGTGCCGCGGGGGCCGATGGCTCCCGGGTCTTCGCCACCATGGCCAGCATCAACCACGACCACTATGTTGCGCTTGCCAGTGGTGCTTTCTGTGACGGTTGGCTGGGCCTCCTGACGGGCTTTTTGGGCGCCTTCCTCGATCAGATCAACCACCAGTCGGTGACCGTACTGCTGGTTTGGCTGCAGCTGGAAACTTCTGGGCTTGATGTCAGTCTTCAGATCCAGAACCACTCGCAGATCACTGCCGTTTCTCGGTGCGCTGCGGATGCGGCGGATCGGGCTGCCACTCAGGTCAAGCGCATCAAAATCCGCCTTCAGGGCGCTGTTCTTAAGATCAATGACCAGCCGGGACGGTCCGGACAACGAGAAAATGTTGTGCTCGATGGCATCCCCCACATCAAGAACAAGCCGGGTATGATCCGGCGCCGGCCAGATTCTGACGCTCTCGACATTGACGCCTGCGCTGATGGGCAGCGCCAAAAACATCAGCATCACGACGCTGATAATGCGCTGCAAACAGAGTCCGGTTTTCATGCTATACGTCTGCATTGAAGGCAACCTTCTGTAATCCCTGATTATTCACCTGCCGGGCCTGACGCCCGCAAGTCATCCAGTAATTCTCTTCCCACCAACGTCTGCGACCGCAAGATGGCTCTGCGCCCCTCATCTTCCGGCTCCAGAGTCACCTGAACATCCGGCGCAGGCAGAATGCCTTCGCCACGTTCGGCCCATTCGATCAGGCAGAGGCTGGACTGACCGAAATAGTCCCGGATACCCAGATACTCAAGTTCTTCCGGGTCGCCAAGACGGTAAAGATCAAAGTGATAAACCATCGGGTCCAGGTGTTCATAGGGCTCGACAATCGTGTAAGTCGGGCTTTTGACCGCTCCCTCGTGCCCCAAACCCCGCATCACACCGCGGCTCAACGTTGTTTTACCCATACCCAGAGTGCCCCGGAGAAACACCGTGGCACCCTTATGTCCGCCATGTCCGCCATACCTGCGCTTCACTGCCATTGCCAATGCGCGCCCGAGCGCCTCCGTTGCGGCTTCATCCGCCAGGAATACGGTCTTGTCAGCCGCGGCGCTGGACACTTACACCTCTGCCTGCCGGATACCGGCCGTAATCAAAGCGTCATTCTCTGCTCGCGACAGTATCGCCGGCAAGATATCAATAACATCATTGGGCAGCAGCCCCATAAACCCTTTCGAATCCGACGCCACCCTTGCAGCCTCAAGATGCAAGGACGCGCCCATCGCCGTGGCCTGCTGCGCGTTTTTAAACTGGCCCCAGAGGCTACCGATCAGACCCGCGAGCACATCGCCCATGCCGCCAGTGGCCATGCCGGGGTTGCTGCCACTGACAATGACAGGAACACCCTGACCGTCGGCAATCACCGTGCCTGCGCCTTTGAGCAATACAATACCGCCGTGAAGCTCCTGAATAGTGGCAGCTGCGGTTAAGCGGTCAGCCTCCACCTCCGGCACTTTACAACCCAGCAATCTTGCCGCCTCTCCCGGATGCGGGGTAAGAATCTGATTTTCTGCGCGCTGAGCTGCCCGGGTCGATAGCAGATTCAGGGCATCCGCATCCAGAACCCTGGGTTTGTCGCTGGCAACGACCTGCTGAAGCATTTGCTGACCCCAGGCGCCCCAGCCAATACCCGGACCGCACACAATCACTGTAGCGGCGTCGATCAGAGGCTGAAGTTCAGAACCGTGAGTCACAGCCTGCACCATCAAAGACGGGCACCGTGCCAGTGCTGCACCCACATATTCCGGTCGGGTAGCCAGTGAAATCAGCCCTGCGCCGGACCTTGCCGCGGCTTCCGCAGCCAGAATGCCGGCGCCACCGAATCCGCGCTCGCCTGCCACTACCAATACATGACCAAACCGGTTTTTATGTGCATTGGCGGGCCGGCGGGGCAGCAAAGGCGACAGTGACGCCCAGTCAACGCGTCGGGCGACCGGCGTCTGTCCACTCTCTGATGCCCACTCGTCGGTATCCAGTGATTCAAAAACCAACCGACCACAGCATTCCGGCCCAAACCCGGTCAACAATCCCGCTTTGAGCGCAATAAACGTGACCGTCATATCCGCTCGGACAGCCACGCCCGAAACGGTACCCCGGGTTGAATCCAGCCCGGAGGGCACATCAATCGCCAGCACCGGAGTCGATGCCCGATTACAGCGATCAATAATGTCGGCGAAGGGCTCCCGGGGAGCGCCAGTGACACCCGTGCCCAGCATCGCATCCACTATCAGATCGACGCGATCAAAGGGCATGGCTGCTACATCTTGCGATGTGTCTCCGAGCGCCTGGACATCAACTCCGTCGGCCCTGGCTTTCTGCCACGCCTTGCGGGCGTCGCCCGTCAGTTTTTCAGTCGGTGCAACGGCAACACAATGAACGTCAATGCCATGCCGTTTTGCATTGGCGGCAATCAGATAGCCATCTCCACCATTATTGCCAGCCCCGCAAAGTATCAAAAGCGCAGAGGGTTCCGGCCAGGTCCGCACCAGCCGCCGGAAGGCACTGGCTGCGGCGGCCTGCATCAGCTCGAAACCATCAACTCCCTGTTGATCAATCACATAGCGATCAATTGCCCTTACCGCATCGGCGGAATAGAGCTCTTCTGGTAAGCTGTGGTCGTCGATCAGGGGCATTGAAAGCCGCTCCTGTTAAAGAATCCGGATTAAGAAAATCGGCCAGCTGACTGTAAAGAATAGCAAAATACTCAAAAAGGTCATAACTTAATCAACACCTTTACATTTTCTTTTCAGACTCCTTATCCGGGGCACCTGTTTCCAATGGAACTGCAATGACCGAAACCACGGACCAAAATCTCTCGCACCTGCCCGAAATGATTGGCAAATGGGCACGTGAGCTGGGCTTTAGCGACCTTGGCATCACCCATCCGGACACCGGCCCCCACGCCCAGCGCCTGCAAAATTGGCTGGATGACGGCTTTCACGGTGAGATGGGCTACATGGCAGACCATGGCGATAAACGTTACACGCCGCAGTCTCTGGTTGAAGGCACCCGCCGGGTAATCTCGGTGCGGCTGGATTACCTGCCAGCCCCGGACAGCCCGGCGCAAGTACTTACTAACCCTGAAAAAGCCTACGTTACCCGCTACGCCGTGGGACGCGACTATCACAAGCTGATGCGAAAGCGCCTGGCAACTCTGGCAAAGAAAATTGATGAAGCAGTCTCCGGCTATGAGTACCGGGCCTTTGTCGATAGTGCGCCGGTGCTGGAGCGGGCGCTGGCGCAACGGGCGGGGCTGGGCTGGATCGGCAAGAATAATATGCTGATCCATCCGAAAGCGGGCTCGTTCTTCTTTCTGGGTGAAATCTTCACCAGTGCACCGCTGCCTGTCGATGAACCCTTCGAGAAAGAGCACTGCGGCTCCTGCGCCGCCTGCCTGGATATCTGCCCGACCGACGCCTTCGAAGGGCCCCACCGCCTGGATGCCCGCAAATGCATCAGCTACCTGACCATAGAACTGTCAGGCAGTATTCCGGTGGAATTGCGGGAAAAGATGGGAAACCGGGTGTTTGGCTGCGACGACTGCCAACTGGTGTGTCCCTGGAACAAGTTCAGCAAACCAACCGCCGAAACCGACTTCCAGCCACGCCACGGCCTGGACAACTCAGAGCTGGCCACCCTGTTTCTCTGGACGGAAAAGGAATTCCTGAAGCGGACTGAGGGCTCGGCCATCCGCCGCACCGGCTACCAGGGCTGGCTTCGCAACCTTGCAGTGGGCCTTGGCAACGCGCCATCCACCATTGCCGTGATCGAGGCGCTCAAACAGCGGGCCGACCACCCGTCAGACCTGGTGCGGGAACACGTCCAATGGGCGCTGCAACGGCACGGCTTATAGCCTGAAGAAATGCTCGCGGTAGTGACGCAGCTCATTGATGGAGTCACGGATATCATCCAGCGCCAGATGACTGCCCTTCTTCTGAACGCCATCCAGCACCTCCGGCCGCCAACGCCGGGCAAGCTCTTTCACGGTACTGACATCCAGATTGCGATAATGGAAAAACGCCTCCAGTTCCGGCATGTACTTCACCAGAAAGCGACGATCCTGGCCGATACTGTTACCACAGAGCGGTGACTGTCCCGGCTCCAGATAGCGCTGCAGGAACTCCACGGTCTGCTGTTCGGCATCAATTTCACTGATCCGGCTATCCCGGACCCGCTGGGTCAGCCCGCTCTCGCCATGGGTTCGGGTGCACCATTCGTCCATACTGCTCAGCAGATTATCCGACTGGTGGACCGCAATCACCGGTCCCTCTTCAATCGTGTTCAGTTCCGAATCGGTGACGATGGTCGCAATTTCGATAATGCGCTCTTTCTCCGGGTCCAGCCCGGTCATTTCAAGATCAATCCAGACAAGATAGTTGGCTTTAGGCATAAAGCGCTCCGCGGCAGTTAACTCACAATTCGGCCAATAGTAGACGAATAACGTATGATGTGACACCACCACAATGCCCCAGCGGATACGCACTGAATCTATGGCCAAACGTCGACTCAATAAGCAGCAACAATGGCGCATCTCGAAAGTCCAGCAGGAGCGGACGGCCCGCGCCGCACGCAAAGAGAAGGTCATTGGCGAACAGATCGAAGCCGGTGATCTCGGGCCGGAACAGGAAGGGCTGATCATCGCCCACTACGGCCAGCAACTGGACGTTGAAGCCCTCGAGGCCCCGGAAACCCTTGAAGGAAACGACGCTGGCAAAGTCATCCGCTGCTTCGTGCGCGCCAACATAGACAGCCTGGTCACCGGCGACCGGGTGATCTGGCGCATGAGCGGCAACGACACCGGCGTGATCGTGGCACGGTGCGAACGGCACACACTGCTTCAGCGCCCAGACAACTTTGGCGCTCTTAAACCGGTCGCAGCCAACATCGACTACATTATTCTGGTGATCGCCCCGGAACCGGAACCCCACGACAGCCTGATTGACCGCTACCTGGTGGCGGCTGAAATCACCGGCATTCCCGCCATTCTGTTACTGAACAAGTCTGATCTGCTCAACGAGCAAAACCGCGACTCCATCAACGTCCTGCTCGATCGTTATCGGGCACTGGGCTATCGGGTTGAACAGACATCTGCGCAAACCGACGGCGGCAAAGCGGCCGGCGTTGAAAACCTGATTGCCGGCCAAACCAGCATCTTTGTGGGCCAATCAGGGGTGGGTAAATCCTCGATCATCCAGACGTTACTTCCCGATGAGGCAATCCGGGTCGGTGCAGTCTCTGAAAGCACAGGAAAAGGCGTTCACACCACCACCACCGCCAAGCTCTTTCACCTGACCTGTGGCGGCGACCTGATCGATTCGCCGGGCATACGGGAATTCGGCCTGTGGCATATGTCGCCCTCCGAAATTGAGCACGGCTTCCGCGAGATCCGTGACCTGATAGGCCACTGCAAGTTCCGCAACTGCAGTCATCGAGGTGACCCGGGCTGCGCCATTCAGGCCGCCGCCGACGAGGGCCGAATCAGCCGTGCCCGACTGAAGAGTTTTCATCGAATACTTGAAGATATGGCAGAACAGCAGGCCCGGGGGCTCAGGATCGACTAACGGGGGCCGCGACTACCAGTTCAGTTCTCCCTCTTCCGGCGGCTTCTGTTCTGTCGTCCAATCTCCCTCTTCCAGCGACTGCATCGCTTTTTGCTGCTCATCTTCAGAGGGCGCCGTCAGGTCGATGAGCGGCTCATCCGACTGTCTGGCATTGTTCTGAATGCCGTCGGACGCCTTCTTGTTCATCACGATGATGGAAATACGCCGGTTTACCGGGGCCTGCGGGTCGTCTTTGTTGAACAGTATCGAATCGCTTAGCCCGACCACCCGGCCGATCTGCCCACCATCAACACCGCCGGCCACAAGCGCGCGCCGTGCCGTATTGGCACGATCGGCGGACAACTCCCAGTTGGTATAGCCAGGACGCCCGCCAAAAGGCGTGGAGTCCGTATGCCCGGTAAGGCTGAGCTTGTTATTGACCGTAGACAGGGTTTTGGCCAACTCGAACAGTATGTCCTGAGAGTAGTACTTCAGTTCCGCCCGGCCACTGTCGAACATGGGCCGCTGTGAGCGGTCGACAATCTGGATGCGTAACCCCTCGCTGGTGATATCGATCAGCAACTGATCCTTGAAATCCTGCAGGGTTTTATTGTCTTCGATGCGGTCTTTCAGATCCTGAAACAGCTGCTCCATCTGCTGCTGTTCCAGAGTCTGTGCCATCTCTTCGACGACCTGATCTTCAATCTGGATATTACTGTCGGCAACGTCCTCACTGGACTCTTTAATAACAGATGCGCTGCCTTCGAGATCGACCGGATTTGGCGAGCCGCCTTCGGTAAAGCCAACCGGGTCCTTGAAATAACCTTCGACCGCCAGCTTCTGCTCAGGCGATGCGGTTGCTGTCAGCCAGAGCACCAGGAAAAACGCCATCATGGCTGTCGCGAAATCGGCAAACGCTACTTTCCATGAGCCGCCGTGATGACCGGCCGCAACCACCTTTTTGCGCTTGATGATAATGGGCTGATTTTCCAAGGCACCACTCCCGACTGGCTAACGAATGTCCTGAGGCTCGATATCCACAACTGAATCGCAGGCTATTTCGATCGAACGTGATCGTTCAGCTCCTGGAAGCCCGGTCGCTTGTCCGAGGGCAACGCCTTACGGCCAAACTCAATAGCCATTTGCGGCGCCTGGCCGGAAACAGTGGCGACAATAGCCGATTTCACGCACTCATAGGCCTTGATTTCATATTTGGCAGAATGCTCCATCGCAATCGACAGGGGCCCGACAAACCCATAACCCATCCAGATGCCCAGAAAGGTGCCCACCAGCGCCGCCGCAACGCTCAGACCGATGCGCTCCGGCCCCTCGGTGAGGAAGTTCATGGTAATAACGATACCCAGTACCGCCGCTACAATGCCCAGGCCCGGCAGTGCGTCAGCAATCTTGTTGACCGCGTGGGCGGGTTCTTCCACCTCATGATTGCGGCTGTCTATCTCGTTTTCCATCATGCCGTCCAGCTCGTGAGTCGCCATATTGCCCGCGCTGATGATGCGCAGGTAATCGGTGATAAATGCCAGCAGGTGCTTGGACTTCATGATGGCCGGATAGCGGCTGAAAATCTGGCTGGATTCGGGGTCGTCAATGTCTTCCTCAATGGCCATCACACCCTGTTTCCGGGATTTGTCGAAAACCTCGTATAGAAGACTGAGCAAATCCATGTAAAACGACTTGTTGTAAGGCGAACCAGTGAGCTGGGTAACGATACCCTTGCCGGCTTCTTTGATGGTGTGAATCGGGTTGGCGATGATGAATGAGCCCACCGCCGCGCCACCGATGATAAGGATCTCTGTTGGTTGCCACAGCACGGCCAGATTGCCCCCATGCAGGACATACCCTCCCAGAACAGACGCAGTAACAATGATGGCACCGATAATAAATAACATGGTAAGAAAGCGTACCTTTTGTAATGATTATCCTGCGCGAACCATAGCATGGCAGTGGCCCGCCCGCGCGGCTTTGCTTGATCATAGCAAGCAGAGCCGGGAACCGCGAAGATGCAAAACCCTTTATACCCCGGCTATGGCATTTGTTAGACTGCGCCACTCTTGAGTGCAAAGGACCCGAGTTAATGTTCGATAAGCTGTTTATATTGAGTCAATACATCACGCCCCAGCTCACGGTTTCACGCCTTGCCGGACGGCTTGCCGATATGGACAACACCCCCGCGGTCAAAAACCGCGTTGTGCGCTGGTTTATCGAACGCTACGGCGTCAACATGAACGAGGCACTGGAGCCGGATCCGGAAGCCTACCCAAGCTTCAACGCCTTTTTTACCCGGGCACTGAAGCCGGGCTTGCGGCCGATTGATGATCGCGCATCGGTAATGGTTAGCCCGGTAGACGGGGCCATAAGCCAGCTCGGAACCGTAACCAATGACCGGGCATTCCAGGCCAAAGGTCAATCCTTCAGTCTGACTGAACTGCTGGGCGGTGATCCCGAACGGGCGAAAGAATTCGAGGACGGCGAATTCGCAACCATTTATCTTGCCCCTAAAGACTACCATCGGATTCACATGCCCCTGGCTGGCACGCTTCGGGAAATGACCTACGTGCCCGGCAAGCTGTTTTCCGTTAACCCGACCACTGCGGAACAGGTACCCAACCTGTTCGCCCGCAACGAGCGGGTCGCCTGCGTGTTTGACACCGAAGCGGGGCCCATGGCTCTGGTATTGGTGGGCGCGATGATTGTCGGCAGCATGGAAACCACCTGGGCCGGCATTGTTGCCCCGGATAGCCGCGGAGTCAGCACCTCCTCCTACCGTCACCTTGAAAAGCCCATCCAATTCGGCAAAGGCGATGAAATGGGGCGTTTCCGGCTGGGCTCTACTGTGGTGATGGTTATGCCAAAGGGCACGGTGTCGTGGCAGAGCGATCAGGTAGCGGGAAAAACCGTGCGCATGGGCCAAGCCTTCGGGTCGCTGTGACCGGTCAGGCGCGCTCGCTGGGGAATGCCAGCACCCCGGCGATATCCTTCAGCCCCAGCTTCAGCATCAGCAGCCGGTCGAGCCCCAGGGCGACACCGGCGCAATCGGGCACCCCCGCCTCCATGGCTGCCAGCAGGGCCTGATCAATGGGCATCTCCGGCCGACCCGCCTCGCGGCGGGACTGGTTGTCCGATTCGAAACGTGCCTTCTGTTCCGCGACGTCTGTCAGCTCCCAGTAGCCGTTGCAAAGCTCCAATCCGTCGATATAGAGCTCGAACCGGTGCGCCTGACGAACGCCATCAACCTCTGACACTCTCGCCAATGCGGCCTGGGATTGCGGATATCCGGTGATAAAGACCGGGCCAAGCTTTGCCAGCCCCGGCTCAACGCGAAAACTCATCAGCAGGTCCAGACATTCATCCCGAAGCAATCCTGCCGTCTGCTCCGCAGCCATCCAGGACTCACACAGGCGCCTTAAAGCTTGGTTATCCGCTTCGAAAGGATCCGTGCCCACGAACCGGAGAAATGCCTCGCGGTACTCAAGGGTGACTGGCCGCGGGCACTCCAGCCAGCCGCACACCAGATCCGCTACTTCAGCCATCAGCCCAACGTCATCAAAGCCGGGGCGATACCATTCAAGCAACGAGAACTCGGGGTTGTGACGGCAACCACGCTCGCCGTCGCGGAACACTCTGGCCACCTGATAGATGGGCCCAGCGCCCGCCGCCAATAGCCGCTTCATGGCGTATTCAGGCGAGGTTTGCAGCCAGAAGTCCCGCTGCACGCCGGCTGGCGATGCCGGCACACTATTAATATTGACGTCAGTCACACTGCACTGGCCCAGTGCCGGCGTTTCCACCTCCATTATATCCCTGCGCGCGAAAAAGCCACGCACCCAGGCTAACTGTTGTGCACGGCTTTTAAGCGCAGCCAGGGATGCCGTTGGCTGCCAATCATCACGCTCAGACATGGACAAGTCGATCAGCTCTTGACGCGGCTCACGTATTCACCGGAGCGTGTATCCACTTTCAACATCTCACCAATGACGATAAACAGCGGAACGTTAACCACTGCACCGGTAGACAGGGTTGCAGGCTTGGAACCACCCTGAGCGGTATCGCCTTTCATGCCCGGGTCCGTGTCGACCACCTCCAGCTCAACGAAATTCGACGGCGTTACGGTTAGCGGGGCTCCGTTGTATAGAGTGACCGTATAAACGTCCTGCTCTTTTAGCCACTTCAGCACATCGCTGACCGCTTTTTCGTCAGCAGGAAATTGCTCAAAAGAACCGTCGGTTGCCATGAAATGCCAGAATTCGCTATCGGTATAAAGGAATTCCATTTCCTGATCCATCACGTCAGCGGCCTCCAGACTCTCACCGGACTTGAAGGTGCGCTCCCACTGCCGGTTCGTCATCAGGTTCCGCAGTTTGACGCGGTTAAATGCCTGCCCTTTGCCGGGCTTAACGAATTCATTGTCGAGGATGATGCAGGGGTCGCCGTCCAGCAAAACTTTAAGACCACTGCGGAATTCGTTGGTAGAATATGACGCCATGAAATTATCACCTGAAACGATGCAGTTAAAAATTCAAAGGACGTCATGATACAGCGAACCGCCGCGCTTATAGAAGCCCGCTCCGTCGATTCAGTCGATAGTGGCGAGCAAAGCTGGCAACAACTGCTCTCAAGTTCGATCACCTCGCCCGATACTCTGTTGCGCAGGCTTGAACTGGACCCCGCGCGGTGGCGCCAGGGCGCAGACCTTGGCCATCGGCTATTCGCAATCCGCGTGCCCGAACCCTACGCCCAGAGAATGATTCGGGGCAATCCGGAAGATCCGCTGTTGCGCCAGGTTCTGCCAACCTCGGACGAGGGACAGTCGCTGCCCGGTTACCTGACCGACCCGCTTGAAGAATCCGACGCCATGGCAACCACCGGACTGATCCGCAAGTACCAGAGCCGGGCCCTGCTTATGGTAACCGGGCAGTGTGCCATTAATTGTCGTTATTGTTTCCGGCGGCACTTTCCTTACGACGAGCATCGCCTGACGCCTGACGACCGCAGCCGTATTCTGGAGTTTCTGGCCAGCGACCCGGACATCAACGAAGTCATTCTCAGCGGGGGTGATCCGTTGGTGGCCAGTGACCGTTTACTCTCATTCTGGGCCAGTTCGATTGCCGACATTTCGCACATTCGAAGACTCCGGATTCATACCCGCCTGCCTGTGGTGATACCCCAGCGGATCACGCCCGGCCTGCTGAAATTGCTCTCCGGCAGTCGGTTGCAGTGTGTGGTGGTGTTGCATGTCAACCATCCGAACGAACTTGATGAACAGGTAAAGGCAGCCATGGGCCAGCTCAAAGACGCAGGCGTCACACTTCTGAACCAGTCAGTAATTCTGCAGGGCGTCAACGATAACGCCGATACCCTGGCAGCCCTGAGTGAGCGCCTGTTCGAGTGCCATATTCTGCCTTACTATCTACACGCCTTTGACCCGGTCGCAGGCGCGCACCACTTTGCTGTGAGTGATGACCGGGCTCGTGGTATGGTCAAAGAGTTAGTGGCGAGGCTTCCAGGCTTCCTTGTGCCTCGCCTGGTGCGCGAGGTACCGGACAAGCCAGGGAAAACGCCTATCGACCTGTTTGCGTGACAGGTTTGGCAACCTTTAGAAATCTACCGGTTGTTAAACATTGTCAAGTTACCGACTACTCGCTTTTTGCTGGGCGTTTGCTATTTTAAGGTCATGTAATCTATAACGAGAAAAAACACCGAGTTGGCGTGATTAATTAAATGGAAGGCAAGACCCTGAAACCAGATCTGAAAGTACCCGAGCAGAAAACAGCGAGTCTGTCCTTTTGTGAAACAACGCCCAAAGCGTTCAAGGACTGGGTCAATCAGCTACCGATGGCAAACGTCGGGGAAGCGTCGCGCCAGCTCTATCATGCCATCATTGAACTCAATCAACTGTTCATCCCGCACGCACAGAGGCTCCAGCTTCTTGAGCTGATCCGCCCCAAAATTCATTTTGTGTGTGAAGAGCTGTCGCGGCACTATCTTGGACTATCGATTGCACTGCCCGAAAAACAACGCAAAATCGCCAACCTGTCTCAGGCGCTGCAGCTCCACGCGGCCGCTGGCTACAAACTTTGCGTGATGGAGTGTCTGGATAACGGCGGCGTCGACAAAAACCGCAAAGCCATCGCCACGGCCATGCATCGCGCCACATCCGAGCTTGCTGCCACCATACTGCGCTCGCACCAGCTTTATTGCCCCAGCCCGGCCCAGAGCTGGCTGGAATGTCACCGGCTGTTCCGGTTTGCGCTGCGGAACAGGCTACACAACCGGTCCGTGGACGATGAAACCCTGACTCAACGCCGCGCCAGCACGGTTGAAGACGCCTACAAACGGTTATTACTACTTGGATGTTCACGACCCAATCAACTGCGCCAATCGGAACTGACTCATATCTACAGCCTGTTTGAAACCTGGACAGACTGGGTTGACTGTGGCCCTGACGCCGAGGAAGACAGCCTTTTTGTGGTCAACCTCGAGCGCGACAATGCACCGTTTTACAGAAGCCTGTTGGATCAGTCACCGGGGAATGACGGCCTTAATTTCGATACTCGTAATCTTTCGGCGGAGATTGGCGAAGTGCTTCACGCCAGAGGCCGCTCTTCCGAACCCGATACACGCCTCCGTTTGCCGCCCTCGGTCAGCAACACGCTGCTTACTCACCTGAGCCAGGCGCTGGGCATTCTGGCCAAGCGGAACTTCAACCGCATCACCAGCCAGGGAACTCTGGAAATTTGCGTCGGGCTAACAGCAACCCACTATTACGTTGCCGGTGGCAAGACGTTCAATCAGTTTGTCAGCGGCAACAACGAACTGACCGCAGAAGACGATTACGACAGCAATCGCTTTATGCGCGGCTCCCGGCAGCGCGAAGACGCTTGGGCGGGTGCCCCCGATGCCGGCCCGAGCGATGAGCTTGCCCAGTCCGCTGATACGCCGATCAATTTCCGTAACAGCATCGGCGCGACGCCCGACAGCGTAGCAGAGCGCAATCGGCCGAAATCCCATCACGCACTTCTGATCAATACCAGCCCCGGCGGCTACTGTGTTACCTGGGAGACCGTCGTTCCTCCGTCGCTGCAAGCCGGTGAAGTGCTGGGCGTGCGGGAACAGGCGAACCACCCGTGGAGCATCGCCGTAGTACGCTGGATCCGCCAGGTAAAAAACCAGGGCACCCAAATCGGCATCGAATTGCTGGCGCCCAGCGCAGCGCCCTGCGGCATTCGCCTGATCCAGAAAATCGGTAATAGCAGCGAGTATCTGCGCGGGCTTTTGCTGCCTGAAATCAGTGTTGTGAACCAGGCGGCCACGCTGATCACGCCGAGGCTGCCCTTCCAGTCCGGCAGCCGTATTTCCATGCTTTATGATGGCCGCGAGGATCAGGGCACTCTGTCACGCAAGGTAAGCGCGACCGGCAGCATCAGCCAGTTCGAACTCAAACTTCAGAATTCCGGCGCATCGCCGGTTCAGGCCTCTGTCCCTTCACCGGGCACCAATGAGGACGAATTCGATTCGCTCTGGCCCTCCCTGTAAGGGGTTCCCGGGCTGAAACGATCCGGCTGAACCCGGTTTCAAGGGTTGTTATTCACAGGTAACCCCTGCATCATTCAGCGTTAGTTACAAGCCAATGCGTACTGCGAGACACCTGACGAATGCAGAAAAAAAACACCACTGTACACCTGCTGATTCTAGACCCTTCGCAAAACGATGCGGAGTCCATGGTCAGCCTGTTGAGAAACTCCGGCAAAGCCACCCGCGCACACCGAATCACCTCTGAAGAAGATCTGGAAGAAACCCTGAAATCGGGCCAGTGGGATCTGCTGCTCGCGCGGGATGATGTCGAACAGGAATTTGGACCTGACGGCGCTCTGGCCATGATCCGGCGCTTGGACAAGGATATTCCGTTTGTATTGCTGACCCGCGAGTTCGGCCATGAGCGGGCGGTCGCCATCCTGAAAGCCGGGGGTCAGGATACGGTGCCCTTCGAACATACCGATCAGCTGGTTCTCGTGGTAAACCGTGAACTGGCAGCCCTGGAAGACCGCCGTCGTCGCCGGACGCTGGAATCCCATCTGCGGGAATCAGAACAGCGCTGCCAGCTGCTGCTGGAAAGCTCCAAGGACGCCATTGCCTACATCAACGATGGCATGCACATCTTCGCAAACCAGTCCTACATGGAATTCCTCGGCTACGACGACATTGACGACCTGATCTGCATTACGGTTCTGGATACTCTGACTTCCGAGAGTGCGAGCAACTACAAAGAATTCATGAAATCCTTCGCCGGTGGAGACGAAGAAAGCAAAACGCTCACCTGCGTCGCCCGCCGCAGTGACGATCAGGAACTGAATGTAAACATGACGGTGTCCGCCGCCACCTATGACGGCGAATTGTGCACACAGATCGTGCTGCAGCCGGAGCAGAACGATGCGGAACTGGAAGAGAAGCTGCGTCAGATCAGCAGCCAGGACCTGCTGACGGGCCTGTACAACCGCCAATATCTGATGGACGCTCTGGGAAAGACCATTGCCCTTGCCGGAAAAGACAACCAGACCGGAGCCATGGCCTACATCTCCATCGACAGTTTTATGACGATGAAGAGCCAGGTGGGCATTGCTGGCTCGGACCTGGTGCTTGGCGATCTGGCCAACCTGCTGAGTGAGCAAACCCCCGAGGGTTATACGCTGGCTCGACTCAGTGACGATGCCTTTTGTCTGCTAAGCCATCCCTGCGAAGACAAGGCCATGGCGGATCTGTGTGAAACCATCAGCAAGAAAGTTGAAGATCATCTGTTCGAGATCGATGGGCGAACAGTTCAGGTTACTCTGAGCATTGGCGTGGCCGCCATTACCGAAAACGCCCCGAAAGCGCCGGAACTGATGGGCCGCGCCCATACGGCGTCTTCCGATCTCAAGAAACAAGAAGGCCACGAAAGCGGAAACGGGGTTATGGTTTACAACCCGGCAGACTACGAAGCCGTGGATGAGAGCAGTTCTGCCGATGCCATCCAGAAGGCATTGGACGATAACCGCTTCCGCCTGTTATTCCAGCCGATCATCAACCTCCGGGGCGAGGGCGAAGAGCATTACGAAGCCTCTGTCCGCATGCTGGACAAGGACGACGAGGAAGTCTCACCCTATGATTTCCTGCCGCCGGCGGGGCCGTCGGACATGGCCATCAAGATCGACCGCTGGGTGATTCTGCAAACCATCAAGCAGCTGGCAAGCCACCGCTCCCGTGGCCACGATACCCGGCTGTTCCTGAACATCACCGCGGAAACTCTGGACGATAAAACCTTCACACCCTGGCTCAGTGTGGCCCTGAAAGCAGCACGGCTGCCCGGTGACTCACTGGTCTTCCAGATCCGTGAAGGCGACGCCAACAACTTCATGAAGCAGGCGAAGGAATTCACCAGGGCGGTTCATGAGCTGCACGCCAAGGTATCCATTTCGCAATTCGGCTGCGCGCTTAATCCATTCAACACACTGAAGCATATCGACGTTGACTACGTGAAGATCGACGGCTCGTTTACCGAAGAGATCCAGAAGAAGACCGAAGCCAGGGAGGCGATAAACGAGATGATCAAGAGCCTGCAGAGTGCGGGCAAACTGACGATCGTGCCGCTGGTTGAAAACGCCAGTGTGCTGGCCACCTTGTGGCAGGCGGGCGTTAACTATATTCAGGGCTATTACCTGCAGGCCCCGGTGCCGGAAATGAACTACGACTTCGGTGACCACTGACCCTCATGTAATCAGCCGTCAGGTCGGCCGTTAAAGGCCGACCTGACGGCTGTCGCTCTCCCGGAATCCGATCAGATAGAGAATGGCATCGAGGCCAAGGGTGGATATGGAATGGCGGGCAGACTCCTTCACCAGGGGTTTCGCCCGGAACGCCACACCCAGCCCGGCCTGACTCAGCATAGGCAGATCGTTTGCCCCGTCGCCCACGGCAATCACCTGCTCCCGGGAAATATGCTCCCGCTCGGCGATTTCCAGCAGCAGCTCGGCTTTGCGATTGCCATCAACAATCTGGCCCGCGACCCGGCCGGTCACCTTACCATTCTCGATTTCCAGCTCGTTGGCGTACACGTAATCAATGCCCAGTTTGCGCTGCAGATGACGTGCAAAATAGGTGAACCCGCCCGACAGAATGGCCGTTCTGTAACCCAGGGATTTCAGACTACGGATCAGATGCTCAGCGCCCTCGGTCATGTTCAGGCGGTCGGCGATACGCTCCAGTACAGACTCATCCAGCCCCTTCAACAGCGCCAGGCGCTCGGCAAAGCTCTGGCTGAAGTCCAGTTCTCCCTGCATGGCCCGCTCAGTGATCTCAGCAACCTGCTCACCAACGCCCGCTTCCAGCGCCAGTTCATTAATGACTTCCTCATCAATCAGGGTGGAATCCATATCGAACACCACCAACCGGCGGTTTCGGCGGAAAATTGAATCTTCCTGGAACGCGATATCGACGTTCATTTCGCCGGCAATGTGGAGAAAATCCGTCCGCAGCTGCTCCGGATCCGAGGGTGTGCCGCGTACGGAAAACTCCACGCACGCCAGACGATTATCAGCCTGATTCAGCGAAGGCCGCGCCGACAGCCGGTTGATATTGTCGATGTTCAGGCCGTGACGGGCGGTAATGGCAGATACCCGGGCAATCTGCTCTGCCTTGATGTCCCGGGACAGCAGAGTGACGATATAACAGGCCCGGTTGCGGCCTTCCGCCCATTGTTGGTACTCGTCCATGGTGATAGGCGCAAAGCGAACCTGAAGGTCCAGAGAGTGCAGGTGGAACAACAGATCACGAATCACTGGCGAGGATTTTGACGCATCCGGAATCTCGATCAATATTCCCCAGGTAAGGTGGTCGTGAATCACCGCCTGGCCGATATCCAGAATCCGCACATCGTACTGGCCCATGATGCCGGTTATTTCCGAGGTCAGGCCCGGTTTGTCCCGGCCGGAAACGTTAATCAGTACCAGTTCACTCACGGTCAGGCTGCTCCCTTTCAGATTGCTCCTCGTCAGACTGCTCATGGGCCGCGGCATTGCTCGCCGACTGGATCACCTCGATACCGTCGACCCTCTGCAGGCCACGGGGCAGCTTGTGCCCGCGACGGCCACGCTCGCCAAGATAGTGTTCCAGGTCGCTGAACTGAAGCCCCATCTTGCGCTTGCCCGCCCAAATTTCGATCTGGTCGTCTTCGGCAAAGACCGCCGCAGCCACCACATACTCCTCACGGCTCTGAACCCGTGCCGAAGGAATGCTGATGATCTTGTTGCCTTTACCTTTCGACAACTCAGGCAGTTCACTGAGCGGGAACACCAGCATGCGGCCCTCGTTGGAAATGGCGCCGAGATACAGAGTTGCCGTGGCTTTCGGCACCGTTACCGGAGGCATGATGCGTGCGCCTTTGGGGACGGATACAACGGCTTTGCCGTTCTTGTTCTTGCTGATCATCTCCCCCAGCGAGGTCACGAATCCGTAACCGCCATCGGTCACCAGCAGCACCTTCTGCCCGGGTTCTCCCATCAATAGTCCCGAGAAAGTCGCGCCAGACGGCGGGTTAATGCGCCCGCTTAGCGGCTCTCCCTGCCCCCTCGCGGAGGGCAGCGAATGCGCCACAAGGGAATAAGCGCGACCCGTGGAGTCGATGAACACCGCCTGCTGATTGTTGCGCCCCTTGGCGGCCATGGAAAATTTGTCACCGGCTTTATAGCTAAGGCCATCCGGCTGAATATCGTGGCCCTTGGCGCCCCTTACCCAGCCTTTTTCAGACAGCACGACCGTGACCGGGTCGTTGGACACCAGTTCTGTCTCACTGAAGGCTTTTGCCTCTCCCCGCTCGACAATGGGCGAGCGACGGTCATCGCCGTAGGTCTCGGCATCCTCGATCAGTTCCGACTTGATCAGCTCCCTGAGCCGGTCCTCGGAGCCGAGAATTGCCTGCAACTCATCACGCTCGGCAGAAAGTTCGTCCTGCTCACCGCGAATTTTCATTTCCTCGAGCTTGGCCAGGTGGCGCAGTTTCAGCTCGAGAATCGCTTCCGCCTGGTCTTCGCTCAGCCCGAATCTGGCGATCAACTGCTCCTTGGGCTTGTCCTCGTAACGGATAATGGCAATGACTTCGTCAAGGTTCAGATAGGCAACCAGCAAACCTTCGAGTAAGTGCAGGCGCGCCAGAACCTTGTCCAGCCGATGTTGCAGACGACGGGTGACCGTGGTGCGGCGGAAGCTCAGCCATTCTGTCAGGATGGTTAGAAGGCCTTTCACGGCCGGGCGGCCATCGTTGCCGATCACGTTGATATTCACCCGGTAGGTTTTTTCCAGATCCGTGCTGGCAAACAGATGGGCCATCAGGCTTTCCTGATCTACCCGGTTGGAGCGCGGCACAATCACCAGGCGCGTCGGGTTTTCGTGGTCCGATTCGTCCCGAAGGTCCGCCACCATAGGCAGCTTTTTAGTCTGCATCTGATGGGCGATCTGCTCCAGAACCCGGTTTCCGGACGTCTGATGCGGCAAATCTGTCACCACGATTTCGCCGCTTTCGTTGATCCAGCGGGCCCGCATGCGCAAAGAGCCCCGCCCGGTTTCGTACATCTGGCGAATATCCTTGCGCGGGGTGATGACTTCCGCTTCGGTAGGAAAATCAGGGCCTTTCACATGCTCACAGAGGTCGTCCACGGTGGCATCAGGCTGATCCAGCAGACGCACGCAGGCGGCCGCAATTTCCCGCACGTTATGGGGCGGAATATCCGTGGCCATGCCCACCGCAATACCCGTGGTTCCGTTCAGCAAGACATGAGGCAGCCGGGCCGGCAAAACCGACGGCTCGTTCATGGTGCCATCGAAGTTCGGCACCCAGTCCGCCGTGCCCTGCCCCAGTTCACGCAACAGCACGTCCGCGAAACGGGCCAGCCGGGATTCGGTGTAACGCATGGCCGCGAAGGATTTGGGGTCGTCAGGGGCGCCCCAGTTACCCTGCCCGTCAACCAGCGGATAACGGTAAGAAAACGGTTGCGCCATCAACACCATGGCTTCATAACAGGCGCTGTCGCCGTGGGGATGGAATTTACCCAACACATCACCCACGGTCCGCGCCGACTTCTTGTACTTCGACGTCGATTTCAGGCCCAGTTCGGACATGGCGTAGACAATCCGGCGCTGGACGGGCTTCAGACCATCGCCAATATTAGGCAATGCCCTGTCGAGAATGACGTACATCGAATAATCAAGGTAAGCTTTTTCGGTGTAGTCCCGTAATGCAACTCTCTCAAAGCCCTCATCCGTCGTCTGGAATTCTGCCATGGATGCCCCTTTTTACCTGTCGGAAATAGCCTGTGTATCATTTGCTTCACGGCGGACGGCAGTGAACTGATCCCCCGCCTGCCCGAAACGCGCTCATTATATGGAGCCTGACCCGGATACACCAACACCCTCTGCCGATTCCAATAGCGGAATTCCCGCATAGAGCGTTCCGCACCCTCCCCGTACTGTGCATGACAAGCTATTAACAGTTTTCTGGCGCATCGGCGGAGACCTATGAAACAGAACCTCAAAGCCTGCGGACAAGCACTGGTAACCGCAACGGTCAACGCGCTTCTTGCACTGGCGCTGATGCTACTGATCGAATTTGCCATCAGCGGGTCGCTCCAGGTGGCGGAAGCCTACGTATGGGCCGTAACCGTCATCGGGCTGGTTATCTTCTTTGCCCAGTTCTGGCGACAGCGTTATCTGTGTCGTCACTCCTATTCTGAGCAGGAAGGCAAGGCAAATCCCTCGAAAATATGAAAACGTGACATAACGTCGCCCGTTGCTACTCTCTGAGAAACAGGTTTGCAAAAAACTATCTTGGGGACTCTTGAATGAATCTGAACAAAACACTGGGGCTCAGGACAAAAATCTGCCTGCCCTTCGCGCTTTCAGCCATCGCACTACTTATCATCGGCGTGGTGAGCGCACTAACCTTCCGTGACCTGGTGTCTGACACCAATGATATTGCCGGCAATTCCCTACCCGCGGTCAGTGAGGTCCTCAACGGAGATCGGGACCTCTACCAGGCACTCACTGCCCAGAATGCGGTCGTCGCCGATGCGCTTCTGGGCAGGGACACGACCGACCAACGAGCCTCATTTGATGAAAACACCCAGCAGGCATTCGACAGAATGAGTTCTGCCGTCGAGCGACTGCGTGGCTCGGGCATAACAGACAAAGTAGAGGGTTTCGAAACAGCCTATAAACGCTGGATGGAGACTGCGTACGAATCCATGGAGCATGCGGAATCCAGGTCAAAGCTGGCGGCTCAGTCGATCCTTCAAGGCGAGGGCCGTACCGCGTTTGGCGAACTTCGCAATTATTTCGATATTGTGGGTGCCCATGCAGATGAACAGGCTCAACTGTCTGCTTCCCGGGCCTCCGACAAAGCAATGAGTCGTTCCGTCATGATTCTCGTCATCAGCATTGCCACCGTGACGATCTGCATTGCATTGTTCGTGGTATTTTTGAGGTTGATTGTTGGAGCGGTCAGGCAGCTGAAAGACCAACTGGATAACATTGCCCAGGGCGAGGGGGATCTGACCCAGCGCGTCCCCGTCGATACAAACGATGATCTTGGCGAGCTCGCAGTCAGTTTTAACAGGGTGCTCACAAATCTGCAGGGTATGGTTGGAACGATCCAGACACTCAGCGACAACCTGGGCGCTGAGGCCAATCAGCTTGCCACGGCAGCACGGGATAACAGTGACGGCATCAACCAGCAGACGGATCTGATCTCAATGGTCGCAACGGCGATCAACGAAATGCAGAGCGCGATTGAAGAAGTCGCCGGCAATGCGTCACGAGCGGCAGACGTGACTCGCCATGCCCAGGAAACCAGCGAAAACGGCGGTCGGATCATCCATAGCTCGTCTGCTCAGGTTCAGACTCTGGCGGAACAGATCCTGAAGGCGGTCGAGGTGATACGAAAACTGTCTGAAGATTCCGAGAACATCACGTCTGTTCTGGATGTCATCCGGGGCGTGGCAGAGCAGACCAACCTGCTGGCGCTGAACGCCGCCATTGAGGCCGCCCGGGCCGGTGAACAGGGTCGTGGCTTTGCGGTGGTAGCCGACGAGGTACGCACTCTGGCCCAGCGCACACAACAATCCACGGAAGACATTCAGCGTATGATCACGACGCTGCAGACCGGTGTTTCTGACATTGTGAGCGTCATGGAAACTGGCAGCGAACAGGCGGGCGAGGCAGAAAGGCTAGCCACTGAAGCTGAGAAGGAACTCAAAGTCATTCTCGAATCAATGAATGACATCATGGATGTCAATTCCAGCGTTGCGTCCGCCACGGAGGAACAGACTCAGGTGGTTGAGGAAATCAACCGTAACATCGTAAACATTAACGAACTTGCTTCTGAAAGCTCTCGCCGCTCTGAAAATATCAGCGGAATCAGCGCCACTCTGGACGGCTACGCCGATGAGCTGAGGCAACAGACTGGTCGGTTTAAAACCTGAACACACTGCTGCCCGACGGGGCAGCAGCAGTGAAAACTCAGATTACTGCCGAATGCCTTCAACAGAAATAATCAGCTCAACTTCCCTGGAGACTTTGCCCAGCTTTTCATAGGAAATGCCAAAGTCGTCCAGGTTGAACTTAGTCCCGGCCTCGAACCCCATACGATAGCCTCCCCAGGGGTCGTCGCCGTGGCCAAGCATGTCCACATCCAGGGTCACTTCTTTGGTCACCCCGTGCAACGTCAGGTCACCGATGATGTCCGCTTCGCCCTCGTCATCCACTTCCACACGCTTACTGGTAAAAGTTGCCTCCGGAAACTCGCCAACGTTCAGGAAATCGTCTGAGCGCAAGTGCTTGTCCCGCTCGGCGTGATTGGAATCCAGGCTGGCCGTGTCAACGGTCACTGACACCGAGCTGTTCTGAGGATTCTCTGCGTCGTAAACAAATTCTCCGTCAAAATCATTGAACCTGCCATAAAGCCAGCTGTAACCCAGGTGAGAAATCTTGAACATAACGAACTGGTGAGCGCCCTTTTTATCAAACGCATAAGTTCCACTGTGCTCATCCGCCTGAACTGCGCCAGCCACTGCCATTGATACAGCAGATGCAAGAATCAGCTTTTTCATAATCTTCTCCTTTCAGGTGAAATCAAGGCGCCTTGCCTTGCGGTGTTGTTTCGTAAGCTCTCAATTATCCCTCGCGGTGCCTCTCAATTACCCCTCGCTGTGCCAAGGATTCGCCGCAGGGTGTCGTCTTTGTCATACACGTGATGCTTAAGTGCCGCCAGAGCATGCACCGAGGCAAGGCCCACAATAGCCCAGGTGACCCAGTAGTGAACCAGCCCCGCCGTGTCCTCCATGCCCTTGATTCTGCCAGTCACTGAGGGCACATCGAACCAGCCGAATACGCTGATAGAAGAACCGTCAGCCGAACTAATCAGGTATCCGCTTATCATCGCGGTAAAAACCAGCAGGTAGAGCAATAAGTGAGCGCCATGGGCGGCCAGAACCTCGAAGCGGCTGTGTGTGGGCAGCGGTTCAGGCTTTGCATTCATTAGTCGCCAAAATACTCTCAGAGCCATAGTGGCAAACAACAGAATGCCCACGCTGCGGTGAATATCCGGGGCCTGCTTATACCACTCGTGGTAGTAGTCCAGATCCACCATCCAGTAACCCAGTGCGAACAGACCGACAATAACCGCTGCGACCAGCCAGTGAAGCGTTATTGCGACTGTGCCGTATCGCGTTGCTGAATTCCGTATCTGTGTCATCCGGATGACTCCGCCCATTGCCTTTATTTATTCAGTGTAGAAACCGAACCGATACAAACCAACCACAATGTTTTGTACGCCATCATCAGAATTACTGACCAAAAAAACTAGGTACTGTCACCTATGCCTTTGGTCTGATAGGGCTTTTACGGATTGAGCGCCAATGTGGCTGGTATAAACTATCGTCATATTAAAGACCTCGTGCAGGTTCTTAACCAAACTAGCATCAATCAAACAATAGAGATAAACATGGAAATCGAATTCGACGAATCGGTCGTTGTCCCAAGCAACAACTAATTTTTTCAGAAATTTCAAGTGTATACAGTTGTGTCGGGTTTCATGTTTTTGCATGAAAAACTGGCAATACAGAGCAGTTTTTGGCAACCTTCTGTTTAGATATCCGCTTTAGTCGGTAAACGACTGCCTTAGAACCAGTTTTACGGGCGGAGTGATCAACAGACCGGTTGCGGGGCAAATAACCCTGACTCTCGGTGCTTTCGTTAATCAGAGTCAGCAAAGCCTATGTCACGAACCCTCTCAGAAGAGTTGGCAGCTCCGGATGTCGATCTGCTATCACCAATGCTTACCCGAGAGGGCAGCACCTGGACGGCCGACTACCAAGGCCTGACACTCAAAACCGCCCTGCAACCAATCTTCAGCCTCTCCCATAAGCGCGTTGTCGGTTACGAGGCACTGATCCGGGCATTCGACAATGACAACGCCTCGGTTCTGCCGCTGCACCTGTTCCAGCTGGCCGAGACCGATGCGGAAAACCTGCTGCTCGACCGCCTCTGCCGTTATTTGCACATCAATAACTATTCCGGTTTCCACGATCAACTGAACTGGCTGTTTCTGAACGTTTCACCGCGCGTTGTTTCTACCGGCTCCCAGGCCGATTCGTTTTTCGGCGAATTGCTCGAAAAAACCGGGCTTCCGCCCCATCGTATTGTCATGGAAATCGTTGAACAGCCGACTGACGATGCAGAGAGATTGCGGGAAACCGTTTCCTACTACCAGAAACTCGGTTGCCTGACGGCGATTGACGACTTCGGCGCCGGGCATTCCAACTTCGAACGTATCTGGAATCTTTCGCCGGACATTGTCAAACTCGACCGTACTCTGCTGACCCGGGCAACAGCCGACCACAAAGCCCGACAAATACTGAATGGTATTGTAGCGCTATTGCATCAATCCGGCTGCCTGGTGCTTCTGGAAGGCGTGGAGACCCACGATCAGGCCATGATTTCCATAGACGCAGGCGTTGACTTTGTTCAGGGCTACTATTTTCATAAGCCCAGTATCCTGCTGGACCAGATGCAGTCCCGGGATTTCGCCGACCTCGACCAGCTTCTCAACGATTACAAGAGCCGCAGCCGGGTAACGCTGGACCCTACGCAGCAGCTCACATCCTTCTTCGAGCGGGATTTTCATCGTGCCGTTGATGCCCTGTGTCATGGTAAGTCCATGAGCGACGCCTGCAGCACTCTGCTGAACCACCCGACCGTGTCAAGATGCTACCTGGTGGACGACAAGGGTGTTCAAGTCCGGGACACATTGGTGTCTGATACCGCATCCAGAAACCTGGACCCCAGGTTCCGGCCTCTGGAAAGCACCACCAGTGCCGACTGGTACCGGCAGCAGTACCTGCGGCAGGCCCTGGCCCGGCCCGGCTCGCTTCAGGTCACCGCGCCTTACCTTTGCATTACCGGCGCCTACATGTGTGTCACCCTGTCGCTGGGCTACCATGAAAACGGTAGCCTCAACGTGCTCTGCTGCGACATCCTAGCCAATGCCATGGATAACGAACTCAGGAAACTCTGATACCGTAGACCAGCGAAATCACTCCTACCGTCAGCAGGCCGATAAACACATTCATCGGCAGCCCGACCTTCACGAAATCCATAAACCGATAGCCACCTGGCCCGAAGACCATCATGTTGGTCTGGTAGCCCAGCGGCGTGGCGAAGCTGGCTGAAGCGGCCATCATCACAGCGATCACGTAGGGTTCAGGCGGTATGCCAAGCGCCTTGGTCATGGACAGAACCACCGGCAGCACCAGCACCGCCGCCGCATTGTTGGTGATCACTTCCGTCAGCACTGACACCGCAATGTAGACCAGCAAAAGCGTGAGCAGCGGATGGCCACTGCTGGCAGACAGAATACCTTCGGCCATAAAACCGGCAGCACCTGTAGCTTCCAGAGCTGCACCCAGCGCAAAAGCGGCAGCAATGGTCAGCATGACCGGCACGTCCACGGCTTTCTGCGCCTGCCCCACCGAACAGCAGCCGGTCAGAACCATCAGGGCGGCGCCCAGCAGCGCCGCATTCAGCATGCTCAGCACGCCACTGGCAGCAAATCCCACCAGCACCAGCAATATGCCCCAGGAAAGATAAGCCCTGTCATGGCGCGGCGTGTCGGTTTCCAGATCGTTAATCAGCAGGAAATCCTTGGCATAACGCTGACGGCTTACGAAAGCAGGACGTGCTTCAAGAAGCAGAACGTCGCCGGTTTTCAGGCGAATGTTGCCAAGGTTTCCGGACACCCGCTCGCCACCCCGGGCAACCGCCAGCACAACCGCGCCGTAGCGGTCCCGGAACCGGGCGTCACGGATGGTCATGCCCAGCACTTCAGACCGGGGCGACAGAGCCGCCTCCACCAGGCGTCGCTCTGCACGGTCCTTGCTCAGGCTGGGCTCATCATCGTGAACCGACGGCACGATGCCATGAATCCTCAGAACATCCGAAATGGCCTGGGTGTCGCCGGCGAATACCAACCGGTCGCCGCCTCGCAGCCGCTCCTCCGAAGGCACAGCCGTGACCACACTGCCATCCCGTTCAATTTCCACCAGATAGAGCCGGTCCAGTTCTCGCAGCCCGGCCTCACCCACACTCTTGCCCACCAGCGGGCCATCAAATGCAACCGCCACTTCCAGGGTAAATTCCCGCATGGAACCGAATTTCTGCTGATCCTTCCGGTCTGGCAGGGCGCGGGGCAAAAACAGCAACATGACACCGAGCCCGATCACTGCAACGGGCAGCCCGACCGCCGTGATGGAAAAGATCGAAAAGCCCTCATCGCCGGTAAGCTGCTGGTACTGGCCATTGACCACAAGGTTGGTGCTGGTGCCAATCAGCGTCAGAGTGCCGCCCAGAATGGCGGAATAGCTCAGAGGGATCATTAACTTGGACGGAGAGATACCGATTTTCCGGGACCATGCGTGAATAGCGGGAATCATGGTGGCGACCACCGGGGTATTATTCAGAAAGCCACTGAGCAGTGCGACCGGCAACATAATCCGCGCCTGGGCCGACCGAACCGACCGGGGTGAGCGCAGCAGATAATGGACAACCAGATCCACGCCACCGGAATGGTGGATACCGGCCGCCACCACAAACATGGCAACGACTGTGATCAGGCCACTGTTACTGAAGCCGGCGAGCGCCTCGTCTGCACTGATAATACCCGTAGCACTGAGCACAATCAGCACTGACAGCATGACCAGGTGCGGTCCGTAACGGCCTACACTCATCAGCACCAACGCGATCGCAGCCAGGCTTAATACAAACCAGCCCTGCCAGTCCATTCCTGCATCCTTTGATCAAAAACGGGCAGGATAGCGACTTTACAACCAACTTAGAAAGAATAAAGCGTGCTGGTTACAGTCCGTTTGGTAATATGAGGCCGAACTGACAGGCTGCTAGACCTCGATATCGGCCATATTGCCGTAGGTTTCGAGCCAGGTCCGGCGGTCAGCTGCGCGCTTCTTGCCCAGCAGCATATCCATGCGGGCGTCGGTGTCATCGCCCTCTTCAATGGTCAGCATCACCAACCGACGGGTATCCGGTGCCATGGTGGTCTCACGAAGTTGCAGCGGGTTCATTTCACCAAGACCCTTGAATCGCGTAACGGACGTCTTACCTTTCTTGTTATCGGCGGCGAGGCGGTCCAGTATCCCCTGCTTTTCATGCTCATCCAGGGCGTAGAAGGTTTCCTTGCCGAGGTCCACCCGGTAAAGCGGCGGCATGGCCACAAAAACATGACCAGCAGCAACCACCGGCCGGAAATGTTTCACGAACAGCGCGCAAAGCAGTGTGGCAATGTGCAGGCCGTCCGAGTCTGCATCGGCAAGAATGCAGACTTTGTTGTAACGAAGCCCGTCCAGTTTATCCGAGCCGGGGTCCACACCGATGGCCACCGCAATGTCGTGAACTTCCTGTGACGCCAGAATCTCACTGGAATCCACTTCCCAGGTATTCAGAATTTTGCCCCGAAGCGGCATCACTGCCTGGAATTGGCGATCGCGGGCCTGCTTGGCAGAGCCACCGGCCGAATCTCCCTCAACCAGAAACAGCTCCGAGCGTGCGGTATCACTGCCGGAGCAGTCGGCCAGCTTGCCGGGCAATGCCGGACCCGACGTCACCCGCTTGCGCGCCACTTTCTTGCTGGCGCGCAGCCTGCGCTGGGCGTTGCCGATGAACAATTCTGCCAGCACTTCGGCAATGTCGGTGTGATGATTCAGCCACAAACTGAAGGCGTCTTTCACCACCCCGGAAATAAACCCGGCCGCTTCCCGGGAAGACAGCCGCTCCTTGGTCTGACCGCTGAACTGGGGTTCCTGCATTTTAAAAGACAGGACGTAGGCACAGCGTTCCCAGATATCTTCCGGTGACAGCTTTACGCCGCGGGGCAGCAGGCTCCGGAACTCGCAGAACTCCCGCATGGCCTCAAGCAGGCCGGTTCGCAAGCCGTTTACGTGTGTGCCACCCTGCGCCGTCGGAATCAGGTTGACGTAGCTTTCCATCACCGTCTCGCCGCCCTCTGGCAACCACTGGATGGCCCAGTCCACCGCTTCCTTGTTGCCGGAGAAACTCCCGGTGCAAGGCTCCAGCGGCATCGCTTCAATATCTGCCAGTTCGGTGCGCAAGTAGTCACGCAGCCCGCCCTCGTAGCACCAATCATCCTTGTCGCCGGTCTGTTCCTGTAAAAAGGTAACAGTCAGGCCCGGGCAAAGTACGGCCTTGGCACGCAGGTTATGACGCAATCGGCTGACGGAGAATTTCGGGCTGTCGAAATAGCTGGAATCCGGGGTGAACTTCAGCCGGGTGCCGGTGTTGCGTTTGCCGACCGTGTCGATAACCCCCAGCTCGGTTTGTTTGTAGCCATTGGCAAAGGTCATGCGATGGAGCTCGCCATCGCGTTTGATGGTGACTTCCAGGTGTGTCGACAGGGCGTTGACCACCGACACACCCACCCCGTGCAAGCCGCCGGAGAAGTTGTAATTGCCCTGGGAGAACTTGCCGCCGGCATGAAGGCGGGTAAGAATCAGCTCCACCCCCGGCACTCCATGCTCCTTATGCATATCCACCGGCATACCACGGCCATCGTCTTCGACACTCAGCGCACCGTCACTGTGGAGGATCACGTCGATGCGACGGGCATAACCGGCAAGGGCCTCGTCAACACTGTTATCAATAACTTCCTGCGCCAGGTGATTGGGGCGGCTGGTGTCTGTATACATGCCCGGGCGCTTTCGCACCGGGTCCAGGCCGCTCAGGACTTCGATGGCATCCGCGTTGTACAGTTTTTGATTCGGGCTCAAAGGCTGTTTCTGGCTCATAGGCAGGTAGAGACTCTACGGGTTTGTTGATGAAACTGGCCCACAGCTTAGGGATTCGTGGGGAAAGATCAACGGTTGCGTTATCGATTGAGCCGGAGCGTGTCCAGGCCGTTGCCGTTGACTTCAAGCGTCTCCCAGTGATCAGGTGTAATAGCCAGGACAGCACAAGGAGTGGTCAGTGCCTGGGACACCACGGCATCGGCCGGCGGGCGGCGCAAAAACACTATTAGCCTGAAGGTGTCATCGACGATCCGCGAGTTGGCCAGAGTGAGGCCGAAGCCACCGGTAGGTTTCGGCCCCAGCCCTACTATCAGGATGTGCTCGCGGTCAAAATCCAGCGCTCTGAGCGGTTTCATCGAAAAATTCTGCATGGGCCAGTGGCCAAGCCGCGCCAGATCGTCTTCCTGACTCAGGTAGGTCAGGCCTTCGGAACCGACCCCGCACTGATCCGATGCGGTGATCTGCCGGGCCAGCGGTGCGCCATCGGCGGTGGCCGAATACCGGGTCGTACAGGCGGCCAGCAGCAAACCAGCCAGCAGACCAATGGCGCCCACGCCGATCAGTTTTGATAGACGGTTCAACGTGCGTAATCCTTAAACGGTTCGTTGGTGCCCTTGCCCGCGGCCTCTGGTGTTATCCGGTAGCCTTCGAATCCGACACGCGGAAGACCCAGAGCACTAATAGTCGGCCGCCGGAAACTGGTGTTAAGCACCACACCGGACTGCGGGCTGTCTCCCACCCGGATGGTTTCAGGTAAGCCATTCACCGGGTATTCCGCACAAGCCTCGCCGTTTTCGCAGATAAGGCCATTGTTGTCAGTGTCGGTGCCCGCCACCAGAAAATAGTCGCCGGGCTCAACATCATCAAAAACATAGTTGTAACGGCCGTTCTCGGCAGTGACCACCCTCTGGGCCACAGCTTCGCCGTTATTCTCTTCTCCGGTTCCGATCAGCAGCACGTAGTGGCGGCCGGCGTCTTTTTCGTCCGGTGTCGACCCCAGTTGCAGGGATACCGGCACAGTCAGAGTTTTTGCACCATCACTATCCGTCTGGTAAGCGATGACCAGTTCGGTCGCGTATCGCTGCTGCGAATCAAGACCAGTGACATCTGCAGTGACTTCAACGGTTCCCGAAGATGAGTCGATCTGGTTAACGGTGGCGGTAAGCCAACCTGCAGAGGAAGTGGCGGCCAACTCGTTGAATGCCTTGCCTTCAGGGAAAGTGGTCAACGACAGCTCGGCGCTGAGGACTGCCGCGTTGAATTGAAGGGCGGAGGGCGACGAAGTGAGTGTAACGCGCAGATTGCCCTCAAGGGCGGCGTCCATGGCTGCCAGTGCGTCAATGAGCCCCTCGCCGTATTCGAACGCGGGGCCAACCGGTCGGGTGAGAACACCCGCTTTCAGGTAGGCGATAAACAACCCCGGCGTAAGGTCAGCCACTTCGCCCTTCATCAATGCGTAAAGTCCTGCTACGTGGGGCGCAGCCATAGACGTGCCCTGGAGCGCAGTGTAGCCGGGGACAAAAGTATTGTCTTCGTCTCTACCCCAGGTACTGACGATCACATCCGGAAAGCCGTCCTGATTAGCGTCCCGCGACGCATCGCCCCCCGGGGCCACCACATCGACAGATGGCCCAATATTGGAATAACCGGCCCGGACTCCGTTGCCATCCACTGCACCAACACCCACAACATTACCGTAGGCCGCCGGGTAGGTGGCTTCATCAGTTGCTGCATTTCCGGCAGCTGCCACGATGAGTTGGCCCTTACCATCATTGTAGGCAAGGTCTATCGCATTTTTGAGCGCTTCGCTCGGCCCCAGCCCGCCCAGGCTGAGGTTAAGTACATCAATCTCAGGGCGCGAAGCGGCCCATTCGATTGCAGGAATCAGATCTGCTGAAGAACCGACGCCTTCGCGCCCGAGAACACGAACCGGGTAAATCAGCGCTTCTGGCGCAACGCCCACGATCCCGATGCTGTTGTCTACGGCCGCCGCAATTCCGGCCACATGCGTGCCATGGAAATTACTGCTCTGAACCTTCCCATCCCCCGGGTCTGCAGGATTAGTGTCTCTTGAGCCATTATCTTCCTGATCAACATCCCGGCTACCGGAGACATAATCCATGATCTCGCCGGCTATCAGACGCACATTGACAGCAAGATCCGGGTGCCAATTGCCGGAACTTGTGGGAGGTGAGCGGAACAGGCCGGTATCCAGAATGGCAATGCCAACACCGGCACCGTTGTTTTGCGCTACCTGCCAGGCCAGGGGGTTTTGTATGAATGGCAAATTCCACTGCCGGTCGTAAAAAGTATCGTTGTCAGGTGCGACTGCCTGAGTCGTATATACATAGTTCGGTTCCGCCAGCGTCACACCCGGTTGCTGCCCCAATGACCGGACCCAGTCCAGCGTGGCTTTTTGCGCGTCATGCCCGGCCTGCTGCGATAATGCCCGCACACCTGAGCTGCCCCGCTGCATCAGCCAGGTATCACGGCCCAGATGTTTTTGCGTGGTGATCCCCATGGCAGCAGCCATTGCCTGCGGTGCTCCTTTTTTTAGCCCTTGTGGCCCCACCTGGAGCTCCATCCGGACAACCGCCTGATCCATCACAAACGACGGCTCGACGTATCTGGTATTCAGGCCGGTAGTCGTTGTTATATCCGCCAGCGACAATACGTAACGAAACGGCATTCCGGCGCTGGTGCTTACCTCAATCAGGTAGGAGCCGGAATCAAAATCAGAAGGCAATGTGAGGGTGATCGGATCAAGATCGCCCGATCTGGTGACCGGTGCGACGACTGGGACCAATACACCCGCTTCGGGCGTCAACACCCGCACCCTGCGGGTAGGCGGATCCGTATCCAGGAGAAGAAAGTCGGACGGTGAACTGAAAACTTGGAGTGAAATCCGGTCGCCGGAAATCAGATCGGCGGTGAACAGATCGACAGTGTCCTCATAGTAGGAAAGACCGAAAGCTTCTCCTGTGTATCCCGCTCCGTTAAAGCTGAGATAACCGCCAACCGTAGTATTGGCGGGCAAAAGCTGAGCGTTTCCAGGCTGACTATTATCCCCCGACACGCCCAGACGAAAGTCGTCGGCGGTATCCAGATCAACCCGCGTATTGGTTTCTATGGCGATGGTACCCAACAGGTCAGGCCGGGCCTCGATTCCAGAACCACTCCCACTGTCGCAGGCTGCAATCAGGAAACTGCACGCCGCCAAAACCGACGCTGAGCGAAAAACATAGGTCATACCGACCCCATAGGTCTGATTAAGATTGGTAACTCACACAGACGTCAGTATGACCTGCATCGATGCTCGACTGAATGCAGATGTGCCAAAATTTACACAACAGCTACATAGACACTGAGATTTTCATTCTCGCGCCGACAAACCCATCATCGCCATCACCTGAGTGGTCAGATCATCAAGGCTCAAACCACCGTCCGGGCGGTACCAGGTGACTGTCCAGCTCAGAGCACCTGTGAGCATCCGCCTGACCACAAACGGGTCGGCCAACAGCACTTTGTCAGCACTGAGCGCCCCGAGTACGTCCAGCCAGAGCGCTTCGTAGATACCGCGCAGCTCCAGCACCTCGGCCTGAGAGGTTTCCGACAGGCTGCGCCATTCAAACACCAATACCGCCATGGCTTCGCCGGTCTGGCCGTTGATGGATTCCAGTTCCGCCCGGACCAACGCCCGCAATTTGTCATGCCGGGTGCCGGCTGCATCCACCGCCGCCTGCATCAGCGCCGTGTTCAGCCGAATGGTCTCTACCATGACTGCCTTGAGAATTTCTTCCTTGGTACGGAAATGATGGAACAGGCTGCCGGATTGGATACCCACCGCCGCCGCCAGATCCCTGACCGTGGTGCGCTCATAACCTTTATCCCGAAACAGTCTGGCAGCTTCCCGCAACAACCGGCCACGGGCACCCGCCGGGTCGGAAACCAGATTTTCAGCGATCAGGGATCTGAGGATAGCGTCTTGATTCACCGGGGCTTCCAGTCAGCACAATGGAAGCTATTATTCTATCTGCATTCTGCCTGTTTACAAACCAAGCGCTTGCTTGGTATTGTCAGTTTCAACAAACAAGGAAAGGTGACGACATGCCTGACACCACCGGCCGCACTGTTCGCATCGGCTGCTCTGCTGCGTTCTGGGGCGACACCGAAACGGCCGCCGCACAACTGGTTCGACACGGAAACATCGATTACCTGGTCGCCGACTACCTTGCCGAAATCACCATGTCCATCATGGCTGGGCAGAAGATGAAAGACCCGACTCAGGGCTACGCCCGGGACTTTGTTCAGACGGTGATGGCACCCCTGCTCGGCGACATCAAGGCAAACGGCATCCGGGTGCTGGCGAACGCGGGCGGCGTCAATCCCGTTGCCTGCCGCGAAGCATTGCAGGCGCTGTGCGAAAAAGCCGGTGTCGATCTGAAAATCGCGCTGGTTTTGGGTGATGACGTGCTGCCGCAGAAAAAGCAACTGACAGAGGCCGGTACCACCGAAATGACGACCGGTCAGCCCATGCCCCCGATGATGGTTAGCCTGAATGCGTATCTTGGCGCACCCGGACTGGTGGCGGCGCTGGAACAGGGCGCCGATATAGTGATTACCGGCCGTGTGGCGGACAGCGCCCTGGTGTTGGCGCCGCTGGTGCACGAATTTGGCTGGGCCTGGACCGATTTCGACAAACTGGCCCAGGGCAGCCTGGCAGGCCACTTGCTGGAATGCGGCGCACAGTCCACCGGGGGCAACTTTACCGACTGGCAGGACGTCGCCGACGGCTTTGAAAACATGGGTTTCCCGATTGCCGACGTGAGTGCGTCCGGCGATTTCACCATCACCAAACCACCGGGCACCGGCGGTAAAGTCTCCCGTGGCACCGTCGCCGAACAGCTTGTGTATGAAATTGGCGATCCCCGCGCCTATGTACTGCCCGATGTGGTGTGTGATTTCACCGCCGTCACGCTGGAAGAAACCGGCGAGGACGAGGTGACGGTGGTCGGCGCCAAAGGCCTTCCACCCACAGACAGCTACAAGGTTTCCGGCACCTGGCCGGACGGCTTCAAATGCACGGTGACCTTTCTGCTGGCTGGAATGGACGCGCCCGCAAAAGCCCGGCGGGTGGCCGATGCCATTCTTGCCAAAACGTCCCGGATGTTTCAGGAAAAGGGTTATGCGGACTACACCGACACCCACGTTGAACTACTGGGCAACGAAGCGACTTATGGACCCCACGCCCGCGTTAATCGCTGCCGGGAAGTGGTGATTAAAATCAGCGTGGCCCACGGGAAAAAAGAAGCCCTGGTATTGTTTTCAAGGGAAATCGCCCAGGCCGCCACTGGCATGGCACCGGGCATTACCGGCATCGTGGGCGGTCGCCCCACTGTCTGGCCCAAAATACGGCTGTATTCCTGTCTGGTGCCGAAATCCGGCGTGGAAGTCACTGTGGCCCTGAACGATAAAAAAACAACGGTGGCCGTGAGCACCGACGGCGGCTTCAATACCGATCGATTAGCCCCCCAGGCATCGAGCGAAGCACCGGAGGCTACCGATGTATCCGTGCCGCTGATCAAACTGGCCTGGGCCCGCAGCGGCGACAAGGGCGACCACGCCAACATTGGTGTTATCGCCCGCCGGCCAGCTTTCGCTCCCTACATCGAATTGGCACTGACCGAGCAAGCCGTCGCAGACTGGATGCGCCACATCCTGAACCCGGAGCACGGAAAGGTCACCCGCTGGGCCATGCCGGGAATCAACGCCTTTAATTTCTTGCTGGAACACAGCCTTGGCGGCGGCGGCGTGGCCAGCCTTCGCATTGATCCGCAGGGCAAGGCGTTTGCGCAGCAGTTGCTGGAATTTCCCGTGCCGGTTCCTTTGGCACTGGTGTCTCTGTGAGGAATAAGACATGAGTTATCAATCAATCTTTCAGGCCAATCTCTTTAAGGGCCAAACCTTTATTGTGACCGGCGGCGGCTCCGGCATTGGCCGCTGCACCGCCCATGAACTGGCGGCTCTGGGGGCGAACGTGGCTCTGGTGGGCCGTAAAGCCGAAAAAGTAGAAGCGGTGAAAGCCGAAATCCTGGAAGACGGCGGCATCGCCTCTGCCCACGTCTGCGATATTCGCGAGGAAGAGTCCGTCAAGGCAACGGTCAAAGCCATCATTGCAGAACACGGTGGCCTGAACGGTCTGGTGAACAACGCAGGGGGCCAATTCCCCTCCCCCCTTGCCGGCATCAATCAGAAAGGCTGGGAAACCGTGGTTCGCACCAACCTCACCGGCGGCTTCCTGATGGCACGGGAAGCCTACACCCAGGCACTGTCCAAAACCGGCGGGGCCATCGTTAACATCGTCGCCGATATGTGGGGCGGCATGCCGGGCATGGGCCACTCCGGCGCAGCCCGCGCCGGCATGGTGAACTTCACCCAGACCGCCGCCGTGGAATGGGGCTGCTCCGGCGTGCGGGTGAACGCGGTGGCCCCGGGTTGGGTCGCGTCCAGTGGCATGGACAACTACCCGGAACACATGAAGCAGTGGATCCGAAGCCTTGGTGACAATGTGCCGATCAAGCGTATGGGCACCGAATCCGAAATCAGCGCGGCGATCTGCTTTCTGCTCAGCCCCGGTGCTGCCTTTATCAACGGTGATTGCCTGCGAATCGACGGCGGTGCGTCCCAGGGTGGGAGGGTCTGGCCGTTTCCCAAAGCAAAGAACAATGCGCCCTTTAACGGCTTCCATCGCGCAGTGACGCCAAAAGTACTGAGCGAGGACTGAGGACACATCATGCAGGTACTCGAAGCAACCACCACGCCCGCATCTGACGACTTCGAAGCCAATACGCAGGCTATGCAGGCGCACATTAATACCTTCCGGGAAGCGGAGCAGAAAGTTCTGGACCTGGCCGAAGCCGCCCGCGAAAAATTCACCGGGCGCGGCAAGCTGTTGCCCCGGGACCGAATCAACCGCCTGCTGGACCGTGGCACGCCGTTTCTTGAGCTCTGCTCCCTGGCGGGCTACAAAATGCACGACGACAAAGACGGCAGCCAGGCTGGCGGCGGTATTATTGCCGGCATTGGCACGGTCAGCGGCATCCGTTGCCTGGTGGTTGCCAGCAACAGCGCCATCAAGGGCGGCACCATCACCCCGGCAGGTCTGGACAAAACCCTGCGGCTTCAGCAGATCGCCATGGAAAACAAACTGCCGGTGGTGTCCCTGTCCGAAAGTGGCGGTGCCAACCTGAACTACGCCACGGACATTTTTGTACTCGGCGCCCGGGGCTTTGCCAACCAGGCCCGCATGTCGGCAGCGGGCATCCCGCAGATTACCGTGGTTCACGGCAATGCCACGGCGGGCGGTGCCTATCAACCGGGCCTGTCCGATTACGTGGTGGTGATTCGCGAGAAAACCAAAATGTTCCTGGCCGGCCCGCCCCTGCTGAAAGCCGCCACCGGCGAAGTAGCCACCGATGAGGAGCTGGGCGGTGCGCAGATGCACGCCGAAGTCGCCGGAACCGCCGAATATCTGGCAGAAGACGACGCCGACGGCATCCGCCACGCCCGCAACATACTGGAATCCCTGCCCTGGAACGAGCAACTGCCACCGCAAAGGGAGCTGAATTGGCATGAGCCGCTTTACCCGGCGGATGACCTGCTGGGTCTGATACCGGCAGACGCCAAAAGGCCTTACGACGTGCGGGAGATTCTCGCCCGTCTGGCCGATGGCTCGAAGTTCATGGATTTCAAAAACAAGTACGACGACCAGACCGTCTGCGGCACCCTTCGGATTGAAGGCCATTCGGTAGGCATCATCGGCAACAACGGCCCGATCACCCCGGCTGGCGCCACCAAGGCCGCACAATTTATTCAGCTATGCGACCAGGCGGGAACACCGCTGGTGTTCCTGCATAACACCACCGGTTTTATGGTGGGCACGCATTCCGAGCAGAACGGTATTATCAAACACGGGTCCAAAATGCTTCAGGCGGTGGCCAACTGCCGGGTTCCCAAGGTTGCCATTGTGATCGGCGGTTCCTACGGTGCAGGTAACTACGCCATGTGCGGCAGAGGCCTGGACCCAAGGTTCATCTTCGCGTGGCCCAACAGCCGCACGGCGGTTATGGGCCCTGCCCAGGCGGGCAAGGTGATGCGCATTGTGGCGGAGGATAAGCAGCGCCGCAGTGGTATAGAGCCAGATCCGAAAACGCTGGATTTTCTGGAGCAGGCGACAGCCAAGAAGCTGGAAGACGGTTCAACGGCCTTGTTTGGCACGGCGAGACTATGGGACGACGGGCTGATTGATCCCCGCGATACCCGGCGGGTTCTGGCCCTTGTTTTGTCGGTCTGTCGGGAGGCGGAGGTGCGACCCCTTCGGCCTAATTCGTTTGGCGTTGCCCGCATGTAGCCTGCTGGCTTGGGTGCGGCCCGCCTGTGGGACTGTTGAATGCGGAGTAGAACCGTTTGGGAGGGGCTGTCCAAAAAACGCTACGAGCACATCCATGTGCGCTTGGGCTCCGCCATCCATGGCTCCGCACATTTTTGGACAGCCCCTCCCAAACGGTTCATCGGACCACGGGGAATTCGCTTTGGTCTAGCAGGCTTTTCAAAACAGATGCCACAAACTTTGTCGGACAACATAAAATTTTCAGACATTGGCGTGTGTGTGGAACGGCTTCCAGAAAATGTCGGAGGCCATGGATGGCCGGAGAGAAGCGCACATGGATGTGCTCGTAGCGGTTTTCTGGAAGCCGTTCCACACACACG
>Ga0307964_1000085_pt1 | contig 55531 bp, 42 predicted proteins | sample OrgLakmetagen596_FD_201823 | JGI IMG/M metagenome (GOLD analysis project Ga0307964, IMG submission 201823) | Saline water microbial communities from Organic Lake, Antarctica - #596 | ecosystem: Environmental > Aquatic > Non-marine Saline and Alkaline > Saline | place: Antarctica: Organic Lake... | reverse complement strand
TTTTTTTGTGTCTGTTGTATTTATCCTGCCAACGTTGAACATTATTAGGTTCCATCTATACCACGCCCTTCATTCGTTTCCTGTCTGTGTCATTCTCCTCAATCGGTTACCATGCAATTTAGAACCCAGCGCCTAACTCGCCAGAAAGAAAGAGCTGAAGGCCAGTCAGTGTTTTAAAATTTTAAAATGACCAGATACATCGTACACTGGTTTAATGTACCAGTGGTCAGTTTGATGCTTCGTCGGATATAACGTTGACGTTGCAAATGCCAACCGTATCAATCCATGTGCAGAGTGCTTATAGTTGTATGTGATCAAGTTGCGGCCAGTCGCCAAATTCGAACTATTGGGCTATTTTGATAAGCACGGTGTTGAATTGCCCGCTGTATGGGCTCAGCACCAATCTTTTTTGTGAAGAGGTCAACAGTTCAATGCGACTCAAGTCTGACCTAACCTCAGCAACCTTTCTGGAGATGATATCCGGTCTGTCAGCGCAATTTGTAGCGACCCCTCACTACAAAGTTGACAAGGTCATTCAGGAAGCTCTGGGTCAGGTCGGTCGTTATTTCAATGCCGACCGAAGTTACGTATTTCTGTTTTCAGACGATATCCGGTTCTGTAGCAATACTCATGAGTGGTGTGCCGAGGGCGTCTCCGAACAAATTGACGGTTTGCAAAACCTTGAGGTTGAAGTTTTTCCGAACTGGCTAAAAAGTTTCACCGAGGCTAGGACTGTGCATATTCCCGAAGTGGCCGATATACCCTCAAACAGCGTTGAGTACGGTATTCTGGCGCAGCAGAGTGTTCAGTCAGCGTTGATGGTGCCGATGAACACCAAGGATGGCCTGTTCGGTATGTTTGGCTTCGACCTGGTGCGAAATACCAAAACCTGGAGTGATGAGGAAATAGCAGCCATTCGTTTGCTCGCAGGCAACATCTGCAGCTTGTTGCAGCGTCAAATAGCCGAACAGGAAATCGACAGGCTGGCTTTTTTTGATACCCTGACTGGTCTTTCCAATCGAACAATGATTCGGGAGCGAATACGTCAGAGTTTGCGCTCCAGTCAACGATCGTCGTTTTATAATGCGTTGATAATTATTGATGTCGATTGGTTTAAATCACTGAATGAAGAATATGGACATCACTGCGGAGATCAGTTGCTGATCCAGATAGCTGAGCGATTGCAACGCTTTGTACCGGAGAGTGATTCGCTGGCCCGATTGGGAGACGATGAGTTTGCATTGCTGGTTGACAGTGTTTCCGGTGATCTGACCAATACACTGGCTATTGTAAAAAAATTGTGCGAAAGCCTCAGCCATATGTGTACCGAACCTTATGAGCTTGATGGTCAACAGGTTGATGTCAGTTTCAGTTTTGGCATCAGTGTTTACAGCGCTGATATAACTGATGTCGAGGTACCTTTGAGACAGTCTGATATTGCTATCCGTCGTGCCAAAGGCTCAGGTGGTAATACCATCCGGTTTTACGATAATCACCTTGAAGTATTGTCCGTTCAACGCACCATGCTTCAACGTGACATAAATGATGCGTTATTGAACGATCAATTTGAATTGTATTACCAGGTGCTGGTCGATGCCGATCAGAAACCGGTGGCGTGCGAGGCTCTGGTCCGATGGAATCATCCTCAGAGGGGGTTACTGCTACCGGGTGTTTTCATCCCCTTTGCTGAAGAGAGCGGGCTGATCGTCCGCCTGGGTCGAAAAATACTGAGTCTGGCGTGGCAGCAATTGCTGTCCTGGCAGGACGACCCGGTTCTTAGTCAATTGCCCATCTCTGTCAACATAAGTATGAAGCAGTTCCGGGATCCGGGTTTTGCCAGTTTTGTCTCCACTATGGTTGATTTTCAGCCACAGCTTCGCAGTCATATAAAATTCGAAATCACCGAATCTTTACTGGCACTGAACCTGGAAGATGTAATCAATACCATGGATAAACTGGTGCAGCTGGGTATGACCTTCTCCCTGGATGACTTTGGTACTGGCTACTCCTCATTGTCCTATTTGCGCAGCCTGCCTCTGTCGCAACTGAAAATTGATCGCAGCTTTGTTCAGGAAGTAGTCAAGCATCCAAAATCAAAAGCCATCGCCCAAACCATTTTGACACTGGGCAGCAACCTCGGTATGGATGTTGTGGCCGAGGGTGTCGAAACACCGGAGCAGCACGTGGCAATGGTGGCTATGGGATGTCGTATCTTTCAGGGCTATCTGTTCTCCAGGCCGTTGCCGGCTGCGGAGTTTGAAACCCTGGTTCTTGCTCCTTGTCAGGATAGTTAAGCAACCAGAACTTCGTTGTCGATGTCGGTCAGGTGAGTGGCAGTACATCGACCTCAACGGTTAATTCATGAGCACCGCCACCGTTCATGACGCCCTTCAGTGGCGTTACATCACCGTAGTCGCGGCCCCATGCCAGTGTCAGGTATCGATCATTCGCCAGATTGCCGTTAGTGGGGTCAATGTCGAGCCAGCCCCAGTTGGGTATGAACACACTCAACCAGGCGTGACTGGCGTCGGCCCCAAGCAGCTTTTCTTGACCAGGGGGCGGCAGTGTTTCCAGATAACCGCTTATATAACGGGCTGCCAGGCCTACCGAGCGCAGTGCGCCAATGGCCAGGTGGGCGAAATCCTGGCAGACTCCTTTGCGGTCTTTAAGTACATCATCGAGCGGGGTAGCCAGCGTGCTGTATTCAGGATCATAACTGAACTCGTGGTGTATCAGCTCATTGAGTGCCAATATTGACTCCAGCAACGGGCGCTGCGGGCTGAAACAGTCCAGAGCAAAGGTTCTTAGCGCCTCACTGCGATGAATGAAAGGTGAGTTCAGAGTAAACATCCGGGCGTCCAGGCTGTCCGGGTCTGCCACTATGGTGTTAGCTCTGTCGCCCGGTGCGAGTTGTTGTGCCACATTCTCCCAGTAGGTATGGACACTGTCACCGGTCGGAACTGGCCGGTTCTGCGTGGTAACCTGACTGTGTAAGGTCACCTCCAGACTGTTGTGGATTTCCTGAATCGCAAAATAAACCACCCGGTTACCAAAAAAATCGCGGCGTTCATGCTGACTCAAAGGGGGTGGTGAAATCAACAGTCGGGTGTTGGTACAGCCTTGCCAGTCAAGATCTCTGGGTAGCAGGCGTGCCTCATTGTGGCTAAGTGTCACTGAGTTGCTGTATTCGTAGCGGGTGGTGTGGCGTAGCTGGTATTTCATGTTGCCGATCCTTGCAGGGTCACCAGTTGTTTGGGCGTTTCGGCGTGGCTGAAATGGCTGTGCGAAATCGCATCAGACAAGGCGTACAGCGGTTTCAGCAACTGGTCCAGCAGGGTTTCCAGCGCGGCCTGTGCTTTGACCGAGTTTTCCAGATCCGTCAGCGAGTCCAAGTCTACCAGGTGCAGATGACTGGTTGCCTGAATGATCAGCCGGGTTTCCTTGCTGCGGAAAGGCGTGGTTTCGGGGTGCGGTAAATGCTCGATCTGGGTTTCCAGTCTTTTCAGCATATAGCCGACGGAGCGTGGATTGGATTCATCAAACAGCAGCAAATCGAGAATCGCGGCCGGATATAGCTGTGAACGATAGCGACGCCGATAAACGGTCAGATTGTCGGTTGTGGTCAGGAATGTTTCCCACAGGTCTGTGCCTGGTCTGCGTGCATTGATCATGGCCAGTTTCAGTAATTCCAGGCTGGCAATGCAGCGCTCGGTGATGCGTCCAATGTCCATAAAGCGCCAGCCAAAGTGATGCGGCATGGTTTCATTGCACAATCCGAAAAAGGCGGCCAGTAGAGTTATGATTTCCTCAAGGCTACGCTGTCCGGCATTGGAACCCTGAATACTGGGCAGCCCGCTAAACGTCTTATGCAAGGTATTGATGGTGCGCCAGGCATCGTCTCCCAGGTGATCACGCACGGCGCGGCTGTTGCGCAACATCGAATAAAATAGTCTGGGCAGGCCTTTATCATCGGTATTCTGCAACAGATTCAGGAGGGTTTTGCGCAGTACTGTGAATTGCTGCAATGAGGCTGAGTGATCCGCTATAGAACCAGCGGCCGGATCGACGCTTGGATCCAGTGTTTCTGGCATTTCCAGCTTCAACGCGGTAAACAGGTCGGGCAGTAACGTATCGGCCAGTTTCAACTGGCCTTCCTCAACCAGACTGGTCAGCGTCTCGCGCAGCAACCGGGACTGGTTATCCAGGCGTTCGCCGTAGCGTCCAATCCAGAACAGATTTTCGGCGACGCGGCTGGGCAGATCCATCCCATCCCGAGTAACCAGAATAGGCCCTTTGGCGCGCTGTAATAGGCTGATATGGGGCTGTGCAACCGGCGACAACACCCAGATATCCTTGACCAACTGGCTTTCCATAACCGGGGTTCCTGCCTCGGCTACCCATGCCAGGCCACCGGGCATGATGCGATGCTGGCGGGTTGCCGGATCGGTGCTATCGTCGCCCGTGTCAGCAAGCGCGAAAAAACGCAAACAGACTGGCTGCGGTGTGACCTTGTTGTCCTGCGCGTTGTAACTCGGCGAAGAGGCCGGTATCAATGGCTGCTCGGCAACGTAAAGATGAGGCGCCTGGAGTATAGAATGGCGCAAAGTTGCCTGCTCTTCAGGCGTCATTTCTGCCGGTTTGATGGTCTGGCTTACATTGTGCACTGCCCGAACTTGCCAGGCATTCAGGTCGGCCATAATGGTATCAAGATAGCCCGGTGCTCCGCACCAGAGGACGTCACGGCCAGCCAGCTGCAACGGCTCACCAAGCAGGTACTGGCAAAGACCCGGCAAGAAAGCAGCCAGTGCAGGGTGTTCAAGAACGCCGACCCCAAGGCTGTTAGCAATGGCAACTTCGCTGCGCCTCGCCGCCTGCATCAGGCCGGGGACACCGAGCAGAGAATTACCGCGTAACTCCAGCGGGTCGCACCAGGGATCGGTGATTTGCCGCACGATGACATCGACCGCTTTCAGACCACCAAGCGTTCGCATCGATACCTGACCATCTCGTACCACCAGATCACCGCCCTCGACCAGTGAAAAATTCATATAGTTGGCAAGCCAGGCATGTTCAAAATAGCCAGAGCTTTCGGGCCCCGGCGTAAACAATACGATATTCGGGTTCTCCCGGTGTAGCGGCGCCAGCTCGGACAGACAGCGATGGTAGGCCTGCAGAAAACCAGCCAGGCGGCGTAACGGGGCATCCCGATACAGGCGTGACATTGCGCGTGACAGAATAATGCGGTTTTCCAGTGAATAGCCGACGCCTGAGACTGCCTGAGTCCAGTCACCCAGAACTCGCCATTCGCCCTGTTCGCTACGCATGACATCCATGCCCTGGAATATCACCAGGGGGTGCTCATGGAGATTGCCGCTGTCGGCCGCCGGGAACAGCCAGCCGGGGTGTGTATAGACCAGTTCGGGCGGCAGAACACCGTCCCGGATGACGCGACGTTTGCCATATAGATCTGAAACCAGGCACTCGAGTAGTCTGGCTCGCTGTTTCAGGCCCTGCTCCAGCACGTTCCAGCTTTGCGGGCTGATCACATAGGGGATCGGATCCAGTTGCCAGGAGCGCATCTTGCGTATGTCGTCTTCGTGGGCATTAAAGGTAACGCCGTTTTCGTACAAGAGGCTCTGGGCTTCCTGGGTGCGTTGTTGCAAACCAGCAAGTCCCAGCTCGTCGAGCTCCTCGATCAGTGGCTGCCAGCGCGCCCGAACTCGTCCTTCCGGGGTCACCAGATCGTCGTATTGGAGCGATGCCTTAGGCCGCGCGGCCTGGTAGTCGGCCAGTAGTTGTTGCAACAGAGTGCTTTGAGTCGCTGGGTTGCGCATGATCAGTCTGAATCCGGTGGACGATCGGAAATGATTGGGGCGGGCTTGAAGGGGGGAGTGCCCCGAAACCACTTGAGTCTGGGTGGTAAACTGTATAATTATAGATGATAAACCAACAGCACCCGACTGAGTATATTAATGCAATTGTTCCGGTGCGAATCCTGTGGTCAGCGGGTTTATTTTGAAAATACCCAGTGTAAACAGTGTGGCACATCACTCGGCTTCGATCCCGAGCGCTTCGAAATGATGGCGATCAAACCACTGGGCGATGGCCAGTGGCAGTCAGTGGGCTCCGGTAAGCGGGCGGCGGGCCTTTATCGTCAGTGCAATAATTATGCTGTTCAGAGCGTGTGCAACTGGCTGGTGCAGGCGGGGCCGAATCACGCCTTTTGCCTCGCCTGTCGTCTTAACCAGACCATTCCTGACCTCAGCATCGCTGCCAACAAAACTCTCTGGGCCAGGCTGGAAACCGACAAGCGCAGGCTGGTCTATAGCTTGCTGAAACTGGGCTTGCCGCTGACACCGAGAATTGACGGAGAATCAGAACTGGCATTCCGGTTTATGGCTGATACCGCCCCACAGTTTAATGAAAGTGGGCGTGTGCTGACGGGTCACAAAGACGGTGTCATTACCCTTAATATTGCCGAAGCCGACCCGGTAACGCGTGAGGCGATGCGCAGCCAGATGGCCGAGCCGTATCGCACTATTTTGGGGCACTTCAGGCACGAATCCGGGCACTATTATTGGGAGCGGCTGGTCTGGAATACACCTTGGCTTGAACCGTTCAGGCAATGCTTTGGCGACGAGCGTCAGGATTATGCCATGGCACTGGATTCCCTATACAGCCAGGGACCGATATCGAACTGGCGAGAACACCATGTCAGCGCTTACGCCAGTGCTCATCCCTGGGAAGACTGGGCTGAAACCTGGGCACACTACCTGCACATGGTTGATACTCTGGAGACGGCCTATCAATTCGGTCTGAGCGTGCACCCGCGGCTCAGCGAGGGCCCCGAAATGAGCCTCGAGCAAAATTTTAACCCTTACTATGACGCCAGCATTGACAGTCTGGTGGAGCATTGGTTGCCGCTGACCTACGCTTTGAACAGTCTTAACCGAAGCATGGGCCATGACGACCTGTACCCATTTGTGCTCTCACGCGGTGCGATTGCCAAGCTCGGAATGGTGCACACTGTTATTCACAATGTCAGATAACTGGCTTGTCCGACCGGCAAATTCCGCGACTCAGCCCGTTTAAACGGATTATTCTGGCGTAGCAATTGCTACGACAAATCCACACTTATAAGGATTGGAATCATGACCATTCGCGTTGCGCTCAGGCATTCGACCCGCTACGCCTTTGACCGGTCTGTTGCGCTCAGCCCGCATCTCGTGCGGCTCAAACCGGCACCTCATTGCCGGACCCCGATTGACGCCTACTCACTGACTGTCAGTGGCGGGCCTCACTTTATCAACTGGCAACAGGATCCTTTCGGCAATCACCTGGCGCGATTGGTTTTTCCGGGAAAAGTACGGTTTCTGCAAGTGGATGTGGAACTCATTGTACCGATGACGGTGATCAACCCCTTTGACTTCTTTCTGGAAGAATATGCCGAACAGTTTCCATTCACTTACCCGCAAGAGTTAAAGAAAGAGCTGACACCTTATCTCGAAGTCAGCGAACATGGTCCCTTGCTGAAAAAATGGCTGACCGATGTCAGTCTCGAAAAACGACCAACAGCCGATTTCCTGGTCAGCATCAATCAGCGCGTTCAACAGGCCATCGAATATTTGGTTCGAATGGAACCCGGAGTGCAGAATTCTGAAGTTACGCTGGACCTCAAACGCGGCTCTTGCCGGGATTCGGCTTGGTTATTGGTGCAGATTTTCCGCCATCTGGGTCTGGCTGCGCGCTTTGTTTCCGGTTACCTGATTCAGCTGACCGCGGATCAGAAAGCCCTGGACGGCCCGTCGGGCACCGATGTTGATTTCACCGATTTGCATGCCTGGACCGAAGTGTTTGTGCCCGGTGCTGGCTGGATCGGGCTGGACCCTACCTCAGGACTGTTTGTCGGAGAAGGGCACATCCCTCTGGCCGCAGCGCCGGAACCAACCAGTGCGGCTCCGATTTCAGGTTCAAGTGACAAAAGTGACGTCGACTTTAATTTTTCAATGAGCGTGACTCGCATTCATGAAGACCCGCGGGTAACGCGGCCATACAGTGAAGAGCAGTGGCAGAGCATTCTCGCCCTGGGTGACCAGGTGGACGATCAGTTGAATCAACAGGACCTCCGGTTAACCATGGGGGGTGAGCCGACCTTTGTATCCATCGATGACATGGACGCGCCGGAGTGGACCATAGCGGCTCTGGGCGAGGATAAGCGGCGACTGTCCGAGACGCTGCTGCACAAGCTGCGCGCTGAGTTCGCACCTGGCAGTCTGGTGCATTATCAGCAGGGCAAGTGGTATCCCGGTGAGCCATTGCCACGCTGGGCACTGGCCTGTCACTGGCGTAAAGACGGTAAAGCCCTGTGGCAGAATGAACAACTGCTGGCAACCTTCAACGATGCTGTTCCCACTGATCAGACAGGTAAACAAAATCGGGCAACGGTCGAAACGGCGAAAACCTTCGCTGCGTTGGTTGCCAATCGACTGGGTGTGCGCGACCGGTTTTTGATTCCTGGTTACGAAGATGCCTATCATTATTTGTTGAAGGAAGCACAGCAACCAGCGGATGTGGATTTAAGTCGGGAAGATTTAAAAGACGACGATAATCGCCGCCGGCTAGCCAGGGTGTTGCAACGCGGTCTTGATGAGATTACCGGCTTTGTATTGCCACTCGGGCGTGATGTGCGCCGTGATCGCTGGCAGTCTAGCGAGTGGCCGTTACGCCGGGAAGCCCTGTATCTGATTCCGGGTGACTCCCCCCTGGGCTTACGCCTACCACTGGGCAGCCTGCCGAAAGCCAACCGGGCGGAGGAACATCAGGCACCCAGTGCATTTGAATTGCGTCAGCCGCTGGCCGATATTCATGGTGAAGTGGCTGCGCGTTATTCAGCCTGGCAGGCAGAGAATTCATCGCCTGACCCAGTCAGTGAACAGCACATTGATCAGCCGCTGCCATCGGACCAGGCTGAAAGTATTATTCACACCGCCCTGTGCGTTGAGCCCAGGGATGGTCAGTTGTATGTGTTTATGCCTCCGCTCGCCAAACTTGAAGACTACATTGACCTGCTCGCCAGCGTTGAGCAGTCGGCTGCGGAACTTAACCTGCCAGTAGCTATTGAGGGTTACCCGCCGCCTTCTGACCCACGCCTGGAGAAATTCCTGATTACGCCGGATCCGGGTGTGATCGAAGTCAACATTATGCCCGCCAGTAACTGGCCCGATGTGGTGCGAGTTACCGAAACAATTTACGAATCGGCTCGTCAAAGTCGACTGGGCGCCGATAAGTTCATGCTTGACGGCCGCCACACCGGAACCGGAGGTGGTAATCATGTCACCCTGGGTGGGGCTACACCGACCGATTCGCCGTTTTTGCGACGGCCTGACTTGCTTGCCAGCATGATCACCTACTGGCAGCATCATCCGGCTCTGTCCTATTTGTTCACCGGCATGTTTATGGGGCCGACCAGTCAGGCGCCCCGTATTGATGAAGCGCGACATGAAGCCCTGTATGAACTGGAAATAGCGTTTCAGCAAATGCCACCGGGTGAAGTGCCTCAGCCCTGGCTGGTCGATCGCCTGTTGCGCAATTTGTTAACCGACATTACCGGCAATACCCATCGCGCTGAATTTTGCATCGACAAACTCTACTCCCCGGACAGTGCCACAGGCCGTTTGGGTCTGGTCGAATTGCGTGGCTTTGAAATGCCGCCTCATGCGCGCATGAGTGTGATGCAGCAATTATTGATACGAGCGCTGGTCGCCCGGTTTGCGGCAGAACCCTATCGCAAACCTTTGGCAAGGTGGGGCACCTCGTTGCATGATCGCTGGCTATTGCCGCACTATTTATGGGCCGATATGCTCGATATTCTTGGCGATTTACGCGATCACGGTTTTGATTTTGACCCGGATTGGCTGGCACCTTTTCTCGAATTCCGTTTTCCGCATTACGGTCAGGTGCAATATGATCAGATCTCTCTGGAATTGCGCCAGGCAATAGAACCCTGGAACGTATTGGGTGAAGAAGTCAGTGGCGGCGGCACGGCCCGCTATGTTGATTCATCAGTCGAGCGACTGCAGGTTAAGGTGAGCGGGCTGGTTCCTGAACGGCATGTACTGACCTGCAATGGCCGACCGGTGCCGCTGCATACGACCGATACCAAAGGTGAGGCTGTTGCAGGTATTCGCTTCCGGGCATGGCAGCCACCATCAGCGCTGCATCCGATGATTCCGGTTCATGCACCATTGGTGTTCGACATCGTCGACACCTGGAACGACCGGTCATTGGGCGGGTGCACCTATCATGTATCACACCCGGCAGGTCGGAACTATGAACACTTTCCGGTCAATGCCAACGAGGCCGAGGCGCGCAGACTTGCTCGATTCTGGGCTCACGGTCACACTCAGGGTTCACTGCCGGTAACCGCGGCCGTGCCACGTGGCGAGTACCCTCACACCCTGGATATGCGTTTTGACCATCATCGCGAGTCGGCGCTCAGGTCAGACCGATCGGGCAATTGATATGGCGTGTAATGGAGACACAATAGATGAGTAAAATAAATTGGTCGGAATACGCCTGCAAAGGGTTTTATGACGAGTTGATCGCCCGACCAGGCGTGCCACATCCGGCTGCAAAAATACTGTGCGATTATCTGTCCGAGCTCGGTGGCCGTGAACTGGCCGAGTTAAAAAATGCTTCGGAAGTGGCAATACAGGTTATGGGTATTACCTTCACCGTGTATTCAGAAGGCAATATGATAGACCGCGCCTGGCCGTTTGATATCGTGCCCCGGATCATTCCTCTGGATGAATGGCAGCGCACTGAGGCCGGGTTGAAACAGCGCGTCCAAGCTCTGAATATGTTCATCAACGATCTCTATCACGACCAGAAAATTATAAAGGACAAGGTGTTTCCGGCAAAAGTACTGGCGCATTCGGCCAATTTCCGCAAACAATGCGTGGGTATCAATCCGCCCAACAATATATGGGCGCATATTTGTGGGTCTGACCTGGTGCGTGACAGTGACGGCACGCTTTATGTGCTTGAAGACAATCTGCGGGTGCCATCCGGTGTGTCCTACATGCTGGAAAACCGCAACGTCACAAAGCGCATTTTACCCGAGCTTTTTGCCACCGGAAAAATCCAGCCGGTAGATGATTACACCGGGCAGTTGTATGACATGCTGGCGTCGATGTCGCCACGGCCCGGGGATGACCCGCAAATCGTTGTGATGACACCGGGTATTTATAACTCGGCGTATTTTGAGCATTCTTACCTGGCCCAGCAAATGGGCGTAGAACTGGTCGAAGGATCGGATCTGGTGGTCGATGATAGCGACGTGGTGCACATGCTCACCGTCAATGGTCTGAAACGGGTTGATGTTATTTACCGCCGTGTTGACGATTTATTTCTGGACCCGGAAGTCTTCAACTCCGAGTCTACCCTGGGTGTACCCGGACTGATGCGGGCGTGGCGCAGTGGTAAAGTGGCTCTGGTCAATGCCCCTGGAGCGGGTGTTGCCGATGACAAGGTCGTCTATGCGTTTGTACCGGAAATCATTCGCTATTACCTGGATCAGGAACCGTTGCTGGCAAATGTGCCAAGTTACCTCTGTATGCTTGAGGACGACCGGCGTTATGTGCTTGAGCACCTGCATGAACTGGTGGTGAAGCCCGCCAATGAATCCGGCGGCTATGGCATGCTGGTCGGCCCCCATTCCACCAAGAAAGAACGCGATACCTTTGCCGAGCTGATCAAGGCTAACCCGCGTAACTACATGGCACAACCAACGTTGAAATTGTCAACAACACCTACGCTGATTGGCGATCAGCTGGAACCCCGTCACGTTGACCTGCGCCCCTTTATTCTGTCTGGTAAAGGAAGTACTTACGTGACTACCGGCGGTTTGACCCGGGTCGCGCTTACCAAGGGGTCTCTGGTAGTGAACTCCTCTCAGGGTGGCGGTAGTAAAGACACCTGGATCGTGGATTTGAAATGATGCGTCCTGACTGTACTGACCAAAGCGAGGTGATTCATGCTTTCTCGTGTTGCTGAAAATATCTATTGGCTGTCGCGTTATCTGGAGCGTGCGGAAGATACTGCACGGCTGATTAATGTCACCAGTAATTTGCTGCTTGATTTTCCCCGGACGACCCGGCTTGACTGGGATTCACTGGTGACCATTACCGGTGCAGAAGAACTGTTCGACGAGCACTATGAAACGCGCAGTGCTGACAATGTATTGAGTTTTCTGTGTGTCGACCTGCACTATTCAGGATCGATTATCTCCTCATTACAGGCGGCGAGAGAAAACTTGCGCACCACGCGGGACATCATGCCGCGTGAAGTCTGGGAGGAGTTGAATACCCTGTACCTGGAAACTCTGAAGCAGGTTGAGGCGGGTATTACTTCTCGCAAGCGCGACGCGTTCATGAAGCGGGTGATTCGCAGCTGCCAGGCAATCAATGGTTTGATCGAAGGCTCTCTGAGTCACACCCAGGTGCATTGTTTTCTGATGCTGGGCCGAAACCTTGAGCGAGCCGATATGACCACGCGCATCATTGATGTCCGGTCAGCCAACTTGCTGCCACGCAGTCCGGAAGACCTGACACCCTATGAAAATCTGCAGTGGATGAGCGTATTAAAATCTCTTACCGGGTATCAGATGTATCGTCAGCAGGTACGCTTGCGGGTCCGTGGTCCGGATGTGTTGCGCTTTCTGTTGCAGGACGAGGCTTTTCCCCGTGCGGTGGCCAGTTGTCTCAGGCAATTGTCGTTCGAGCTGGAAGACTTGCCGCGCCACGAAGAAGTGCAGGCATTGGTGGACGATTTGTTACCAAGGCTGGTCAATGCCAACATGGAGAAAATGGCGCACACACCGGATTTGCTGCACGATTTCATCGATGACCTGCAAATCTCGTTTAATGAATTGCACCAGGACATCGCCGACCATTACTTCAGTGGTGAATACCGCGGGCAGTCTCAAGGTCAGTCAAGCGTAGCCTGATGGTCTGATACACGAATACAGCGGATAGCATTCGATCTGCTCAAAGTCGATCGGGTTGACCATGGCAATAGGGCCATGGAAGATTCGGTGCTGGTGCAGGCTCTGGTTGATCGTGGCTATACACTGACTGTCTGTCCGTTGTCGAATGAGAAACTTAACGTTATCGACAACCTGAATCAGCATCCCATAGCGGCGATGCTTGGCGCTGGCCTGAAAGCCACAATCAACTCCGACGATCCGGGTTACTTTGGCGGTTACCTGAATGATAATTTCCGTGCTCTGATCGACCATAAGCTGATCGATCGCGATCAGCTGTATACCTTGCTGGCTAATGGCTTTGATGGTGTCTGGATGGATGATACCCGTCGGTTGGAGCAAAGGCGCAGGCTGGATCTTTTGTTCTCGGGGGCAGACTGACCGGGATTTACTGCTTTATTTTTTAGATTGCTCTGCGATCGTGCTTGGCATTTACTGGCCCAGTTGTTTCCCGATGTCAGACTGGCGACTGATCAACTTATCCAGGCCTTCACTGTTACGCAGATGAATATCGACCTGCTGAAAAGCAATTTCGATCTCTGCCAGTTTGAATTCACGGTCAATATAGCGGTTGATCTCGTCGATAACCGGGTTTCTGTCCTGCAGTTGTTTCACGTGGATACGCAATTCATGGTCCAGCGTACTAGCACCAAAATTAAGAAACAGGACTTGAGGTTCCGGCTCGTCGAGAACACGATGATTTTCCCGGGCAGCCATGAGCAATAACGTCCGTGTTTTATCGAGGTCCGATCCGTAAGCCACACCAACCCGCACAATCACCCGCGTCACGGTGTCGGTCAGCGACCAGTTTATTAACTGGCCGGTAACAAAGGTTTTATTGGGAACAATAATATCTTTACGATCAAAGTCAGTAATGGTGGTAGCACGTATGCGAATCTGACGAACAACACCCGACAAGTCGCCCAGGGTCACGATGTCACCGATGCGTATGGGTCGCTCGAACAGGATGATCAGCCCCGATACAAAGTTAGCGAAGATCTCCTGTAAACCAAAGCCGAGCCCGACACTGAGCGCAGCTACCAGCCACTGTAGTTTGTCCCAGCTAACCCCCAGACTTGACAAGGCCAGTACCAGCCCAAAACCGGTAATGACGTAGTTGAGCAAGGTTGTCATAGCATAGGCACTGCCTTGCCGTAAGCTGAGTCTCGATAACACCAGCATCTCCAACAAGCCAGGCAGGTTAGCTGCCAGAAAAAGCGTCAGGGTGACGATAATGAAGAATGAAAAGAGATCGAGCAGGCTCATACTACTAGGGCTTTCAAGGCTTCCGTATTGCCAGATAACCAACGAGTCGAGATAACCAAATACCCCCACCAGATCGGCCCAGACCCAATAAAGCAGGCCGCCGAACCCTGTTAATAGAAGAAAGCGGACCAGGCGTTGGGTTTGTTGGCGCAGTTGAATCAGTTCGGCTGACGAATCAGGCAGTGGCTCCTGGATTGTATCGGGGTCGGTAGCTCTTTGTAACTCGCGTTGTTCACGTAAAACGTTATCTTCGGCTTCACGTTGCAGCCGCAGGCGTGCGCTGGACAATTCAATCGCACGATGCACCGTTGCTTCAGCAATAACCCATCCACTGAGCACATAGAACGTAGCTAGAAATCGCCCGGTCAATTGCAGGCTGGTGTAGTAGTAGCCCGATAACGTCAGTACAACCAGACTCAGAGGTAGTAACACTAGAACCAGGTTGAGAATCCACCGCACCCCGGCTGGAGCAATGCCGGAAGGCAATTTTTTTAGCAAGATTCGAAAAAAGTAAGCGATTAAAATCCCCGCGACAACCAGTATCACCGGACCTACGATGTCATTGCTCAGGGCAGTGCCTTGTTGAAGCGCCAGTGTCAAAATGGCGCTGGTTGGAAGCAGGACCCAGGCTAAGCGGCGAACAAACGTACGGAGTGTCTGACGGGTATTGGCTGGCCATTGAAAATCGATTTCCGCGACTTGTTCCGATCTCAGTGTGTACTGCAAAAACTGGATCACGAACAGGCTTAGGGCGATGGCTGTAAAGGCGGGCCCGAGCACGATGGAGTTTGTAACCGTCGGACCGGAAAACAGGTTGCCGACTGCCAGTAACGCCAAGCTGGCCGGTGCCGTGAGCGCAGCTACCAGCAGCAGCGACACTAGCGCAGACCAGGGGCTCGGTGGCGTCGGTTCGGATTCTGAGCTCGCATTGCTCAGCACCCATTGTTGGCGCGCATACTGGTAGGCTTTGCCAGGCTGCAATGTAGCGGCAAGCGAAGCCTTCAGGCGGGGGCGCAGCCAGAACAGGCCCACCGCAGGTATAATCAGCAGGCAACCAAACCAGCGCCAGAGTGACAGATTGCTAACGGTCAGGTTTACGGATAATTGATTGGGAAATCGGGCAGCCTGCTGCATAAGAGTGGCTGGAATGGCGACAAACCATCCCGGCCCCATGGCTGGATTGCTGGGAATCCAGAACAATTGCTCAACAATACTGGCTCGCAATCGATCGGCTGCCGCAGTGAGTTCTCGTTGGGCCTGTTGTAACGTAACAGCTGTAGTGACCAACTCCTGCAAGCGGTCTTGCAACTCGGGCAGTCGCAAGTTGGCCGGGTAGGCGTTGGGGCTATCCTGGATGTCGCGCTGCTGCTGGGTTACCTCAAATTGCATCAATCGGGTGTCCGCAAGCAGATCGGACAACCCCGGATCAAAATCAAAACTGGGCAGGTTAGTGTTTTGTTCTTGTAGCACTCGAAATACCTGGCCGCTGCCAGCCAGTGCCAGTATGTGCTCGTTCAAGGCATCCTGATTGCTCAGCAGGCGAGTCTGCTGGCGCTGAACGTTGGCCAGTCGCTGATTCAACAGGCTTGACTGAGAACCCAGGGTGTCTAATGACTGTTGGACGTCTTCAACCTTATCAAATTCGGCCAACACCAATGGACTGACCAATAAACACAGGGTAAGCAGCCAATATCGTGACACATTGCGTAAATGCTGAAACATTTCCATTTCCAGACCAGGCAGGAAAACAAAACATTCTATCGTGGTTTTGGGTGGCTTGTCTGTGAGAAAGCGTCAGTTTGAACCCGTTCCGGTTGATAACTGACGATGAGACAGACATTATTTCGAACTATAATTCAGTCGTTCTGGTTAGCCTTGTCATGATGAGATCGTGCTGGTCCGGCCGACGTAAAGTGAACGTCCAGATATAAGCCAATAAGAATGGAGACTTCCAAATGATTAATACGTTAAACGCGGTCCCGGGCAGTTGCCTGTGTGGTGCCGTGAGTTTTGTGATCAACGGGCCTGTGTCAGCCTTTCATTTATGCCATTGCAGTCGGTGTCAGCAATCGACCGGATCGGCCTTTGCTGCCAATCTGTTTACCTTGCCGGATGCCATTACCTGGCAACGTGGTGAGGATCAGATAAAACGCTTTGAGTTGCCACGCGCGAAACACTGGACACATCAGTTTTGTATGAACTGTGGGTCCGGTCTGCCTTACCTGAACCGCAGCGGTAACTTTCTGGTGGTTCCCGCTGGCTGTCTGCATGATCAACCTGAACTAACACCGGATGATCGTATTTTCTGGTCAGAACGCGCACCTTGGGTTGATGCCGTTGAACAGACGCCAGCCTTTGATCGATACCCGGCTCGCAAATGAAGCCAGCGAGCCTGTTGAGGGCTACTTTACGGTTAGCCAACGTACCTGATGTGGCCACAAGGTCAGGTGCTGATCATTGCTGCCGCTTTCAATATCAGGCTCCAGCAAATCAATCCGTTCGCCAGCTGTAAGCAGGGATGCAACCAGTGACGCGTCGATGCGTTGCTCAAAGTCAGCAAAGTTGGCCAGTACCAGCAAGGTTTCAGCACCGCGCGTCCGGGTAAAGCCAAAAATATGCGGGTTGCCGGTTTCGATGATGTGAGTGGGAGCTTCACCCAGCAGAGAGGTTAATTTACGCAGGGCAATCAATCGCTGCAGACCCGCATAAACCCGACCACTAGGGCTATCGGTCTGGCGCCTTAGCTCGAGGTCGGCATCGTTCACTGCAACCCGGTTTACCCAGCGGCTGTCATTGCGTTTGTTGACGTCCTGCTGGTAGCTGTAGTCGTTTAACAGACCCAGCTCATCGCCGATAAACAGTAGCGGGACCCCGCCGATGCTGAAGATCACTGCATGCATCAGCAGAATACGATTGATCGATCTCTGCACTTCCAGTGGGTCTTCAGCGAGCAGCGCATTTTCCAACCCAGCCAGGGACGCTAGTTGGCCAGCGACACGGCAATCACCGGTGGTTTTGTTCTCCTGAAACGGCACACCCCGGGCGAAACTGCCGGGAAACTGACCAGTATAGAACTGGTTCAGAAAGCGTCTGTGCTGAGTCGGATCGGTACCCAGGCTCCAGGCGATTGTGTCGTCAAAGGTCCAGCCAATATCATCATGGCCGCGAATGTAGTTGACCCAGGCGGTATCCGGTGGGATCGGAAAGCGTGCTTGGAGGCTGCGTGTCATTAACGTGATATCACGTGTTGCCAGGCTGTTCCACAACATGGCCATGGTCAACGGATTATAAGACAGCTGGCATTCGTCGGTACTGACGTAGCGTACCACCTCGTCCGGATGCACGATGGCTTCTGATTTGAACAGTAAGCCCGGTGCTGCAATGCGTGAGGCAGCGTTAAACGCTTGAATCAGAGTATGCGCCTGGGGCAAGTTTTCACAGGGTGTGCCAGCCTCTTTCCAGACAAAAGCCAGCGCATCGAAGCGTAAAACATCTGCGCCTGCGTTGGCTAGAAAAAGCAGTTCCCCGATCATGGCATTAAACACCGCCGGATTGCGGTAGTTTAAATCCCATTGGAAATTGTTAAAAGTTGTCCACACCCAGCGCTGCATGTCATCGCGCCAGGTAAAGCAGCCCTGGCGAATTTCTGGAAATATGTCACGCAAATAGGGTTCATAGGGTGCCATCTGGCTGCGATGATCAAAGCAGAAATAATAGTCGAGGTATTCCTGCTCGCCCTGCTGAGCTTTTAATGCCCAATCATGTTCATCCGAAGTGTGGTTAAACACAAAATCGAGTACCAGGGCGATGCCTTCCTTGCGCAATGCAGCGGCCAGGCGCTTCAGATCGTTCATGGTACCAAGCGTCGGGTTAACCTGACGGTAATCGGATACCGCATAGCCACCGTCACTGTTGGTGTCCGGCGCTTTAAATAAAGGCATTAGGTGCAAATAGGTCAAGCCAAGTTCTTTCAGGTAGGGAATCTTTCCATGCAGGGCGTTCAGGTCACCGGCAAACAAATCAACATAGCAAGCGGCGCCCAACATGTTTTCACGTTTGAACCAGAGCGGGTCGGACTGACGTTTTTTATCTTGATTGCGTAATACAGCGGGGCGTTCCTGAAAGGCCTCGAACAGGGTGCTGAGAATGGATTCGAGGTGGTAAAAAAAGTCGTATTGGTTGCCATAGAGAGTGCGCAACAGGTCAAACAACCGCGAGAACTGATCATTCAGATTGGCTTCAAACGCGTCCCATTCACCCGCGTTGCGGGCATTGGGCTGCAAGCGGGGCAGCAGGCGTTCAAGTGTGATGCGGGCGTCATAATCAAGTGAATGATTCATAGTGCAACCTTCCAGCAGAGAATCGGAATAAACCGTGATTTTTCAGTCAGTTTAACCAGCTTGTTCTCAGTTGTTAACTTAATCGTTTAAGTTATGCCGAAAAAGTGTGCTCGCCCGGGGCAGTGAGTTTCAGTTGTCTTGCCTGTACTGCGGCCTGGCTGACGTTATCGATTCAGCAGGCTGGGTGGCTGACAGGGTCACGAATGGCAGCCAGTGGTAGCGTTGGCCCGCAATCAACCCCCGATTCCAAGCCTGTGCTCAAGAAGATCACGTACCGGCAGCGTGACTTCCAAGCGCTGAGCCAACAAGTACAAGCCTGCCAGCTTCCGGTGCAGGAACAGAGAAGCAACAGGCGGGCTATGCCAGTAGCCTTCTTCCATGCTCAAAGCGAGCCCCTGTTCACGGATACGAGTGGCGATATCACTGTTGCCGAAGTCATAGTCGACACAGCGCAATGGTTCAGTAGCGATAAGGAAGAGTTTCATCACGGCATCGGCCTGTTTCGCATCAATTGTATCGCTGAAATATCCGATGCGTTTAGCCGCGTCAAACAGGGCAGGGCGGTTCTCGGTCATCGCTGCTTCGAACAGCGCCTTGTAGCCAGCGATCATATCGGGTTCGTAGTCGCGCACGGCGCCAAAGTCGAGCAAATTAATGCGCTGGTTCGAAGCATTGTACAGGTAGTTGGCATAGTTAGGATCTGTCTGGACACAACCAAAACTGAACAACTCCTCAAAGAACAGAGCAAACAGTCGGCTTACCCAGAGGGTTCGCTCGGTCTGATTTGCCTTTTCCAGACTGTCCAGCGGTTCACCTTCTGCAAACCCCATTGCCAGCACACTAGGACCACTGAGTTGTGAATGAACCTCAGGGATGGACCACTCATCTCGGTTATTAAGCCAGCTGCTGAAGCGCTGCATGGATAGGGCTTCTTGCTCGTAATCCGTTTCCGCATGCAGCTGTGCCTTGGCATCGGCGAGCAGCGGAGCCAGATCCAGCGAGTCGGGCAACAATCGTGACCAGCGCAGCAACGTGGCGACGTTGTCGATGTCGCTGTCGATGCTGCGCTTAACCCCTGGGTATTGCACTTTGATCGCCAGGGTCTCGCCCGAATGCAGCACAGCCCGGTGTACCTGGCCGATGGAGGCTGCGGCGATGGGTTCGAAACTGAATTGTTTGAAATGACGGATCCAGTCTTCCCCCCAGGCCTCGGCCAAAACCGGCTCAAGCTGGGAGAGAGGCAGAGCGTCGGCACCGGATCGGAGTCGATCAAGTAGCGCTGAAAGCTCAGCCGGCATCAGGTGACCCGCATCCATAGAAACCAGTTGGCCGACTTTCATTGCCGCTCCGCGCATCTGAGACAATCGGTCGGAGACCCGTTCCATATTGCCACGGGTCAATGCCAGATCGCGGACACTGAGTCCTTCACCTTTTGACCATCGTTTCACTCCCTCGCTGATCATTCCGCCTGCAACGCCGCCCGCCAGTTGACCAAGCTGGCTGAAACGACCCAGTCGACTTTGGTGTAACCGGCGATTCTTGGATTGGCTCATAGTGACCCTCTGGTATTTAAACGGTAAGAAGTGATACGTTGAAAAGCCGGTTTTGGTGCAATTTAGTCAGGAACGCCGACAAAGTGATGATAAACCCGTATACTGTTACTCTGGTTAAATTTTAGACTACGGGGGTTAGAATAGTGTCGCTGAACCATCTCGTTGTCCATCAATTGACCCGGCTTGATACCAAAACCGATTTGCACCTTCAAGATGAAACCTTGCCGGTCAACGATGCTGCGTTAACGCTGGTCGGTGAAGTAAAGAGCAGTTTTGCCGGGCGTGCCAGTAAGCGGTATGGCGGTTTTGCTGCACAGGCCGGGCATTTCAAAGCCCTCACTAGCCAGTGGCTCCGTGATGGTATTACGTTCAAAACCTGGAGCCAGCAAATCATGGAGCGGTTGGCTTTGGCTTTGGAGAATGATGGGATCGAATCGGATGGTCATTGGCTGTTTGCCGATGAGCAACTGGAATCCGGCCGTCAGGTTTGGGTTTTTCAATTGCGCCACAAGCATGGGTTGTCTGTCACTCATGACCTGAATCTGAGCAATAGCCAGCTTATAGACTATGGTCGACTCGGTTTTGGTGCTTGTCTCAATGTGTCTGATTGGGAGCAGGCTGAGGCGAGTCAGTATTTGACGGTAAGTTTTGGTTTTGGTGATAAAGCGCTTCAGGATGCGTTGCTGAATTTTGTTGATTTTGTGGCAACCGTAGACACCAGTGCTGACACTGAGGCATTTATGGCCGTCGTTGATGCGTTTTCAGCACAGCTACCTGCTGATAAAGGCCAGAATTATCGCAAGAAAGCGGCAGAGTTTTGCATCGAACAAGACAAAATGGGGGAGCCTGTTTCCTACCGGGTGCTGTCGGAAGAGCTACAGGCGGATGCCGACTCATCGTTTTCAAAATATATTGAGCAAGAGCAGCCAACGCTTAAGGAAACCTTTATTCCGGATCGCAAGAGTCTGAAAAAATACATTCGCTATTCTGGCCGTAGTAAGGATGTGTCGATCAGTTTCAGTAACATTAACCTGGGTAAGGATATACAGTTTGACGCTGACAATGAGCGACTTATTATCCATGAAATTCCTGCCAGTTTGCTAAAGCAGTTGAGAGGCGTATGAGTGCTCCCCGTTACGTCAGCCGCCGCCGTTCCACGCTGGAAACCTCAAGCTCGGAATCGGGCGCGACTGTTGCTAAACTACGCCATAGCGGGTCCAGCCAACCGAGGCCAGTGGTGAAGAAACCAGTCAACAAAAAAGACGTCCGTAAAGATCTGGAATCCCAGGTCGATGCTTTCTTGCGTGAAGGGGGGGCAATAGAACCCATCGAACGGGGCGAAACCGGACTCGACCGCAATAAGCCCTGGTCGAACCTGTTTCAATCCGGCCAGAACCAGGAGCCGCCAAAAGAGAGAACCCCTATTCCTGAGGTGATGGCGGCCATCGATTCGCGTAAACACAAAGAGGTCAAAAAGGCCAAGAGTCGAGGCCCTCAAAAGGTCTGGATTTATGATGATTTCGGCGAGCCGGTGCGTTGGGTCTGGAAAGAGAGCTAGCCGGGATTTATCCGGCTCCATCACACTGGTCTGTATGTACGTTACTCTCCGTGTCGAATCCAGTCGGCGGCTCGTTCAGCTAATACCTGGGTAGGCGCATTGGTGTTGCCGCTGATCAGAGTAGGCATTACGCTGGCATCAATGACTCGCAATCCTGTCACACCTTTGACCCGGAAACGTGTATCGACGACTGCCTTGTCATCCCGGCCCATGCGGCAGGTACCAACCGGGTGATAGATGGTGTCAGCTCGTTGCCGTATTGAATCGATTAATTGCTGATCCGATGCATTGTCTGCGATAAACAATGGCTTGCCGCGCATTTTAGCCAGTTCTGGACGCAGGGCGATGCGCCGACTCAGTTTTACCCCTGCCAGTAGCGTAGCCACATCCCGTTCATCACTTAGATACCGTGGGTTAATAAGCGGCGAATCCAGTGGTTGCCGACTGGCCAGTCTGACATCACCCCTTGAGTAGGGTCGCAACTGACAGGCATGCAGGCTGAAGCCCTGACCATAATGCAAACGGCGATTATGGTCGTCTGCAATGGCAATCAGAAAATGAAGCTGAATATCCGGACGGGACACTGTGGCGTCCGATTTTAGGAAACCGCCGGACTCGGCAATGTTGCTGGTCAGGATGCCTCTGCGTCGCAGCAGAAAATTTGGCAATGAAGCAGCGACCCGCCCTATACCGGTTAAACCATAGCCCACCAGGCGAGGGGAGGGGCTGCGCCACGCGCTGATGTAATCGAGGTGGTCCTGTAAGTTCTGGCCTACTTCTGGGGCATGCACCCGGGTATCTATACCCATCGCCTGCAGGTGATCGCCAGGCCCGATGCCAGACAGCATCAGCAACTGGGGACATTGAAAGCTGCCAGGACACAGCCGGCCGAGCCACCACCGACAATCAGATAATCGAAGGTGTCTTCAGTCCGGATATGGTCGGTCGTGGTCATCTTGATGCTCCCCGTTCATGACTCGCTAACCTAGCCTGGCATCAGCAACGGAGCAAGATGTTTGGCATGACCATGAATTGGCGGCATGAATCCACCTTATGGAAGCTGGACTGGCCTGTTTTCAGGAATGACTGAATAAACAGGATCATGCCAAGGACCGATAAATTGATAGGATTCAATGCAGAGTTCACTCGCAATCAGGGTCAGAAAAGTCCTCAGACTGAGAAAATCGCTGTCTTTCGACCTTGGTGAATTTTAAGCACCGGCCCGCAGAGTTTGGCAATAGCAGTGTCAGTTCGAGCGGACTCGTTTGGACACGAGCCAGTTAAAAAGGGTGCTACCGACAGGTTGCACCCTTTTTTGTGCATGCCAATGCATCCTATCTTTATATATATGACTTCAGTTCTAACCCGTCGCCTATCGCGCATCTGATGTACTTACTTTCTTGCAAAATGCACAAAACAATGTTTATTGTAATAAGCATTATCGTTCCACCAACCGGTGTTTGCTTGGAGCGATTGTGAAGTATTGCACCAGCAGTGAACATCATGCACTATTGTATTGCACCATGAATAATCACTATTGACCGAGGGTGACCCGAACATAGGGTCTATAAACAAGAACACGGTTGATTTCGGTGGTGGCCTGATAAAAAGTAATGTCACATATATAATCGGCAAGCTAATTGCATTTATTTTGTGGGCGATTGATTCTTTAATACGTCAGACCTTTTGATTGATCAAGTTTGTTAAGGGTCCGGGTGTGGTTCTGGAAGTCGCATGCAGGAGAAAACGCATGTTTGAGCAGTTAAAATAATACAGGAGATGTCACGTTGGATAATGGTAACCCCAGCGAAGCGTTCGTTGCATTTGATCGCGTTCAGAAGAGTTACGACGGCGAAGAACTGGTCGTCAAAGATCTGAATCTGTACATCAGCAAAGGCGAATTTCTCACCATGCTCGGACCCTCGGGTTCGGGCAAGACGACGTGTCTGATGATGTTGGCAGGGTTTGAAACAGCTACCTACGGTGACATTCTTCTCGATGGCAAGGCCATTAACAACATTCCGCCGCACAAGCGCGGCATCGGTATGGTATTTCAAAACTACGCATTGTTCCCGCACATGACTATCGGGGAAAATCTGGCGTTTCCGCTTGAAGTTCGCAAAATGGACAAGAGTGAACGCGAAGCCAAGGTTATGAATGCCCTGAGCATGGTGCAGATGGAATCCTTTGCGGGACGTCGCCCGGCGCAATTGTCAGGGGGTCAGCAACAACGGGTTGCACTGGCCCGGGCACTGGTGTTTGAGCCAGAGCTGGTGTTGATGGATGAACCGCTTGGGGCGCTGGATAAAAACTTGCGCGAGCAAATGCAATACGAGATCAAGCATATTCATGACCAGTTGGGCGTTACCGTTGTCTACGTGACACACGATCAGACTGAAGCGCTGACCATGTCTGACCGGATTGCTGTGTTTGACGATGGTCGTATCCAGCAACTTGCGTCACCCGCTGATTTGTATGAGCGGCCCGAGAACGCTTTTGTAGCACAGTTTATCGGTGAAAATAATCGAATGAATGGACAGGTTGAGAGTAAGGATGGAGACACAGTCGCCGTTCGTCTCGACGATGGATCTGTCGTTCAGTCATTTGCAGTGAGTGCCAACGAGGTTGGCGATAAAACGACTCTGTCATTGCGCCCGGAACGTGTCCTGGTTGTTAAAGAAGGTCAGCAATTTACGAATATTTTTGATGCAAAAGTTGAAGAGCTTATCTATCTGGGCGATCACATCCGTTCGCGTCTGAGTGTTTGTGGCCGGAACGATTTTATTATGAAAGTCCCCAATTCGTCTGACAATCATTCAATGCGAAAGGGTCAATCCATTCGCATTGGCTGGTCGGAACAGGATTGTCGCGCGCTGGATGCTTCCTGATTACGCGCGATTAACGATTCGCTGATCCACGGGGCCTGGATGCCAGAGTACGTCGTATCCGACCCTTTGTGTTTGGCGGTATAAAGTGGCCAGGCAGTGTCGCCTGGTTTTAAGACCAAAGAGGAGTTACCCATGAAACAGCCGATTCTTAGAATGCTTGGAGTCAGCGCCGCGATCAGCCTGTTGGCTGTGACAGCGGTACACGCAGAAGACCCTGTTGATCTGACTATTGTCTCCTGGGGTGGTGCGTACACCGAGAGTCAAACTCGCGCATACCATGAACCGTACACTGCAATTAAAGACTATATCACCATCATCAATGATGACGGTTCGGCCAATGCCCTAGCTGGTCTGCGTGCTCAGAGCATGGCCGGAAACGTAACCTGGGATCTGGTAGACATGCTGCCATCTGACGCTCAGCTTGCCTGTGATGAAGGCATTATCATGCCGATCGATCACGACCAGATGCTGGCCGCTGCGCCAGACGGAACGCCAGCCAGTGAAGACTTTTTGCCGGGAAGTCTGGGTGAGTGTTTTGTCGCGAGTATCGTTTACTCAACGGTTATTACCTTTAACACCGAAATGTTTCCGGCTAACAAGCAGCCAGGCAGCGTTGATGACTTCTTCAACCTTGAAGATTACCCGGGTCGACGTGCCCTTCAGAACAGACCGGCTGGTAATCTGGAGTGGGCCTTGTTTGCCGATGGTGTCGCACCTGACGACATTTACGACGTTCTCGCAACAGAGGCAGGTGTGAATCGCGCCTTCAATAAGCTTGATACCATCAAAGACAACCTGATCTTCTGGACTGAAGGCGCACAATCTCCTCAGTTGTTAGCTGACCAGGAAGTGGCTTTTTCCACGGGTTATAACGGACGAATCTTCAATGCTGCACAGGTTGAAGGTCAGCCATTCGATATTATCTGGGATGGCCAGATCGTAGAGTGGGACGGCTGGGTTATTCCGTATGGTGATAACCAGGCAGAGGTGCTTGACTACCTTTATTGGGCGACTGATACCCAGCGTCTTGCAGACCAGGCCAAGTTCATTTCTTATGGTCCTGCCCGTGCTTCTTCGGCTCCATTGGTGGGTGATCACGCCGACCTTGGTATCGATATGAACAAGCACATGCCGACTAATCCGGCCAACTACCAGACGCCGATTGTTCTGAACAATGACTTCTGGACCGATTATGGCGATGAGTTGCGTGAGCGGTTCGCCAATTGGATGTTGCGCGGTTAAACCATTGCAAGGCTACTCAATGCAGTAGCCTGTGAGTGGCCGGACAACAAGCAGTCGTTGTCTGGCCACTATTTTAAAAGCTGAAGTAAGGTTGAAGAGTGCTTCTGAACAAAGTTTTTTATGCTGCAGTTACCTTAACAGCCTAAGAGACTTGCTTCAGGACATCTCAGGTGAGGTGAGGTTCGCAAAGACTGTGGTTCAGTGTCTTGGTTGTTGGTGCGAACCAAACCGGAAAACGGGTAAACAGGAGTGAGTATGAGCCAGACAGACGATACCCTAAACGGATCCGATGAAGACCATAAGGTCGATGGACAAATGGTTACCGTAGACGGTACGCCGTTAAAGGCCAGCTTGAAGCGGGCCGAGCGAAAACGCACTCTAATAGCATTTTTATTGGTTGCTCCGTTGCTGACCTATCTGATGATCACTTTCATTGTGCCCATCGGGCAGATGATGTGGCGCAGTGTAGATAACCCGCAGGTGATATCAGTACTCCCCAAAACCCTTGAGGCTCTGGAAGACTGGGACGGCGAGGGCATTCCTGATGAACCTGTATTTGAAGCTCTGGCAGAGGAATTGGCCGTAGCAAGTGCGAACCGTACGGTGGGTCGGCTAGCTGTCCGTCTGAACTATGAGATCAGTGCTGCTCGTGGCGCACTGATGGGTACGTCCCGATCAGCCGCCGATATGGAGCCGCCCTATAAACAGGCGTTTCTTGATGATCATCGACTCTGGAATGAATCCGAGTTTTATCGAATTATTAAACGTGAAGGGGATCCAGTGACGGCCTCCTATTATGTTGCTGCCTTTGACGGGGCCTACAATGAGGCTGGCGAGATAGTTCTGCAAGATGAGAACCGGCGCATATACATTGATCTGTTTATCAGAACTTTCTCAATGAGTATCGGGATTACGCTATTAACACTGCTATTGGGCTTCCCCATCTCATTTCTGATGGCAAGCTTGCCGATGCGCACGGCCAACCTACTGATGATCTTTGTTTTGTTGCCTTTCTGGACATCCTTGCTGGTGAGAACTACTTCATGGATCGTACTGCTACAACAGCAAGGCGTGGTCAACGAAGTACTGATCCTAGTTGGTCTGATCGATGACGACAGTCGGCTCGGGATGATCTACAACATGACCGGCACCATCATTGCAATGACGCATATCCTGCTGCCGTTCATGGTGCTGCCACTTTACAGTGTTATGAAAACCATTCCGCCATCGTATGTTCGCGCGGCCAAGAGTCTCGGCGCTACTCCCTGGACGGCATTCTGGCGTATTTATGTGCCCCAAACCTTGCCTGGTATCGGAGCGGGGGGTGTGCTGGTATTCATTATATCGATCGGTTACTACATTACGCCTGCTCTGGTGGGCGGGCAATCGGGTCAGATGATTTCAAATCTGATTGCGTATCACATGCAGACTTCCCTCAACTGGGGGCTTGCCGCAGCGCTTGGGTCTGTACTATTGGTCAGCGTATTAATACTATATTGGGTCTATAACCGTCTAGTCGGTGCAGATTCTCTGAAACTGGGTTAAAGGAGCATTAACGATGGCAGTACCGACTTATGCAGGCCCCTTAGAGAGAACCTGGTATTACACATTTAGATTCTTGTGTGCATGTGTTTTCTTTTTCTTGATTGCACCCATTCTGATCATGATCCCGTTGAGTTTCAACGTTGAACCTTATTTCACCTATACCCGCGAAATGTTGACGTTCAACCCGGATGGTTTTTCGCTGCGATGGTATCGTGACCTCTTTGCTTCAGATTCCTGGATGACGTCGATCAAGAATTCGTTGATTATCGGCATTTCTGCGACCATTGTGGCAACTTTTTTGGGAACGCTTGCGGCTCTGGGGCTGTCGCGGTCGGAAATGCCTTTTAAAGGTCTGTTCATGGGGTTGTTGATTTCACCGATGATTGTACCTTTGATCATTTCCGCAGCGGGCATGTTCTTTTTCTATTCCAGTATAGGGCTGGCGAACACCATGCCAGGGGTTATTCTCGCGCATGCTGCACTGGGCACACCGTTTGTAGTTATTACGGTTACCGCAACGCTGGTGGGGTTTGATCATTCGCTGACGAGAGCGTCAGCCAGTTTGGGCGCGGGGTCAGGCAGGACATTTTTTAAAATACAGATGCCATTGATTTTGCCGGGTGTCATCTCAGGGGCACTGTTCGCCTTCATCACCTCATTTGACGAGATCGTTATCGTGTTATTTGTGGCCGGGGTCGAGCAGAGAACCATTCCTCGTGAGATGTGGTCGGGTATCCGTGAACAGATCAGTCCGACTATTCTTGCGGTGGCATCCCTATTGGTGGCGTTCTCGATATTGCTGCTGACAACGGTCGAATTGCTCAGGCGTCGGTCCGAGCGCTTAAGGGGTATGTCACCGGGCTAACCCGCTTGTGTTAGCCGGTCAGCCTATTCGTGTTTTTGAATTTTCTTGTAGGGGGAACCATTAAGGTGAGGGTGGCCAGTGCGGGTCACCCTCAAGGCGTTATACGTTAAAGCGGAAATGCATAACATCGCCGTCTTTTACGATGTATTCCTTCCCTTCCAGGCGCCATTTACCGGCTTCTTTGGCACCCGCCTCACCATTATACTTAATGAAATCATCGTATGAGATGGTTTCAGAACGAATAAAGCCCTTCTCAAAATCGGTGTGAATGACACCTGCGGCCTGAGGTGCGGTAGCCCCGATCTTGACCGTCCAGGCACGAACCTCTTTAACGCCGGCGGTAAAGTAAGTCTGCAAGCCCAGTAACGAGTAGGCAGCCCGGATAACCCGGTTCAGTCCGGGTTCTTCCATGCCCAAGTCAGTCAGAAACTCGGTCTTCTCTTCCTCTTCAAGCTCGGCGATCTCTGATTCAAGCTTGTTGCAGATGGCAACGACCTGAGCATTCTCAGCGACGGCAATGTCTCGTACCCGGTCCAGCAGTGGATTATTGTCGAAACCATTCTCGTCGACGTTGGCGATGTACAGCGTCGGCTTGGTAGTCAGAAAGAAAAAGGGTTTGAGGTCTGCTTTTTCTTCGTCGGTCAGGTTAACGCTGCGAATGGGTTTGGCGTCATCGAGAGCCGGTTTGATCTTCTCAAGCACTGCAACCTGGCGGATGGCATCCTTGTCCTGTCCTTTTGCCTTTTTCTGCAGTTTGAGCAGTTGCTTGTCCAGCATGTCCAAGTCGGCCAGGGCCAGTTCAGTATTGATGATCTCGATATCCGAAGCCGGGTCTATTTTGTTGGCAATATGGATCACATTGTCATTTTCAAAGCAACGCACGACGTGTGCAATGGCATCGGTTTCGCGGATGGTAGCCAGAAACTGATTGCCCAGGCCTTCCCCTTTCGATGCACCCGCTACCAGTCCGGCAATATCGACAAACTCCATGGTGGTTGGGATGGTACGCTCTGGTTTAACAATATTGACCAGCTTGTCCTGGCGTGGGTCAGGTACCGGCACCACGCCGGTGTTGGGCTCGATTGTGCAGAATGGGAAGTTTTCTGCGTCGATACCCGCCTGAGTCAGGGCGTTGAAGAGAGTGGATTTACCAACGTTCGGTAGTCCGACGATGCCACATTTAATGCCCATGCTGAGGGTCTCCTGAAAGCAGGTGTCAGACTGCTTTAAATTGATGAAGTTTATTCATGGCTTTTTGCCAATGCCCCGGGACATAGAGCGCAGTCTGTTCGACGGCAGCATCTATGGCTCGTGCCAGGCTGATGCGTTCGTCTGGGTGAGCTTTGGACAGTACGTAATTTACGACCTCGCTGGCCGACCCCGGATGCCCGATTCCCAGACGCAGCCGATAAAAGTTCCGGTTGTTTGCCAGGCGAGCGATGATGTCTCTCAGTCCGTTGTGCCCACCATGACCGCCACCCTGCTTGAACCGGGCGACGCCGGCTGGCAAGTCCAGCTCATCGTGGGCAACCAGGATATGCTCGGTTGGTATCTTGTAGAACTGGGCCATAGCAGCAACGCTCTGGCCACTTCGGTTCATAAAGGTCATTGGTTTAAGCAGCCAGACGTCTGAATCTGCAATATTGACCTTTGTTGACAGTGCCTGATATCGGGTATCTAGCTTCCATTGGCCACCAACGGTTCTGGCAAGTTCGTCAATGAATTCAAAGCCCGCGTTGTGTCGGGTATGGTCATACTGACTACCAGGATTACCAAGTCCGACAATCATTGAAATGGGGTCATTCATGATCAGGTCACTGTGCAATCAGAAAGTTATAAGCAGTTTGGAAAATGAGGCATTTTCAAAGCTGCCTTAGCAAAAAAAGGGCCCAAAGGCCCTTTTTACGATCAGGAAGGAGTGCTTACTCTTCAGTCGCTTCTTCCGCATCGTCAGCATCAGCATCGTCAATGATGCCAGCAGGTTTAACCACCGATACGACGGGTGCATCATGATCGGGGCCTTTGTTGAGCTCAACCAGTTCAACACCTTTAGGCAGGACCAGATTGCTCAGGTGAAGCACCGTGCCCATTTCTATCTTGGCCATGTCGACTTCTATGAACTCAGGAAGGTCGCTGACCTTGCAAGTGATGTCTACATCAATAGCGCTGTGCTGGATCTTGCCACCTTGCAACTTGACCGCCTTGCACTGTTCTTCATTGATGAAGTGCAATGGCACTCTTTTGTGCACGGTGCTGGACTTGGTAACGCGCTCGAAGTCAGCGTGCAGGGGGTGGCCTTTTGCCGGATGACGCTGAATGTCCATCAGGATGGCTTGCTCTTCTTTGCCACCGATGTTCAGAGTCAACACATGAGAAAAGAAGGCTTCGTTTTTCAGTGCCTTGACCAGTTCGCGGGCTTCCAGAGTCAGGCTGGTTGGCTTGCGGTTCTTGGCGCCACCGTAAATGATGGCAGGTACTTTGCCTTCTTTACGCAGGCGGCGGCTCGCACCCTTTCCTGCAAGCTCACGCACTTCGGCGTTTAATGCAAAAGAATTGGACATGATGTTTCTCCAGATATAGGTACCACAGACCGCGACCAGTCTGGGCGGTACCGTTTTTAAAAGTATCGGGGGTAGCCCGATAAACGAATTTTGCAGGAAAAAGTCGGTAAATGCTTCGATTTAACGGAACATTGCACTGATAGATTCCTCGTTGCTGACGCGGCGCATGGACTCTGCAAGAATCCCTGCCATCGAAAGCTGGCGGATATTAGCACAGTTTTTTGCAGCATCCGAGAGGGGAATAGTATCTGTGACCACCAATTCAAGGTTTGAGCGGGTAATGCGCTCCACAGCAGGGCCGCTTAGCACCGGGTGGACGGCGTAAGCGACGACTTTCCTGGCGCCGTGTTTTACCAGAGCCTCGGCAGCCTGACACAAGGTGCCAGCGGTATCGACCATGTCGTCGACAATAATGCAGGTGCGGCCTTTTACATCCCCGATAATGTGCATAACTTCGGCCTGGTTTGCTGTGGGCCGGCGTTTGTCAATAATGGCCAGATCGGCACTCAATTGCTTGGCGACAGCACGGGCACGCACCACACCGCCAACATCCGGTGAGACCACAATCAGATCACTGAAGTCCTGGCGCTGAATGTCGTCCAGTAAAATGGGGGAGCCATAAATATTGTCAACTGGAATGCTGAAAAAACCCTGAATTTGGTCAGCGTGAAGATCTACGGTCAGTATGCGGTCTATGCCAACCACGGTCAGCATATCGGCCACAACTTTGGCAGAAATAGGTACGCGCGAACTGCGCGGACGGCGATCTTGTCTTGCGTAACCGAAGTAGGGCATAACGGCGGTAATGCGTCCGGCGGAAGCGCGACGTAAGGCGTCGGCCAGCAGGATGATTTCCATCAGGTTGCCGTTGGTGGGTGAACAAGTGGGTTGGATGATAAAGACATCCGCACCGCGTACATTTTCATTGATGTCAATTGCGGTTTCACCATCGCTGAACTGAGTAATAGTGGCGTCACCCATGGGAATGCAAAGGCGCTCAACCACTTGATTAGCCAGTTCGGGGTTGGCGTTCCCCGTGAATACCATCATTTTTGACACTTCGAACCACCCTTAACGATTTAAAATCTAACGAGAGACAGATGGTTCGCAACCACCTGGCGTGAATTCGGTGTTGCGATCAGGCGTGTTCGTCCAGTGTTCGTTGCAATGGAGACTGGTTCAGGCCCCTGGCTATAAAGCCGCTGTAGTTCGGATTCTGCTGCTGGATACGATTCAGAATGTGTTGGGCTGTCATATCGCTTTCAGTTTTCAGGAAAATACAGGCTCCGCTACCGCTCAACCTGACTGGCCCGGAATGGGCGGTGCGGAACTGAGCCAATTGCCCGAATGCGTGATCAATTTCAGGGTAGAGCGCTCGGGCAACATGTTCGAAATCATTGCGCCCCGCCCCCCCCAGTGCGGAGCGTATTGTGCTGACTGGGGTATGGCGTGTCAATTGAGGATGACGGAACAATTCAGCGGTACTGACATGGATGCCCGGATGCACAACGACAAACCAGTGTTCAGGCAAATTGACCGGTGTGAGCCGATCGCCAATGCCTTCTGCCCAGGCTGATTGACCCCGTACAAATAAGGGTACATCGGCGCCAAGTGACCGTCCGATTTGTGTTAGTTGGTTTAGGCTGAAGTTAAGTGACCAGAGTCGGTTGAGGCCCAGTAACGCAGTAGCGCAATCTGAGCTGCCACCACCAACGCCGCCGCCGAGCGGCAATCGTTTGTCAAGATAAAGCCTGGCGCCTTGGTCAGTATTGCTGCTGGCTTGCAGTGCCCGGGCTGCTTTAATGACCAGATTGTCTGGAGTCGTCAGCTCAGCGGTTGAGCAATTTAACGTAATGTCCAAGCCGGGTTGGTTTTCGAGCGACAATGTGTCACCGAAATCCAGAATTTGAAACAGTGTTTGCAGATTATGATAGCCGTCAGGTCGTTGACCTACGATGTGCAACATCAAGTTCAGTTTGGCGGGCGCGGGTAAGGTCAGCACCGGTCAGGCTCCTGGGTCGGATTGAGATAATCGGTCTGAGGCGAGTTTACAGGATCACAACCAGGATGACTGCACCGGGGTGTGCCTGAATGTTGGAAACAGGTTGGATGGGTAGGTTTTCACCCAAAAATACAGAATATTTGTGTAAGAGTTGACCCAGTTTAGATGGGCGGGGCGTCGGAAAAGCCCGCAGTTAGCCCTTTTAGTAGGTTGGCTCGACCATTGCTACTAATAATGCCAATAGTACGGTGCAACGAGTGTTTATCAACCCTCAAAGCGGTTGTGATAACACGTGAATAAAAACGATAAAGAACACAACGACAACAACAAAATTGGAGTGTTATATGATGTCCACACGTATGTTTGCCCTGGTAGCGCTGTCTGCCTCTGTTATGACCGCTGGCATTGCCACCGCCGAAGATCGGTCAGACTGGCCATCGAACTTTACCATTGGCACAGCCAGCCAGGGCGGAACCTATTTTGCTTATGGCACCGGCTGGGCGAACTATGTTGCTGATAGCCTGGGTATTAGTGGTGGTTCTGAAATCACTGGTGGCCCGATGCAGAACATGGCACTGGTTCACACTGGTGAGGTAGCGTTTGGTTTGACCACTATGGGTCCTGCCCGGGAATCGATGGACGGCAACAGCCCCCTGGCACCCGGCCTGAAAATGGACAATGTTTGCGCCATGTTCCCGATGTACGAAACTCCCTTCTCGGTCACCGCGTTGTCTGACTCCGGTATCACCAGCATCAGTGACATTCCTGCTGGTTCTCGCATCGGTTTTGGGCCGGCCGGTTCAACATCTGACACATACTTCCCGGCCATGCTCGAAGAGCTGGGCGTTGACTTTGAGCGTCGCAATGGCGGCTGGAGCGATCTGGGCACTCAGTTGCAAGATGGTCTGCTTGACGTCATCGCCTTTGCTGCGGGCATACCGATTCCAGCGGTGAGTCAGTTGGAAGTACAGACTGACGTGAACATCATCGAATTTACTGAAGATGAAATGAAGACTGTGATAGCGGCGTTCCCAGTGGCGGAATTCACAATTCCGGCCAGCACATACTCTACGCTGACTGAAGGTGCTCGTGCGGTGTCTATGTGGAATTTCGCGATTGCCGATTGCACGGTGGCCGACAGCTTTGTTTACGAAGCGACCAAGCTGACCATGGAAAACAATGCTCGGATGGTGTCTATTCATAACGCAGCAAGAAATTCCATTCCTGAAAATTATGCCAAGAACACGGTCATTCCATGGCACCCGGGTGCGGCTCGTTGGTTTAACGAAAATGGTTATACCATTGACGCTAGCATGATCAAATAATTACTCGGCTGATTACCGGACATTGTAGTGGAAATACTGGGTGACCTTCGGGTCACCCGTTTGCCTGTTTGGGTATGGGTTTTATATGACAACTGATAAAAGCAATCCGGAATCGACGAAGGTCGAATCCATAGAAGACGTTCTCGTTGCCGAAGGGGTCGATGACGAGCCGGTTGAGAGTAATCGCCGGCTGTTTGAGGGGCCCTTGCTGTGGTTGGTTATGGGTTTGGCGATTGTTTACTCGTCGTTCCATCTTTACACCCTGAATATCGCGCCACTTGAGACCTGGACCTTTCGAATTGTTCACGTCATGGGTGCTTCAATACTCGGATTTATTCTTTTTTCCGGTGCTCGCTTCAGTGATCAGGAAACCAGAGGCGATGTGGCTCGCTGGACCACCTGGGCTGGCCTGGTATTGTTAGTGCCTGCACTTTATATCCTTGTGCAGACAGCTATTATGCAGAATATTCTGGCCGGAGGTGAATTGCGTTTACCGGTTGCAATGGAGACCTGGCGCTTTGGCTGGCCTTTGATCGCAGTGACTGCTCTGGCCATCGTGTTAAGCTGGTTTCATCGCCGGGAAAGAAGTGTATTTTCTGTGCCGGATCTGGTTTTGGTGGTGTGCGCCATTTCAGTTGCCAGTTACCTGGTTACTGTATTTGCAACCAACATTCGTATGAGTACGGGCACTTCCTTCGCACCTGTTGGTATTTCGTTCGCCGCTGTCGCCGGTACCGCACTGATTTTTGAACTGACCCGGCGCGTGGCAGGTCTTGCTCTGGTGGTCATTTCACTGGTGTTTCTTGGTTATGTTTTCATAGGTCCATATTTACCGGGCTTCCTGGGTTATCCGGGTTTGAGCGTACAGCGCTTTTTCAGCCAGGTGTATACTGATGCAGGGGTATTGGGACCGACGACCGCAGTGTCTTCTACCTATATTATTTTGTTTATTATTTTCGCCTCCTTTTTACAGGCATCCAAAGTCGGCGACTATTTCGTCAACTTTGCCTTTGCACTGGCCGGACGTTCCCGCGGTGGCCCGGCAAAAGTGTCCATTTTCGCCTCAGGCCTGATGGGGATGATCAACGGCACCAGTGCCGGTAACGTGGTATCGACCGGCTCACTGACGATTCCCCTGATGAAAAAGGTGGGTTACAGCAAAACCACTGCCGGTGCGGTTGAAGCGGCTGCCTCGACGGGTGGCCAGATTATGCCGCCCATTATGGGCGCTGGTGCTTTCATTATGGCTGAGATTACCGGCATTCCTTATACCGAAATTGCCATCGCTGCCATTATTCCTGCCATTCTGTATTTTGCATCCGTTTATTTTATGGTGGATCTGGAAGCGGCAAGAACCGGGATGCGGGGTATGCGTGATGATGAATTGCCGTCGTTGCGCCGCATGGTACGCCAGGTCTACTTGTTTATTCCGATCATTATTCTGATCGGTGCCTTATTCATGGGCTATTCGGTCATTAGAGCTGGTACCCTGGCCACCGCGTCTGCGGCAGTGGTCAGTTGGATATCACCTAATAAGATGGGGGTAAAGTCGATTCTTAAGGCGCTTGAGCTGGCAGCCTATATGTCCATCCAGATTATCGTAGTATGTGCCTGTGCGGGTGTTATCGTTGCGGTTATCTCACTTACAGGGGTTGGTGCGCGCTTTAGCTCTCTGCTGTTGGGCGTTGCCGAGGCAAGCCAGTTGCTGGCCATGTTCTTCGCTATGTGCATTTCCATTCTGCTGGGTATGGGCATGCCAACAACAGCGGCTTATGCTGTTGCCGCTTCAGTTGTAGCACCGGGTCTTGTGCAAATGGGTATCCCAACACTGACGGCGCACTTCTTTGTCTTCTATTTTGCGGTTGTCTCAGCGATAACACCGCCTGTTGCCCTGGCTTCCTATGCGGCAGCCGCCATTTCCGGGGCCAAAGCAATGGAAACCTCGATCGCATCGTTCAAGATCGGCCTGGCGGCGTTTATTGTGCCGTTCATGTTTTTCTATAATAGTGCGTTGCTGATGGATGCCAGTGTGCCTGCCATTATCCGGGCGGTTATTACTGCGCTGGTGGGTGTCTATTTATTGTCATCCGGTGTACAAGCCTGGTTCCTGCGCTACGCGGCACCCTGGTATTTACGAATACTGCTGATCTTTGCAGCCTTTCTGATGATTGAAGGTGGGATCTACACTGATTTGGCGGGTATTGCGGCCGGTGTTATCGCCTTTTATGTACAGAAAGCCATCAATGCCCGGATAACTCAAAGCCAGTCCTGAGCAGGTTCGCATGTGTTAGTGCTCAGATCTTCAGGAGCATTCTGATACCAATCCGTAAGTCTCTGGCTTGCGGGTTGTCGTTTTTCTACTGGCTGATACTCTTCAGGCTACAATGGCGTATTGGTTATGGTATGGCGTCGGGGCTCAATCGAAAAACGTGTCAAGAGGCACAGGACCTTGCTATGAAATACTGTACCTTTTAATGACATACCGCACCTGGGGACTATCACTTTTTGTTTTAACCTGCCTGATCTCCTGGTTTATCGGTTCTTGGGCTGGCTATCGTCAGGTCGAGCGAGAAAGTCTGGACGAATCATTTCGATACTATCAACTGGTTGCCAACGAATTGAACCGATACCGTCCAATTCCGGAATTGATGGCACAGCATCCCGTGCTTCTGGATGTGTTGAAAAACCCAGAAGACCCGGATGTGGTGTTGGCTGCCAATGAAGAAATGAAACGAATGGCCACCATCGTTGCCAGTTCCGATGTTTATTTGATGAATACCGACGGTCTCACCATAGCGGCTAACAATTATCAGTTGCCTACCAGTTTTATCGGCCGAAATTTTGCTTTTCGCCCCTATTTTTCCGATGCTATAGAGGCGAATGGCGAGGCTCTTTATTATGCTCTGGGTATAACCTCAAACGAACGGGGTCTGTACTTTTCTCATACCGTTACCTCCGATGATGAGCCCGGCCGACCGTTGGGTGTTATCGCAGTAAAAATCCAGGTCACTGATCTTGAGTCACAATGGCAACGACCCGAGTCATTTTCGGTGTCAGAGATGGTTGTGCTGGACCTGGACGGCGTGAGCTTTCTAGCAAGCATTCCAGACTGGCTGTATCGTGCTTTCGAGCCAATATCTGACCAGCGACTTGAGCAAATTCGCGCTCAGCGACGCTATTTTAATGAGCCATTGACCGCTATGGAGATGGTTGAACGCGGTCGCCCTTGGGGGCTGGGTGCGCAGTCTGAACGTATTGCCATTCGCACCAATGGAACACTTCAGGAGTATCTCAGTGTGGACACACCACTGCCACAACTAGACTGGACACTGCGAGTGTTAATTGGCACAAGACCGGTACTCTGGACACAGGTTCAGTTTCTGATCGCAGGTACCATTCTCTATCTGGGCTGTTTTCTTACCTGGTTGTATTTGCGTGAACGGTATCGCCGGGAAGCAGAGCTTGCTGAACGTGGCGTTCAACTGGAGCAGCGCGTTGCCGAGCGAACGGTTGACCTTGAATCCTCAAACCGGCAATTGAAAGCTGAAATTCATGAGCGGGAACGGGCCGAAAAGGAACTCAAAGAAGCTCAGCAAGAATTAATTCAAGCCGCAAAACTGGCAGTGCTTGGACAAATGTCGGCGGGTTTAAACCATGAAATGAATCAACCACTGACCGCCATTCAGGCCTATGCACGAAACAGTCAGCGCTTTCTTGAGCGAGGCGATCAACAGACTGTGCAGGCTAACCTTGTCGAGATCGTAGGTTTGTGTGACAAAATGGCAGAGCTTACTAGGCAGTTCAAAGTGTTTGCACGCAAATCCGAAGGGCCTCCTTCAACCGTTGATTTACGTTTACCCATTGATGCGGCCTTGAAGATCATTCGCGCCCAGGATCGCAGCGAACAAATTCAGATCGATTGGCGGCGGCCTTCACACGCAGCCTTTGTGCATGGTGATCTGATTCGAATTGAGCAGGTGCTGGTCAACCTGGTTGCCAATGCATTGCATGCCGTCGAGTCCAGTCAATCGCCGATCGTAACCATACAGCTGGTCAGAGAATCAAAACACTGGTCGTGTTGGGTGACTGATAATGGACCCGGATTGCCTGCTAATACGGAACAGTTGTTTGAGCCTTTCTATACAACGAAATCGTTAAAACAGGGATTGGGGTTGGGGTTGTCGATTTCCCGGCAGATCGTAGATGCTCTGGGTGGTCAACTAACCGGCCGTAACCGCACTGATGCTCAGGGTGCCAAGTTTGTTCTGATGCTGATACAAAGGGATACATCCGAATGACCGCTACGGACGTGATATTTATTGATGACGAGTCTGCAATACGCCAAGTCATGCTACAAACGCTTGCGTTGGAAGATTTGCATGCAAGAGGTTACGCAGCAGGAGCTGTAGCGCTTAAAGATATTAAACCGGATTTTCAGGGTGTTGTGTTGTGTGACTATCACATGCCTGGTCTTGATGGTTTGCAGGTGCTGGCAGAAATTCTTGCAATTGATGAATCCATTCCGGTCATTATGTTAACTGGTCAGGGTGATATCAGCACGGCCGTTACCGCTATGCAGCAGGGCGCCTACGATTTCATCGAAAAACCCTTCAATCACGAAGAGCTGATTGAATTATTGAAGCGTGCTATTGAAAAACGGCAGCTGGCGCTTGAAAACCGGATGCTTAAAGCGCGGTTGCGTCAATTCGTTCGACCCGGGCCACGTTTGCTTGGCGGCGAATCGGCCAGTATGAAACGTGTGATGTCATTGCTAGACAGCCTGTTGGATACATCAGCGGACATTCTGTTAAACGGTGAAACCGGTGCCGGTAAAGATGCTATCGCCCGATATATTCACGAAACCAGTCCGCGCAGTCAGTATAACTTTGTTGCAATCAATTGCGGGGCGGTACCGGAAAACCTGATAGAGAGTGAATTATTTGGACATGAATCCGGCGCTTTTACCGGCGCAGACAAGAAGCGTATCGGTAAGTTTGAGCATGCTCACAAAGGCACTATTTTCCTGGACGAAGTAGAAAGCATGCCTTTACCATTGCAGGTCAAATTATTGCGAGTTCTGGAAGAACGTAAAGTTGAACGTTTGGGTAGCAACACCAGTATCGATGTCAACGTTCGTATCATTGCCGCCACCAAAACGGGCCTGAAACAACTCAGTGAGCGCGGCGAATTTCGCGAAGATCTCTATTACCGACTTAATGTGATACAGATAGACATACCACCGTTGCGGGAGCGTAAGGAAGATATACCCATCCTGTTTCATCACTTTGCTCTGATTGCCGCCGCCCGCTACGACCGGGAAAGTATTCCGCTGACTACTCGGCAAGTAGGTCGATTGCTGGGCCACAGCTGGCCAGGTAACGTCCGAGAGCTACGCAATCGTGCCGAGCGTTATGTGTTAATGGGCCCCGGAGCACTTGAGGATAGCCAGGAAGGTTATTCGACAGACGTTGCAGGCCGACAAACGCTGTCAGAGGTTGTCGACGCATTTGAGCGGTCAGTTCTGCAAAACGCATTGCAGGTTTGTCAGGGCAGTATCAAAGATACGATGGTTCACCTCGGACTGGCACGAAAAACGCTCTATGACAAAATGAAAAAGCATGGCCTTGACAAAGCTCAGTTTAAAGATGATATCGATGCTGAGTAGTAACCGCAGCACAGGTTTCTATTTGCTGGTATGGGTGAAGGTACCATCCCAGTCGTCAGGTACACCAGCGAGTTCAAGTTCAGCGATGCGTTCCTGGTAAACACAATAGACTCGTGGCTGGTCACTGATAAGAATAAGTTCATCCAGTTTTTGGCGAGCCTCAAGCCATTCCTGATTCAGGTAGTGCCGATAAGCTGCAGCCCATGTCGCCAACTCGTTTTGCCATGCCGTCGACACGTCTTGGCGCCGGGCGATTGGTTCAAAGACACGAACGGGTTCAAGCTTCCCTTTAACCCGTATGCGATCGATCGGACGAAACGTCCACTCGGTAATGGCGTCATGCGTAGCCGGACCAACCAGGATTTTTACGCCGTAGTACTTGGTTAGTGCCTCCAGTCGCGAACCAAGGTTCACGGCATCACCAAGTACCGTATAGGCACGCCTAAACCGGGATCCCATGTCGCCAACATTCATTGGTCCGGTATTCAGTCCTATTCCGACTTCAATGGTAGGGTAGCCTAACTGGGTTAGTTGCGGATTAAGTACTGCCAGAGTGTCAATCATGTCAACGGCCGCTTCGAGGGCATGTAGGGCATGCTCCGGGTCCTCTAGCGGAGCCCCCCAGAACGCCATCACCATATCCCCTACGTATTTGTCGATGGTCCCCTGATGGTTAAAGATTGATTCGGTGATCGGTGTAAAGTATCGGTTCAGCAGATCCTTCAACTCGGTCGCATCGAGCGACTCCGACATACTGGTGAATGACCGTATATCAGAAAACAAGACCGTCATTTCGCGGTTTTCGCCGGTGAAACTGTAGTCATCGGGGTTGGCCAGCATGTGATCAATGTGAGCTTTGGGCACATATTGTCCAAACACAGAAGTAATGTGTTGTTTGGTATTGCGCTCGCTCAAGAATCCCTGCAACAGATAGAGGGCACTGAGTGCGCTGGTTAGCAACAGGCTACTGGCCAGCGGCAGAGAGACGTTCTGTTGATACCAAAAATAGAAATTGACGACGATGAGTGCTGTAAACAGTGCCAGAGTAGCGGCGACCAGGCCCAGGGGGCCCGTTCTGTTTGAAATTACCGAGTAGAGAATGCCAAGGATGAGCAGTATTAGTGCGGTTAAGCTGTGAGCAAAGTCAGGTGTATAGGGAAACTCCCCGGCCAGTAGGCCGTTGAGGAGGGTAGCGTGTATTTCGACGCCCGGAAACTGGGTTCCTACTGGGGTCGTGCGCAGATCAGCAAGGCCAATGGATGAGGTGCCTACGAACACCAACGCATTTTTGAGCAATGCGGCATCAAAACTGTGACTGAGTACGTCGGTAGCTGACAGGTAAGGAAACTGGCCCTGTTCCCCCAGGTAAGGAATCAGGACCCGGCCAGCACTATCCGTTCGAATGCGCGAATCGGTAAATTGAAGCCAATTGATTAGATCCAGCTTTTCATTGTAGCGAACTGTTTCCAGTTCGATTTCATCGAGAAAATAGTAGGCCATTCCGGTAGCAAGCGACAAAGACGGATAGAGTGCTCCTTCAAACTGAGTCACCAGTGGCGCGCTGCGCAAGGTACCGTCACCGTCTATAGCCGGAACAATAGAGCCAGCACCAACCGCTGCATGTTGCAGCAGGGGAACAGAACCTGTGTAGCCCTGGGCTTGCCCTACAAGCAGCCTCTGGGCTTGCTCGGGCGTTAGCCTGTATACAGGTGGGGGCAACTGCCCGGCGCGATTTGAGGCCTCTTCGTGAAACAGGAAAGGCAAGATCACGTCAATGTCGGAAAAGGTATTGGCAAGTTGTTCATCGTACTCAGTCAGCGCAACAAAAGGCTGCAGTGCATCAGCCATCGCCATATCGCCTGCTTGCAAGGCGCGCTGCTGTAATTTGCGAGTTGGATTTTCCTGAGGTTCGGACATTAAAATATCGAAGGCAATGACCACGGCGCCAGCGTCGGTAAGATTGCGCGTCAGAGTGGCTAGTTTATCGCGAGACCAGGGCCATCGACCTTCGATAAACAAACTGTTTTCATCGATGTCGACGATGACGATATTGGCATCGCTGCGGGAGAAGCGGTCGCCACTGTCCAGCAGATTAAAGCGCCAGTCATAAAGAATATAGTCAAGGCGCTTGATCAGGGAGTTTTGGTCGTAGCGACCCTCAGTCAGCTGATAGCCAGCCAGAGACAGGGTGACTAAAATGCCGAGCACCAGCGCCCCCCAGCGCAGGGCATGAGCAGTAGCACGTTGTGAGATGGGCGTTGCCATAACTGCAATTCACTCGGCAATGGGTTCCTGGCCTGGTATAGAGCCTCGCCAAGGATATGGTAAAGTAGTGACGATGTCCTGTTCTCAGCCTGGGACCCAAAGGGCCTTGTGTGGTGCCTAGCAGCTTGTTGAAAAAAGCTTACTGCCTGTTCCAAAACACGAAAAGCACACATCACGATTTTTACTTTTCTCACACAATCAATGACTTAGACGTTATTGATTGTGCCGGTAGTTATCCATATGTCGATAGCAGGAAGCCGAAATTCTGAGAATTTCAACAGCCTGCTAGCCTAATTCAGGAGTATGTATTGAAGCGCAATGTGCGTTTAATCTTGTCTACTACAACGCTCAAAGGCTTGTTTTGGCTGGTATTCCTAACCATTATTGTGTTGTCTCTGGTGCCGGTGGGGCATCCCGAGTTTTCACCGAATGATAAGATCAATCACTTGCTGGGCTGGGGAGCACTGGGGCTGCTGGGGTGGCTTGGTTGGCCAGGACGCTGGCGGGTCCTGTTGCTGCTCTGGTGTGCCAGCATTGCTATTGAAGGTGCTCAGGGGCTCACTGCGTACCGGTTCTTCAGTTGGGCCGACGCCCTGGCCAATGGTGTTGGCTTACTGATCGGCCTGGTGATCGCTAATATCTGGCATCGTTTGCGTACAGTCCCTGTCCTGAATCGACTCAAAAAGGAGTAACCGTGTCAAAGCCGAATCGAAATGTTGCGCTTGTAGCGCATGATAATAAGAAAAAAGAACTGGTCTCCTGGGCACAGGAAAATCAGTCCCTGTTTGAATCGCTTGGCATCTTTGCCACGGGAACGACGGGCAAACTGATCGAGAAAGGCCTGAATCGGCCTGTGAAGAAATTGCTCAGCGGACCTTTGGGTGGCGACCAGCAGATTGGCGCCAAGATTGCCGAGGGTGATATTGATCTGCTTATTTTTTTCTGGGACCCGCTTGAACCCCAACCTCATGATCCTGATATAAAAGCGTTACTGCGCATTGCGGCGCTATACAACATCCCGGTTGCCTGCAACCTTGCCAGTGCCGATTTCATGATTCAGTCGCCTCTACTGCACAGTGATTACACACCCAGCAAGCCTGATTTTTCAATCTATACCCAGCGCCTCACGCCAGCTGAATGAAGCATATGGCGCATTTATTTACCGGCTGGCCGTCTTTTATGCCAGGCCTTGCCTCCGGCTGACTGGCTGTCGTGCTATACGACAAATCTGGCGCGGGCCAAAACCTGCAAACGTAGTCTACGTTAATCAATCAAACACCGGAGGCTGTCTGTTGAAGCAAAAGCATACTCATTCCAAACTCGAAGACATGCTGGCACTGATCGTTGGTGCCGCCTTTGTCTCCCTGGGGCTTATGTTATTCGAATTTCACGGATTTCTGACCGGAGGCACGGCTGGTCTTGCACTGGTGATGACCAAGGTGACAGACATCGGTTTTGGTCTGTGGTTTTTTGTCATCAACCTGCCATTTTACTGGTTGGCGGTGCGCGGACTAAGCTGGCGATTTGCGGTCAATACCTTTATTTCTGTCGCCAGTGTGTCGTTAATGGTGGAATACCTGCCCATGCTGATCGCAATTGATGCTCTGAACTCTGTTTTTTCGGCGGTGATGGGCGGGTTCCTGATTGGCACGGGAATGTTGATTCTGTTTCGTCACATGTCGAGTCTGGGTGGCGTCGGCATACTTGCGTTTTATCTGCAGCAGCGCTTCGGTATCAGTGCCGGGCGAGTGCAAATGGGGGTTGATGTCTGCATTGTTGCTATTGGCTTCTTTCTGGTGTCACTGCCGGTGCTACTACTGTCGATACTGGGTGCGCTGTCACTTAATCTGGTGATTGCATTGAATCACAAGCCCGGGCGCTATCAGATTACCTGACGCTCTTTTTTTAGCAGTAGAATATAGGCGCGGCTTTCGTCGACCCCGGAGAGAGGGCACAGCGCTTTTGATATTTTACCCAAGCCACTCTATTATTCTCGTTGTTGGAATACCGTGCCAGAGAAACCCAAGGTCGGCCTTGTGTAGCAAGAAAAGGCCTATGTGAATAGTAATCCAGTCAGTCTTGATGTTTTTGATGGGGCAGTGAATAAATGAAGGTACTTGAATGTGCGCGCCGGTTTAATCGACTGCTGTGGGCCTTGTTTATGGTTTCGGCGTCGGTTGTATAGGCAGAGCAAGAACCGACTCGCACTGAAACCGGAGCGCCGCTGCCTGCCGAGGCCTGCACCCACCTTACAGCGACAGGCAATCCTGAGTACCCACCGTATTTATGGCAGGAGCCTGGGTCCAGGCGCGGTTTAATTGGAGCTAACAAGGTTATTATGCAAGCGCTGAGCGAGCGGCTTGATATCCCTATTGACGTTATCTACACGGGCCCCTGGTCAAGAGCCCAGGAAGAAGTGCGTGTTGGTCGCATTGACCTGATTGCCGGCGCTTTTTTTACGCAGCCACGGGCTACCTACATGGATTACATTGAACCTGCCTTTCTGACCACCCGTTCGGTCGTCTGGACGCGGTCACTGGTTGCGTTTGAATACAGTCAATGGAGTGATCTTCAAAGCTATGATGGCGCTACCGTTATTAACAATAGTTTTGGGCAGGAGTTTGACGAGTACGCCAGTGCCGAATTAAGCATCGACAAGGTGACCAGCCTATCCCAGGCATTTCGTATGCTGGCGCAGGGGCGTGTCGACTACGTTCTCTACGAAGAATTTCCTGGTCTGGCCTATGCGGCTGACCTTGAGCTTGATTATGTGATCGAACGAATTGAACCACCGATCAGTGCCGAGGGTTTGTTTCTTACTCTATCGCGGCGCTCCCCGTGTAACACAGAAGCAATGCGTGAACGGCTGACCAGTATTATGGCTGAACTCGTGGCCGACGGTACAGCGCAAAGAGCTCTTATCCAGGGGCTGACAAACTGGTCACTCAGTAGGCGGTGAACAGTAGCCGGTTGTTGAAACAGGGTACTCCCAGGCCAGTTGCTTTCCTTCGAAGGATGAGCGCTCAGCCAGCTCAAGGGTATAGATTAACGCACAAGCGTTGCTCAAGGTGACCGGTGGCTCGGTTCTGGCGGTAATCGCTGTTGCCAGTTCTGTGAAATAATCTCCGTATTGGCCTGCTTCGCAGTAGTCCCGTGGCAGTGTCGGGCCATCTGTCACCCTTGTTTCTTGCTCAGCGGGTAAGTATCTGTGTGCAGTTTGTGCCTGGCCAGCATCCGGGTAACCGGCATGCCAGGGCATCTGGCCAGCTCTGAGTGCTTCTTCCTGTGGATCGAGCCCCCAGCATTGCCAGCTGCCGTTTTCGAAACGAGCATTAAAGCGTTGCATTGGCCCCGCCTCATAGGGAGTGGAGCCCAGCGTTAGTTGACAGTTCGGGTAGTGCAACATCACTTCAAACCAGTCCGGGGTCTGACCGCCTGTTCTCAGTATTTTAAGGCTGGCTGTCAAGGACTCGGGGGTGCCCAATAAATACAGTGCCTGATCGAGCAGGTGTGGACCCAGATCCCAGAAAATACCACTGGCTGGCCCGGGTTGTTCGCGCCATCGGTTCTGTGGCTGGGGCCTGAAGCGATCAAATCGACTACTCAGATGCTTCAGAGCCCCCATTTCTCCGGATTCAACCAGCGCTTTAAGATGCTGAAAATCGCCATCATATCGTCGGTTCTGGTATACCGTTAGCAGTCTGCCCAGATCTTGCGCCAGCCTAGCCAGGTGTTCAATTTCATTTAAAGAAGTGACTGATGGTTTTTCAAGTAAAACATCCTTGCCTGCCCTGAGCGCAGCTTCAGCGAGCGGGAAATGCAGCGCATTCGGAGCGGTAATGATGATCAGGTCCAGCCCGGGATGTTGAATCAGTAAGCTGGCATCAGGCACTACGGTTACGGTCGGATACCGCTCCAAAACGGACTCCGACTGCCGGCTTGACACCGCTGTCAATTCAAACTCAGGCAAATTATGAACAAAGGGAGCATGGAATACCCGACCGGACAGACCGTAGCCGATGATTCCGGTTCTAATCGGTTGCTGAGTCATCGATCTTCCTTATTGTTAGTTGTTCAGTGCGATTTGGCACCGGGTAGGACCCATTTAACCGGTCTGTAGGCCAATGCCACAAGTATCAAACTGTAACAGCCCACTGCATTAGCCTGAGTATTTCTTGGCGCCATAATGATGACGATTTTAACTGACCATATTTATTTTCTTTTTTATGGTCAATAAATTGACATTTAGACGTTCAGTGACGAGTCGTTAAAGTGACGCACTCTACACTATTTGATATTGCCCCCTTTGGCTGCAGCACTTAGTGAACTGTGTCCCAGAATTGAGCGGGTGAATCAGTATGTTAGGTGATCTAACGTCACACTAGGTCGATTCATTATGAACACAGCCAAAGTTACAGACCTACGCCAACACCTCGGCAAGGTCCAGCCAAAAGCCGATACAGTAAGGCTTGAAGCGCTGTCGCGACGGTATGTGGACATGTTGCCAGCGTTACTTAATGAGTTTTTCGTCTCGGCCGATGATTTTCTGTTCCGGCTCGCCGAGAAAACAACGGATGGTTTTGAGTCTGGAGCATACTTTGACAATCTGCGCGCTTTACGCCTGCAAAAGAACGGTATTCAAGAAACTATTATAAATGGGGTAAAAAAATATAATGAACAGATCGTCAAAGGGGAGTGGGTAGCCGAACCAGCAGCGTCTGCCACAGCCGCTAAAGAATTGTCCCTGATGGAAGACGATACACTGGAACGTGGTCTCGCCATTGATAGCTTTACCAATCGTATAGTGGAGCGTTCAGGTGATCAGTGGTTGGCTTTTCGTGAACGGATGATTGTTCTGACTGGTCTTAAAGAGCTTAAGAACGAACAAACCCCATTTAATCCGCGCGATCTGGGGCGTATCGCCATGGACGCTCTGGAAGGCGGCAATTGGTCGTTGAAATCGACACTGATGCTGTTCCGCCTGTTTGATCAAAAAGCAATGTCGAAGTTGCTTGTATTTTACCAGTCCAACAACAGTTGGCTGATCGAGGAGGGCATCTTACCCAAACTCAAATTGCTGAACTCCACCTCTTTTCATCGTACCGAGCCGCTTAATTCGGACACCTTTGAGCAACTGGGTAATATGTTAAACCAGCGCGGGACGGGTCAAGGATCGGGTGTCGGGACTGGCAATCAGGGCTTCCCCGGTGCAGGTGATTTTACCCATGGTGCCGTATCAGGCCAAGGCGCTGGTTATTCTGGAATGTCCGCAGTGGGAGCAGGGAGCGGCGGGGCCGCTGTAATGGTCGGTGCTGATACGTTGCAAGCGCTGATGGGTAATCTCAGCCGCGTGCAGGCTCAAGCCAGCACCGTGCCTGTCTCTCTGGATTTGAGTGAAATGAAACTTTGGGCACAATCACAGGCTCAGCAGGTTAGGGCGCAGGTTCAGGGTACCCAGGAAGCGGGTACGGTGTCTCTGGTGGCCATGTTGTTCGAATACATTCTGGACGATCAAAAACTGTCTGCGCATATGAAGCAGCTGATGGCTCGGATGCAGATTCCGATTATCAAAGTTGCTTTGCTGGATAAAGAGTTCTTCACTGAATCGGAACACCCTGCTCGCTTATTGCTGAACCGGATGGCCCGTGCGGCAAACGGCTGGCAGCCGGATGAACAACTGCAAGATGATGTTTTACTCGATGGGATGGAGCGTATTGTTACCCGGCTGAATCATGATTTTGAAACAGACCTGACCCTGTTCGATGCAGCCCTGAGTGAGTTCGATGACCTGAAAGCTGAGTATGACGCACTTCAGGAAACCCGGCTGTCGCCATTGGTTGAAGCCGAACAAACCCAGTTCAAATTTCATCAGAACCAGGACAGAGCTCGGCTGTTCATAGACACCCTGGTTGAACATGAAAGGCTTCCTGAAGACGCTGAACATCTACTGAAGCGACACTGGTATCGGTTGATGAGAGGCATATATACCAAGCATGGGGAAGGCAAAGCCTGGAAGACCAGTGCCCGTATTGCCCGTGAGCTGGTATGGAGCCTGCAACCTAATATTCAGCTAACTGAGTCGGTACGCTTTGCCAAGTTGATCCCGAATTTACGCTCAGGTATCCAGGACGGGCTGAAAGCACTCGGATTGAATGAAGGTGAGCGTGATCGTCTGTTGTCAGCGATTGATGGCTGGCATCTGCCCAGCCAGCAGCCTTTGTCTGAGAACGTATGGGCTGATCAGGAGCGCCTTGACGCGTTTACCGAGCGCTCTGCCCGGGCCGATGAACTGATTGAACAACCTCAGCCATTGCCAGTTGATGAGCCCGTGGTTAAGCATAAGCCAGCCGACCTGACATACTATATGGACATGGTCGAATCTTTTGAAGCCGGTATCTGGTTTGATATCGAAAATAAGGCGGGGAAGATCGAGCGGGGCAACCTAAGTGCCGTTGTTGGGTCGGGCAGCAAGTACATCTTTACTGATCATCAGGGCATAAAGCTTGCTGAACGGTCAGCCATTGGTCTGGCTATGGCGCTGCGCAATGATACCTTCCGGATACTGGATGATGCCCCCTTGTTTGATCGGGTTATTGATACGCTGGTTTCCGAATTGGGCGAGTCATCTCAGACCCGTCACTGATTGCCTTGACCGGCACATAAAAAACCCGCGCCCTCGTGCGGGTTTTTTATGTGCCGGTATTGGAGATTAGCAGGCTGTTGAAATTCACAGAATTTCGGCCGCCTGCTACTAGGACCTGTAGTCCGACATTTCGGATGTCCTGGCAAAATCGGCGACTGGTAAGTCGTTGATTTTGTGATAAAAGTAAAAATCACATTTTTTGGTTTTCGTGTTTTAAAAAAACAGGAAGCCTTTTTCAACAACCTGTTAATGGATCAAACTGGCTGGGCCAGCTAGGCTGATGTCTTTGCAGCGAGGCCGTATTGAAGACGCTAAGTTACAAATGTTTGTCTAATTTATGTGCAGAGTTCAGCGATGACAGAGAGTACAGTATATCCGTACCCAATTCGCATCCAAGCATCTGAAGGTAACCTGGGTACTAACCTTCAGAATTCCGAGTTCAAGGTGAACATAATGGAGAAGAGAGTAACCGCCAAGCAGTCGTTTCTGGCTTTTTTGGGCGTTGTGATCAAAACCAAGTCCCGTCGTCGTGGAAACCACGTCACGCTGGATCGGTTATCACGTCCTGAAGTGCGAGACGAACTGGCCCTCAAGGGCGTAGCGGTTCTAAGCGACAACTGATCATCGCCCGGTTGCCCAGCTGCCCATTGCAAATGGGTTTAGCCGCATCGAGTTGCTTTTAGAAATACAGTTTGTCTTTTCAGCAATGGCTGGGAATCGGCAGGATGCCATCCGCTAGCTGGTTGTTAAAAAAGGCTCCCTGCCTTTTTTAACACACGGAAAACAAACAGTGTGATGTTTTAATTTCTCCCTAAATCAATGACTTAGCAGTCATCGATTTCGCCAAAACGGCTTTGTTCCGGACGCAAGCTGCTGAAAATCCGGAAAATTTTAACAGCCTGCTATTGTGTATCAAAGTGGCTACTGGTCCCTAAAACAGTCGCTCTTATACCACTGTTTCCTAAACGGCTACACTGATGTCGAAAACTCAAATCATTGGGTACCGATAACTGACAAGCCGGGAGCGTACAATGACAAAATCCCTCGATATCTGGTTAAGCGAGTACGGCGAAAGCCATCAGAACCCAATCAATAAACAGATTCACTGGGTATGTGTACCTGTTATTTTCTGGTGTGTGCTGGCGTTGCTGTGGCATGTGCCCCTTGGTCCGAATCCCGTCATGAACGCGGCGTCTGCGCTTATAGTGCTCAGCATCCTGTTTTACGCCCGTTTGTCTTGGACGCTGACTGTTGGCATGGGCGTTCTGGTTGCACTGTCTGTCGCGCTTATTTTTGGATACGAATCACTGGGTTTGTCGTTACCGCTCTGGGCTTTCGCGTTAATATTGTTTGTTGTGGCCTGGACGGGCCAGTTTTGGGGGCACCGCATTGAAGGTAAGAAACCCAGTTTTTTCCAAGACCTTCAATTTCTGTTGATCGGCCCTGCCTGGTTACTCAGTTTTGTTTTTCAGCGTATGGGTATTCCGCTGCGCTAACGCCTTATTTCAAGGTTGATTAAATGGTTGCCAATAGTCGCTGCTGTCATAAATCGTTACTCTACTGGCCTGATCATTACCCCGTATTCAGTGGAGTGTGTTTCCTTGTCGAAGAAAAAACTTGCCAGACACGAATTGGTCGCACATGACCTGACCTTTCTGAAAACCAAGCATCCGGTGATTCGGACCTTGAGAGACAGCTTTGGTGATGCCAGCTTGCATGGCACCAAAGTCTGGGACTCCAGTTTTGTGCTGATGGACTACCTCTTGCTCGACCCCATTCCTGAAGGCCGGGTAGTGTTTGATATTGGCTGTGGCTGGGGCCCCGCCAGTCTATTTCTGATGAAACGATTCAAGTCAAAGGTTATGTCCATTGACGCGGATGATTCGGTTGAACCTTACTTGCAGTTGCATGGTCAGCTTAACAACCTCAAGCCGGTATTTTGGCAGCGAAAGATCAAGCAGCTTGCCATTGATGACCTGTCCATGGCAGATACCGTGATCGGCGCTGATATCTGCTTCTGGGACAGTCTTGCCAAAGAATGGAAAAGCCTGATCAAGCGAGCGAAAAAAGCCGGAGTCCGTCAGGTGCTGATTGCTGATCCAGGACGCCAGCCATTTCACGATCTGGCCGACTGGGCCGTTAAAAAGTATCAGGCCGAGCTCTGGCAGCACGATATCAACATTCCAGTTAAAGCCTCCAGCTATGTGTTGGACATTCATCTGAACCCCCAATGATTGAGTTTTCAGGCAGTCATTGCAAAGCAGGCAGGTATGACTGCATAGTTCGGAGCCTGCCTGACCGGGTGCTATCGACGCTCGCATGGTATCGATCTGATCAGGCCAGTCGCGCTCAAGAACCGTTTGTTAAACTTTTGCAGGTTCCGGGCGATAACCAGAGGGTCTGTTAACTGGATTATGCCTGCTATGCTTTCCGCAAAATCGAGCCCTTGCCTATGAACGCCGGTTTCCTTCAAGCCCTGATTCTTGGGCTGACTCTGTCTTTTACCCTGTCGGTGCAGGCGGTCGAGTTCAGTATGGATCTCGGACCAGCCAGCAGCGAAAAGGCGGTTGGTTGGGGGGCCGCGAGCCATGCGCAGCTGATGTTCGATTCCCGCTGGGGCCTGGATCTGGGGTTTCGTTATCAAAATGAACTTGAGTACTCAACCGATAATGGGCCGGTCACTCATGAACTGCGACAGTATGAGTTTGGCCTGGTCTGGCAACAGGGCCACCTGGGAGCACGCTTTCAGGGCATTGCCGGGGCTATTGTTGCCGGTGACCGGGTACGGGGTAACAGCAATGAGCGTGTTTTGGATGCCGGAGCACTGGGTTACAGGCTCGATGCTGATATAAGCGTCCCTGTGGTTGAGGGTTTACGCGTTTTTGCCAATGCCGGTTATCAGAATTACTACACCGGTGACATGCCCGCGCAGTGGCGGTGGCGATATGGTGTTCGCTTTACGTTTGGTGAACGGATATCGCCTGCTGAACGCGATGCTAGAGCCCGAGCGCCTGCCGCAGACGACACCGCACCGAGCGATGCCAGCGCACAAGACACCGATACCCCGCGCCAGCGACGGGCGCAACCGATTCCGACTTATCTTTCCCAGTCATTGCCGCCGATCATTGAGCGTTCTGAACTGTGCAAGTGTTTTCCGGCAGGCCCTTATACGCTGCAATTAGGCCAATTCCCCAATATGGAACAAGCGGTCAGGGCGATGGAGTATCGTGGGCTCAGGCAGTTCTTTACCACCGTTGCCTATGATCGTGATCCTCAGCCCGTGTTTTTGGCGCAGGCTAATCCGGATGGCCCGGTGGCCTTGTTTCTTGGAGAGTTTGAGCAACTGTCTGACAGTGAAGTCTGGCGACGCCGGCTGCGCCTCAGTGGTATCGAAGGTCGTATTCGCCAGGTCGTCGGCTCTGAAGGCCGAATTGAGAATCGTACGGTGGATGTCAGTGATCAGGCTAGCGAGCCGCAGTACACAGCCGCCGAAATACGGCGTATGAACTCAGTGGTGGGGTCTGCTGAAACGATCGAAGAGCTTCAAGCGGCCCGTATGAATCAGATGCCGGCAACAACCGCTGGCGAACAGAGTGCAACCTATGAGCCGTCGCAGGATGTGATTTCCGGGACTCTGATACTGGGTCCTGTATCGGCCGGGACATTGGTATCCTGGATGACAGACCCTTCACTGCGTGATGCCTTTTTGACGGATGCAAATCGAAGCATGCCCGGGCGTCATCGCCTGATCTGGGATGCCGCTCGCAGTCAGGCTTGGGTTTACCTCGATCGGTTTAGCTCTGTCCGTCAGTTGGATGAGTGGCAAGCCTGGCTGGAACAGCGTGAATTGGCGGTCAGTGTGCAGCAGTCTGTGCGCCTGCCAGTTGGCGATGTGTACGTCTATCATCTTGGCGATGCGCTGGTTGATTACAGTATCGAGCTGGACCGCCAGGCTGAGGCATCAGTCTTGCTACAGCGTATGGTATCGCCCGAAGTCCTGTGGTTTCAGGCTTACCAGTCGATTAACGATGAGCCGCCAACATTGGTGGTGCAATGGCATTCTGCGGATCAGCGTTTCCATCTGGTCGCCAGTGGCTTCGCTCGCACCAACGACGCCCGGCGAGCCTGGCAAAACCTCAGTAGTGTTGGCTTGATGCCCTCTTTACCGCAATAGGCCCAGCCGTGAATAGTGCATTCGCAGGTATTGACCTGCTCGGACCGTATTGAAGTTGTGATGTTTGGCCTATCGGTTCAGGTGAGTGATAGACTTCATCGCAATGTGCAAAGAGTTCATGATCCATGGAATGGTCATTCACCATTTTATTGCTGTTGTTTGCTGTGGCCACGCTCGCTGGCTGGGTGGATACCCTGGCGGGTGGCGGAGGCCTTATCTCTTTACCTGTCATGTTATTGGTCGGCGTGCCTCCGGTCAGCGCGTTGGCGACCAATAAAAGCCAGGGGGTTGTGGGCACTCTGACAGCGACAATTACCTTGTTGTTAAAAGGGCATTTGCGTGGCAGGGCTCTGTTTCCATTGCTATTGGCCGCAGGGCTGGGATCTGCACTGGGTAGTTTGCTGGTTCAGCGCGTCGAGACCGATTGGCTGCAGTGGGCGGTGCCGCTGCTACTGGTCAGCGTCGCCCTCTATGTCTGGTTTGCCCCGAATCTCGGTGAAACCGATGCCCGGCCGCGCCAGTCCAATCGCCAGTGGGGCCTGACCTGGGCACCGGCAGTCGGCTTTTACGATGGGTTTTTTGGACCGGGAGCTGGATCTTTCTATGCCGCGACCGGTGTTGCCTTTCGCGGTCAGTCGCTATTAACGGCGACGATACGCGCGAAACCTCTTAATTTTGTGTCCAATGTCGCGTCTCTGGCCGTGTTCACCGCTGGCGGTCAGGTTGTCTGGGTGATTGGCATCACCATGATGCTGGGTCAGATAGTGGGTGCCTATGTTGGCAGTCACACCATGCTTAGCGGTGGTGCCCGTCTGATTAGACCCATTGTCATTTGTATGTGTCTGCTGATGTCCGTGAGCCAGATTGCCCAGTCTGTAGGATGGATCAGTTTTGCAGGGTGAGCCCATTGCTGCCCTGGTCGTCTGCCTCCAGATCATATTTCCCGGCCTCGAATGCATCAAAGTAGGACTGATAGCGCCCCGACTCTTTGAATATCCTTAATTGGGCGTTGAACTGCTGAAGTCTTGCAGCACTGTCGGGCAGGGAGCGTGGCAACAGCAGATAACTCTGATTGACCAGCAAGGGTTTGGGGTGGTGAGTGATCAGCGCCGCCTCTGAAGGCGTTGCAGCAGACATTATCGTATAGTATCCGACGCTGATTTCCTGCGGATAGGCGTCGATTCTGCCGGCCAGCAGCATCTGCAGAACTGACTCTTCTGTCGCCACCCATTCGACATTCAGAACGCTCGCATCCATAGCAGCTTCAAAGGCTGCTCCGTAACTGTAACCAATCACTCCGGCCAGTTTCAGATCGGACAGGTCGGATAATGTTTCCCATTCGAATGTCTGGTCGGCACGGTGAAAGAACACGAACCGCTCATCCAGCACAGGGTCACTGTAGAGGAAGTCCTGGTGCCGATCGGGTAAGTCCATCCAGACAGCGGTGCCATCATATTTTCCCGCCACAGTACTCACATAGGCCCGCCGCCAGGGCACCTGCTGATAATCGACGTCAATACCCACTTGTGCAAAGACATCTGAAATCAGATGCGCAATAAAACCAAAATGCTTTTGATCAGATGTGAGAAAAGGAGGCCAGCCACCTGTGCTAATGAGCATCTTTGCGTTGGCTGAAAGCGCGCACAGCATCAATAGAGCCAGAAGGGATTGCTTGAGGGGTCTCATGGCCACGTCCAGTAACTACTACAGGAAGTTAGTATAGTCTAATTGCTGGCAGCATTGGTGTTTGAATCTATTTGATACCCTTATTATTAGGGGTCTAAATATCACACTTTATAAGCATAAAAAGTAACTGGTGCATCCGCTATTTGAGCGCCAGTACAAGATAACAGCACAGGCTTGATTGCGCCTGAAAACTGAGTGTTTTAAAAGGCTACAGAAGTGCGCTAATTACTTGATAATAAACAGGAAAATTGTGATCTTATAGTGTCAAATCCATTCCTTTCGAACAGCGGATAACGTTATGTTTACAGTACCGGTTGAACTGACTGGGAAAAAAACCTTGCAACGGCTCTGGCTAAGAATCTACGGTAGGGTATAGACGGGTCAAAGGGTCTATGGGGATCAAAACATTCAGCCTGATATTCAGGGCAACCCAGGCAGTCCATAGCACAGACAGAGGCGAAGCAAACCGGTGTCAATTCGAAATCAACAGCCCGAAAATAGATCGTGGAATCGTGCGTTGGCTGAGGCGATAGCTTTGCGTCGCGATTTGCATCGTCAACCAGAGCTCAGTTGGTCGGAGCAGCGTACGGCAGCGACCTTGCGCCAAAAGCTGACAGCGCTCGATATCGATTGGCGGGTCTGTGCCGAAACCGGAACGGTTGCGACGTTGGCCCCCAATGCACCGGGCCGTCATATTGCCTTGCGAGCAGACATCGATGCCTTGCCGATCAACGAAAACAGCGGTGTCGACTGGTCGTCGCAGAGTCCCGGATGCATGCACGCTTGTGGGCATGATGGACACGCAGCTACGTTGTTTGCAGCAGCACAGTGGTTAAAGTCCCAGGAGGCAATCTTGCCCGGACCGGTAACCTTGCTGTTTCAGCCAGCTGAAGAAGGCGGCCACGGCGCCA
>Ga0307964_1000075_pt1 | contig 58557 bp, 52 predicted proteins | sample OrgLakmetagen596_FD_201823 | JGI IMG/M metagenome (GOLD analysis project Ga0307964, IMG submission 201823) | Saline water microbial communities from Organic Lake, Antarctica - #596 | ecosystem: Environmental > Aquatic > Non-marine Saline and Alkaline > Saline | place: Antarctica: Organic Lake... | reverse complement strand
TCCATACCCCCACGCCATACTTTTTGACTGGTTTCAGGTGGATGGGGTTGGATGTTTATGGACGAACAAACAGACTAAAAGGGCTTATCTACGCTGATTGTGCGCTTCAAATTCGATCATAAAGCGATTCATTGCTGGCTTTCAATTTCGAATCAGCATCGGCCATTTTTTGGAAACCTCGCGGATTGCCAGGTAGATAGTTTTTATAGCCGAATCGTCCGTTGGGAACAGCTTCCGTTTTTTACAGCATAACGGACCATACTATTGAGCGACTCCAATGCCTTGGCTACCGCGGGCAGAGTCTGGAAGTTCACAGCGGGGCTGCCTACACCATCTGATTTGCCCGACGTGATTGGGTTAATGTGCATCGCTTGTGGCGGCAATGAGATCCCGGTTAGTCATGCAGAAATCGCTCTGGATGTTTTTTTAGTATTGGTCGAGCGCTTCTCGCCCCGTTATCAGGCCTTCAATCAAGTTTTTTTGCAGAAGCGTCAAGGTGAGCTTCTGTAGTGTGGACATATTTCATCGTTACTGTGACGCTCGAGTGCCCCAGTAATTTTTGAAGTGTTGGGATATCGACGTTGTTTTCCGCAGCCCTCGTAGCAAAGGTATGACGCAGTGTGTGATAGCCTTGCCCGACGTCAAGCCCTATCTTGCCCCGTATGCGCCCGAACATTGCTTGAATTTGGTTGTAAGGCTTGCTACCCACTCGAGATAATACCAGGCCGTCTTCTCTACCTTTGCTCTGATGGGCGACAAATAAATTCTCAAGTAAGGGTTTGAGCGACTTGGAAATCGGCACCGTTCTCGTTTTATAGCTTTTCGTCGAGTCGCGTAGTTGACCTTCTTTTGCTACCTGCCTGATGTGGATTGTTCCTTTCTCGAAGTCTACGTGTCGCCAGTCTAGTCCTAAAGCTTCAGAGGCTCTCAGTCCGGCAAATAGCGCAAGCCCCACGATTACCCTGGATTCTTGTGTTTTGTACTCGTTGACTGTTTTTTCACCTTTTCTATTACCTCGAGTAACGGTGTCGTATTGAACGCAGCCAACATCCAGTAATGCGGCTGTTTCTTCCTGAGTGAAGGGAATGACCTCCTGGTTCTGGAACTTTACACGACTGAGTCGATTAGTGGGTAAATCCAGGTTTGGGTCGGATTTTTGGGCAAACTTGAAAGTTCCCGCGAGCAAACTAGTGATTCGCTGTACTGTCTGTGAACTTAGCCCCTCACTTCTGAGCTCAGCTCTCATGTTTTCTACCATAGCTGTCGTGATATCGCCGATGCGTTTATTGCCGAATCTAGGCAATAAATGGCGATTCATACGGCCTATGTTGTGGCGATGCTCTTGATAGTGGCTTTCCCCCCAGCGCATAAATTCTGCAGCGACTTCGCAGAACAGGCGTTTTGTCTGAGTTGAGCGACCAGTGAGACCACTCACGCGATCGGTAATCGCTTTTGCTCGTATCTCGGAGAGAATTGACCGAGCCTGACTCAGGGTGATTCCGTCTCGATCAGAACCGATAACGCCCTTGATTCTCTCGCCGGCCTCGGTGAAATCGTAGCGCCATGTTCCGAATCCATCCTTCCTCTTTCGGTATATGAGACCATTCTCGGTGATCTCGACGCCGGGAGCGATAGCTTTCTTTGATTTGTCACTGAAGGTGTTAGTGCGTTTCGTGGTTGTAGTCATTGATACCTCTGCATGTTTAGAGGTATTTAGGTCCAATTAAAAGGGGGAGCTGAGGGGGAGGGCGCCAACGTAGTCCAACGTAAACCAACGTATTAGAACGTATTGGTATCGCCAGAAACTAAAAAGCCGAATCAACGCTTACACTGGTAAGGTCCTGATTCGGCTCGATAATCGTGGTGCCCAGAGGCGGAATCGAACCACCGACACGGGGATTTTCAGTCCCCTGCTCTACCGACTGAGCTATCTGGGCGTGTTCGTGGTGCGCAGTGTTCCGTGCATCGCGAACGAGGCGTATTAAACGAATTTTCCGATTTGGCGTCAACCTTTTTTGGCTTAAATCTTTGATTTTTTTAAAGATTCCGGGTTTCTGGTGGTTTTGTGTTCAGGGGGTTGCACCGCCAATGGTTCACTCCGGCACGTAACCATCGGCCTGGTCATAGGCCTGGCCGCTTAAAAACTTGTCCATCTGTTCCATCAGATATTTGCGCGAGGCCGGGTCGGTCATGGTCAGGTGCTTTTCGTTGATCAGACGCGTCTGGTGGGCCTGCCATTCTTCCCAGGCCTGCCTGGAGACATTATCGTAGATATCCTGGCCCTTGGGGCCGGGGTAGGGGGGCTTCTCCAGGCCTTCGAGTTCCTGATCGTGTTTGCGGCAATGTACGGTACGGGTCATCAGTGTGTCCTTCGATTATGTCGGTTAGCTTGTTGGCGTCTGCTCAGAACAGCCGGTCCAACAGGGTTTTTACCGGGGCGCTGAGGCCTACCTGGCTGGCAATGCCGGGATGGTACCAGAGGCCAGCTTTGCTCGCAGCCTCACCCACCTGAGTTGGTATCCTGTGTAACGGGGCGAACAATGGGTGAATGTTCAGGTGGTAGTGGCTGAAGGTGTGGCGAAAGGGGGTCCAGTCTTCCAGAGTCGTTTTCAGATTACCCAGTGCGAGGTGCTGTTCGGCCTGATCGCGGTTGTTGAACTGGGGAAAGCTGTGTAAACCGCCCCAGATACCACTTTGCGGTCGTTTTTCCAGATAGATACCGCCGTCCGGCGCTCTCAGGATTAATAACCAGGTGTCGCGGGTAGGTTTGTCTTTTTTTGGTCTCGATGCCGGTAGCTCGGTGGTTCGGCTTTGCTGGCAGGCTTTGCATTCCGGTTGCAGCGGGCAGGCGTCGCATTTGGGCTTGCTGCGGGTGCAGACCATGGCACCCAGGTCCATCATTACCTGATTGAAGTCAGTGACGCGCTCCTTTGGGGTGAGTTGTTCGGCCCAGTCCCATAGCTGCTTCAGGTTGGCGGCAGTGGCGGGCCAGCCTTCAAGCGCAAAGAAGCGGCTCAGCACCCGTTTGACGTTGCCATCGAGGATGGGGGCATAAGTGCCCCGGCTCAGGCTCAGAATCGCGCCCGCGGTGGATCGGCCTATGCCTGGCAGTTCGCTGACCTCCGCTACCGTCTCAGGGAACTGGCTGTTGTGTTGGTTGACCAGTGTGTGTGCGGCTTTATGCAGGTTGCGTGCGCGAGCGTAGTAGCCAAGGCCGGTCCAGTGATGCAGAACGTCATCCTGGGGGGCGCTGGCCAACGTTTCTACGTTCGGAAACCGCGCCATGAACCGGTGATAATAGGGAATCACCGTAGTCACCTGGGTTTGTTGCAGCATGATCTCGGAAACCCAGACCCGATAGGGGGTTTTCTCCTGCTGCCACGGTAGTGTTTTGCGACCGTGGTGGTCATACCAGTCAAGAACTTGGTGTTGAAACCAAGGTGCATCGCAATGCATTCAGTTACTCCGCTGAGGTGTCTGGTTGATTGTACATCGTTCAGGGGATGTACTTGAGTTGCTTTTGGGTGTCCTGACGAGTGTGTCTACCTGCTAATCCCCGGCGTTCAACCAAATACGCTGGCAAAGCTCAACGCTTGCTGGCGTATCGAAAACGTACCCGAATGGGTTGTTAGTCTGCCAGCATGTTCAAGTTGCGCATGGCGCCTTTGTCGGCGCTGGGACCTTTATTGGCCATGTCGGCACGACGATCGGACAGTGCGTCATCGGATACATCCACATGGACCGATCAGTCGTGGTAATGACAGGCAACCTGGTGCGTACCCCGGGCAAACACCAGCTCGGGCTTTTGCTCTGCGCATTGGGAGTCGGCTTTTGGGCAGCGGGTGCGGAACACGCAGCCTGACGGTGGATTGATCGGGCTGGGCAGGTCACCTTCGATCAGAATGACTTCCTTATTGCGTTCGATTTTCGGGTCCGGAATCGGGACGGCTGATATTAGCGCCTGGGTGTACGGGTGGCGCGGCTGGCGGTAAATATCTGCGGCATCGGCCACTTCCATAACATTGCCCAGGTACAACACCATGATGCGCGTGGAGATGTGTTTGACGACACTCAGATCGTGCGCAATAAAGATGAGCGACAAGCCCATTTTTTTCTGCAGCGACATCAGCAGGTTGATGACCTGGGCCTGAATCGATACATCCAGTGCCGATACCGGTTCGTCGCAGATGATCAGCTTTGGCTTGAGCACTAATGCCCGGGCGATGCCGATACGCTGGCACTGGCCACCGGAGAATTCATGCGGGTACCGGTTGATCTGGTTGGGCAACAAACCCACGGTTTCCATCATCTCTTTGACCTGTTCCTTGATCTCGGCACGGGACAGGTTCGGATAGTGGGTCTCCAGCGGCTCGGCAATAATCTGGCCGATGGTCATGCGCGGGTTTAGTGACGCCAGCGGGTCCTGGAAGATCATCTGGATGTCTTTGCGGTGGTTGCGCATGGCTTTGTCTTTCAGCCGTGCCAGGTCCTGCCCTAACCAGACTACTTCGCCGCCTTCAACCGGCAGCATGCGAATAATAGCTCGCGCCAGTGTTGACTTGCCACAGCCGGATTCTCCAACCACGCCCAGCGTTTCGCCTTCGTACAGATCGAAGCTGACACCGTCGACGGCTTTGAGGTGGTTCGGCCGGGTCCAGGGCATCGCGCCCTTCGGGTAAATATCGAAATAGACTTTCAGGTCGCGCACCGACAGCAACTTTTTACCGGTTGCCCTGGCGATTTCAGTAGGGATCTGTTTGCTCACGGTGTGTTCTGTCATACCAGTGCCTCCGGATCTTCATGGCAGGCGCGCTCGCGCTGCAGGCTGTTGTTACGAGTCAGCGCTGGTTCGGTGTTTTTGCAACGATCGAGAGCAAAACCGCAGCGTGGCTCGAACGGACAGCCCGCTGGCATATTGAGCATGTTGGGTGGGCTGCCGGGAATGGTCAGCAGCTCTTCACCTTCCTGGTCGAGGCGTGGAATAGCACGCAGCAGACCCTGAGTATAGGGATGGCTGGGTTTCTCGAACAGATCGATCGTAGAGCCGTATTCCATAACCCGGCCACCGTACATGACCAGGGTGTTTTCACAGGCCCCGGCGACCACTCCCAAATCGTGAGTAATGAGCATGATCGCGGTTCCGAACTCGGTTTGCAGGTCACGCAGCAACTTCATGATCTGGGCCTGAACGGTTACGTCCAGTGCCGTTGTGGGTTCGTCCGCGATCAACAGTTGCGGACGCAGCAACAGCGACATGGCAATCATCACTCGCTGGCGCATGCCACCGGAGAATTCATGCGGGTACATGTGAATGCGATTGCGTGCCTCGGGAATGCGCACTGCGTCGAGCATGTTGATGCATTCTTCAGTGGCGTCACGGCGCGACATACCTTTGTGGTGAATCAGTACTTCGGCCATCTGCTTGCTGACTTTCATAAAGGGGTTCAGCGAGGTCATCGGGTCCTGAAAGATCATGCCGATTTTATCAGCGCGAATGCGGTTCATGCCCTGCTCGGGCAGATTCAGGATTTCAAGACCTTCAAATTTGACGCTGCCAGTGGCGTGACCGTTGTTGGCCAGCAAGCCCATAATGGCAAACGCCGTCTGGCTTTTGCCAGAACCGGATTCCCCGACGATGGCCATGGTTCCACCTTTAGCCAGGTAGAAACTGACGCCGTTGACGGCGTTAACCTGGCCGTCCAGAGTGTTGAAGCTGACATTCAGATCGTTAACGGATAACAAGCTCATTGTTCAGTGGCTCCTGTGGCTCAGCGGTCTTTCGGGTCAAGCGCATCGCGCAGGCCGTCACCGACGAAGAAAAAGCTTAAAAGAGTGGCGATAAAAAAGCTCAGCGGGAACATCAACTGCCACAGTGTGCCGTAGCGCATGGTCCCGGCTCCGTCATTGATCAGTGCACCCCAGGATGTTTGCGGTTCCTGCACGCCCAGGCCCAGGAAAGAGATAAAGGATTCGGTCAGAATCATCTGAGGCACCAGTAGGGTGGCATAGACCACCACCACGCCGAGTAAATTGGGCACGACATGGCGCAGCACAATCTTGATCGGACGCACGCCCGATGCAACCGCCGCCTCAATGAATTCCTTGTTCTTGATCGACAGGGTCTGGCCACGGACGATCCGGGCCATTTCCAGCCAGGAGATGGCACCGATACCAATAAAAATCAGCAGTATCGAGCGACCGAACATGACCAGCAGCAGAATCAGAAAGAACATGTAGGGAATCGACATCAGGATATCGACGGCGCGCATCATCATGCTGTCGATACGGCCCCCAAAATAGCCCGAGACGGCACCATAGAGCGTGCCAATAAAAACAGCGATGAGGGCGCCAATGGTGCCGACCATCAGCGATATCTGACTGCCCTGAACGGTTCGGGCAAACATGTCCCGGCCGAGATCATCGATACCGAAATAGTGTCCGTTGGCAATGGATGGCTGACCTGCGGCTGCTGCGTTGCCCATCAGCGACCAGTCAATGTCCGAATAATGCCAGGCCGCCACAAAAGGCCCGAAGGCAGAAAACAGGACAATAAGTCCGAGTACGACCAGCCCGCCCATAGCGGCTTTGTTGCGTGAGAAACGGTGCATGGCATCGCGCCACAGGCTGCGCCCGGCGATGGCCTCGTTGCCGAGGTTCCCGACAAGGGCGTCTACATTGGTTTTCTTGTGCGTCAGCATGGTAATAAGCCTTAGTAACGAATCTTGGGGTCAATCCAGGCGTAAATGATGTCGACCAGTATGTTGAAGGTGATGGTCAGGGTCCCAAGCAAAATAGTGACTCCCATGATGAGGGCGTAGTCCCGATTCAGTGCGCCATTGATAAAGTGCACACCGATGCCGCCGGTGGTGAAGTAGGAATCGATAATGACCGAACCGGTGATCATGCCGACAAAAGCCGGGCCGAGATAGGACACTACCGGCAACATGGCGGGTTTGAGGGCATGACGCCAGACGATGTATCTGAACGGCAGGCCCTTGGCGCGAGCGGTGCGGATGTAATTGGAATTAAGCACTTCCAGCATGCTGGACCGGGTGATTCGGGCTATGCTGGCCAGAAAACTGGTGCCGAGCGCAATGGCGGGCAAAATAATGTACTCGATCTGGCCACCCTGCCAGCCGCCGCCAGGCAACCAGCCCAGCCATAGAACAAAAATAAGCACCAATATTGGTGCCACGACGAAATTGGGCAGCACCTGGCCGACAATGGCGATGCTGACGGCGGTGTAGTCAGTCGCGGTGTTGTGTTTGAGCGCCGCGATGACGCCCAGGGATACGCCGATTGTCACGGCAAAAATAAACGCCCAGAAGCCGTAAGTCAGGGTAACGGGGAAACCACTCTGGATCAGATCGAGAACGGTTCTGTCCTGGTAACGGAATGAGGGGCCAAAATCGAAATCGGTAACGATGTTCCAGATGTAAATGCCCAGTTGTTGGTAAACCGGCTTGTCGAGATTGTATTTGGCTTCAATGTTCTCCATCACCGCCTGGGGTATGGGTCGTTCTGATGTGAACGGACCACCCGGTGCTGAAAACATCAGGAAGAAAGAAACAGAGACCAGAACAAGCAGGGTCGGAATCGCCACGGCGATCCGGCGGAGTACGAAATTGAACATAGTGGAGTTGCCTGCAAAATGTTGTCTGGCGATTGTACCCAGCCTGATGTTCAAACCGAAAATGAAACCGGACTTATTACGGTCTGAACCCGTAAACCTTTGAAAAAAAGGAAACAGTCAGGGGGTTTGATAAACAGGGAGTGTTCTTAAAAAACAGCGGCCCGAGGGCCGCTGTTTATCAGCACGGTATCAGTCGATCATTGCGTGACTTTATACAGATTACGGCTGTAGATATTCTGCTGAACATCTTCGTAAGGCCAGCCCACCAGGTCTGGTTTGACCAGAATGACACCGGTGTAATGGTAGATCGGTGCAGTAGGCATGTCTTCTGCGGCCAGTTCTTCCATCTTGGTGTAGTTTGCACTTGGATCTGACATGGTTTGCGCTTCAGTAGCCAGGCGGTCGTACTCGGCCGAGTTGTATTTGGCATCGTTGTAGCCGGAGTCAGACTGCATCAGGTCGAGGAAGGTAGATGCTTCGTTGTAGTCGCCACACCAGGCACCCCGGGCAATCTCGAAATTGCCTTCACCGCGCGTTGTCAGAAAGGTAGTCCACTCCTGGTTTTCCAGCGTGGATTCAACGCCCAGCTTTTGTTTCCACATAGCCGTCATGGCAATGGCTATTTTTTGGTGGGCCTCACTGGTGTTGTAAAGCACGGTTGTTTTCAGCGGGTTGTTCGGACCGTAACCCGCCTCGGCCAGCAATTCCTTGGCGCGTTGGTCACGTTCGGCCTGAGTCCACTGACCCCACTCAACATCGGGCGTGGTGAAGCCAGCGGTCAGGGCCGGGGTAAAGGTGTAGGCCGGGAACTGACCACCCTGCAATACGTTGTCGACAATGACATTGCGGTCTATGGCATAGGCCAGCGCTTTGCGGACACGGACGTCGTCAAAGGGCGGAACTTCATTGTTAAATGAGTAGTAGTAGTTGCACAGGCGTGGGAACACATGGGCTTCTTCAGGCCGCTCTGATTCCTGACGCGGGTATTGGCCCGCCGGGATATCGGTCTTGTCCAGCTCGCCGGCGTCGTAGCGGTTCAGTGCCTGGTTTTCGTCGTTGATCACCAGAGTAACAACTTTGTCCATCAGGTTGTTGTCGTTATTCCAGTACTGTTCGTTGCGCTCGCGCACCAGGCGTTCGTTGATCACATGCTCGGTCAGTACGAAGGCACCGTTGCCGACCAGGTTGCCGGGTTTGGTCCATTCATCACCCTGTTCTTCGATGACCCACTGTGGTGAAGGGAAGGTGGTCGCATGGGTGACCATCTGGTCGAAATAGGGCATCGGGCGGGTCAGGCTGACGCGCAGTGTGTGCTCATCCAGAGCTTCAACACCGAGTTCTGATCCTTCCATTTCACCTTCCAGCACGGCGTCAACATTTTCCAGCGCCATCAGGCTCATGTACCAGGCGTAGGGTGAGGCCAGTTCCGGATCGACAGCACGACGCCAGGCATATACAAAGTCATTGGCGGTAACCGGTTCACCGTCAGACCATTTGGCGGTATCACGCAGATAGAAGGTCCAGGTCTGGTTGTCATCGGTTTCCCAGCGCTCGGCCACGCCCGGCACGATGTTGCCTTCGGCATCGGAGTTCAGCAGGCCTTCAAACAGGTCGCGAACAATGTAGGAGCCATCGACATCTTCTACCACTTGAGGGTCCAGTGAGGACGACTCATCCAGTGCGCGATAGGTAAATACTTGCTCGTCAGCCAGCTGTTCGCCGGTGATCGGGTGAGTGTCTTCAGCAAGTACGGTGGCGCCCATCAGTGAGGCTGAAACGACGGCTGCAGCCAGCGTTTTGTGTAGTATTTTCATGGTTAACCCTCTTCTCTGTTCGGTATTTTTTTTGATTTTATTATGTGTATGAGCAGGCCATTACCAGGCCGGGTCTCTACAGGAACATTACAGAAACATTGTGTTGCCGGGCTTTCGCCTAATGCGAAATCAAGGAGGTAAGCTTTCATATCTTGCAACAAACATCAATCAGACGCCCTTAAAAATTGACTGTACGGTTCACCTTACTGCCTATTCTGTGATTAAAGAGTTGCAATCGCTTACAGGAAAAGGCTTTAACGACGGGGAGTTATTAACCTTGATCAATGCAAAAGAGGTATAAGGAGCGGCTAGCTCGAGCACCTGACTTACACAAGAGGTCAGGGAGTGACCGGGTTAGGATCCGGTCACTCCCTTGATTGGATATCAGTCTGGCGACCGCTACTGAGCTACTTTGTACAGATTTCGGCTGTAGATGTTCTGTTGAACATCCTCATAGGGCCAGCCTTTGAGTTCAGGTTTGACCATGATGATGCCGGTATAGTGGTAAACCGGGGCGTTGGGCATGTCTGCAGCGATCAGTTCTTCCATCGCCGTATAGTTTGCGCTGGGGTCGACCATGGTCTGGGCTTCGGCTGCGAGGCCGTCATAGGCTTCGGAAACGTAGTTGGCATCATTGTAGCCTGAGCGCGACTGCATCAAATCGAGAAAGGTCGAGGCTTCGTTGTAGTCGCCGCACCAGGCGCCACGGGCTATGTCGAAATCGCCTTCACTGCGGGTGGTGAGAAAGGTTGTCCATTCCTGGTTTTCCAGTCTGGCGTCAACACCGAGCTTTTGTTTCCACATGTTGGCTACGGCGATCGCAACTTTGCGGTGGGCCTCGTCAGTATTGTACAACAGGCTTGCCTGCAGCGGGTTTTCCGGACCAAAGCCCGCCTCGGCGAGCAACTCAACGGCTCGGGCATCGCGTTCTTGCTGGGTCCACTGACCCCACTCAACATCAGGAGCCGTGAAGTCTGCGGTTAGCGCTGGGGTAAATGTATAGGCAGGGAACTGACCACCCTGTAATACATTTTCTACGACGATGTCACGGTCGATTGCGTAGGCCAGTGCCAGGCGCACCCTGGAATCGTCGAACGGAGCCTGTTCGGTATTAAAGACATAATAGTAGTTGCACAGTCGAGGGAATACATGTGCTTCATTGGGTCGTTGAGATTCCTGGGTCGGGTATTGTCCGGCGGGTATGTCGGTCTTGTCCAGTTCACCGGCATCGTAGCGGTTCAGCGCCTGGTTCTCGTCGTTGATGACCAGGGTCACAACCTTGTCCATCAGGTTGTTCTTGTTGTTCCAGTAGCGTTCGTTGCGTTCGCGCACCAGACGCTCGTTGATCACATGCTCGGTCAGCACAAAGGCGCCGTTTCCGACCAGATTGCCGGGTTTGGTCCAGTCTTCGCCCTGGGCTTCAATCACCCATTGAGGCGACGGAAAGGTGGTGGCATGTACAACCATTTGCGCAAAGTAAGGCAATGGCCGGCTCAGGCTCACTTGAACAGTGGTGTCATCAATGGCTTCAATGCCCAGTTCCGACTTGTCCATCTCGCCTTCCAGTATGGCATCGACGTTTTCCAGCGCCATAAGACTCATGTACCAGGCATAGGGTGAGGCCAGTTCAGGATCTATCGCACGACGCCAGGCATAAACAAAGTCATTGGCGGTCACGGTGCGCCCATCAGACCACTTGGCATCGTCACGCAAAAAGAACGTCCAAGTCTGGTTGTTGTCGGTTTCATAGCGTTTGGCAACGCCTGGAATCAGATTGCCGTGTTCGTCAGAATTCAACAGACCTTCAAACAGATCGCGCACGATGTAGGAGCCGTCTACATCCTCAACCAACTGAGGGTCGAGCGAAGAGGATTCGTCCAGTGCACGGTAAGTAAATACTTGCTCATCTGCCAGAGCCTCTGCGGTAACAGGGTGCACGTTGTCTGGCGTTTGCCTGGCTTCTCGCTCAGCGGCCGGTTCTTCAGTGAGGGTTTGTGCCTGAGTGTCGTCGCCTTGTGAGCAACCCGCCAGCGCTACGCCGGTGATTAATGTGGCAGCCAGTGTCAGGCGCCAGCCCATTACGATGGGTTTCATGGTAGGTAGTTTCCCTGGTTGAGTTGGTGATTCGCTATTCATTTGATTTTACGCTGAGGGCTCGGCGACAGTGCTGCAGGAGATCATGGCCGGAACGATCGCTTTCGATCAAACCCGTTGCATGGGCTCATTTATTCTGCCTGAAGGCAGGCCAAGAGTGCCGAAATAGTCACAGTAGAGCTCAAACATCAACACTGTTTGTTTATCAATTAAACTCATTGCGCATTGCAGGCAGTGTGCAGGAACTGAGCGAAGGTCAGCGTAGAGAATTAGCCATGCTCTTCTTCCATAACGTCTATGAGGTTACTGAGTTCACGCTGCAACGCAGCATCGTCTCCCAGGTTTACCTCGACCAGTCGGCGCAGGTGCGAAGCCGTATCAACATCCATGGAGAGAATGTTCAAACCACAGGCGTGGCGTTCGGCATGATAGTAGGCGACTTCAATATCCATGGTCAGGGCAATGTCGCTCTGATCCAGTTGCACGACTAGCTGCCCGGTACTATCCGCATCAGGAATTCGCCCGGTGTCGCCCAGAACCACCAGCGCACCTTTAAGGCTGATGTCGCGCAGGATACCCTGAAAGGTTTGCGGGTTTGAGGGGTCGCCCAGCCTCAGGTCGATCCGAGCACTAAACTCAATGCGCTTAAAGCGCCGATGATCGTCGGACATGGAAATCTCCTGATAATGGTGTTCGGCTCATTAATAAACCCAGGTTGAATCTTAACAGGCAGAGGTTATCGGAGTAGCTGAATTCCTGAGCGATAACCGTTTACCCGTAAAATGATATACCCGCGAGGCTGGATAGTGCTGCAGCCTTATTTACCGCCAGTATTATCAACGTCCATTGAAATTACTATAGTTGGGGTTCATTTAGGGTGTAATGATTAGTGTTCGGCGGGTACACACTTTACCGGCCATCGACAGAAATGCATGCCAATAGGAGATTCCCATGGCCAGATCCACCGAAATACCTGCCGCCAGCGCTGCGCTGCCAGGCCGGGAAACCCCGTTACCGATTGATTACCAGCATGCGGTGTTTGACATTGATATGCGTGATACACCGGCCGGTTGTGAGGAAATCATACTGGCGATGGGTTGTTTCTGGGGTGTCGAACGCCACTTCTGGACCCAGCCCGGTGTTCGCAACACCGCTGTGGGGTACGCGGGTGGGCCGACGCCCAACCCAACCTATGAGGAAGTCTGTTCAGGCCGGACCGGACACACAGAGGCCGTTCGTGTGGTTTACGATCCGGTAAAACTGCCACTAACGGCGTTATTGAAGTCCTTCTGGGAAGCGCATGACCCGACTCAGGGCATGCGTCAGGGCAACGATATTGGGACTCAGTACCGGTCGGCCATTTATGGCGCGCCGGAGCAATTGGCCTTGGCTGCAAAGACACGTCAGCTTTATGAGCCACAATTGCAAGCGAGGGGTCGTGGTCCTGTTACAACGGAGATAGCTCCGCTGTCTGCGTTCTACTATGCTGAAACCTATCATCAGCAATATTTGCTGAAAAACCCGAATGGGTACTGTTCTCTTAAGGGTACAGGCGCAGTGTGTCCGCTTTAGCCGACCCTTAAGCGTTCAGTTGCTTCAGGCGCAGACAGGCTTCGCGTAACTGTGTCGGGTCATAATAAGCGAAACACAGGCGCATAGCGCTGGCCTGCTCGGGCGCATTTGAAAAGCGATTTCCGGGCAGATAACCCACCCCTTTCGCGTGGGCTTGAGCAAGCAGGTCGGCAGCATCGGCACCGGATGACCATTTTGCCCAGATAAAGAAACCGCCGGACGGTGCTGTTATTGCCAGTCGGTCTCCCAGATGGTCAGTCAGGTTGTCCATCAGAGTCGCTAACCGACTTTTGTAGACGGCTTTTAGTCGATCCAGGTGTTGGTCAAAACGGCCGTCTTCAAGCAAGGGTCTGACCAGGCTAGAGGTAACCGGTGCCAGACCGCCCCCGCTTGCCAGCAGTGCGCTGCCAACCAGCGGTGCTAGCGATGCTGGTGGTCCCTGTATCCAGCCTAGTCTTAATCCTGGAGCCAGCAATTTTGAGAACGAGCCAATGGACAGTACCGGGGCTTTTTCATTCAGGGTTGCCAGAGGGTCTGGTGGCGTGTCCGCAAAATGCAGATATTGGTAGACCTCGTCGGCCACCACTAAGCAGTCGGTGTTTAGCGCAAGCTCGATTAGCTGTTGCCTGCGTTCAGCACTCTGGGTAATGCCAGTCGGATTGTGAAAGGTTGGTATGGTGTAAAAAAAGGCAGGTGAATGGCGCTCAATCAGAGCGGCCAGTTTCTGAATATCCACCCCGTTTTGATCCATCGGTACGGCAATGGCGGTCAGACCGTGATCCGCCAGTTGTTTGAGGGCGATAAAAAAGGTCGGGTCCTCCACCAGCACAACGTCGCCGGGTTGGCTGAACCGGGTGCAGATCATGTCCAGTGCATTGGAAGAGCCATTGGTAATCATGAGTTGGCCGGTGCTGACTGGGTTTGCCTGATGCTGGTTAAGCCAACCGGAGAGGGCGTACCTGAAGCGCTCGTCACCGGCTTCTGCACCATAAGCCAATACTGCTGCTTCAATAGTGGCATGCTGAAATAGATCGGCGGGCAGCAGGGCAGGGTCGGGTTGCCCAATGCCCAGGTCAATGCAATTGTGCGGTGGTACCAGCTGAGTCGTATGCCAGTTCATGAGTTCAGTCCAGCCTATTTACGATCGTCAGTCTGACGCGAAAAGCGTCGTGTTTCAATCCTAAGCGCTGCTGAGCAGTTCCCCTTGGGGAGCTATTCGGAAACTTCCTAAATCAGGCCGTTTCCGGATCATCCTGGTGGGCGGGATTATGTGCCAGCGACAGGCCACTGAGCGTTGCCAGAATGGAACAGACGAACATGGCCAGGGCGATGCGCTGAATCGAGTCATCGACCACCCAGGTTGAGAGCGTGGCCAAAGTGCCTGCAATGATGAACTGTGCTGCGCCAATCAGAGCGCTGGCGGTGCCGCTGAGCCGACCAAAGTGCTCCAGATAGGCCGACTGATTGTTGGGTGCGATGGCACCGATGGTGCCGCCTACGAGGATCATCATTGGCAGGAAGGCCCAGAGGCTCTGGTTGTTGATGCCCAGAAACAGGTTCATCAGAAAGAGTGCTACCACTTGAATCAGCAGTGCGACCTTCAGCAGTTGGACGGGTGAATAGCTGAGCAACAGACGGCGATTCACAGTGCCCAGGGCGCCCATGCAGACCACACCGGACGCAAAAGCAATTGAGAATTGTGCATTGTTCAACCCGAACCAGGTCTGATACATAAACGAAGCATGGGTGACAAAAAGCATCACCGTACTGAATGCCAGTGACTGAATAACGACGTGTCGCCAGGCCATGGGGTGACGCATAACCGCCAGGTAATTGGTCAGTAGCCGCGAAACTGGTTCTTTGTCGCCGGTTGTAGGGGGTTGATGTCGCAGCAGACGAAACCACATCAGCCCGCCGATGGCCACCGCATAGATCGCCAGGAAATAGAAGATGAGCGGCCAGCCGCCCAACCATAGCAAGATAGAGCCGAGGGCGGGTGCAACCGCCGGGGCGATAAACATGATCAGGGCGATCAGTGAGAACAGCCGGGCTGCATCCCGGCCACGGGCAGTATCGCGCACCAGTGCTGGTACACTTACCGCAATCCAGCCACCACCGAAGGCTTGTATCAGTCGCCACGCAATCATCCATTGCACATCGCTGCTGCTGCCAATAGCGATGGCACTGATCGCGTAGATGCCCAGACCCGTCAGCAATATCGGAGCCCGGCCATAGCGGTCTGACAATGGGCCGCCAATAATCAGGCCAAGCGCCAGCCCGAACACATAGAGGCTCAGTGTCAGGGAAATCTGGTTCTGGCTAACACCAAGATCACTGGCGATCTCAGGAAAGGCGGGTAAATAGGCATCAATGGCCAGCGGCCCCAGAGCCATGGTCGCAGCGAGTAATATGGAAAATTGCAGTTTGGATGTCATGCGAACCTGTCAGTTTTGGCGGTACTGAAGGCACACTAAAGTGAGCCTTCATTAAAAGATGACCGAGCATACAGAATTTATCCCATCTGCGCCGGGGGCTGATCGCAATAAGTTAGGGATCGCAGTGTTCAGTTCCGGCTACAAAACCGGGAGCGGAGCACCGTTGCCATGCCCACCATTTTCAACAATCTGCTAGTTGTCTGCTAATCTTGCCGAAAAAGCAGTAGGAGACCGTCATGACTTCCAGGTTAAATGAACGTGAACAAGCCGTGGGAATGGCCCTGGTTGACTGGCAAGTGCCGTTGTACCCGGGGCTTGAAAGGCTATCTGGGCGCTTTTGTGATCTGCAGCCGCTGTCTGATCAGCGTCACGGTACTAGCCTGTATCAGCATATTCTGGCCGATGTCGAGGGTCGTAACTGGACCTATCAGCCCTATGGTCCCTTTAATGAAGAGTCGGGCTATCGATCCTGGCTAAGATCAGTCGAAGCCGGTCGAGACCCCCTTTTTTTTGCGGTCCTGTCAAAAGCAACAGGACAGGCACTGGGCGTTGCCAGTCTGATGCGTATTAACCCCGAGGCAGGCAGTTTTGAAATCGGTAATGTGCATTTTACCAATGCCATGCAACGCACACCGCTGGCGACCGAAGCGATATATTTGCTGGCCCAGTGCGGCTTTGCCCTCGGGTATCGGCGGTGCGAATGGAAATGCGACAGCCTGAATCAACCCTCCAGAGCCGCAGCGGAGCGTCTCGGGTTTACCTATGAGGGAACGTTTCGTCAGGCTATGGTTTATAAAGGGCGTAACCGTGATACGGCCTGGTATTCGATCGTTGATACCGAATGGCCATTGGTTAAAGCTAGGTTGGAGCGCTGGTTGTCAGCAGATAACTTTGATCAGAATGGTCAGCAACTGAGGGCCCTTGGCCAGCTGCGATGAATCTGAACGTTGATCTGTATCATCTGTGTTTGCCGGGTGAACGGGTAGACTGAAAAAATTGTAGGATAAGGAGCTTCGATGCGTTGGTTCAAGCTTGGTGATGGAATTCTGCTGGTTATGGGATTGTTCTCTGTCGCTGTCTTTCTGTCGGGTGATTGGCCAGCTCCGTCAACCGACCCACTGTACTGGTTTCACTGGTGCGGTCGATTGGTGGGCGTTATTGGCTTGACGCTGCTGCTGCTGGCCGCTGTGCTGAGCATTCGCTTGCCGCGGTTGGATTTGATGTTTGGCGGCTTGCCAAGATTGTGGACAATCCACCGGTTGATCGGCTTTTTGGGGTTTGTTGCTGTCCTGTTGCATGCGTGGTTGTTGGGGTTTGCAACAGTCGCCCGGGGCCGCACTATGAGTCTGAATGGATTGTTTCCGGACTGGTCTGACTGGCCTGTCTGGGCTGGATGGGCTGCACTTTTATTGATGGTGGTGTTTCTTGCACCTACCTTTCAGTTTTTTGGCCGTCTCAATTACCAGCGCTGGAAACGTTTGCATTTGTTGTCAGCCCCGGCGCTGTTGCTCGCGTTAATGCATACATTGCCGTTAGCGGACCACACCTGGGTCTGGTGGCTATTGGGTGCCTTATCCTTCGGGGCCATTATCTGGCGCAAAGGCTTGTCGCCTCACCTGGGTCGAACTTCATGGGAAGTGACAGAGGTTCGTCAACTGAAACATGACGTAGTTGAAATCTGCCTCAAACCATTGTCTGAATCCTTGCGCTATTCGGCCGGACAATTTGTTTATCTCACCCCCAGGGTGCCGGGTTTGAGCGCGGGTAATCGGGAAGAGCATCCCTATACCATTGCCTCGTCACCGTCGGATTCGTTGTTGCGGCTGGGTATAAAAGATCTGGGTGATGCCAGCCATGCCCTGCAGACAGTGCCGCCGGGCAGTCGCATTGAGATTGAAGGGCCGTACGGAGACTTTTACCTGCGCCACTATCCACGCCGGAATCAGTTATGGTTTGGTGGCGGGATCGGGATCACACCCTTTGTCAGTGGTGCCCGGGCCATGCTGGACGACACGTCCGATACCTCAGTGCATCTATTTTATCTGTCCCAGGATGAACACCGCTCTTACTATTTGGAGGAGCTGCAGGCAATTGCCCGGGAGCAGCCACGGTTTGATATCACCGCTCATCATTTCTATGTGCAGGGAGCCCTGACGCTGGCATTTTTGGAAGACTATTGCCCGGATTTTCGCGACCGTGAGGTCTATTTGTGTGGCCCTCCCGGTATGGTAAGCCACTTGAAACCGTTGTTGCGTAAGGCAGGCATGGCTGCCGATGCTATTCACAGTGAGGTCTTTGATTTTTTATGAACAAGTTTGCCTATTCTGCGCTTATTGCTTTTGTCAGCAGTATACTCACGCTGATTACCGTGGTCTGGGTCGCGCCCACAGTGGCAGAGAATAATGACCCGATTCGTGAAATCAGTCTGGCTGAACTTGCCGAACATAACTCGGCCGACAGCTGTTGGAAAGAAATCGAAGGGCTAGTCTACGACGTTACCGATTTTATCGACCGCCATCCAACCCCTGCCTCAGTTATGACTGAGTGGTGCGGACGCCCCTCAACAGCAGGCTGGATTGATAAGGGCAATGGTCGACCCCACAGTTCAAACGCGGAGGCGCTGCTGCAGGATTTTCTGGTGGGTTATCTCGAAGGCGCTGATGTGGACCTCGATGAATTGAATCGGGCGGTTGGCGAGTCGCAAGCCGATGCTATGCAAAGCCCAGTCCGTGAAGAAAACAGGCACAATGTCCGCTATCGCGATGGCAGTTATTATGCCGAAGCAGAACCGGGTGAGCGTGGCACGTTCGGAGTTATCGAAATTAGCGTTCACGGCAATCGTATTGTTGGCGTTTATTACGATGAGTTTATGCGTGATGAAGAGGGTGCGGTCAACTATCGCAAATCAACCGATATGAATTATGCAGAGCGCTGGCGCAGAGTCAGCGGTGGTGTGAGTCAACTATCAACGTATCCGGCTTATGAGCAGATGCTGATTGACGAGGGTGCTCCTAAGGGTGTTGATGCTATCAGTGGCGCAACGGGCGTTTATGATGCGTTTGTTGAGCTGGCCGAGGAGGCACTTTCTACTGCCCGTTAATGGCCCGGTGCCGATCTGTGACAGGTGGCAGGGGCTTGGTGTCATGCCTGTGTCGTTGCCATGAGTCGGTATCAGCCATCGGGGATACTACCCAGTGTCTGATACCTTTCTTACTAAAAAGGACGGTTCTTAAATAGCGATTTTTTACAGTTTCACAATTAACTTGCCTTCGTTTTTACCGGTAAAAAACAGGTTCAAACCGGTCATGGCTGATTCCAGCCCTTCAAGTGTGTGGGCCCGGTATTTGATTTTTCCCTGCTGAACATAGGGCGTCAGTTTTGCCAGCAGCTGTGGAGCATGGTGAAAGTGATCGGGCATGGTGAACCCCTGAATCAGCAGGCGTTTTCTGATGATGTTCATCCAGTTCGGGCCAGGGCCGGGTTCACTTGCTGTGTAGTCGGCAATCATGCCACAGACCATGATCCGTCCATGTGCATTCATGCGTTCAAATACATGGTGCTGTATCGGTCCACCGGTATTTTCGAAATAGAGGTCAATGCCTCTGGGCGCCAGTTCGTCCAGTTTGGCACCCAGATCATCGGTTTTGTAATTTACGGCACCGTCGAAACCCAGTTCATTGACGATCCAGTCAGCCTTTTCGTCGCTGCCGACGACACCAATCACGGTCAGGCCATCGGCCTTGGCCAGTTGCCCGACAATAGAACCCACCGATCCGGCTGCCCCTGAAACGACCAGTGTCTCTCCGGACTGGGGTTTGCCGATGTTGTAAAGCCCTTGGGTGGCGGTTAAACCCGGCAAAGCAAAGACCGACAACACCATTTCCGGAGGCAAAGACGCATCCACCTTGTTGACGCCCTGCCCATTACTGACGGCCATTTCCTGCCAGCCAAACATGCCCATTACCCGGTCGCCCGTCGAGAAGTCCGGGTGCTTTGATTCAATGACCTCGCCCAGGCCGGAAGAGCGCATGACACTGCCCAGTTCGACCGGTGGTATATAGCTTTCAGTATCGGGTGACATCCAGCCCAGCATCGCCGGGTCGAGGGACATGTGTGTCTGGCGAACCAGAAACTCGCCGCTAGATAGTTCTGGAACGTGTTTTTCAACGACCTCAAATAGCTCTGGTCCGATGCTGCCAGAGGGGCGCTTAATCAGGTTAATGGCGGTGTATTTACTCATGAAAATGACTCGCTTCTTGTTGATGATGATCAGATGGCAAACTGGTCTTTTACCTATTATTGGGCAATATAAGATGACAAAAAGTAGCAAATACGCGAATATTTATTGTCATTAAAGCAATAATAAAGGCCATGTCGGGTTTATGGATCAGTTGAGAGCTATCAAATATTTTGTGAAAGTAGCAGAGACAAGCAGTTTCTCAAAGGCAGCCGAGTATTTTCAGGTACCGCCTTCGTCACTGTCGCGGCGAGTGGCAGACCTTGAGGCGCACCTGGGCGCTACGTTGCTGCGCCGTTCGACGCGAGTCGTCCGGCTGACCGAAATCGGCCAGCGGTATTACCGGGAAGTCATTGAAGTTCTGGCTCAGCTTGATGCAACTCATGAGGCAGTCAGGCTATACCAGACTGAACCCATGGGCCGGTTGCGGATCAGCACTATGGTTGGCTTTGGTGAGCAAATTCTGTTGCCGCTGATGGACCGGTTCAATCGGCGTTACCCGGATGTGCAGCTGGATATAACGCTCAGCGACGAACTGAGCGTGCTTGATCGGGATGATGTGGATATTGCCATTCGCGGAGGCTATGCGCCTGACGCACGAGTAGTCGCCATCAAGCTGATGAACAATGATTTCATGGCCGTAGCCGCACCTGCCTATCTTGCACAATATGGTACGCCGGTCCATCCGCTGGACCTGAAGCACCACAAAGGCCTTTACTTCAGTACACCTCAGGGCCCTACCCGCTGGATCTGCGAACTGGACGGTCACTGGCAGGATGTATCGGCGCCCAGTGTGGCAATCACCAACTCCGGTAACTGGCTGTTGGATCGGGCCGTCAGAGGGGAGGGCATACTGATGTTGCCCGGCTGGGTGCTGAAACCTTATCTGGAGCGTGGCGAGCTATTGCCGGTTGTGGTCTCTCCCCATTTGGAGGTGACCACTCAGCCGGGACTGGCGATCTACTTGCTGTATCAAAAAACCCGCTATCAGGTCCCTAAAATAAGGGCCGCGGTGGACTTTCTGGTTGACGAGGTGTCGCAGTTGCATAACTGAGCCGCCGATTCCCTGTGACAGGGTTGCTGGCTCCTGCACACCTGTGGTTTGATTCTACTTTTCGATTTGTTATTCAATTAATTCAAGGCAATCATGCTGCAACTATCCAACGCCGTGTCACTGGCCGACTGGGAAATCGATATCGTCCAGATCCGGGCCCAGGGGGCCGGGGGCCAGAACGTCAACAAAGTTGCCTCTGCCGTACATTTGCGCTGCGACGTGCCCAAAACCGCTCTGCCTGACTTTTACAAGGAGCGACTTCTGGCGTTGTCGGACCGTCGAATTACCCGGGATGGCGTTATTGTGATCAAGGCACAGCGCTTTCGTACCTTTGAGAAAAACAAGGAAGATGCTCTGCAACGCCTGGCCGAGTTGATACGCAATGCGGTTAAACAGGATAAAGCGAGAAGACCGACCAAGCCAACCCGGGGGTCGCAGCGCCGACGCCTCGATAAGAAAACAGAGCGGAGCAGGACCAAGGCCATGCGCGGTAAAATTGAACCCTGATGCCTGCTGCTGGCGGGCAATCGGCTTTGCGGCCACCTCAAGAAAAGATCATACTGTGTTCTCAGTTATAACTGCAGTAGGCCATGCAACTGATGCATGTTCATAGTGATGCTTGACGACATAGACCCCATGATCAATGATTCTGCGAAAAGCACCCTGTTGACAGAGCGTCGGAGGCGGCAGGGCCTGCGTCGCGCGGTACGCTGGCTACTCGGATCCGATACCGACACCCTCAAGCAACAGCAACTGATGCTGATCGTAACTGCGTTCGCTTTCTTGTTGTTGGCAGCCCTGTTCAATGGCATGGCGGGCGTTACGCCGACATTACTGGTGGTCATCTATTTAGCAGCATTGCCGATTTTGGTCTGGTTGTGGTGGCAGGGTCGCTGGCAGGACCGGACCCATCAGGCCAGTACCGCTTTACTGCTATTACTTGCGGTGGTTATCGCTCCGGCAACCTGGTTTCTGAACGCCGGATCCCAGGGGCCAACGCTGATCCTCTATCTTGTTATGGTGGCCTATGCCGTCGGTTTGCAGAGATCGGGCGGTCGCTGGCGACTAAGTTTGCTGGGCGTATTGTTGGTTTCTCCCATTGTCTGCATTCTGGTTGAGCTGTGGGCGCCTGGTTCGATTGTGCCCTACCCGGACGCGACAACGCGGCTGATTGATCTGATGTTCAGCTACACCGCCAGTGCCATTATGTTGACTATTTTGATTCTCGGGCACGTGCGTCGCTTTAATCAAGAGCTATTTAAGGCCAGAGTACTTTCCAAACGTCTGACGGACATGGCGCGCAAAGACAGTATGACCGGTTTGCTTAACCACAAAGTTATCCACCAGAGTGTGACATCCGCCCTGGCCTTAGAGCAGCCATTTTCTCTGATCATGCTCGATCTTGATCATTTCAAAACAGTGAATGATCATCACGGTCACTTGTATGGAGATACGGTGCTGGTCCAATTTGCGCTGATGCTTCGGGCATGCTCTGAACCCTTAAAGGGCAGGGCCGGCCGCGCTGGGGGAGAGGAGTTTCTGGTGGTTGTTCCTAGTCCGGAAGAAGTGGTGAATGTTTTTCTATTGCAACTACGCACTGAATGGGCGCTGTTCAGGCTGGAGCATGGGGCTGTGACCTTCAGCGCTGGCGCAGCAAGCGATACTCAGGACAGCCTGATTCAGCGCGCTGATGACGCACTCTACACCGCCAAAGATAGCGGCAGGGACCGGTGGGTGGTAGCATCTGCATCACCGGGTGCAGGGCTGTGATACACTGTTGCTCAAAGGAACCTCAGAACCGACCGGAATCTCAGATCTGATATGCAGCAGTACGATGGACTGATTATCGGTGGCGGTGCCGCCGGCTTGATGTGTGCCGCTGCGGCGGGCCATCGGGGTAAACGTATGTTGGTAATCGACCATGCCAATAAGGTCGGTAAGAAAATTCTGATGTCCGGTGGCGGGCGCTGCAATTTCACCAATCATCAGGTAGAACCTTCCCATTTTATCTCGCATAATCCGCATTTTTGCGTATCTGCACTGAAACGCTATACACCCTATGATTTTGTGGCGCTGGTCCAAAAGTACGATCTGGCGTTTCATGAAAAAACACTGGGTCAACTATTCTGCGACCGGTCTTCGAAAGATGTCCTGGCCATCTTATTGGCTGAGTGCGAAGCCGCGGGTGTCGAGATTCGCACCCGGTGCCAGGTTGAATCAATTGAATACAAGGATGAACACCACGAAACGCGGTTTCAACTGATGACCTCTGAGGGCCTGGTTACCGCACCATCACTGGTGGTAGCAACCGGTGGGCTGTCGATTCCAACGATGGGTGCAACCGGTTTTGGTTATCAGATTGCGGAGCAGTTTGGTCTCAAGGTGCTGCGCCGGGATGCAGCACTGGTGCCCTTTACTCTGTCGGGTGAGTGGTTAACACTGGCACAATCTCTCGCAGGCGTCGCACTGCCGGTATCGGTTTCATGCGCAGATACCCAGTTCAGTGAGGCTATGCTGTTTACTCACAAAGGTTTGAGCGGTCCGGCCATGCTGCAAATATCCAACTACTGGATGCCAGGTAATTCGATCGAAATCGACTTGTTGCCGCAGGTATCCATCATCGATTGCCTGGCAAAATGGCGCAACGAGGGACGAAAAGGCGAGCTTAAAAATGCTTTGTCGCAGGTGTTGCCCAAACGATTTGTACAGGCCTGGCTGGATCATCATGCGTCGGTACGGCCGCTGGCTAACAAGACGCTGGCGAATCTGAGCAAAGCCGATACTGAGGCGCTGGGCCAGGTGTTGCATCGCTGGACATTGATCCCCGCTGGTACGGAAGGCTATAGAACCGCCGAAGTCACCCGAGGCGGTATCAGTACGAATGAGGTCTCGTCCAGAACCTTTGAAGCAAAGTCTGTTCTGGGGCTCTACTTTATAGGTGAAGTTCTGGATGTCACCGGCTGGCTGGGCGGCTACAATTTCCAGTGGGCCTGGGCCAGCGGTCATTGTGCTGCGCAGCATCTTTGATCAGGTTTACAAGTTAGCCTGGCACGTAAAATTAAACTGAAATATCCATGCAGGTTTTGGAAGAGGAATTTGACTGAATGAAAGCCCCTGCACGCCTGCAACCTCTGATTGAGGATGGCGTAATCGACGAAGTGCTCAGTGCTCTGATGAGCGGAAAAGAGGCCGCTGTTTTTGTGGTCCGGTGCGGTGAAGAAGTGCGTTGTGCGAAGGTTTACAAAGAAGCCATGAAGCGCAGCTTCAAACAAGCCGCTACCTACACCGAAGGCCGTAAGGTACGCAGTAGTCGTCGCGCCCGGGCCATGGAAAAAGGGTCCCGTTTCGGTCGCAAACAGCAGGAAGAAACCTGGCAAAATGCTGAGGTTGACGCGCTATATCGGCTTGCCGCAGCAGGTGTGAGGGTACCCGAACCGTTTGGCTGTATCGACGGTGTCATGATCATGGAATTGGTCACCGATGATGACGGTAGCGTTGCTCCACGCCTTGACGATGTTGTGCTCACAGCCGAACAAGCCCGTGAAGACCACGCACTGATGATGCATTACGTGAAACTGATGCTCAATGAAGGCCTGATTCATGGAGATTTGTCAGAATTCAATGTGCTGGTTGATTCTTACGGGCCGGTGATCATTGATTTACCGCAAGCGGTCGATGCGGCTGCCAACAACAATGCACGCAGAATGTTGAAGCGGGACATTGAAAACATGACCCGTTATTACGGTCAGTTTGCGCCCGAATTAAATCAAACCCATTATGCGGAGGAGCTGTGGTCTATTTATGAAGCGGGCGACCTAAGCGCTGATACCGAATTAACGGGCGAGTTTGAAATAGATGAGTCTGCTGCAGACGTTGATGGCGTGCTGGATGAAATAGCCTCTATTCTGTCCGAAGAGGAAGAGCGTAAGGGCTGGGAAAATGCGGAGGATCTTGACGACTAGCGCGGTCGCCTGAACAAACGTGTGTGCTCGTAGAGATCTTCTATGCGTTTCAATCGAGCGCTGGCGTCTTCCCATCGTTTTTCCTTACCAACAACATATTCGGTGCCTGGATAGGCCACCTCTTTGCCAATATGGAACGCTGGGACGACATTGCAAAGAAGTCCGAAACTGCAGCTCGAGTCGTGCAAACCTTTAAAGACTGCAACGCGGCTATGGATCGGGCTGGTCGACCGTACCGTTATAGCTGACCCAACGCCTTAGGGTCAGGTAGTTTTGAAGCAGTCGGTCTGGCTCGAAGTGCAGCCGACCGGTCAGGGTGAGAGTTGGTTCCAGCACAGCCTGCAACCGGCCTTCGCTGTTCAGTACAAACAGCTTTAGACCATGTGTAACCTGAACCGAACCTTGTGCGTCACGGGAGACATTTGAATGTATGCCCAACGCTGATTCAAAACGCTCAGCCTGTTGTTCTGAACCGGCGCGCCAGCCGATAAATTGATCATGAAACCAGGGCAGGTATTCAGACAATTGGGTTAGGGAATCCCGGTCAGGATCGACCGTATAGAAATGAATTTCCAGATCCGTGAAACGTGCTTGTTGTTCGAGTGATCGTTTGAACCGGGCCAGCTCTGCCAGGGTCGTTGGGCAGATATCGGGGCAGTAAGTGAACCCGTAGCTGATCAGGTGCCATGAACCAGTCAAGGTGTCCGGTGTGACAGACTCGCCGTTGTGCCGTTCCAGTTTGAAGTGTGGCAAAGGCTTTGCCGGCAGCAGCCATGCACCCTGTATGGCGGGGAGGGGCGGAACTCCGGGCAACAGGATCCACGCGGCAATCCCGGTCATCAGGGTCAATACGCCCAGTGGGGCCAGTAACCGCGTCAGCGCTGAGCCAGGCAACACAACCATTAGCCCGCGAGGAACATTAGTCGGCTAGTCATGGTGTAGTTTGCCTCTATGGCCATAAAAATGATGAATATGGGTATGGCCAGGGTAGGCACCAGTAGCGCAACGCGCAGAGTAATGGGTTCCCAAGCGAAATGCATGAACACACTGAGTATCAGGCCCGCTTTGAGAACCATAAAAATCAAAATAAGACTCCAGCGCAAAATACCCTGGAACTGTAAAATATCGACCATATACGACAGGGTGCTGAGTACAAATAATAGACCCCAGACCTTAAAGTAGAGACTTAACGGGTGCTGCTGACCTTGTGTATCTGCGCTCATACCAACTCCTGAACCCGTTCGGGTTTCCGGCTCACCACAAATAGAAAAAGGCAAAAATGAACACCCAGACAAGATCGACAAAGTGCCAGTACAATCCGGTAATTTCGACAATCTGAAACCCCTTTTTGTCGTAATGCCCGAGTTTTACTTTTATTGCGACGATTGTTAAATAGATAACACCGCCGGTTACATGCAGACCATGGAAACCGGTGATCATAAAGAACGTGGAGCCAAACTGGGCCGCCCCAAGTGGATTAGCCCAGGGCCTGATACCTTCGTCAATAATCAGTTTGCTCCACTCAAAGGCTTGCATGCCGACGAAGCTGGCGCCGAGAATAGCGGTGGCTATCATCAACCAGAAGGTTACTTCCTTTCTACCCTGGTAGGCTGTGTTCACGGCGATAGCCATAGTGCCGCTGCTGGTTATCAGGATGAACGTCATGATAGCGATGAGCAGCAATGGAATGTGTTGACCGCCAACGACCAGTGCAAAGACGTCGGTGGTCAATGGCCAGGCTTCGGTAGCCGATATGCGAACATTCATGTAGCCAATCAGAAAGATGCTGAAAATGAAGGTATCGCTGATTAGAAATACCCACATCATGACCTTGCCCCAATTGACGCTAAAGGTCTCTTTATCGGCTGACCAGTCAACCACCATACGGTGCCAATAGTCTTTGGGCTTGCTGTTTAATTCAGTCATGGCGTTTTTATCCCAGGCCGCATGCGGAGGCTATCAAGGCGTAGGTATCGGGTGTGCGTGTGAGCAGGAAAAACAACAATAACCAAAGCCCAAGCAAAAAATGCCAGTAGGTTTTACATGCTCTGACCGCGATAGCGACCTGTTCAATGCTGCTACCCTGTCCGATGCGAATAAAGACGCGTACGACAGCCAGAATACCTCCGAATACATGCAAGGCATGCAAACCGGTGAACAGATAAAAATATGAATTGGCAGGGTTTTCGCTCACGCCATAACCAAGATTGGACAAATAGATCCAGGTTGTCCACTGGGCCATGATAAATACCAGGGCCAGAAATGCGCCCACGCTGATGCCGAGTATAACGCCATCTGAGCGATTCATTCGAACAGATCGCCAGGCCCACTGCATCGCTGCGCTGGCTGCGACCAACACCACCGTGGTCGCCCAGAGCCTAGGACTTTGGTTAAACGGAAGCCACGGTTCGCCCGCCAGGGCTTGGAAGTCCGGGTATTGTGAACGAGTAAGAAAGGTAACGAAGATCAGTAAGAAGGCAATGCTGATCACCACAAGCAAGAACCGCAGTGCGATCTGCGCGGCCGGTGTACCACCTGACCTGTCATAAATCAGTTGGCCTTCCGGCATCGCTAGCCAGGGCTTTTCTGTCAATGCGCTAAAGCCTTTCATGTGGGTTCTCTCCTCGATGTGGTGCGGTCGAAGCCTGGCTCGTAGATGACGTCGCTGTCGGCCATGTGTTGCGGAATAAAGTCTTCAACGACGCCGGGTACACTATAGTCGTAAGCCCAGCGATGCACCGTTGGCAGTTCCCTGCCCCAGTTGCCATGATGCGGCGGCACATCCGGTGTGTGCCATTCCAGCGAAGCCGCACCCCAAGGGTTTAACCGGGATTTGGGTTCTTTCTTCAGGGTCCAGAACAGATTAAAAATAAAGATCAATTGGAAGAGCGCAACGATGATGACAGCGATGGTGATATTGGCATTCAGAGTATGGGCTGATTCAGGAATGAAACTGGTGTCGCCCAACGCATAATAGCGTCGTGGAACACCGAGGAAGCCCAGGTAATGCATCGGCAGATAGATCGCATATGTACCCAGAAAGGTACCCCAGAAATGAATCATACCAAGGCGAGTGTTCAATTGTTTTCCACTTACCAGAGGGAACCAGTGATAGATAGCGGCAAACAAGACCATAATGGGCGATACACCCATGACCATATGAAAGTGGGCAACAACAAAAAACGTATCGGACAATGGCATATCAATTACTACGTTACCCAGAAACAGACCGCTCAATCCGCCATGGGTGAAGGTGAATATGAAACCGATTGCAAACAGCATGGGCACTGTAAGGTGAATGTTTCCGCGCCACAGCGTCAGGACCCAGTTGTAGACTTTTATTGCCGTTGGTACCGCGATGATCAGAGTCGTTGTTGCAAAAAAGAAACCGAAATAGGGGTTCATCCCACTCACGTACATGTGGTGGGCCCATACCACAAAGCTCAGACCACCAATGAATACAATTGCCCACACCATCATGCGATAGCCAAAAATATTTTTGCGCGCATGGACGCTGAGTACATCACTGACCATACCAAAAGCGGGAAGGGCGACAATGTAGACTTCCGGATGACCAAAAAACCAGAACAGATGCTGAAACAGTATCGGGCTGCCGCCTTCAAAGTCTGTAGCTTCCCCCAGCGATACAATGGCGGGCATGAAAAAGCTGGTTCCAAGCACTGCGTCAAACAGCAGCATAATGGCACTGACCAGTAACGCCGGGAATGCGAACAAACCCAGGATGGTCGCGGTAAAAATCCCCCAGATTGTTAACGGCATGCGCATCAGTGTCATACCGCGAGTGCGTGCCTGAAGAATGGTTGAGACGTAGTTCAGCCCACCCATAGTGAAGGCGACAATAAAAATGGCCAGTGAGGCGAGCATTAGAATAATGCCTATCCCCGAGCCCGGCGTACCTTCAAGAATGGATTGTGGCGGGTACAACGTCCAGCCAGCTCCGGTGGGCCCACCAGGAACGAAGAAGCTGGTAAGCAAAACCAGGACCGATAGAAAATAGAACCAGAAACTTAGCATGTTCAGATAAGGAAAGACCATGTCGCGGGTCCCTACCATCAGTGGGATCAGATAGTTACCAAAGCCGCCCAGCAGCAGCGCGGTAAGCAGGTAGATAACCATGATCATGCCATGCATGGTAACAAACTGCAGATACATGCTCGGATTGATAAAATTGAACTGGTCAGGAAAGCCCAGCTGTAACCGCATGATGACCGACAAAAGCAAAGCGATCAGTCCCACGAAAATAGCGGTACAAGAATATTGAATGGCGATGACCTTGTGATCCTGACTCCAGATGTATTTGCCGATAAAGGTTTTGGGGTGGTGCAGCTCGGGTTCCTGATCAGCAATGGCAAAGTGTGTCATGGTGAATCCCTGTTCAAGCGTACTGATTGATCATCATGGTTTTTGGATCAGAGTGTTGCAATGTAAGCCAGCAAGTCACGCAAGCGCTCCGGAGAATGGATCGTGCGCGTCATCAGGCGCATCTGGGTACCAAACTGATCTTCCGGATGCTTGCCACGCCAGCCCATGCTGAAATGTTCCAGTTGCCGCTGCAGATAGAGATCACTCTGACCGGCCAGGGCAGGTGCACTGAGCAATGTTTTTCCTTCGCCATTAGTACCGTGACAGACCACACAGGCACCATAGAGCCGGGCACCGTTATCGATGTCACCGGTCAGCGTGCCTTGCACATTGATGGCAGACAAAGATTCAATGTAGGCTAACAGGCTCGGCTGAGTATTTATTGATGTGTTCTGCGCGATTGAGGCCATGATCAAACCGGGCGAGTCGTTCCGGTTTGTACCTCGTATGCCTTCCCGGTAATGCCGCAGCTGGCGGGCCATATATCGGCTGTCAAATCGCGTCAGATTCGGCGCATTTAGTGTTGTATTGCCGCGACCATCTGCACCATGACAACTCGCACAGCTCTGAAATTGAGATTCTCCAACAGCGAGATCGGTCTGGCTATTCGACTGTACTTCGGTAAAGGTCGGGTAACCAGACAGCCAGTTGCGGAAGTCGCTTTCAGGTTCTACCTGGACCTGTCCCTTCATGGTGTAGTGAGCCAGCCCACACAGCTCCTCACACAGGATGTCAAAAGTGCCCTCCCGTGTGGGTGTAAACCACTGATAGGTTTGAGTGCCCGGCACCAGGTCCATCTTTACCCGGAACTGAGGTACCGCAAAATTGTGCAGAACATCGTTGGATCGCAGAACCAGTTTGACTGGCTGATCCTGTGGTAAATGAAGGCGGTGATGCTCTACCAGGATATCGTCCTGACCGTTGGGGTCGCCGGGATCCAGACCGAATCGATTGTCGTTGTCGATAAATCGTGCATTGGCGCCACCAAGAACACCGTCTTGTCCCGGGAAGCGAAAAGTCCACTGCCACTGCTGACCGATAGCTTCTACTTCCATGGCATTTTCTGGAACGTGAACGATCTTGGCCCACACAATCAGTCCGGGTGTCAGCATCGCTACAACACCCAGGGCGGTCAGGCCGGTCAGCCAGATCTCAAGTTTTTTGTTCTCAGGCTCATAATGTGCACGACGGTTCTTATTGTACTGGTATCGCCATACAACCCAGGCAAGGAAAAGGTTAACGGCGACAAACACCGCGCCGGTAATCCAGAATGAGATTTCGATGGTGGTATCAATGGATGACCAGTTGGAAGCTATCGGCGTTAACCACCAAGGGCTGGCGAAATGCAATATCAGAGTAATGACAACCAGGCCGACGATAACGATCGCTATGTACACAGGCTTTCCCTCTTTTCACGACCAGCCCATACCTGAAATGGTTGGCCAGTCGTCAGGCAGCGGCTTGAAAACGGTTAGACAAGCTCGCTGCATCCAGTAGAGTGTTTTTATAATTGCTATGCGTTTGGATCTGACAATCGCCTTTTACAGACGACGCTATATCTGTTCGGTTTAGACTCGCTTAAGTTTTGAAAAAGGTGAAATGAAATGCCGGTCTACAGCTGCCAAAGTAGCGTCGGTGTGGCGTTCTTCCATCACTTTTTTTACAGCAGACTCCTGATCTTTGGGGGTATAGATCAGAATTAGATATTTACCGGCTTCAATGTCATCATGAAAGGGTTGCAGTTTTGTATTTTTAGTATCAACACCCCATAAACCCCCCTCCCATATACCAAAGAGCACGATTACTACGACAAATATTACGTTTACCCACCACGGCAGATTTTCGCTGAACACATCAGTAAAGTGAAAAGCAATAATTAGCAGCATTCCAACACAAAAAGCGATCAGTCCGCCGAGGATGGAGCTGTGGTAGAGATCGAGAGTTTCCAGATAATTTGCGGATTGAATGTGCTTTTGGGTCAGTCCACTTTCATCCTTGCTGACAACATGAATGTACCAGTTGAAGATGCCCACTTCTTGCAAATCCTCTGCAATGCCAGCGCTCTCTTTCAGTGTTGGCGATAAATAATACAAGCACTTCATGATAACTCCTCATTATCACCCAGACCTTCAAAGTCGGGCTATGGCGTAATTAACGTTAATAAGTCTGACTTGTTGTCTTCAAGTTAACCTTAAGTCAAACTTTCATTTTTTCAACTGAACAGTGTTTTGGGCTTGGTGATAAAACGGTCATCGTCTATTTCACACAGGATCTACCGGAATAGCTATTGTGATAAAAACAGTCGGTATATCAGTTGGTTAACGGCCCTTTATACATTTTTCTTGGAGGTTGACTGATCCAGTTAATTGTTATTAGCTATTAGCAGGCTTTTTTTTAACTGAAAACAGTATAAAAGTTCGAGTTTATGGGGTGAATTAGCGTATCAGTTCAGACAACAATGTCTCCCACTCCCGAATCAGTGCTGGATCCTCCCAGGCAGCATAGCCGTCTAGCTGATAGCGGACCTTTCCGTCCCGATCCACCAGAAAGGTGACGGGTAATCCGAGCATTGGCAATGCCTGACTGTACAAAGTGGTTGCGTCCAGAATGACGGTAAGATCAATCGCTGTTGTTTCTATAAATCGGTTTACCTGAATCAGGCTGTCACCGTAATTCAGGGCTATCCAGGCTATATCGGTATCTCCATAGCTGGCTTTTAAAACATTCAGTGCAGGCAGTTCGTCGATGCAGGGCTTGCACCAGGTAGCCCAGATATTAATAAACAAAGGACCGGAAGGTAAGTCGACCATCTCGTTGTCAAGTGACAGCAATGCCGGTTGTTCGGGCAGCGGCGCAGGGGTTGGCAACGCCTTAAAGGAAGCAGCCTGGCTGACGTTGCCAATCAGTAATCCAGCAATCAGTGTGCAGAGTGGTCGGATGGTCTTCCTGAAACTCGATTGCATGGTAAAAGAATCCCTAATTTTGTTGAATGGCACCGGCATCGCTCAGTAGTTTTGCAACCGCCGCCGCAAATTGTCGGTAGCCTTCAGCATTCAAATGGACACGGTCGGATTTCAGTTGTTGGTTACTTTGCAGATCGGCCATGATGTCATTATCGATTGGTACACCGTATTGCTCTGCCAACTCATTGTAGAGGCTGGCCGATGTCAAAAAGAGCCCGGGTTCCGGCACCCCGATCAGTGCTACTTCAATGCCTTGTGACTGCATCAATTCAATCATGGCAGCGAGGTTGGCTTTGGTGAATGTGGTGTCCTGGCGGCGCAGGAAGTCGTTGCCGCCGTGACATAGAATGACCAGGTCAGGATCATAGCGATCAAGAACTGACTCGAGCCGGACGCGGCCCTCGCTACTGGTTTCACCGGAGATTCCGGCATTAATAACCTCAAAACCAGTCAGACGTTGCAGCTCGGCGGGGTAGGCGGCTGATTCGATTGCGCCGACGCCAACCGTCAGGCTGTCCCCAAAGGCCAGAATTCGGGCATTGCCGGGCAGCGGATCCAATGTGGCCTCATTGCAGCCTACCAAGGTGACAGCAAGGCACAGCGACAGTGCGAGATTTAACAGGGTACGCATAAACCGATTGCCATATTATTGACTCATTGCTGTTTGGCCAGAACATCAACTGCATGCTCGTAGCCTTGTTTTACGGTATGATCAAAGCGGCGCCAGTCGAGCAAACCAACTCTTGTCAGTGGCGGGTTAAAATAGACATCGGTCAGGTTTTTGCTTCCTCACGTCGCGACATGCTGTACAGGATGCTTACGTTCATCAAGTAAGATGCCAGGCTGGGCAGTTTATAGTGGCGTTTGTGACGTTTACGTAACCGGTCACGCAGCAGGCTCCAGCTCCGGGCGAATATGAACGTGATTGGTTACCGGTCGTCTTTCGAGCCAGGCCCGGGTGCCGACTGGGCACCGGGTATCGGCGGGGTGCAGTAATACAAGCATTTCTGCTGCTTCGGTTCGCCGTGACTGTTGGTTTAGGTAGTCTGTTTCGGTAACATGCAGTGTCGGTTCCTGCCGGATATCGGCCAGCAGTAATAGCTCATCGCCATGCCGACAACAGCGCTGCGTCCAGTCTTTTGGAGTATCGTCCGCTACCAGCAGGACAAAATCCGATTTGGATTCAATGTTATCCAGATAGATCGCCATGTGTCGATTCAACTGAGCCTCATCATTGGAAACCGCGCCATCATCACTGGTATCCAGTTCGTTATAGACTGTCCTGGAATCGATGATACTAACGGAACCCTGGTGCCTGAGCTGTGCGGAAAGTCGTTCGGCAAAATCGAGGCGATCAATACCCTCAGTGATGAGTACCAATGTAATGGTTACCGGCAACGGCATGGGGTTGAGGTCGTGTTGGGTTTGCAAACGGTGAATAATCTGCCGGGTCAGAGCCATCGATAATTGATGATTGCTGGCCAGCAAATCTGAAAAATGCGCCTTGTTGAGTCTCACCAGTAATGAATCCCGGATGGCAACCACCGTGGCAGAGCGAGGCTCATCGGTATAAAGGCTCATTTCGCCAAATGCCTGACCACGACCCATTTCACGGACAGGGGATGGCTTGCCGTGCTCGTCATTGACGTACGCCCGCAGACGCCCACTGACCGATAGGTACATGGAATCACCCGGGGCACCCTGTTCAATTAGCGTTTCGCCACCGGTAACTTCGACCCATTCAAAGCGTTCATGCAGCAAGGCCAGGGCGTCAGGTTCCAGATCGCCCAGAAACTGGTGCAAATGCTGATTGAGCAGTGACCGGTGGTGATCATGGATTTCAGTGACGATAACATTCAACAGTGCGCCTCCCCGTATTTTTGTCGTTGTTGTGACTGGCGCCAGTTTAGTCAAGGCCAGTGCAGGTAGGTCAGAATTACAGAGAAGATCAATTCAGTAAAGCAGTAATGCCGACAGTTTAGCGCCAAATAGAAGGGCAGTGACTGTGCGCTGGTCAATTTTTTATGATAGTTTTCAAGTAGTGTCAGCTAGCTTACAGAATCAAAACCATTGATCAAGGGAGGCCAGTTGCCTACATGGGCAGTCAGCAGTGTGACTGCATACAATTCCAGTTAGTGCTGGCAGTCAGGATAAGGGAATGCGAGAACATCAGCTCAGTGCCATCTTGTTTACCGATATCATAGGCTACTCAAAGCAGATGGCATCGGACCAAGCTAAAACACTGGATGCCCTGCAACGTAATAAAGGCAATCATCAGCGCATTGTCGGTCTATACCACGGACGTATCATCGATATGATTGGCGATGGACATCTTTGTCTGTTTTCCAGCAGTCTGGATGCAGTCTATGCTGGCCTTGCATTGCAACATAATCTTCAGGCCAGTGGCGATCAAACCCAATTACGCATTGGCGTGCATGTGGGCGATACTGTGATCGAACGCAGGGGCCTGCAGGTTGTTCGTGTTGTTGGTGACACTGTCAATATAGCCTCTCGCATTGAAAGTAATGCACCTGGTCCGGGTGTCTGGGTGTCGGTGCGTGTTGCCAGTGATTTACGCAGTCACCGTTACCTTACGCTGGAGTCTGCCGGCGAATTCAATTTGAAGAATATTGCAGAACCGATGGAAATCTTCGAAGTGACAGCCGCACCTGATTCGTTGCCAGCAGTGCAACCTCGCATGCACTTTACCTATCGTCATCAACATATTAGCCGCACCCCGGTTGTGATGATCGGCTCACTGGTCCTATTTTTGGCGATCGGTGCATATGTAGCTTCCCAGATATTTGATACCCCTGAAAGCCTGGCTGTTTTACCGATGGAATACGTTGGTGCTGATGACGATTATCAGTATCTGGCATCGGCTTTCTGGACCCGATTGCAAACTTACCTGTCTCCCATTCCCAATGTAAAACTAACCTCGCAAGCGAATGCACGAAGGTTGACCGAGTCCAGAGAATATATAGGCGACCAGGAAGTCGATTACTTTATGGAAGGGACCGTCATTCTGGAAAATCAACAGGTAACGATTGAGGTTCGTTTGGTTGAAGCCGACGAAGACACTATTCTTTATACGCAGCAGTGGCAGGGAAGTCTGGAACAGCTGGACGCAATGGAACAGGAAGCGCTGGCCGATATCGCCGACTATCTGGTGGCTACGTTTTGACTATGAATCGGGACCCTGAGACCGGCATGGCAATCACCAACGCGCCTGTGAAGGGGTTCCTTTGGGCCGCCTTGTTTCCCGCTCAGGTTCGTCTGGTTAGATTGCTTGACTCTCCCTACCTTGGGTTAGGTTTGGCCAGTGAATCATTTCCGGTACTCAGACTTCGCCGCCAGCGCAACAGTCTGAGTCACTTGGTGCAATAAACAACCATTCAGGGGCTCAAACAAGTTTGAGCCCCTGTTCGATAAAGCTTTTGACATCGATTCCTGAGGTTCCATTCGCAACTTCACTGACAATCGACAAACTCTGATTGCAAGGTTCGGCCAGATCCAGCAGGTGGTGCTGGCGTATAATCTGGCCTTTTGCATCGGTGACAACCAGCACTCTGGGGCGAGCAAAGTCATCGCTGTTGGCTTCCACTATGATGGCCAGCTGACCGCCGCCAAGCTTCACCAGGCTGCCGGATGGATAGATGCCTATGCACTCAACGAACGCATTAGCCAGTTCTGAATCGAAATGTGAACCTCTGGCCCTAAGTATCTCTTTCAGCGCAGTTTCGGACGGCTTTGCTCTGCCATAGCAGCGATGACTGGTCATGGCGTCATAGGCATCGGCCAGTGCGACGATTCGGGAGTAATAGGAAATCTGACCCCGGCTCAGTCCACGTGGATAGCCCTTGCCATCAATGCGCTCATGATGAGAATGAGCAACATCGGTCGCTTGTTTGAAGTCTTCCGAGACCGACATCAGAATATTTCGGCCGTGGGTTGGATGTTCGGCCATAATATAGGCCTCTTCGCGGGTAAACTTGCCCGGTTTATTGAGTACTTCCACGGGTACCCGGCTTTTTCCGACGTCGTGGAGCAGTGCACAGAGTGCAATTTCCTTGATCTCGAACTCCATTAATCCGAGGTGGCGGGCAAAGTTGGCGCTGAGAATACAAACGTTCATGCTGTGCTCGGCGGTGTAGCTGTCTTTGTGTTTGATCATTGACAGAAAGCGCAAGGCGTCTTTGTTGGCCAAAACGCTGGTCACAATGTCCTCGACGACATCCCGGCATTCGTTCATATCCAGGCTGCGACCGACCCTTAAGCCGTCCATGATGGACGTTGCCATGGATCGTGCGGAATCGAAGGTCAGGCGAGAGGATTCGGCAGCCTGCTTGAAACTGACCTTGTTTATATAGTTGACCCGCCGGGTGCTGGCAGGTCCGACCTGGGTAGAGGCCGATCCAGGCCGGGAATCTGACTTTTTCGGTGTTGATTGGGTCGCCAGCCTGGCTCTGATAGCCGCTATATTCTCGATTTTTACCTGAACACTGACGTTCTGACACTGCTGCTGCAGTTCCTGAATCTCTTCGTTGGAGGCAATAACGAACCCCTGTAGCAGAAAACCGGTTTCCTCCCAGGGCCGATCCAGTGCCACAACGTTCCTTCCGACTTCCAGATCGTAAACAGAGACGGTCATGTCTTCGTATTTAGTATAGCCCATGATCGACGTCACTCTTTAAAACTGCAGAGGAGCAGTGTAGCCCTAACGCCGAACCGAGGTCGACTGTTGATGGACTCTGGCAGGGTGTTGAAAAAAGCATCCTACCTTTTTCAACACACGAAAACCAAACAATGTGATTTTTACTTTTCTCACGAAATCAATGACTTACCAATCATCAATTTCACCTCCCCAGCGCCAGCAAGTCAGTTTTGCAAGGCCTGGGCGTGAAACCGGAGATGATCGTCAATGAAGCTGGCGATAAAATAGAAACTGTGGTCATAACCCGGCTGGATGCGGCTTTCGAATCGATGAGTGCTGCCATTGGCTGCAGTGCTCAGTGCCTGGGGATGCAGTTGCTTTTCCAGAAAATCATCCGCATCGCCCTGATCTACCAGAATAGGGAAGTGGGCCTGGCTGTTTGCCAGAAGTAGGCTGGCATCGTAGTCACGCCAAAGAGCCTGATCGTCGCCAAGATAGGCTTGAAAGGCCTTGTAACCCCAAGGTGCCGAGATCGGGTTACTGATGGGTGCCAGGGCTGAAACTGACGTATAACGCTCCGGATTACGCAGGCCGATTACCAGAGCGCCATGCCCACCCATGGAGTGGCCACTGATTGCGCGGCGGTCAGTGACGGGGAAATGGGTTTCAATCAGGCTGGGCAGCTCTGAAACAATGTAATCATACATGCGGTAATGCCGGTTCCATGGGGCCTCGGTGGCATTCACATAGAAGCCGGCACCCAGGCCCAGGTCGTAGGCGCCGTCCGGGTCGTCAGCGACGCTTTCTCCGCGAGGGCTGGTGTCAGGTGCGACGATAGCAATGCCCAGTTCGGCCGCCATGCGCTGGGCACCGGCCTTTTGCAAAAAGTTTTCGTCAGTGCAGGTAAGCCCGGAGAGCCAATAAAGAACCGGTACCGGGTGCCGGGCGTCAGCACCAGGTGGCAGGAAAATGCTGAAGCGCATGGTGCAGTTCAGCGTTGCCGAGGCATGCTCATAGCGTTTTTGCCAACCATTGAAGCACTTGTTGCTGTTCAGATGATGCAAACTCATAAATCCCTCGATGTTGAATGACGGCCGACCGGTTACCGGCCTACTGTCAGCGCGATAGTCAGTAGTGCACTACACTGCGAATGCTCTTGCCTTCATGCATCAGATCAAAGGCCTCGTTAATCTGGCCGAGCGACAGGGTATGGGTGATGAAGTCCTTCAGCGGAATATCACCTGCCAGATACTTCTCAACATAGCCCGGCAATTCGCTACGGCCCTTGACGCCGCCGAACGCACTGCCACGCCAGACCCGACCGGTTACCAGCTGAAACGGGCGAGTGCTGATTTCCTTACCGGCGCCAGCTACCCCGATGATAACTGACTCACCCCAGCCTTTGTGACAGCATTCCAGAGCTGAACGCATGACATCCACATTGCCGATGCATTCGAACGAATAGTCGACACCTCCATCGGTCAGTTCGACAATCACTTCCTGAATCGGCTTGTCATAGTCTTTGGGGTTGATGCAGTCGGTAGCGCCCAGTTTGCGGGCCAGCTCAAATTTACTGGTGTTGATATCGATGGCGATGATCCGGCTGGCCTTTGCCATCACTGCTCCGATGACCGCAGACAGACCAATACCGCCGATACCAAAAATGGCGACCGTAGCCCCTTCTTCTACCTTGGCGGTGTTCATTACCGCGCCGATGCCCGTGGTGACTCCACAGCCTAACAAACAGACTTCCTCCAGTGAGGCTTCAGGGTTCACTTTGGCAAGCGATATTTCTGGTAAGACGGTGTATTCGGAAAACGTTGAACAGCCCATGTAATGGAAGATCGGCTTGCCGTCTTTATAAAACCGGGAAGTGCCATCCGGCATCAGCCCTTTACCCTGGGTCTCCCTAATTTTCTGGCACAGATTGGTCTTGCCGGATAAGCAAAATTTGCACTCACCGCACTCGGGTGTGTATAGCGGAATGACGTGATCACCCACCTCGACGCTGGTAACGCCTTCGCCTATCTGCTCAACAATGCCACCGCCCTCATGGCCGAGAATCGCCGGGAAGTTGCCTTCAGGGTCGTCACCGGAAAGGGTAAATGCGTCGGTGTGGCAGACCCCGGTAGCGACGATACGCACGAGAACTTCACCCGCTTTGGGGGGCATGACGTCGATTTCTTCGATGCTCAGTGGTTGGCCGGGGCCCCAGGCAATAGCCGCTTTGGATTTGATCATGGTCGATCCTCATTGGTCGCGAAAGACAGGGTAGTAAAGCTGATTGTAGTCGGGTTCGCCAGGTGAATGGTGAGCCAGCTTGATACGTCAGTTTACTCGGAAATAATGATAAAACGAGTGACAGGCATGCCCCGGTGATGGGGCGTAGAAAAGCGCGCGGCGTCTGTCGAGACTGGCCGTTTCACCCGGGCACTCCCCATGAGGAAGAGCGCCTCAGGCAAGCGCCTTAGTACCCGGGCTCAGCGAGTAATCGGGTGTGCCCAGAGGTCATATTCATCGGCCTGTTCCACGTGAACCCAAAGCCGATCACCCGGGCTTAGATGGGTCTGGTTGTCCAGGAACACCTGCCCGTCGATGTCCGGCGCATCAGCCTTGGACCGGGCAACGGCGCCTTCGGCAACCACTTCGTCGACGATGACTTCAATGTCGGTACCCACCTTGGCCTGCAACCGGGCCGAGCTGATGCGCTGCTGTACTTCCATAAGCCGGTCATAGCGCTCTTGCTTGACAGCTTCGTCAACGTGGTTGGGCAGTGCAGCCGAAGCAGCACCGTCGACATTGGAATATTGAAAGGCACCGACGCGGTCCAGTTGCGCTTCGGTCAGAAAATCAAGAAGCATCTGGAAATCTGCTTCGGTTTCACCCGGAAAGCCGACAATAAAAGTGGAGCGCAGCGTGATATCCGGGCAGATCTCACGCCACTTATGGATACGATTCAACACTTTTTCGGCGTGCGCCGGGCGCTTCATCGCCTTGAGTATGGTCGGGCTGGCATGCTGAAACGGGATGTCCAGATAAGGCAGAATGCGGTTCTCGGCCATCAGCGGAATAATGTCATCGACATGGGGGTAGGGGTAAACATAGTGCAGCCGAACCCAGGCATCTAACTGACCCAGTTCTTCACAGAGTTCTTTCATCCGTGTTTTCACCGGTTTGCCATTCCAGAAGTCAGTGCGGTATTTCATATCGACACCGTAGGCGCTGGTGTCCTGTGAAATAATCAGCAGTTCTTTTGTGCCATTTTTTACCAGGTTTTCTGCCTCGCTCAGTACCTGACCTACTGGACGACTGACCAGGTCACCGCGGAAGGAAGGAATGATGCAGAATGTGCAACGGTGGTTGCAGCCTTCGGAAATTTTCACATAGGCGTAATGCTTGGGCGTCAGCTTGACGCCGGTATCCGGGACCAGCGAAATAAATGGGTCATGACGGGGCGGCACCACATCATGGACCTGCCGGACCACTTCTTCATAGGCATGGGGGCCGGTAACGGCCAGGACATTGGGATGAACTTCCCGAATATCATTTTCTTTCGCGCCCAGGCAACCGGTGACCAGTACCTTGCCGTTTTCACGCAGGGCTTCTCCTATGGTGTCCAGAGATTCTTTTACGGCTGAGTCGATAAAACCGCAGGTGTTGACGATCACTACATCGGCATCGTGGTAGGACGGCACCACATCGTACCCTTCGGCGCGCAATTGGGTGAGGATGCGTTCGGAGTCTACGGTGTTTTTTGGGCAGCCAAGGCTGACAAAACCGACCCGCCCCTGCTCGGAAACGGGCTTGCCTTCTCGGGGCGTGACGATATGAGCGGTCATGAAAACCTCATGGCTGGTCAAAAAAGGAGCGGTATTGTAGCGCCTTCCGGGCCGGCTTCAAGCACGGTGCGGTTTATCCTGCATGTTTCTGAATAGACTCAGGTCACCGCATGGCGCTCATGATATTTCGGTTGATTCCAGAGGCTGTTATCGATGATGTCTTTCAGACAGTCTACGCTGTCCCAGACATCGGTAAAGCGCAGGTATAAGGGTGCAAAGCCGAAACGCAGAATGTCGGGGGCACGAAAATCCCCGATAACTCCCCGGTCGATCAACGCCTGCATGATGGCATAGCCATCAGGATGGGCCAAGGCGACCTGACTGCCACGTTCAGTGGCCTCGCGCGGTGATACCAACTCAAACCCGGCTTCGGGCAGGCGACTCTCAATCAGCTCGATGAACAGCTCAGTCAGCGCCACCGATTTGACCCTCAACTCGGCCATGGTCGTATTAGCGAAGGTATCCAGACCGACGCTCAATAGTTGGGTGGCAACAACAGACGGTGTGCCGGTCAACGCCCGACGAATGTCGGCAGCCGGTGCAAAGTCGTCCCGCATGGCGAAGGGGGCTTCGTGGGCGAACCAGCCACTGAGCGGCTGCTCAAAGGACTGCAAGTGCCGTTCAGCAACAAACAGATAGCCTGGGGCGCCAGGCCCGCCATTCATATACTTGTAGCCACAGCCAATGGCAAAATCGGCGTTTACAGCGTTGAGATCGACCTCAACCGCACCGCCGCTGTGGCTTAAATCCCAGACAACCAGCGCCCCTTTTTCATGAGCACGCCGGGTGATGGCTGTCATGTCATGAAGCTTACCGGTTTTATAGTGAACGTGCGTCAGCACGACTACGGCCACGTCACGGTCAATTCTATCCAACAGCGTCGATGCGGGTTGCGTTTCAAGGACAGGCTCTCCGGTCATGAATTGGCAAAGCCCCTGTAACATGTACAGATCGGTCGGAAAGTTGCCGGGTTCGGACAGAATAACGCGTCGTGACGGTTCGATGGCTTGCTGCAGTTTCAGTGCAGCCGCCGCCACTTTAAACAGGTTAACCGAGGTTGAATCGGTCACAACGACCTCTTCCGGTTTGGCACCGATCAGCGTTGCGATCTGGCTGCCCACCTGGCGCGGCAGGTCAATCCATCCGGCATTGTTCCAGCTGCGAATCAGACCCTGGCCCCACTCCTGTTCTATAACCTGACGTGCGCGCTGCGACGCAGCTTTGGGTTGCGCTCCCAGGGAGTTACCATCGAGATAAAGCACATCGTCTGGTATGACGAATTGCTCGCGCATCGGTGCAAGAGGATCTTGTTTGTCCAGGGAAAGGCAATGACTGCGATCTAAAGGCATTCGGGGGTCTCCGTTATTTTGCAGCTACCCTAATGTTTTACCGCTGAATGTGGAAGCTTACGGGTGGTATAAAGGGCACTTTGTACCGGGTTCACAGCGTTACGGTCAGGAGCCGCTAATCAACGAAAAGCCTGCCCTGGTCAGCGCCTCCATACTCGTTCAGGGCATCGAAGGGGATGTTGTCAATTCAGCAGGTGCTTGATTTAACGTGAAACTTTCGGGTTCATTTACGGTTTCGGGTCAAAAGGATTCACCATTGTCTCTTTACTGGCGGCTTTTGTGAGGTAGCATCAATGGACCTATCAATCACAGGAGCTTTACGCATGCACATCAACCAGCGTTTTGATGGCGGTAATATCGTTTGTCTGGATGCGACTAACCCGGAGGCGGTCCAGTTGCAGATACGCTCCGATGTTGGCGATGAGCACAAACAATGGTTTTACTTTCAGGTATTGGACGCGCGCGATCAGGCCTGTCGTTTTGACATTACCAATGCCGGCCAGGTCTCGTTTCCCAGGGCCTTTCATGACTATCAGGCAGTTGCCTCCTATGATCGTGAGTTCTGGTTTCGTGTGCCGACACGTTACGACGGTCAGACCCTGAGCATCGAGCACAGTCCGGAGACTGACAGCATCTACTATGCCTATTTTGCACCCTACAGCTTTGAACGGCATCAGCAGTTAATCGCAGCGTGCCTCGCATCTTGGCAGGTTAAAGCCGATACCTTGTGCGTGACACCGGACGGACACCCGCTGACACGCCTGACCATTGGTGAACCAGCGGCCGATAAAAAGGTTTGCTGGGTGATTGGTCGTCAACATCCGGGTGAAACCATGGCGGAATGGTGGATGGAAGGCTTTCTGGAGCGTTTGCTAGACGAGCAGGACAGCCTGAGCCGCCAGTTGCTGGAACATTGCGTGTTTCATGTGGTGCCCAACATGAATCCGGACGGCAGCGTGCGCGGGCATTTGCGTTGCAATGCTCACGGTCGCAATCTGAACCGCGAATGGCTGGAGCCGAGTAAAGAATTGTCGCCGGAGGTCTATTTCGTGCGCCAGGCCATGGCAGCAACCGGTGTTGACTATTGTCTGGACGTGCATGGCGATGAGGAATTGCCCTATAATTTTATAGCCGGTGCCGAAAGCATACCTTCCTGGGACAAGCACATGGCCTTGCAGCTCAGTACCTTTAAATCAGTGCTGCAAACGGCTTGCCCCGATTTTCAGTTGGACGTCGGGTACCCCATTGCAGCACCGGGGGCAGCAAACCTGAGTTTGTGCACCGCCTACGTTGCAGAGCATCACAAATGCCTGGCGATGACCCTGGAAATGCCCTTCAAAGACACCACTGCCACGCCCATGCCAGCTACCGGCTGGTCTCCTGACCGATGCCAACGCCTGGGTGCGGCCAATATCGATGCAATCTGGCAGGTGTTGCCATTGTTGTGACCGGCGTTCTGATTCAGGGCGATTGTGCGGTTCAGGTGTCTTTAACGAGGTTTATCCGAACACCATTGATTGACCGCGCCAGAGCCGATAATCTCAGCATCATTCAAGGTAAGCGGGTGCTGTGTGTCCCGTTTTCCTTTCACACTGAGTTACCGAGGTTTGTCCATGTCTGCTGATACCCCTGCATTGTCCCCTTTTCATCTGGCTTTTCCGGTTCATGACCTTAAGGCAGCCCGGGAGTTTTATGGTGAAGTACTTGGGTGTACCGAAGGTCGTAGCTCTGATCACTGGATTGATTTTGATTTCTTCGGTCATCAGATTGTTGCGCATTTATCCGACCAGGCCGAAGCGGCCGGACCAATAGCCAACGCCGTTGATGGTCACGATGTTCCGGTTCCGCATTTTGGAGTGGTGCTTTCAATGGACGAGTGGCAGGCCATGGCTGACCGCCTGACCGCAATGAACGTTGAGTTTGTCATTGAACCCTACCTTCGTTTTGAAGGACAACCCGGGGAGCAAGGTACTCTGTTTTTCAAAGACCCGAGCGGCAACGCCATTGAAATGAAAGGCTTCGCCGACCGCAGCCGTTTGTTTGCCCGTTAATAGCGTGCCGGAGTTGTTGAGCTGGGTGGTTTGCTACCCATCTTATCGTAACCAGGGCAAACCTGTGCAGACTAAGACGCTGGGGCAGAGGCGCGAAAAGATGCTAAAATACAGCAATCGATGAATCTGTAAATCCAAGTAATAACCTGGAAATGATCAGCCCATTATGAGTAAAACTGAAAAACGCCCGCTTTATATCCCCTATGCCGGTCCAACCTTGCTGGAGCTGCCGTTACTGAATAAAGGCAGTGCTTTTTCGCAAGAGGAGCGTGTCTCATTTAATCTGATCGGGTTGCTACCACAGAATGTGGAAACAATAGAGGAGCAGGCTGAGCGGGCTTACCGCCAGTATCAGTTATGCCAGAGTGATCTGGATCGGCACATTGCCTTGCGTTCGGTTCAGGATGATAACGAAACCCTGTTTTTTCGATTGCTTGAAGATCACCTCGAAGAAATGCTGCCGATTATCTACACCCCGACCGTCGGCGAAGCCTGTCAGGAATTTTCGAATATATATCGCAACCATCGTGGCTTGTTTATCAACTATTCAGACCGTGATCATATGGACGATATGCTACGCAGTGCCACCAAAGACAACGTGAAGGTCATTGTTGTTACCGATGGTGAGCGCATTCTGGGCCTGGGTGATCAGGGTATTGGCGGCATGGGTATCCCCATTGGCAAGTTGTCGCTGTATACCGCCTGTGGGGGTATCAGCCCGGCTAACACCTTACCGATCATGCTCGATGTGGGCACCAATAATCAGACACTGTTAGACGATCCGATGTACATGGGCTGGCGTCACAATCGCATCAGTCAGGATGAGTATGACGCTTTTATCGAGCAGTTTATGCAGGCGGTGAAACGTCGCTGGCCGGAAGCCCTGGTGCAATTTGAGGACTTCGCTCAGACCAATGCCATGCCATTGCTCGAGCGCTACCGCGATAAGCTTTGCTGTTTCAACGATGACATTCAAGGCACCGCCTCAGTATGCGTTGCAACGCTGCTTGCGGCCTGCAAGTCAAAGGGCGAACCGATCAGCGAGCAACGGGTTGCGTTTGTTGGCGCCGGTTCTGCCGGATGTGGCATTGCCGAACAGATTATTGTCGCGATGCAGAACGAGGGTCTGTCGGCAACCAAAGCACGCCAGCGTGTATTTATGGTCGACCGCTTTGGGTTACTGACCAGCGATATGGCAGATCTCTATGATTTTCAGGCACGATTGGCACAATCTGCTGATGTCGTGGCCGATTGGCCAGGCACCGAGTTGCTGGATGTAGTCACCCAGGCAAAACCCACTATCCTGATCGGCGTATCCGGGCAGCGCGGGTTGTTTTCCGAAGAAGTGATCAGAACCTTGCATGCGGGGTGTGAGCGCCCGCTGGTGATGCCGTTGTCCAACCCGACCTCCAAAGTGGAGGCCACACCGGCCGATGTGCTCACCTGGACCAATGGCCAGGCGATGGTCGCGACCGGCTCACCCTTTGCGCCGGTTGAGTTTAACGGCCAAACCTATCCCATCGCCCAATGCAACAACGCCTATATTTTCCCCGGCATTGGCCTGGGCGCACTAGCGGTCGGCGCCGAACGCATTACCGATTCCATGTTGATGGCCGCTTCCAGATCGCTGGCGGATCAGGCTCCCATGGTGCAAACCGGAGAGGGCGCTTTATTGCCACCGCTGGCTGACATCCGTGAAACCAGCAAGCTCATTGCCTTTGAGGTGGCGCGTCAGGCCCAGGTTGATGGCGTAGCGTTGATGAGCAGCGAAGAGCAGGTGCGCGAAACCATCGAAGCGCACTTCTGGACACCCCACTACCGGCAATATCGTCGCCGGGCAGTGTGACCACAACGCAGTTAGATCGAAAAAGGCCTGAATAGTCAGGCCTTTTTTTATACTCCGTAAACCGTTCTTTCAAAGACCCACCAGCCTGCCAGCAGTGCGATGGCAATGGATGCTGGATTGGTAATGTAGCTTCGGTACCAGTCTTTGTGTCGAAACCAGATGCCAACGGCCAAAAAGCACAGTGCTATGACGGTCAGTTGGCCGAGTTCAACGCCAATGTTAAACGCCACCAGGCCCGTCACAAAGTGCTGGGGGCTAAGGCCAATTGCGGTGAGAACACTGGCAAAGCCAAGCCCGTGCAACAAGCCGAAACCGAATATAACAAAAGGTCGCCACTTACTCAGGTTGCGTGACCAAAGATTCTCAACACAGACATAAACGATGGACAGGGCAATTAAGGGTTCTACAATCGATGCCGGAATGGTCACGATACCGAGCATACCAAGCGCCAATGTAACGGTATGCGCCAGAGTGAAACTGGAAATCTGCCACAACAATGGCTTCAGTTTGGAGCTTAGCAAGAACAAACCGACGACAAACAATATATGGTCCAGACCTTTGGGCAGGATGTGTTCAAAACCAATCACAATGTAGTTAGTGAACACTGACCAACCGCTTTGGGGCACGGCACCACTGATGTCAAAGGCGCTGGTGCTGACGCCCGGTTGCAGGTATCGGGTATATATCTCTTCACCCGATGCCGAGGTAACACGCACTGCTGTTTCGCCGAACCGGTCTTCCCATTGCCAGGTCAGGCTGCTGGAGCCCGCTGGTAATGTTCCGCTGAACGATATAACGGCGTCTCTGGCCAGCTCCAGATCCGGTTCAGCGGTGACAGTCAGCTCTGGTGAGGTCAGGTTAACGTCGACACCATCGGCCTGAAATCGGATGCCGTCGATCAGATCGGGCGCAAACGCATTGAAGACAGGCGTAAGTTCAGCCGCAGACATTGCCCGGTACCGGTCGTATTCGCTGGCTTGAGGGGCGTCGCTCGTGTCACTGAATTGTGGCCCGATGCCGGCAAGATAGGTCTCAACACTGGTTTGAATATCGAGTCTGTACGAGCCGTCCTGTTCCAGTATCAGGTCGATGATGGCCGGGCGAATCTCGTGAGCAGTCGTTGGTGTACTCACGGCAAGCAAGGCAAAAAAGACGCCGGCTACCAGCCGCTTAAGGTGTGATGTCATAGTTCTGAGTCCATTGCAGTGTTTGTTTGCGCATACGGATTGGCAGTAGGGGAGTGCAATATGCCGATCGCGGAACAGTGTATACGAAGCAAAATGGACTGCCGATGCTTTTATGGTTGCTCATTCGCAGTGAGCTGTTGACCTCTGGTGAATAGTCGGTTTTACCGAAACATCCTAAAACCCGGACTCGATGTTTCGGCTGCAGGCTGTCGTCGACTGATCAGTGTTATTTGATCAGCCGGTAGGGTTATGAGACTGAGGCGAATTGCTCTTCTTCTGTTGAGCCGGTCAGTGCGGTAACAGAAGACGTGCTGCCCTGAATAACAGTCGTCATGTCGTCGAAATAGCCGGTTCCGACTTCTTGCTGGTGCGCGACAAAGGTGTAGCCCTTGCTGGCGTCTCTGAATTCCTGCTCCTGCAGTTCGACATAGGCCGACATATCATTGCGAGCATAGGCGTGAGCCAGGTTAAACATGCCGTGCCACATGTTGTGAATACCGGCCAGCGTTATGAACTGGAACTTGTAGCCCATGGCAGACAGTTCGGTCTGGAACCTGGCGATGGTCGCGTCGTCCAGGTTTTTGCGCCAGTTAAAAGAGGGCGAGCAGTTGTAAGCCAGCAGCTGATCCGGAAATTCCTTACGGATGGCTTCGGCGAACTTGCGGGCTTCATCGAGATCCGGCTTGGCGGTTTCGCACCACAACAGATCGGCATAAGGCGCATACGCCAAACCACGGGAGATAGCCTGATCGATGCCTGCTTTGACCCGATAGAAACCTTCCGCAGTGCGACCGCCGACGATGAAGGGGGCATCGTAGGGATCGCAATCGGAGGTGATCAGGTCGGCGGCGTTGGCATCAGTGCGTGCCAGCAGAATCGTTGGTACGCCTTCAACATCGGCGGCAAGACGGGCAGCTGAGAGTTTTTGCACAGCCTCCTGAGTCGGCACCAGTACTTTGCCACCCATATGACCGCACTTTTTAACCGAGGCGAGCTGGTCTTCGAAATGCACACCAGAGGCGCCGGCACGAACCATGTTTTTCATCAGCTCGTAAGCGTTCAGGACGCCGCCGAAACCGGCTTCGGCATCCGCTACAATGGGTGCAAAGTAGTCGATGTAACCTTCATCACCCGGGTTCTTGCCGATTTTCCACTGAATCTGGTCGGCTCGCTCGAAGGCATTGTTGATGCGCCGCACCACTGTCGGTACCGAATCAACCGGATAGAGCGACTGATCCGGATACATGGTTTCTGACGAGTTGGCGTCGGCGGCAACCTGCCAGCCAGACAAATAAATCGCCTGAATGCCCGCTTTTACCTGCTGAACAGCCTGGCCACCGGTCAGGGCACCCATGGAATTGACGAAATCTTTTTCCGGACGGAAGCTCGGCCGGCCACCTTCGTTGATCAGTTGCCAGAGTTTCTCGGCGCCGCGGGTGGCGATGGTATTTTCGCGTTTCAGCGAGCCACGCAGCCGCACCACATCTTCAGCGCTGTAGGTGCGCTTTGCATTCTGCCAGCGCGGGTTGATATCCCAGTCTTTCTGGATGGCTTCGACTTCAGCTTGGCGGTTGTAGTTTCCGGTGGTCATGGCAGTGTCCTCTTGGCATTGTACGGTCTGATTATGTTTGTTGTGTGATCGTTGTCTCTGCTGCAACGGTGTGTCTCTGCAGTGACCTTGACTTCACATTAAAATCGAAACGCTAATTTGGCTAATTTATAGTTATTATTTTCGGTATTCACAGCGTGAATAATGATCATGCTCTGGTTATAATCCGATGTTCAACAGAACCTTCAGATAATAAGGAGAGAAGGATGCAGTTAAGCCGCATCGATATGAACCTGCTGGTGTATCTGGATATGCTGTTGCGCGAGCGCAGTGTGACCCGTGCTGCTGACAAACTTGGCATCAGCCAGCCGGCGATGAGCAATGGGTTACGCCGCTTGCGTACCCTCTTTGACGATCCTCTACTGATTCGCACCAGTGAAGGCATGACTCCAACTGAACGTGCCGGACAACTGGAGCCCATGCTGCGCACGGTATTGCAAGACATTGAGCGCGCTATACAGCCACGATCCGATTTCGACGCCAAAAACAGTCAGCGGGTGTTCCGTATCATGGTTAGCGATTATGCTGAATCGACCCTGGTACCTCCGCTATTGCGCCGTTTACGCGAAGACGCGCCGAACGTCATCCTGGATCTGATGACCCCGAGTGACGTCAGTTTTCTGGATGTGGAGCAGGGCAAGGTCGATATGGCGATCAACCGCTTTGACGACATACCACAGTCGTTTCATCAAACCATCGTCTGGCGTGACGACTTCTGTTGCATGCTCAGTGCCGATAACCCGATTCTCGATAATTTCAGCCTGAAAAATTACCTTGAGGCCCAGCATGTCTGGGTCAGTAAAACCGGCTATGGTGTGGGTGTGGGCGTTGATCCGGCCGATGTCCAGCGGTTGGGCTGGGTGGATGAAGTGCTGGGTCAACTGGGCAGCAAGCGCAACATCACCGTTTTTACCCGTCATTATCAGGCCGCCATGCTGCTGGCCGAGCAAAACGATCTGGTGGTAACACTGCCAGCCCGGGCAGCCCTGTTACAGGCACACAATGAGCGTTTGCGGGTTATGGCACCGCCCTTCGTGATTCCTGGCATTCAGCTGAAACTGGTCTGGAGCCCGTTATTGCATCATGACCCTGCGCACCGGTGGATGCGACGTCTCATTAACGAAGTGGCGGAGCAGGTACCAAGCCCTGAGTTCTAAGTCCGGGGCCAGACTGGAAAGTCAGTGCTGGTGCTGTATTTCAGCCAGCAAGCGTGCTCGTCATTCATGTCATGAATGGCGAACATAAAGGTTATAAATTAGGCGTATTCTTGCTGGCTCCCTAGACTCAAATAACAGGCGCTCCAGACGTGAATAAAAAACAATCAGCGAAAGGCCAGACTCATGACGGATCGAATTCAGCAAGGCGGTCTAAAGATCGCGACCGAACTTTACACCCTGATTGACCAGGAAATAGCGCCGGGCACCGGTATTGAGTCGTCCCACTTCTGGAGCCAGTTTGAAGCCATTCTGGATGAATTTGGACCGCGTAATGAAGCCTTGCTGCGCCAGCGCGACAGCCTGCAGGCGAAGATTGACCAATATCACGCCGAGCGCTCGGTTGAGCCCCATGATGCGGCAGACTATAAAGCGTTTTTGCAGGAAATCGGCTATCTGCTGCCTCCGGTTGATGTGCAACCGATCACCACAGCCAATGTTGATACTGAAATCACCGACCAGGCCGGTCCGCAATTGGTGGTACCGGTCAAGAATGCCCGTTTTGCACTGAATGCGGCGAATTCGAGGTGGGGCAGCCTGTATGATGCCCTTTATGGTACGGATGCTATTGGGGAAGACGGCGGCGCCGGAGCAGGCACGGCCTACAACCCGGTGCGTGGTGCCCGTGTGATTGCCTTTGCCCGGGCGCACCTGGACCAGGCCACACCTCTGGCGGCCGGATCCCATGCTGATGCGCTAGCCTATTCCATCGAGCACGGAGCCTTGTCGGTTGAACTGAGCGACGGCACCCGAACAGGCCTAAAGGATCCCGGTCAGTGTCTTGGTTACCAGGGCGATGAAGCCGCACCCACGGCCATTTTGTTGAAAAACAACGGTCTGCACATTGAGATCCAGATCGACGCGGCCAGTCCGGTTGGCAAAACCGACGATGCAGGTATTAGTGACCTGCTGGTCGAAGCAGCGCTGACCACCATCATGGATTGTGAGGATTCAGTGGCTGCTGTAGATGCCGAGGACAAAACCGAGGTCTATCGTAACTGGAACGGCCTGATGAAAGGCACACTCAGTGAGTCCTTTGAAAAGGGCGGCCGCACCGTTACCCGCTCACTGAACAGTGACCGGGCCTATCAGGGGTTGAACGGTCGTCCGTTGGTGTTGCATGGCCGCAGCCTGATGTTTGTGCGCAATGTTGGTCACCTGATGACCATCAATGCCGTGCTGGACCGGGATGGGCGCGAGGTACCTGAAGGCATACTTGATGGCATGGTGACTGTGTTGGCCGCTAAGCATGATCTGCTGAACAACACCGAGCGACGTAACAGTCGTACCGGTAGTGTCTACATTGTGAAGCCCAAGATGCACGGTCCGGAAGAGGTGACTTTTGCCGCCGATCTGTTTGCCCGTATTGAGCTGGCGCTGGATCTGGCACCGAAGACGTTGAAAATCGGCATCATGGATGAAGAGCGTCGCACCACCGTTAACCTGGCTGCCTGCATTCAGGCTGCCAATGATCGCACCGTCTTTATCAATACCGGTTTCCTCGACCGGACCGGTGATGAAATTCATACCAGCATGCTGGCCGGACCGATGATTCCCAAGGCACAAATGAAGCAGCAAGCCTGGATCAGTGCCTACGAAGACAACAACGTCGATGTTGGCCTGGCAGCCGGATTGCCCGGCAAAGCCCAGATTGGCAAAGGCATGTGGGCCATGCCTGATGAGATGGCAGCTATGCTCGAGCAAAAACAGGGCCATCCGATGGCCGGTGCCAACACCGCCTGGGTACCGTCTCCCAACGGTGCAGCCCTGCATTCAGTGCATTATCACCGTATCAATGTTGCTGAACGCCAGGAGATCCTGCGCCAGCGCACCCCGGCATCGCTGGATGCTATCTTGCAGATACCGCTGATGGACGATTCCGGTGCACTAACGGCCGATGCGATTCAGGCAGAGTTCGATAATAACGCTCAGGGCATACTAGGTTATGTGGTTCGCTGGATTGATCAGGGTGTTGGCTGCTCCAAAGTGCCGGACATCAATAACGTCGGCTTGATGGAAGATCGGGCAACATTGCGCATTTCCAGCCAGCACATGGCCAACTGGCTGCACCATGGCATTTGTAGTGAGACCCAGGTTATCGAAACCATGAAACGGATGGCGGCAGTGGTCGATACACAAAACGCCCACGACCCGATCTACAGGCCTATGGCTAAAGATCCGGACAACAATATCGCCTTTCAGGCCGCCCTGGCGCTGGTACTCGAAGGTAAGCTACAACCCAACGGCTATACAGAGCCCCTGTTGCATGCGTTTCGCATTAAAGCCAAGGAGGCCCACCGCGCCTGACGGCGCTTTTGGGTGTCGCTTAGAAGTCTTTCCCGCTACCGGGTATGCCTATTGGAGGTTCGAAGACCGCATGGATGAGGTCTGCGAACTTCCAACTCAGTACTTCCGCCACAGAATGAATAACTGTCGCCATAGCAAATCTCAATGCTAGAATTGCCGGGTTTCTAGGCTCATTTCCCACTTCCCTGTTGAGGCCATCATGCCGAAAGCTCCCGAGATCAAACCCGGCCACGTTATTGAGCTGGACGGTAATCAGTACAAAGTCAGCAAAGTCGATGTGCATAGCCCCAGTGCCCGGGGTGCTGCCACTCTGTACAAGATGACCATGAATGAACTGGTTACCAAGCGTAAACGCGAAGAAGCTTACAAGGGTGACGACTTTCTGACCCTGGCTGATGCGGCTACCCGTTCCATGCAATACCTGTTTTCCGAGGGTGACATGCACACCTTCATGGATGTTGAGGATTACGCCCAGCATATGTTGTCGACTGACGACCTGGGTGATCAGCTGGCCTGGTTGCACGACGGAATGGAAGGGCTGAACGGCCTGCTGGTCAACGATGGTCTGGTTGCCATTGAACTGCCCCAGTCACTGGTCAAGCAGATCATAGAAACGGCTCCCGGCATCAAGGGCGCATCAGCTTCTGCGCGCACCAAGCCGGCGGTCCTGGAAGGGGGTATTACTGTTCAGGTGCCGGAATACATTGAGCAGGGTGAGCGCATTAAAGTGAATACAGAATCCAAAAAGTTCATGTCCCGGGCATAATGGTCATGTTCAGGCAGTTCCCGGCAGTTGCCTGAACCCGCTATTGACTCAGTAAAATCGCCAGCCAGCGGCTTTTTGGATAAACCTCGAGGCCAATCTTGACCACCACCGTCAGTGGAACCGCCAGCAAGGTACCGACCGGCCCTAACACCCAGCCCCAGAAAATCAGTGACAAAAACACCACCAGCGTCGACAGATCCAGTGACCGACCCATCATACGTGGCTCAAGCAGATTCCCGATAATGGCATTGATGGCACCAAAACCGACCAGGCTGATCGCAAAACCAGTCCAGCCCTGCTGCACTGTAGCCAGGAAAACTGCGGGCACGGCGGCAATCAGCGAACCGATATTGGGAATGAAGTTCATCACGAACGCCAGAGTGCCCCAAAGGATGGGGTAATCAACCTGCAGTAAAGAAAGAAACCCCCATACCAGTAAGCCGGTGATAACACTGATCAGGGATTTGATCACCAGGTAGCGTTGGACCATGCGTGAAAAACGTCGGGTATAATCGACCGTCCGGTCATCACCCAGGGCTCTGTTCAGCTTGGCGTGAGCACCCTGGGCCTCATCAAGCATGAAAATCAGTATGAAAATGGTGAGCACCAGCGCTAACAGAATACTGCCCAGTCCGGAAAATAAGGCACTGGCCACGCCGATGAGACTGTCCGGGTCCGGTACCATGCTTTGCAGGCTGGTCCTCAGGTCTGACGCAAGCCAGGGTAATTGTTCGCGCAGCATGACAATCCAGTCGTCTACTTTCAGCTCGTATTCAGGCAAACGAAGAAAGAATTCCTCAGTAGACGAGATCACCAGACTGCCGATCCCATAAAGCACAACGAACACCAGCAACACCACAAAACCAATAGCGAGCGGTGAGGGCACCCTGTGCTGTATCAGCCAGCGTACTGCCGGTGACGTGAGCACGGCCAGAAACATCGCCATCAGAAAAGGCACCAGGATAGGCTGCGCGATGCGCATACCGGCAATAATAATGATCACGGCCGCGACGGTGACCAGGGCTCGAGCCATCGGTGCTTCGAGTGAATTTGGGGGCTTTCTTCCAGACATTCGTTTCGATCTCGCCGGTCTCGTTTATTATCGGTGCTGCGCAAGAGCCTATTTAAAACAGCGGCAGACTTGCCAGCATGTTGTTTTCTTCGCCTAGTTTCAAGCTGCGGTCGTCATTTTCGGACAGGGTTGGCATAAAAGGAGTGGTATGTGCCAAACACAAAAAACCCGGCATAGCCGGGTTATTGTTTTAATCGACGGTTTTTCACTCGACACTAACGCAGGGCATGGACACCCAGGGCATGGACACCCAGGGCATGGACATGCACCCCAAAAATATAGTCTGCCAGGGCATGGACATGCACCCCAAAAATATAGTCAAAAGCTATGATCTATATGTAATCGATAGGCGACTAAAGTGTATGTCCTGTTGCCTTGCTGTTGCCTTGCTGTTGCCTTGCTGTTGCCTTGCTGTTGCCTTGTGGTCGGCTTTTCTTTCTTGCGCACTATGATGGCTGTCCAAGTAGGCGCTGTCGGCTCCGATTTGCTAATCCGGTGCTTTTTATTTATATTAGTATATTCTAATTTATAGATTGGAGAATATTGTGAAATATACCGAAAAATTTCAGGCCTTTGCCGACACTGCCATCGCACAGGTGGAAGGAATACCGCCCGAACAGGTTGACGAAAGGATCGCAGCCGGCGCCATACCGCTGGATATTCGCGACAGCGAAGAGCATGCCAATGGGCATATCGGCGGCTCCCTGAACGTAAGCCGGGGCAAGCTGGAAATGGTCATTGAATCCAAAATACCCGACCTGAACAGCGAGATTCTTTGCTACTGCAATGCCGTCAACCGGGGCGCATTGTCGGCCGCAACCCTTAAGGGCATGGGCTATAAAAACGCCCGATTCATCAATGGTGGCCTGAACGGTTATCGAAGCCTTAAGTAACAGTAGGTGCTTATGCAAGGCGTGCGTCTTGACGTACGTACTAAAAGGCGCACACTGGTGAAAAGTTGAACACACCAGAGGTGTTTCATGACCGGAATTACAGCAACTGAGGCGCGCAGCAACCTTTATCGGTTGATTGACGAAACTGCCGAGTCCCACCAACCAATCATCATCATGGGCAAACGGAACAAAGCTGTCTTGGTTTCCGAGGAAGATTGGTCTGCAATTCAGGAAACGCTCTACCTACTCTCTGTACCAGGTATGCGTGAGTCTATTCGCAAGGGGATGGATACCCCTGTGGATGAATGCGATGAGGGGCTGAACTGGTGACATGGAAGTCGGTTTACACCAAGCAAGCCCAGAAAGATGCGAAGAAGTTGGCCTTCAGCTGTCTCAAGCCAAAAGCTCAGGAATTGTTGGCTCTAATTGCGGAAGATCCATACCGCAAACCGCCTCCGTTTGAGAAACTGATCGGTGATCTTGTGGGGGCCTATTCACGCCGCATCAATATTCAACATCGTTTGGTGTATCAGGTGCTAGAGGATGAGCGGGTAGTGAAAGTTCTCCGGCTATGGAGCCACTACGAGTAATGCATAGCCAGTCGCTGTTGCCAAACAATTTTTCCACCGCTGCGCAGCTCCAAAATTGCCGCAAAGCTTGGCGTTACATGGTAATAGCATACAGCTGTGTCCCTTGCCTGCATTTGTTACATGATTCAATGCAGCTTGCTCGAGATTAAACGGTTCAAGCTAACGCCAGATTCAGCGGCTTGAATCGCAAGTGAACGATGTGTGTCTGGAGTGACACGCACCATGAATTTTCCACTGAATGCCTTAGAAGCTATGGGCTGCGGTATAGCTTGATTCTCTTCCTGAAGGTCATTGATACAATCCAAAACCAAGTCACGAATACCCTTAAGGGCCTTTTCGGGTGTTTTTCCTAACCAGCTTAGACTCGGGAACTCTACGCACAGTCCCACATGTTCCTGATCCTCTTCTGACCAAGTGACTCTATATGTATACCGATCAATGCTTTTATCCATTTTTGACCTCCAGCCGCTCTACAGCATACAGCACCTGTTTTACTTGATATGCCTTGGCTTTGCCTTTCGCATTCTGAATATTGACGCGTGGATCGCCCAGCCATCGCGTTTTGTAGACTCGGTGGCTAGACCCCACCCAGTTTGGACACCCACACCCACACCAATAGCCATAGGTCGTTACTATTAAATATTCCATTGCGATAGATGCCTAATGTGGCTGTCCGATGAAGGCTGTGTTGCTTCATGTCGCGCACGGGTGGCGACTAAAGTGTATGTCCTGTTGCCTTGTGGTCGGCTTTTCTTTCTTGTACCGCACTATGGTGACTGACCAATTAGGCACAGCGTACGAGGCCAGTCCCCTGGGCGACGGGTAGCAAAACCAACCACAGAACCACATTCCAAGCTAAGACCGGACACATCCGACACCTCTGCGAAATAAGTACTTGCCTACCACGTCACAGAGTGACATGGTGAAATCACAACCTATTCTGCTTGGTGTGCCCTGTAACCGGATGGGCGGTAGCGAGTCTTGCCGAAAAACCGCTGTTTCGAAGATGCGTGTATTGCAACAAGATAGGCATCCTGGGTAGTAAGCTCTGAAGAATTTATGGTCAAGATGCACAACTACAAAAGGTACTGCATGAAACTCAATCAAGTCCTTTCTTCTCTCAATCAAATAGAGAAATCGAAATTCATAAATCTTCTCGATCGGCTGTGCAGTTCAGCAGAAAGCGGTAATTCTATGGTGTCTGAAACCCTTGATAGAGTAAATAGGCAGATCAAAGATGCTTCCGGCAGTGAAATCACACAACTATTTAATGCAGTAAAGAACGATTTCGAACAAACCATATCGGAACAAATTTCATTATTCGGCGCGTCTACACGACTGCTCGTTAACATCTTGTCCCGGGACGGTAACGGCTTTGCTCGCACTAGCTGGATAGAGCAGTTGTATATGAAAGAGTGGGAAGGCCTAAATAGATTGGCGGCTGATATCGAACAGAAAATGAAAGATGATTTCGAGCAGGAATTTAGTCATGGTCATCGGTTCCGTATATTTAGAGACTGCCTAAGTGAAGCCTATAACAATGATAGAAGAACTAACCGCGACCCAGTGATATCTGACGATGAAAGAGGGATTTTGAATGTTCTAGCAAGCAATCTAAAAATCTCCTCTGATGAGGCTGCCGCGATTGAGCACATGGAATGTCCTGTAAAAGCAGGGAAAGATACTGTTGATAAATGCTTGAATGGACTGAGAGAGCTAGGTGTTATCTTCATTAGAAGAAAAACGTCAGAGGTAATGATTGCTGATGAGGTTGTTGAGATCCTGAACAATATTCAGGGTAAGGCAATGGCCGACAAGCATTTCCTAAGAATCCTTAGAACCTTCTCAGATGCAGAGCTTTCAAATATCCTGAAGTCCTACGGAAAACGCATTCGCAGTGTAAGTCGATCAGAAAAAATTGCTACTTGTCTTCATTCGGGCCTGAGCATCCATAATGTCCTGTCTCGAGACATATTCTCAGAGAGTGAAAGCCTGAACCAACGTAAGGACCGGCTGAAAACGCTTATTAGCGATTTAGATATAGAAACGGAAAAACTCGGAGCGACAATCGAAGAGCGGATTGAAGTCATTGTCGACTCGCTGAGAGGAGCTGCCGAGCGCGAATTCAATATGTTAAGCGCGGCTAGTTATAAGGAAATGTTTGATGAGATCAGCAAAAGTTTCAATGGAGTAGACGCTGATGGCAGCTCTGAAAGCTTGAAGGATCGTACCCGTAGAGAGTTCGAGCTAGAAGATACCGAGGAAATTGGTACGGACAGGTTGCGAGCGCTCTCGATCACACCATTGGATGTGCTCTATTCAATGAGTAACGAAGAAGTAAAAGATTTACGCGATAAGTTTAGCCTACCTAAGAGAGGCAATCCAAGAACCTTAATTATAAATGCTTTTGAAAGCGCCAAAGATCGCCTAATCGAGAATTATGGTGCTCTAGCCAGCAGGGATATGAAAACGCTCAAGGAAAAAGGCGTTGATATCACGGAAGCGGAGGTTGGAGTTAAGTTTGAAGAAGCAACAAAGGCAATTCTTGAAAGTCTGGGTCTAGTAGTGGATGAGGATTTGCGGAAAGAAGTAAATACAGCAAAAGACAAGGTAGATATTATACTGGCTATCAGCGATGACGATGTCATCATTGGTGAAGCAAAAACCTGTAAAAATGGAGATTTTTCTAAGTATTCAACTACATCACGCCAGGTTAAGGCGTATGCAAATCGCTGTGAAAATTTTGGTAAAAGAGTTGCTCAGGTGTTAATTGTAGCTCCGAGGTTTTCACAGGACTTTATTAGTTCTGCTGAGATGGATCCGGAAATAAATATTTCACTTCTTGAAGCTGATGGTTTGAAACAGATTTATGATGCCTTTAAATCAAAGCGAAAGGCGAGTTTTCCGCCTAAGCTGTTGAGTAAGGGTGGGTTACTTAAGGCCGGGCTTATTGCTAAAAGTTTGGTAACTATTCAGCGTCCAAACCAGTTTCTCGCAGCTTCACCTGAATAAACTCAGGCCACGTACCTGTAA
>Ga0307964_1000069_pt1 | contig 60101 bp, 54 predicted proteins | sample OrgLakmetagen596_FD_201823 | JGI IMG/M metagenome (GOLD analysis project Ga0307964, IMG submission 201823) | Saline water microbial communities from Organic Lake, Antarctica - #596 | ecosystem: Environmental > Aquatic > Non-marine Saline and Alkaline > Saline | place: Antarctica: Organic Lake... | reverse complement strand
AATATTTCTTGCAATCTTCGTCTGTTTTGAACCGATCAGAGAACTCTAGAAGATTTTGACCCTTAAATACGTCCATAATTATATATATTTACTACCACTAAGATAGGTATTTATATACTGACCTCTAAAGAAAAATATAATCCCGAAGCTTTGGGACAGCTCTGCGTTTATACGAAAAGCTAGCGTCCTTTCACAGGTTACGTTTAATACACAAGGCTTTTGTGGGTGATGGCTCAAGGCAATTTAAATATTAAAAAAACATGAAGGCTAAAGCTCGACTTTCATTGATTATTCTTTCCCTGCTTATTAATTTTAGTTTAAAGGCACAAAATAAAGAGTCTATAGCTGTTATGAAATCCGCTACCGATTTTGTGACAGCATTTAATAATTTTGATTGGACAACTTTTCGAGCATCATTTACTGATGATGCGACTATTTTTTATCCTTTTTGGAATCAAGCGAGCCGAATACAAGGTAAGCGTGAAATTGAAAGTGTTTGGTTGACAATTTTTCCAGAATTTGTTGACACAAAAAATACTAGAAAATTACAAATAAACCCAAAGGATATTAACATCCAATTCTACCATCAGACTGCAATTGTTACCTTTCATTCGGGAAGTGGAGGAAATACGTTATCAAGACGGACTTTAGTCATGGTAAAAGAAAATGAAAATTGGAAAATTGCTCATCTGCACGCTTCATCGGTAAGTGAGAACAAAAATTAAAGAATTAATGAAACCACTACCTACAACACAGAACTGAGGTAAAAAACAACTCTTTTCTACTTTAATTTTGAGGCTCTATTATTCTATACTCAGAGATTCATATTTGTGATTCTTTGAGTATATTTTGTTGATTTTTCTTTATTTATTTTGGCAACACATAAAACCTCAACTTTAAAACCATCGGGTAAACCAATGGGTTTACAAAAAGCCGTTGATCTCCCTATCCAAGGTAATTATAGAGTTGTTGGAGGCCATTAGTCAACTATTGATTTGCCTGTTAGTAGCTATAAAACAGCACTTTAATATGTGTTTAGAGGTTATTTTTAAAGCATTTATAATAGAGTGTACTCTACTATTCTGGTTTGTGTGATAGAATTAATTACCTCCGAGATTTCAGCGTTTTTGAAAGTATGTTTTTAATATTTAAACTTTTAAGGCAATAAAAAACCACTAAATTTGTATCATTATTTTAATATAAATAACACAATTTGTCGTTTTATTTTTACATTGTTATTTAACAAGTAGATAACGAAAAACTCATTGAATTAAATAATTTTATGGAACGAAAGATTGCAATAATTTATTCCTCTATAGATGGACAAACTTTAAAGATTTGTAGAAAACTAAATTCATATTTTAATGATAAACAAATACAAACAGAATTACATTCGATTGATTCGTTTAATGCTGAGTTATCAAAATTTCATACATTAATTATTGGAGCAAGTATTCGATATGGTAAGCATAACAGGAAGATTTCTGAATTTATACAGAGTAATAAAAATTATCTTAACCAAATAAAAACTGCATTTTTTTCAGTTAACCTTGTTGCGAGGACAGAAGGTAAAAACTTGGCTAATACTAATCCCTATCTGATCAAATTTCTAAAACAAAATGACTGGAATCCAGATTTTCTAGATGTGTTTGCTGGAAAATTAGATTATAAGTCTTACTCACTAATTGACAAATTAATGATTAAACCAATAATGAAATTAACTGGTGGCCCAACTAAGTCAGACAATCCAATAGAGTTTACAGATTGGAAAAGAGTAGATAATTTCGGTTTAATGATAAGCGAAAACTATAAAAGTACTGAGTCTAAAAAAGAACTGAGGTAAAAAAAACTCTTTTCTACTTTAATGTGAAACATTAGTAGTCTAGACTTGGAGATTTACATTCTTGATTCTTTGAGTATATTTTGTTGATTTTTCTTTATTTATTTATTTTGGCAACACATAAAACCTCAACTTTATAATCATCGGTTAGACCAATGGGTTTACAAAAAACCGTTGATCTCCCTATCCAAATTAATTATAGAGTTGTTGGAGGCCATTAGTCAACTATTAATTTGCCTGTTAGTAGCTATAAAACAGCACTTTAATATGTGTTTGGATGTTAATTTTTAAGTATTTATGTAAGGTTGTAATCTAATATTTTGATTAAATATTTATATTAATTACCTCCGAGATTTCAGCGTTTATTAAATCATGTTTTTAATGTTAAGACTTTTAAGACAATAAAAAAATCACTAAATTCATACTATCAACAAATATGGACAATACAACTTGTTGTTTTGTCCAATACGCAGGCTGTATTGAAAACTGACGAAAATACTAATCAAATAAAAAAGAATATAATATGAAAAGAATTAAACAAAAAAAATCCATAATTGTTCTGGCTGGAACTCTTATTTTCACTTTTCTCACTCTATTTTCTTGCAAAAAAGAAAGTTCTGAATTAACATCAGAAGAAAAAGAAAATGCCAAAATAGAAATTTCATCGCAAGTGGAAAAAATTGTGGCAGGTGCTGGACAGTTAAATATTGAAATGGCGATGGGTCCATATTCAAACTCAACCGACTTTTTAGTCATTAATCCTGACGGGACTTTTTTAAACTACAATGGAATGAAAGAAGTGAATACAGAATCATTCAAACAACTGAATTCGATGGAATTTAGCACAAAAAATGAGGAATTCCGATTTCTGACAAAAAATAAGGTTCTACTTACTTGGTATGGAAAGAACAAATTTGAATTAAAATCTGGAGAAAAAATGAAAATTGACTCTTATGTTGGAACTATGCTTTTCGAGAAAATAAACAATGAATGGAAAATAGTTTATGCTCACGAATCATCATCAGCACCACAATTAGATTAATGTGACTCAAAACAGCGTTTTATTTTCCTCTTGTTTCTTAGTAAATATAATAACTACTGTAGCAATACAGTAGTCATTATATACCATTTACTCTTCTCTAATCGCAGTAAATCTTCGTAACTTTGAACTGTTACAAATACTTGAGGTTTCAAAATATAAAAAGTTAAATTAAAAAATGGAAGATAATCACATTGGCATAGAAATAAGAAACAAGGTGCTGCAATATCAAGGTGAAAATTCAATTTATTACAAGGATAATAAATTGAATACATGGGTTGGAATTTCATGGACCGATTTTGGCGACAAAATTCAAAACCTGTCAAAAGCATTATTGAATTATGGAATAAAAGAACATCAAAATATTGCCATATTCGCAGAAAACATGCCCAACTGGATTATAGCCGATATTGCTATAATGAGCATCAGAGGGGTGACAGTTCCTATTTATGCAACAAATTCAAAGAACGAGGTTGAATATATTGTAAACGATGCTGAAATTAATTTGGTTTTTGTGGGTGGTCAGGCAGAATATGACAAAGCACTTCAAATTTCAAAAACGAATAGCAACTTAAAATACATAGTTAGTCTTTGCGAAGACATAAAAATCGAGAACAACGAAAACTCAATTCATTTAAATGATTTTTTGGTTTTAAAAATGAATGAAACCATTGAAACAGAGCTTCAAAAAAGATATTACGAATGCGAATCAACCGATTTGGCAAGTATTATTTATACTTCAGGTACTACCGGAGAACCAAAAGGAGTCATGCTGGATCATACAAACTTTATGCAGTCTCTAGTAGCGCATGATTTTGAATTGGTTGTTTCACAAAAAGATTCTTCATTAAGCTTTTTACCATTGAGTCATATTTATGAGAGAAGCTGGGTTTTCTTTTGTTTGCATCGAGGCATAAAAGTATATTTCAACCAAAATCCGAAGTTAATCGCCGAGGTATTAAAAGAGGTAAAACCAACAGTGATGTGCACAGTTCCTCGTATTTTCGAGAAAATTTATGCAGCAATTCAAGATAAAAGGAAAGAAGCTTCGCCTACCAAAATGAAATTAGCCAGCTGGGCTTTGGGTATTGGAAACGCCTATTTTAACAAGTACCAACGAAACGATATAAAAGTACCATTAGCTTTAAAGTTAAAACACAAAATTGCAGATAAATTGGTGTTGAGCAAATTAAGAGAAGTTTTTGGTGGCCGCATAAAATTTATGCCTTGCGGAGGAGCGCCTTTAGCTCCGGATATGGTATCTTTTTTTCATTCCTTTGGTTTAAATATTAAATGTGGCTATGGTTTAACCGAAACTACAGCAACCGTCTCGCTATTTGGATATAAGCATTTCGAATTTAATTCTGCAGGAAAAGCAATTCACGGCACTCAAATAAAAATAGGAGAAAACGATGAAATTTTAGTAAAAGGACCTAGCTTAATGAAAGGCTATTATAAAAAACCAAAAGAAACTGCCGAAGTTTTTGAAGACGGTTGGTTTAAAACTGGTGATGCTGGAAAGATGGATGAAAAAGGGAATTTAATTATTACAGACAGAATAAAAGATTTAATGAAAACGTCTGGCGGAAAATATATTGCCCCTCAAAAATTAGAACTGGCATTGATAAACGATGCTTTTATAGAACAAATTTCAGTAATAGGTGACCAACAGAAGTATGTAACTGCATTGGCTGTTCCGAGTTTTGAGAATTTAAAAAAATATGCTATTGAACATAAAATTGCCTACGAGGATATTGAAGAATTGATTAATCAAAGTCAAATTAAAGAGATGTTTAAAAAGCGAATTGAAGCCTTGCAAAAAGATTTTTCGGTATTTGAAAAAATTAAAAAATTTAGTTTGTTACCTAAAGAATTTAGTATCGAAGCAGGAGAAATTACAGCAACTTTAAAGTTAAAACGAAAAGTCATTCAGAAAAAATATAAGGTGATTATAGATAAAATGTATAACGAGTAAAATTTTATAAATCAACTGTTTACTATAGTTTTGACAAGACTATGAACATTAAGAAACATTTGTTTGTTCAAAAGATTTACAAATTTTAGAATCCTTTTTGAAATTATCTGACATTGATGGATTTTTTTTGCAAACGAATGGACAACAGTCCTGTGGAGTAAAATCGAATATCAAAAAGACCAGCAAATATTAACACTAATAACGGAATAAAAAAGTGCTACAACAAAAAACTGAGATTAAAAATAACTCTTTTCTCTATTAATTTTGAGACACTAGTAGTCTAGACTCATGGATTCATAAAACTGATTCTTTGAGTTTTTTTGTGTTTTCCTACCATCTATATTTAGGTAATACGTAAACCTTCAACTTTATAACCTACGGTGAATCAATTGGTCTTCAGCGGGTTTTTGCAAACCCGTTGATTGTAAAGCTATTGGAGGCCATTAATCAGCTATTGATTTGCGGATTAGCTGCTATAAAACAAAATTTATAATAGAGTGTACTCTAATAGTGTGATTTGAGAGGTAGATTAATTAGCTCCGAGATTTTAGCGTTTATTAAAGCATGTTCTTAGTGTTAAGACTTTTAAGACGATAAAAAGTTCTTATATTGATAAAATTGATAACCCAGCAAGTTGTCATATACATGCGTTATCTGTAAGCTTGAAAAAAAATGCAACAATCGAATTATTAAAGCGTCATTAGATAAAAGAACAATCAAATGGAAAAATTATTATTTCTGATTCCCCTGATAATTGGGTGTGCATCACCGAAAGAAAAATCGGAATTTGACAAACTTGCTGAATATGAAGGGAATTATGAATATATAAATAAAACTACACTGGATATTATGGCCTCTGAACTTGACACAACGCTTTATGCTGTAGTGGACAAAGCTAAATATCCTTTAAAGCATATCGCTTTGGACAGTTTTGCTAATATCGCAGACATTCCTGTCGTTTTTGAACGAGACAAATCCAATCGAGTTATAGGTTACAAAACTGACGGACAAGTATTCAAACTAATTACTTCCGACATTGAGAAATTGGAAATGTTTCCAAGAAAAGAATCATTTCATAATCCTAATAACTCCGTTTATCACAAACCAAATCAAACCGCAGATGGACTGGCAACAGGTTTTCTAAAAGAAGAATTCAAAAACCCTGAACCTATACTCGCCATGGTCAAAGAAACCATAAAAGGCAAATTCCCTGACGTTCACAGCATTCTGATATATAAGAACAACAAATTGGTTCTTGAAGAATACTTTTACGGTTATAATGAAAACACACCGCACCAGTTAAGGTCTGCCACTAAACCGTTCATTGGTGGAATTCTTGGAATTGCCGTTGACAAAGGGTTTATAAAAAGTGAAAAAGAAAAACTTTTGCCCTATTTCAATTCTATATATCCAGAAATCGCGAATTTGGACGAAAGGAAAAAAGAAATTACTATAGAAAACTTCTTAATGTATCGTCACGGTCTGGACTGTGAAAATAATAACCCTGAAAGCAAAGGAAACGAAGAATTAATGATGCAAAGTGAGGATTGGGTAAAATACACGCTGGACTTGTCTATGGTCGCAGAATCTGGAAAATCATCATCCTATTGCACTGGTTGTGCGCTAACTTTAGGTAGTTTAGTTGAGCAAGCAACACGTAAAAACATCGAAGAATTTGCTAAAGAGAACTTATTTGAACCTTTGGGAATCTCGAATTACGAATGGACTTTTGAACCGAATCAGGCTAGTATAAATACTTTTAGTCAAATGTATATTACACCAAGAGACTTAATAAAACTTGCGAAGTTGTTTAAAGATGGCGGAAAATGGAAAGACAAGCAAATAATCTCTGAAAGTTGGGTTAACAAAACATTTCAAATGGACGAAGGAGATTATGGCTATTTGTGGGAGCATAAGTATTTTGTAATTGACGGTCAAAAATATAATTCATATTTAGCATCTGGCAACGGTGGACAAAAAATCAATATTTGGCCCGAACTCGATATGATTACTGTATTTACTGGCGGAAATTATAATTCTTATCAATTATATGGTAAAAGTACACCACCGAACGAAATGATACCGAACTATATATTAAAAGCCGTAGAAAAACCAGCAAATAACAAAGGCTATAACAAAGAGGGCAAAAAGTGACATATTCAAAGGCTTTAGCGTGTTTACTGAGACCACCAAATTTTTTGATTTGGCTTTTAGAATGAAAGCCAGCTCTTAAAGCCATACACATTTGGAATTCGCTACAGCCAATGCTACGCCAATCCCGAAACTTCGGGAGCAAAAGAGTATGTCTTGCCAACGCCAGAATAATAGAACAAAAAAGGATAAAAACAAACCTGACACCATAAAACATGAAAGTATTATCAATAGAAATAATGAGTAATTCAGCAGGGATGTTGATTATAGATGGAGATCAAAGCACCTATTCTGTGACAAACCTTGGAAAACTATTATCAATTCCAAAAGCAGACAGCTCCATAAAAGACATCATTGAATTTCAAACTAATTTCTCTATACATCTTCAAAATCAAAATATCGATAGAGTTGTTTTATGCGAAGGGGGGAATGACTCAAAAAAAATGAGAGTCAGAATGGAATTTGCAGTGCTTAGTGAATTTGAAAAGCAATCTATTGACTATAAAACATATCCCACAGGCTCTTGTACAAGATTAATTAACTCGACTTACAAAAAAGAGACTGGACGAGAATTTTCAGATGATTTAGTTAAAAATTCTTTACCTAAATACATGGGGAAAGCACTTGTTGCAGGCTGGAGATTTTTAGAATAAAAGAAAGTAGAATAATAGAAAAATAAGAATTCTATCTTTTAAAATGGAGAGCCTTCTTGATAGGGGTTAATCTTATTCCTTTACCTCATTTAACTCCACACTCAACAGAATTGTCTTTGTTTAGGGGTGAGGGTTTACCAAAACAGTATAACACCTTATTAGCTCAACCAAGAAGGCTATATCCATAATTTAACTTAAATCCAAGAGGAAAGAAATAGGGGATAGATTAGCCAAAAAGGGGATTGATTTTGTCGAAATAGTTATCAATGGGATAGAGATTTAAATACCCATAAAGTCACTGAGTTTGATGGCTAATAAATCTTTGACAAGCCAAGGCGTATAGGATTTGGTTTGGAGCAGTGTTTATATATGAAACCTTTCTAGAGTCTTACAAAATGAATAAAAAAATGATTTTGCAGTATTCGCAAGTTAAAATCCTAGAGTATCTAGAAATCGAAAAGGCGCAAGTTGTGTTGACTAAAGATGTAGATAAAACTAAATGTACAAGTTACGTGGATGATTTGTGCTGATTTTGAAAAGGAAGAAGAATATGAGAGTGCAGATTATAAGTTATGAGAGATGAAATTTGCTCGTTCATTGGGGTTTATTGAAAAGTAAACTAAATCCAAGGGCTACAAGTAAGGCTACACATAGGGGAATAAAAAAATCCCAAAACCTTATGTATAAAGGGATTGGGATTTAGGAAGTGATCGCGACAGAACCCAAACTATAAGAACATAGTAGTTTTAAACCTATCTAATCTCAATAGATACGACATTTTATAAAATGATACATTGTAACAAGTTGTTTTAAATCGAACAAAAGCTTAATAAATCGAACAAAAATCGAACAAATGAATTATCTTTGATATTGTCTAAAGCGTACTAATTTAAACCAATATCAAATGGCAACTCTTAATTTTTATTATAGGAGTAAAAAAGAACAAACCAACTTATCTATAAAATTTAGATTTAGCCTAAACAAAGATAACTTTGTAATAACTGGCAAAACACCTATAAGAACCAGTTTAGAAGTTTGGAGCAAAATCGAAGCTTTAAGAGTTGACGACGCACAACTAAGAAAACAAGTGTTTGAAGTTAGAAACCTTTTATCTGACTTAGAAAACTACATCTTAGAGACGTTTGAAGCTGAACCCAATAAAGTTAAGGCAACTCAAAAAGAATGGCTTACAACGACTTTAAATAATTTCTACAAAACTGATAATGAAACCCCAACCACATTAGTTGACTATGCAAACTATTATTTAGAAGTACGTAAGAATGAAATCAAACAGCATCTTAAATTTAAACTAAACGGTTTAGTTAAGAAGCTTAAAGAATTTGAAAACCTCAACAAACACGAATATAAAATACTCGAAGTAAACGAAGCTTTTAAAAACTTGTTTACTGACTTTTTACAATCAAAAGACTACTCACAAAACTACATCAAAAAACAATTTGGATTTTTAAAACAACTATGCAATCACGCAAAATACAACGGACTAGAAGTTAGCCCACAACTAGACAAGCTAAACGTAAAAAACGAAAAAACACCAAAGATTTATTTAACGCCAAACGAACTCGAGCAAATCGAAAACACAGAGTTTGAAACTGAAAATCTTACAGCGACTAAAGACTGGCTTATTATAAGTTATTATACAGGGCAAAGGGTATCGGATTTTATGCGTTTTACCTCAGATATGATAAGAACCGAGAACGGCAAACATTTAATCGAGTTTACACAAAAGAAGACTGAAAAGACAATGACAATACCAGTACATAAAAAGGTATTTGAAATTATTGAAGCCAACGGCGGGAAGTTCCCAAAGAAATTACAAGACCAAAAATACAACGGCTATTTAAAAGAAGTTTGTAAAATAGCTGAGGTAAACGAACCAACCAAAGGGAGAAAATTAATAAATATAGGAACTAAAGAAAATCCAGTTTACAGATACAAAACAGACGTTTATCTTAAATATGAGTTGATAAGTTCCCACGTTGGACGTCGTTCTTTTGCGACCAACTTTTACGGCAAAATACCAACTACTTATTTAATCTACTTCACTGGACACAGCACCGAAGCAATGTTCTTAAACTACATAGGCAAAAGTAATAAAGATTTAGCCCTTGAAGTTTCAGACTATTTTAACGCACTTTAAAACCTTAGTAATGAACTCAAAAAACTATGAACTTCATGTAAATTTTTTCTTTTTTAAAATTGATAATTTTATAACGAAGTATAACCAAGAAACAAAAAAAGATCAGAAATCATATCAACGCATTGACTTGAAGCCTATTAATTGGAATGAGTACAAAGAGACTTTTTTTAATCAAAGATTTGATACTTATAAAGATAAGGGATTTACAAAAAACCAAATAATTAATTTTGAAATAACAGAAACTGAAAGTCTACCAAATGAAAACAAAAAATACATAGCATTAAAAGAGAATTACACACAATTATTAAACGAAAAACTAAAAAGCAAAGAGGACAACCCCGAACAAACCAAAAAACAAATCAATTTTGAAGATTTCTTTTTGGGTGTGACACCCGAACAACTGAAACAGATAAAAGAAAATTTCATTAATTACCAAGGTAAAAAATTAGCAATCTTTATAAGCCTAGCAGTTAACGAGTTTGATGTTTTAAAAATTGAATCAAATGATAAAAGTGGGTTAAGTTGTTCAAACTTTGTAAGAATGTTTAAAGAAAATAATAATAACCAATCAGTAAACAAACATTTAAACGCCAACAATAAATTTAACGGCAACGATAAAGACCTTGAACAAATAAAAAAACAACTTCAATCAATCTTAAACAAAAGTTGAAAGTTTAAAGTAGTTGACTTACAACTACAATCAATTGAATATCAAGTATTTAGATAGCATTACTCAATAAATTTGGTTTCTAATTCAAATCAAAATATAATGAGTAATTCAGGACCAGTACAATTTGTACAAATCACAACCGACGAACTGGCAAAGCTTATAAACCAAAAAATAAGCGACAATCTCAACCAGTTTAAAAAAGAATTTCTTAACAAAGAAGCCGACGACGAACTACTAACAAGGGAGCAAACAGCCGACTTCTTACAGGTCGATGTATCTACTTTATACCTATGGGTAAAAAAGGGTAAAATCAAAGCTTATGGCATTGGTAAACGGCGTTATTTCAAACGCAGTGAACTAGTAGAAAGTTTAACCCCAATCACAAATAAATAAGGCTATGAGTATACAAGATACAAATAGCCTTGAAGATGCTTTTTTTGGAGAGAAGCAAAACAAAGATAAGGCTTTAAACAGTCAATTTAAACTTGTTTACAAATCATTTTATAAAGCTCCTAAGACAATGCTAATGGCTTCAAAAGAGACTGGCATTTTAAGGGCGAACATTTGTAGATATGTAGCAACTTTAAGAGAAAGTGATAAAATAGCTGAGGTTAAAAAAAGTTTATGCAAAATCTCAAACCACAAAGCGGGCTATTTATCCACAGACCCCAACCAGTTCCCGAAGTCGAACCAGTATAAAATGTTCTAAATATGAGTAATGACCTCAATAAGGTCGTTGCTCAAACAACTTTTACAGCTGAGGTAAAGCACAAAAAACAAAAGTTTGATTTTGATATTAATAAAGATTGCTTTGTTGAAATTAAGGCAAATTATTCAGATAAACAATACCACAAAACAAACGGCGTTTTATTTCATTACAGCTTAAAAGCTTTACAGGAACGACTAAACAATTTCAAAGGGAAAACAGGGCTTAAGAAATCCGACAACCCCGCAATTTTAAAAGGCATTTATAAGGGCGGTACAAAAGGCGAATATTGCACCGAAACCGCTCCTTTTATGTTCTTTGATATTGATGTAAAAGACGACGATAAAAAGCGGGAAAATGTAGCTTTATTTGATAAAGTAGTTAACAATCAAGTATTTGCCGAACTTCAAAAAATTGCTTTACTGGTTTTGCGGTCAAATACTGGTCGAGGTATTGCGGGCGTTCTTTACGTTCCACAAATAACAGAGTTTAACAATGAAACCCGAAGCAAACATAAAAGAACCGCAGAAGCTATTTATTTATATTTATCAAACTACATTAAAAACAAAATCGGTTTAGTAGTTGAAATAGATCACACTCAGGGAACGTTTAGACAAATACGATATTTAGCAGACCAAAAAGGCGAAATAAGGAACTTAAATCTTAATCCTTATGAATTTAGCTACACAACAAAAGAAACCCCAGTAAAGACGTTTAAAGGCGTTCAAAAGTATTACTTAAAAGATCAGGCACACCCAAGCGGTACAATACCCAGTCAATTTAATCGAGACAACAATATAAAAGACGTTTTAATAAGTATAGGGTTTGAGTTTATAAGTTCAACCCGAGTTAAAAACACTTCTTTGTCTCAATCTTCAACAACTGGGTTTATTGACGAATCAAAAAATATTTACGTCAATTTTTCTGAGGGCGTTCAAAGTTCCCTTAATTCAAATAAAAGAAGCTTCACACCTTTTGACCTTGTTTTAAAGCTTCAATACAATAACGATTTTAAGCGGTTCTTAGATGATTTAAAACTAAAGGGTTATAATGAAGTAGAGCCGACGATAAAAACCCAAAGGACAGCTGAAAACAATCTAAAAACCAAACTAAACAGGGTTAAGACTTCAAGCGAAGCTGAAAAAATAATATTTGAACACTGCTATGAACTTAGAACCTTATCAACTCAGGAAAAAATAAAATTTATAGATACGGTAAACCCACCCTCAGAATATAAAAAATACTTCTTTGAATATTTGAAAGTAGGAATAAATCAAAAAATTGTATTTGATAAAACTTACAAAATAAACAAATTTGTTTCAGAACAATTTGAAGCAATTCTTAATGAATCCGACAAAAGCAAAAAAGTAATTGTTCACGCTGAAACTGGAACTGGCAAAACAACCGCAATTTTTAAAGAGTTCAAAAAGATAAGACCCGAAAGCCGTTGTATAATTTTAGTCCCGCTTACAATTATTGTAAATCAACTACAAAAAGACCACCCAAACGAAGCTGTTTTTTTAACTGGAGCAAGTTCACACCTAGAACACCTAGAAGCCTTAAAAAGTAAAATTGTTGTAGCTACTTATGAGCAAGGTATAAAACACCTAAAAGACAATTATTTCAACTATATTTTTGTGGACGAAATACACCAATTTTTAACGGCAAACAGCTATAAGAATAAAACTATAAGCGAAGCAACTCAAAACTTAATAGGCAAAAAAATAATTGGGTTAACTGGAACACCTCAGCAAATATTTAATAAATTAGATTTTAAGTTGATAAGCCTAACCAGATCAAACCAAACTAAACCACAAATAAAATTAAGATACTGGAATATAGCACCCTTTAAAATTATCATTAACCACTTAAGAAATGTAAAGGGCAAAGTATTATTTAAGCTCGACGAAAAAACAACAATCGACGATATTAAAACCGAACTTTTGGCAACTGATTTTTATAGTGAAAATGAAATCTTAGTTTTGAGCTCAACCAAAAAAATAAAGAACTCAAACGACTATAAAGGGCTTGCAAACAATCGTTCGTTTAGAGACGATGTAAAGATAGTTTTAACTACTTCAATAATAAATGAGGGCTTAAGTATTGAACAAAACGGATTTACAGATATTGTATTTATTGAAACCAGTTTTAACCCACGTCCCGAGCCTATCAAACAATTTTTTGCGAGGTTTAGGAACTTAGACCCAAATAGAACAAACTATCTTTATTTGAAGCATCACAGTGAACCCAAAAAAAGAAGTTCTTTTAACTGGGAACTTAACTATGAAAACAAGTTCGATTTATTAACCAAGGAACTTAAAAATATAGACGTAACGGAAAATTTATTTGGTTCTTATAACGATGTAATAAACCCCGAAAAGTTCCTTTATAGCACCAACGAAATAAACCCTTTTTATTTAGCTTATAATGTAACTGAATGTTATTTTAAAGCAATAAACAAAGCCCAGTTTATTGAGTTCTTAGAAAATAACTATAACCTTAAAATTATACTAGATAAGAACTTTATAACTGAAACCGACGTCAATACAAAAGACCACACAGAACGATTATTTAAACGCAAAAATTTATTAGCTGAAATTACGTCAACCCAGTTCGATGAGGTTTTGGACGTCTTAAGTTTAGAAACACAAAACAAGAAATTAAAGAAAAAAATACATTTTAGAAACCTTGATGTAAAACCCAAAACGTTTAAAATCGTACTCGACGAAATAAAGACTTTTGAATATTTAGCAACCAAATATTTTGAACTTGAAATTAATAATATTCACGACCCTAAAGAACTTATTGAAGACACAAAAAAAGGTATTGTTATAAAAAGCAATCACAAACTTAATAAAATGGTTTTTGATTTAAATATTGAACGACTACTAAATAAGCCGAAAAATGAAAATGACAATAAAAACAGAATTAAACTAATTACTTTCTGCATTGAAATGAAAAAAAAGAAAACTTTTACCTTTAAACAAATGATGTGGGAACTTAAAAAACAGAACGTTTTAAATTTCAATTCTTATAATAAACAAACGTGTTTTTCTTTATTTGGATATGTAGGATATGACTATTCAGAAAACACAAAAACTAAAATTATTTCTATTGATTAAAGGGTATCTTTTTTTCACCTAGAGTATAACACCTAGAGGTTAAAACAATAATACCCTTAGACCCTTAAAACACTGGCAAAGGTAAACAATTTAACATTTTTAAAAATCAAAATATTTAGTTTGTTAAAAACTGTTAATTGATTAGAAAAAAACCTTTACTTTAAGTGTAAAAAATAGTCATGCAGTTGTTTTTTCGACATAAAAAAGAATCAATAATATAAAAACATCTAACAAAAGAATTTGAGCATTATAATTATATTACCTTACATTCGAAAAAAAACAGAAACTTTGAAAAAAGTATTATTATTATTATTAGCATTATTTACATTAACAAGTTGTGAGAAAGAACCTCAACCAATAGACAACTCTTGTGAATGTGTGTTCATCGGAGAAGCTTTTACTGAGGGTTCATATTCTTTTTTAGATGAGGTAGATATTATAACAGATTGTAGTAGAGAGGGAGAATTAAGATGGGAAGGAGATGCAATTTTTCCGCAAAATTTTAAATTAGCATGTCACGAAGGGAGTTTTGACTGGTTTGATGAAACTTTAGGTCAGTAACATAATAAAACCCTAACTAAATGGAAGATTTCATAAACGCGTTTATCATGTTAGCTTTGGGCAAACACAAACCTCTAAAAACGAATTTGAGCATTACAATTAGGCTATTAAATTAAGTTTTATCAAATAAAAAGGAGCGACTTAAAAAACCGCTCCTTTTGCCTTTTGTCTAAAGCGTACCAGTTAGGCAACCGATACAAAAACAAATATACTTCTTTAAATTCTATCGAATTAACAACCCTATTTTCTTAAATCGAACAGAAATCGAACAATTAAATTAAAAAACCCCTGAAAATAAGAGGTTTATAATATAAAAAGTGATCGCGACAGGATTCGAACCTGTGACCGTCTGCTTAGAAGGCAGATGCTCTATCCAACTGAGCTACGCGACCTTATTTTTGCGAGTGCAAATATAGAAATTATCTTCTTTTACGCAACTATACTTTCCTTTTTTTAAAATAAAAAAGCCCCACGTCTGTGAGGCTTTAAGATAGTTTCAAAGAAACTTATTTTGCAGTTTTCATTCCATCTTCAATCATTCCGAAGAATTGATCTAGTTTAGGAAGAATAACAATACGTGTTCTTCTGTTTTTAGCTTGTCCAGCTTCAGTATCATTATTAGCGACTGGAATATACTCTCCACGACCAGCTGCCGTCATTCTCTTAGGATCTACGTTGTATTCGTCTTGTAAGATTCTTACAACTGCAGTAGCACGCTTTGTACTTAAGTCCCAGTTATCCTCGATATTAGTTCTTGAGATAGGATCATCGTCTGTATGACCTTCTACCATAAACTCAAAGTCTTTTTTGTCGTTAACAACAGTGGCCACTTTACCCAAAACTCTCTTAGCTTCGTTAGTCACTTTAAATTGTCCACTTCCAAACAATAACTTGTCTGAAATTGAAACAAAAACAACACCTTTCTCTACATTGATTTGGATATCCTCATCATTGATGTTACCCAAAGCTCCTTTAAGACTAGTTACTAAGGCTAAAGTTACGCTATCCTTTTTATTGATAGCATCTCTCATTGTTCTGATTTGGAGGTCTTTTTCCTTCATACTTTCTAAAGAACGCTCAAGATTTTCAGCCCCTTTTTTAGAAATAGTAGCAAAGTCTCCAGTGGTGTTCAATAATACTGAATTTGTACTTTCAAGTGTTTTAATTTGGCTTTCATATGAACTCATCATATTTTTCTTCTCGTCTTCACAAACAGAAAGTTTCATTTCTGCAGTTTTCAACTCATCTTGGGTGGTCTCATACATACCTTCCATTTCTGCAAATTTCTTGTTAGAAACACAAGATGTCATCAGGACTCCTGCAAATGCGATAGCAAATAATTTTTTCATGGGTTTAATTTTAATTAAGTTAATCAAATTTAATGTCTGTTAAGTAGTAAATAGTAGGCTTAACAATTATTTATTAATCATTTTTAACCTGCTAAACTCTTTGATGTTCGATACAAAACTATGCCAAACTATGCTCGTGACAAGAAAATTTTGTTTCTTTTTTGGGAGCTGTTGCCGCTTTTCTATTAAATCTCTAAATTTCGAATAGAAACTAATATATGCTTTAAAGATGGCAAAAAAATGTGAAGATTTTCCTTGTGTTAAAAAACGGAGGGCGGCAATCCCATCTAAGAGTAGTCTTACACATAAAATAGGGTAGGGGTTTCTTTCTGAATTTTTTAAAATCGAACTTAAAGAGTTTCTGAAATTTAAAAAGGTTTTTTGTGGACTAGAGCTCGAAAGCGTGCCTCCACCTTGGTGAAAAACTTCGCTTTTATAGGTATACATAATGGAGAACCCCAAGTTTTTTAATCTCCAGCACAAATCGATCTCTTCTTGGTGAGCAAAATAGCTTTCATCAAACCCATCAGCAAGTTTAAAATATTCTTTTCTTATGGCTAAACAAGCTCCACTAGCCCAGAACACCTCAATCTCAGTATCATATTGTCCTGTGTCTTCTTCGATGGAATCAAAAATTCTTCCTCTGCAAAAGGGGTAACCTAGAGCATCAATAAACCCACCAGCAGCGCCTGCATAATCAAAACTTTTTGGATGTTGTATGGATTTTATTTTGGGCTGTATGGCAGCAATAGAGGAATTGGAGGCGAACAATTCTGAAAACGGACTGAGCCAACCTTTGGTTACCTCGACGTCGTTGTTCAATAAAACATAGATATCTTCTTCCACATAATTTAAAGCTTCGTTATATCCTCCTGCATAGCCTAAATTGGTCATGTTTTTTAAAACCACAACTTCGGGAAACTGCTGAGTTAGAAACTCTAGTGATTCATCTGTAGACCCATTATCGGCTACATAGACTTTGGCTTTTGCAGAATGGGTGAGTACCGAAGGCAAATACTTTTCCAGAAGTGCCTTTCCATTCCAATTCAAAACAACAATAGCAATATCCATATATGATAGTTATAACGAAGGAAGATCCTTCAAAAAAATATAAGTTTGACGCTCGTAGTCCATCGTGCAAAAATAATGACTCAAACCGTTGGTAATCATCAATAAGTCGGCTTTAAGGGCTAGATTATACCTTGCAATTTGATCAAAAGTGTCTTGATCAATTTTAATATGTGGGGCTTTGCATTCTACAATAAGCTTTATGTCTCCATCGGTTTTAAAAGCAACGATATCATAGCGTTTGGAGATCCCATTTAGGTCTATTTTTCGCTCTTCATTGAGAAGAGAGGAAGAGTAATTTTTTTCTGAAATCAAAAACTGAACGCAGTGTTGTCTTACCCATTCCTCTGGTGTTAAGATCAAATATCTTTTTCTCAATATCGAAAATATAGAAGGTTTATTTTCTTTACTTTTGATTTTGAACGAATAGTCTGGAAAGTTCAATCTTTGCATAGATCAAAGAAACAAAATTGAATTAAATTGAAGTCAACCAAGCATGAAGGATTTTAAATCTATTATTTCTGATATTGATCAACGTAAGTTTGCACCCATTTACTTCTTAGTGGGAGAAAAGGAAACCTTTTTTGTGGACCTTATTGCAGAGAAAATTGAAGCTACAGTCCTTACTGAGGACGAAAAGGCATTTAACCAAAGTATTCTTTATGGAAAAGAGGTAAGCATCAATGATGTTGTAGGCCAAGCCAAACAATACCCTATGATGGCCGATTATCGGGTTATTATTGTTAGAGAGGCTCAATCTCTGTTGAAAAATATCGACACTTTGTCCTCTTATGTAGAACACCCACAGCAAAACACAATTTTGGTCTTTTGTGTGAAGTATAAAAAAATGGATGGAAGACAAAAGATTACCAAATTGCTTAAAAAGTCTGCGGTTTATTTTGAGACTAAACCCATGTATGACGATAAGGTCCCTCAATGGATTTCAGAAACACTTTCCACTTCTGGATATACTATTGCTCCTAAAGCTTCTGAAATGCTGGTTGAGTTTTTAGGAAATAATCTGTCTCACATTTATAAGGAACTCGAAAAGCTTCAGGATATACTTCCCAAAGGCTCAAAAATAACACCAGAGCTTATCGAAGAAAATATAGGAATCAGTAAAGATTTCAATAATTTTGAATTGACCAAAGCTATAGGAATAAAAGATGAAGTTAAAGCGCAACGTATTGTAGCTTACTTTGCTCAAAATTCTAAAAACCACCCAATAATATTGACGACAGCTCAGCTTAATTCCTTTTTCAGTAAATTATTGAGATACCATGCCCTCAAAGATAAATCGCAATATGCTGCCGGTTCAGCTCTAGGCGTTAGTCCTTTTTTTGTAAAAGATTATAGCTTTGCTGCCCAAAAGTATTCTATGAAAAAAGCAAGTCAGGCGATAGCCTTAATACGGGAAGTCGATATGAAAAGCAAAGGCGTTAATTCCAACCAGATCCCACCTGGGGACCTGTTGAAGGAATTACTGGTTAAATTGATGCGTTAAGAATTTGCTTTTAACGCGTCTATTTTTTTACCCACATCATCTGCTTCTTTTAATTTAGCATCCGATTTTTGTCTATTGCTTTTAGATAAATCAAAAGACTCTTTTTGAAGCTTTTTATACTGATCCTGAAGTTTTTCTAACTCGGTTTTCTTTTTAAATAATCCAAACATAAAATTTATTTTTTGAAATATACCATCCTTTGCTTAATTGTACAGAAGTCTTAATTAAGACTTAACTAAAGATTATAGGCTTATCTAGCCCATAATATTGTAGCCACCATCTACATGTCTTATTTCGCCTGTAGTTCTCCCTTTAGGTCTTAGTAAATTCAAAACCTCAAAAGCAAGATCTTCAGGTAAAGCATTTCCCAGTGGACTTTTGCGATGAGCAAATTCTACATCTTTTTCATTAAGAGTAGCATTTCCAGCTTTGCTTCCCATATAAGGTGAAAACCGAATACAATTAACACGAGTGCCATTTTTTCTTCCCATTTCATCGGCTAGCTCCACAGTTATGCGTTCTAAAGCGGCTTTAGCGATACTGATATTTCTATAGGGGTGGAAAGTCACTTTGGTAGCTGCTATATAACTTAAAGAACAGATTGAAGCATCGGCATTCAGTAAGTCGTTTTTAAACAAATGACTGGTTAGGCTTATTAACGAGTAGGCCGAGACTTCCATAGTGTCACAAAACTCTTTAAAACTGACATCTAGCAAAGGCTTAACGACTTTGTTTCTGATGGTTTTATCCATAGCAATAGCGTGAAGGAATCCATCGAGTTTAATGTTTTTTGACTTTAGTGTATTGCAAAACTCTTGGATACTCACTTCTAAGGAAACGTCCAAAATTTCCGTCATGGTGTCTTCTCCTAATTCTTGATGGACACTATCTTGAAAATCTTTAAAAGTTTGATCAAGAAAAGACTTAGCCTTGTCGGATAGGTTATCGTGAAATTGACTTACGCCTAGTCCAGTGCAAATAACTTGACCACCGTTTTCTTTTATCTTTTTAGCGACATACATGGCTAAGGAATGTTCATCTGCGATTCCTGTGATGAGATAGGTTTTAGCTGTAAGCATTTTTTTATTTTTAAATTACCATTTGTATAATGCTGTTCCCCAAGTCCAACCAGCTCCTACAGCTGCAAAGAGAAGTAAATCATCTTTTTTGAAACGGTTGGCCTTGTGCACTTCATCCAAAACCAATGGAATAGTTGCTCCAGAGGTATTAGCATACTTATCCATGTTGGTCATAACCTTTTCAAAAGGCATATTTATTTTTTTAGCAATCGTTTTTAAAATACCTATACTAGGTTGATGGGGAATCATAAAACTGACGTCGTCAATAGAAGTGTTGGTTTTTTGAAGAAGGCCTTGGATAGATTCTGGAACCACCTTTGTGGCAGTATCGAAAACCTCTTTACCGTTCATATGGAAATAATGCATACCCTTTTCAAGTGTTTCTTTAGAGGTAGGAGTTTCGGAGCCACCACCGAGAATCGTAAAGTGTTCTTTTCCACGACCATCGGAATGTAGGTCGAAATCGATAAAGCCTTTATCCTCATCGGTTTTACTTAATACCATAGCGCCAGCTCCATCTCCAAAAAATACGGAATCCCGACGATTCCAATCGATGATATTTGAGAAGGTATCTGCGCCTATGACTAGGACATGATTATACACATTATTTTTTACAAATTGATAGCCTACAGAAATGGTAAACAAAGCTCCAGAACATACTGCAGCAACATCAAAAGCAACTGCTTTATAAGCTTTCATTTTTTCTTGAACAAAGCAAGCACAAGAAGGCGCTTGTCGATCTGGTGTGGTCGTGGCAACGATAATTAAATCGATATCCTCCACTTCAAGATTAGCATTTTTAACAGCTTCTAGCCCAGCTTTATAAGCTAGGTCGCTCGTGGCCTCACCATCTACAATTCGTCTTTCTTTAATTCCTAATTTTGAATAAATCCACTCATCTGATGATCCGACCTTTTCAAAAAAGGAGTTGGGAACTATTTTTTCCGGAACATAAGCTCCAGTTCCGCTTATAAATACGTTTGGCATATAATTGATTTTGCTCTTAGGCGATGAAATTAAGTTTTTTAATCACTTTTTGGAATAAAAATAAAATAACTCGTATGATTTTAACATTTATTAATCAGTAAGTCTTAGGATTCGAATAGATCTGTAGATAGGTAGCGATCTCCTCTATCACAAATGATGCTAACCACAACACCAGTATCCAAACTTTCGCAAAGCTTAACAGCAGCAGCAGTGGCTCCTCCTGAACTCATCCCTGAGAAAATACCTTCTTTTTCTGCAAGATACCTCGCCATTTTTTTGGACTCCTCTTCACTGACCTCATATATATGATCGACACGTTTGGGATCATAGATTTTTGGCAGGTATTCATCTGGCCATTTACGAATTCCAGAAATCTTTGCACCTTCTGCAGGATGAACACCAATGAGTTGTATGTCTTTATTTTTTTCTTTTAGAAATCTTGAAGTCCCCATGATGGTTCCTGTGGTTCCCATGGAAGACACAAAGTGAGTTACTTTATGATGGGTGTCTTCCCAAACCTCGGGTCCTGTTGTCTTATAGTGAGCTTTCCAGTTATCTTCGTTACCGAACTGGTTGAACATATAGTAATTACCAGTTTTCATCTTTTCTTCGGCATAATCTCGAGAATATATGATGCCTTTTTCACCATCTGTTAGGGTAACCTTCGCCCCATAAGCTCTCATGGTTTGCACACGTTCTATGGTTGCATTTTCGGGCATTACCAATTCTATATCCAACCCAAAAATACTAGCAACCATGGCCAATGCAATACCTGTATTTCCACTAGTGGGTTCAATAAGTTTTGTAGTCTTGTCTATATCTCCACGTTCTAATGCAGACTTTATCATGTTGTAGGCCGCTCTATCCTTTACACTCCCTCCAGGATTTTGTCCTTCGAGTTTAAGGTATAGGGTGACGTTTGGGTTTTTGACCAAGGTTTTGGCTTCTACTAGTGGAGTATTCCCAATTAAATCTAATATACTTCGACTCATGTTTTTTTATTTTCGTTGATTTTATCCATAGATTTATGAGTTACTATAGAATTTTCGGCAACCGATTTGGTTAACCATACGTTACCACCTATCGTAGACCCTTCACCTACAACGGTTTTTCCTCCTAAAATGGTGGCATTGGCATATATGGTTACATCGCTCTTAATAGTTGGATGTCTCTTTTTATTTTTCATCTCTTTACTAACCAATAAAGCCCCAAGAGTGACCCCTTGATAAACTTTTACGCGATCTTCAATCACACAGGTTTCACCAATCACTACTCCTGTGGCATGATCTATAAAAAAGGGATTTCCAATTTTCGCTCCAGGATTGATATCGGAGCCCGTTTGAGTATGGGCACATTCAGACATTAACCTAGGGACCAAGGGCAGACCAAATTCCAATAAGGCATTACTTAACCTATAAATCGCTATGGCGTAAAATCCAGGGTAAGCCAAGTAGACTTCTTCAAGTGAATTGGCTGCTGGATCATTTTCCTTAATAAAACAGGCATCTTTATTCAACTTTTTTAAAATAGCAGGAAGCTTACTCATAAAGTCGGTCCAAATTTCTCGGCAAGGGTCTACTTCCTTAAAGCAGACTAAATCTGCTAAGTTTCTAAATTGCTCTTCCAATTCGTCCATTCCAGAAGCGACATCAGTATTTTTATCGAATAAGGTTAGGAACAATTGTTTTGTGAATTCTTCAGTTTTACTTTTTATAGTGTAGATATTACAAACCTTAGCTTTCTCAGCTTTTATCTCTTCAATGATATCCTGTTTTAATACTAATGGCATAGCGATGTTATATTTTACAAAATTAGACTTTTATGTATGCCTTTATGTTTTAAAAATGTGAAATTAATAGAGACCCCTTTCAGGTTTAATCTGGTATTAATCTATCAAATTTAATCTTACTTTATAAGTCCTTGATCTATTAAAATGATTTAAATCCTGACCTTTGTCAAAAAAATAAATGCCCAAGGTATTAATAATAGGAGCAGGGTTAAGTGGTTTATCGACGGCTTATGTTTTGAGAAATTCCAACTTTGATGTCGAAATTCTGGAGGCCAGACCAAGACTTGGCGGTCGTATTTATACTATTAAAAAAGAAAACAGCCAACTAGAAATGGGAGCCACATGGTTTGGTCCTCAGCATACAAGCTTAATTCAATTGATAAAAGAATTAAATATTCCTTTTAAAACTCAAGATAATGGCGCTGAAGCAATTTATGATTTCAGACCAAAGGGAAATATAGAACGTTTTCAAATTCCCTCCCAAGGTGCCGCCACCTATAAGTTTACTTATGGAACCTCACATCTTATAGAGACTCTAGCAGAAGCGTCAAGAGCTAAAATTCATTTTGATGAAGTCGTTGCTTCAATTTCTGTAGATGAGCATATAAAAGTTTCCACGAGCACCACTGTTTTTGAGGCAGATTACCTCGTGTTAAGTATACCCACTCAGTTGATTTCAGATCGCATAGAGTTTAGGCCTAAACTTTCAGAGACATTCAACCAGCTTCTGCAAGATACTCATACCTGGATGTCGGACTCCATTAAATTCAGCATGGCTTATGAAGATGCTTTTTGGAAAAGTCAACCCTTTATTGGCACTTTAATGAGCCCCCATCAAATTATCCAAGAAATGTACGATCACAGCAATACCGAAGGGGATCAAAACGCTTTGGTTGGCTTTTTAAATTCTAACTATTCCAATTTAAATCCGGAAGAAAGAAAAGAAAAGGTGACTGGTCTATTAGAAAGCTATTTTCCAGACAAGGAGATACGTCTAAAAGCTTATGCAGATTTAAACTGGCGTAATGAACCTTATACTATACCGAAAAATGCGAAAAGTTTAGCGCCACATCAAAATAATGGGAATCCAAAACTCAGAGACTCTTTATTTGATAATCGTTTGTTTTTTTCAGCTTCAGAAACCGCGCAACAAACCCCGGGGTATATGGATGGAGCTGTGCATCGAGGAAGAGAAGTCGCAGACTTTATTCTTAACCTATCGGTTTGAAAGTTTTGAATTGATTTCCGATATTTTTTCTAAAAGAAATAAATAATCTTCTCGACGAGCGACGAAATCTAAGTCCGAAATATCAATGATTTTTACATCGATCTTATTTTGAGAGTTAAAGAAATTTAAATAGCCTTCGTGGATACGTCTTAAATAATCTGGAGATATGTTTTGTTCATAATCTCTCCCTCTCTTTTGAATATTTTTGAGCAATCGCTCGGTATTTTGATAGAGATATACGTACACATCGGGTTTAGGGACATCACTATACATAATGTTAAAGATTTTCTTGTAGAGTGCGTATTCGTCTTCCTGTAAGGTGACTTTCGAGAAAATAAGTGACTTATTGGGGTTATAATCTGAAATGGCAAAGTCTGAAAATAAATCCAACTGGGAAATATCATCCGTCAGTTGCTTATGGCGATCTGCTAAAAATGACATTTCTAAGGGAAAAGCAAATCGAGCCTGATCTTCATAGAACTTTGGTAAAAAGGGATTGTCCTTAAAACGCTCCAAAATCAGTTTTCCATTGAAGTCTTCAGCAATCATTTCTGCTAAGCTCGTCTTACCGGAACCAATGTTACCTTCGATGGTTAAATAACTAACTTGCCTAAATGTAGCTGTTTTGGTATCTAATTGATCTGAAACCAGCTCTATAGAAGAAGTATCTGATGTAGATTTAACCAACTCTGTGATGCTTCGACCTAATTTGGGATGTTTTAACTCTGGAGCGATATCCGCCAAAGGATACAGCACAAATTTTCGTTCAGCGAGTCTGGGATGTGGGACTATTAAGGTTTCTGTGTCGATAGTTGTGTCATCATAAAAAATGATGTCTAAGTCTATAGTTCTGGCTTGGTAACCTTTATCTTTTATGCGTATTCTGCCAAGTTCTAATTCTATGTTGAGTAATTTTTCTAAAGTATCTTCTGCAGAATATCTGGTTTTGACTTCTATGACAGCATTTAAAAAATCATCTCCCTCAAAACCTAGGGCTGGTGTTTTGTATACTTTAGAAACTTTTGTGACGTCGCCGATGCGACTATATATACGATCTATTGCTTTACGGAGCCACTGAAGTTTTTCGCCTCGGTTGCTTCCTAAAGCAATATATGTTGTGGGTTTAAGATTCAATTGTTAAGAAAATTTTAATACTAATTGATGAATAATCTACTGCTTGTTTTTACTTTAGCATCTATTTGCAGCTTAAATTTGCTGCAAAGGTAAATATCAAATCCAATATATTTGACAGCATTACAAAAACTTTCAGCAGTACGCATTTATCTTATTCTTGCAGCCCTTTTCATTACTTCTATAGTGGTTTCCAATCTTATCTTTCAGAAGTTTTTTTACTGGGATTTTTTTGGACTTTATAGATTCGAAATATCGGTAGGAGTACTTCCTTACCCTATCACTTTCCTTATTACGGATACCATTAGTGAGATCTATGGAAAAAAGAAAGCCAATCAAGTGGTAACCTTAGGAATTTTTGCTTCGGTGTTTTCCCTGTTGATTATTCTACTAGCTAATGCTGTTCCTTCCGTGCCTTGGTCACCTGTTGGAGATGAAGTTTTTAATGACGTTTTTGGTGCTACTGCTATAGCTGTAGGCGCATCTATGATGGCTTACTTGCTTGCTCAATATGTTGATATTTATGTTTATCACTTTTGGAAAAAGGTGACTAAAGGAAAGCATCTGTGGTTGAGAAATAATTTTTCCACGTTCTGTTCTCAGTTTGTAGATACCCTCGCAGTGGTTTTTCTTTTATGTGTTTTTGGTGAATTGGATTGGTCCCTATTCGGTGGATTGCTCCTCAGCGGTTTCTTGTTTAAAGCGCTTATTGCTTTGCTAGATACTCCACTATTATATCTTTCCGTATATCTTTTTAGAAAGAAATTTAATCTAAAACAAGGAGAGGAATTACCTGACTCTGAAAGTCTTTGAGAGATTAAACAGGTCTAAATTTTAATTCTTTTTTTAGGATATCCTAGAATGCAATGTTTAATTTTAGCTTCAAATTCATATTATGAAAAGAGCATTTAAAATTATAGGTATTGTAATTCTAATCTTGATTATTGGTTTATTTTTGACTCCCATTTTATTCAAAGGAAGTCTTGAAAAAATGGTAAAGAAAGCAGCCAATGATAATGTCAATGCTCAAGTGGAATGGTCATCTCTCAATTTGAGTCTATTTAGAAATTTTCCCAATGCCAGTTTAAGCTTCGAAGATTTGAGTCTTATCAATAAAGCTCCTTTTGAAGGAGATACTTTAGTTTATGCCAAGGATTTCAACATATCAATGGGCGTTTTGCAACTTTTTAAAGACGAAGGCTTAAGCATAGATGAAATCTATCTGAATAAAGCTTTTATTAATGTAAAAGTAGATTCATTGGGAAATGCCAATTACGATATCGCCAAATCGACCGATGCTAAACAAGTAAATACAGCTAATAAAACGGAGAGTGAACCCTTTAAATTGAATCTAAATCACTACGAAATCAATTCATCTCGAATAAATTATCTAGACGAAAGTGGAAATATATTTTTAAGACTTAATGAGTTTAGCCATAGCGGTGATGGTAATTTTGAAGCTTCAGTTTTTACGTTAAAAACACAGACAGATTCCAAAGTTTCTTTTGACTTTGACGGAACCAACTATTTAAATAATAATTCTCTAGTCTTGGATGCCGACTTGAATATTGATTTAGAAAATATGAAATTTTCATTTTTAGAAAATGAAGCTATAGTGAATCAATTACCCCTTAAGTTTGAAGGTTACGTCCAAACCTTTGATGATTATACTGATGTTGATATAAAATTTTCTACTCCATCCTCAGATTTCAAAAACTTTCTAGCACTAATTCCTGAAGCCTATGCTTCAAATCTTGATGGAGTCACAACAACTGGTGATTTCCAATTGAATGGGACTATTAAAGGTAAGGTAGATGATGCGTACATTCCTACTTTGGATATCTCCGCTTCTAGTGATAATGCCTCTTTCCAATACCCAGATTTACCTAAAAAAGTGGAGGATATTTCTTTGGACATTAGAATTCAAAACGAAACAGGACTTGTTGAAGATACTTTCATCAATTTCAACACTGTTGACTTCAAAATAGATCAAGATCGATTTGCAGGAAGTGGATCGGTTAAAAACCTCACTACAAATATGTTAGTAGATCTTAAAATGAAAGGGAGATTGAATCTAGCAAATCTTAAAAAAGCCTATCCTGTAGATATTGATCAAGATCTAAGTGGGATTTTGGATGCGGATATAACAACTAATTTTGATATGAACACCATAGAGCGAGAAGCTTATGAAAATGTAAAGGCACAGGGTTCTATGAAGTTATCCAAGTTTGATTATGAGTCTCCAGACTTGGCTGAACTCATTCATATTGAGACTGCTACAGTCAACTTCACAACGAATGCTATCCAATTAAATAGTTTTGAAATGACAGCAGGCTCTACAGACCTTCAGTTGAACGGTGATTTAAGCAATCTTATGGGATTTGTTTTTTCAGATAAACCCCTTCAAGGAATTTTCAATGCGACTTCTACCAACTTTAATATTTCTGATTTTATGGTAGATAGTGAAGTTGGTGATAAGACATCAGATTCTGAAAATTCAACTACCGAAACTGCCAATACTAAATCTGATGATAGCGTAGAGGCCATAAAAATCCGAGATTTTTTGGATATTGTCTTAAACTTCAATGCTAAAACGGTCATCTATGACAACTTAACTTTAAAAAATGCTAAAGGTAGTTTAGCCTTAAAAAACGAAAGTGCCATCCTTAAGAATGTAAACGCTGATATTTTTGGAGGGAGCATAAATCTTGATGGAAAAGTGACGACTTCGGGCGTTCCTAATTTCGATATGAAATTGGGCTTAAATACCATCAAGATTGTAGAGGCTTTTCAGCAAATGGAATTGGTTAAAGGCTTAGCGCCTATCGCACAAGCCCTAAATGGGGTGGCGACTACAACTATTAATCTAAATGGAAATCTTACAAAAGATTTGATGCCTATTTATACTTCATTAGCAGGAAGTGCTCTCGCTAATATCTTAAGTGCAGAGGTAGAACAAGGTAAGATGCCTTTGATCTCTAACTTAAATAGTCAGTTTAAGGTCTTAAACTTCGATAAGCTGAAAGTAAAGGATCTAGTCGCTAAACTGAATTTCAAAAATGGAGCAATTAATGCAGATGATTTTGATTTCAACTTAGACGACGTAAAGGTTGATGTTTCAGGAAGTCACTCGTTTGATAACACGATGAATTATAATCTCAGTTTCAATGTTCCAGCAAAATATTTTGGAAAGGAAGTAGGAGGTCAGCTCGCTCAGTTGAGCAATACCGATCTTAGCCAATTGAATGTTGATGTTCCTGTTGGATTAACGGGAACCTTTTCCAATCCAAAGATCCAGTTAAATATGCAAAATGCTATCAAAGACCTCACATCAAAGATTTTGGATGCTCAAAAAGAAAAAGCAACTAATGCCATTAAAGATAAAATCGGCGATGAAATTAATAATTTGTTAGGTGGCGATAAAAAAGAAAAGGACTCTACAAATACTCAACAAGAGGATGTAAAGGATGTAGTGAAAGATATCTTAGGAGGTCTTTTTAAAAAGAAAAAAGATAATTAAGAATGAAACTTATTGAATTATCAGTGAACTACTTTGTTTCTATAAATGCTTAATTTTAAAGTGAATTTGATAAAAAATAAAACGCTATTTCTAGTCATCCTTTTAATTTTCAACTCTATATGTTCTATGAAGGCTAAACCGTATCATACTTATCCAGACTCTATTAAAAAAGAAATAGAGCTTGCTCTAGACTATTTTCCTCAATTGGAAAATGTAACTATTAATTTTAAATTCAAGTCGGATATTAAGAAATCTACGATGCAAGCTCAGCCTGACTTTAAAAGTCTGCTTACCCCGAGGGCAAAGCGTAAATACTATATTTTTATCAGTGAAAAGTTTAAGATATCAAGTAAAGAATTTAAAACAGTCAATATCCCTTCAGAGATCATTACAGGATGGATTGGCCATGAATTGGGTCATATTTTGGACTATGAAAGAAGAGGAACGTTCAATCTGATTTGGTTTGGAATAAAATATTTGTATCTGGAGAATCATATCATCGGTGCTGAGCGATCGGCAGATACTTTTGCGGTCAATCAAGGGATGGAAGACTATATTTTGAAAACTAAAGATTTCATCTTAAATCATGCAGATATCGATCCAGATTATAAAAAGAGAATAAAGCAATACTATTTATCACCAGAAGAAATTATGCAAATAGTTCAAGATCGTTAATTGGAATTAGTGATTTTTTACAAAATTCTCCCATTCAGAGAATTTTTCTTCATTCATGACTCGTTCCATTTTTACTTGTCCACCTTTCTTTTTGTTTTTCGCACTCCAGTCCTGAAAAATGGTGGGATCAATAAGGTTAACTCTAACTCCTTTAAGGGCTTTACTTCTTGCAACTTGATAATTCTTATTTGCAGATTTTAAACTATCATCTAGTGCTTTGGCTAAAGTTGAAATGTTAAGACCTTTATGGCTAGTCCCTAAATACCAAAAGTGATAAAATTCTCCATCCTCTGCACGCTTGGCGCAAATAGTATACTCTAAAATATCAATGTCGAATTGGTCTTCCAATTCTCTCATGGCGGTGTCCATTTTGTTGACCGATAGTTGAGATCCTACAGTGTTTAAAAAGAATTTGGTTCGCCCTGTAATCTGTATTTCTGCTTTCTTAACATCCGTAAATTGAATAGTATCTCCAATGGTGTATCTCCAAGCTCCACTCACGGTGCTGATGATAAGAACATAATCTTGTTCGAGCTCTACATCCTCAAGACTCATACATGGAGAATCTGGTTTTAAGGATCCATCTGCTCTTATATACTCGGGGAGAAAGGGAACAAACTCAAAAAAGATTCCATTATCTGTGAGTAGCTGCATAGAGTTGGTCTCAGGTCGAGTTTGTAAAGCTATAAAGCCTTCTGAAGCTAGATACGTATCAATAACATGAACAGGTTGGCCGGTTAAGCGTTTAAAACTCTTTTGATAGGGTCCAAAAGCAACGCCTCCAGAGGTATATACCTTTAAGTTTGGCCATATATCGTGAATATTTTCGACTTCATGATAGTCTATAACCTTCTCCATCATCAACTCTATCCAGGAAGGAATGCCGCTTAATGCACCGATATCCCAAGATTTAGCATTTTCTGCAATTTTCTGAACCCGGTCGTCCCAGTCATCTATTTTGGAAATATCTTCACCTGGCTTATAAAATCCACGAAACCAAAAAGGAATTCTGCTAGCGCTTATTCCGCTTATTTCGCCTTCAATATGGTCATTATGCAGATCTAAGTTAGTGGAGCTTCCAAGCATCATGATTTCTCTTTCAAAAAAATCAGCGGGTAAGTCAAAGTTTTTAATGGCTAGTATTTGTTTTATCCCTGCATTCCTTATGGCTTCAATCATATCTTCAGTAACGGGAATGCGCTTGCTCGTTTTTCCTGTAGTGCCAGAACTCAAGGCGAAATAATCGGGATGTCCAGGCCAAGTAATATCCTTTTCCCCTTTATGAAGCTTATACCACCATTCGTTATGGATTTTATCATAATCAAAATAGGGGATGGTCGATTTGAAATTTCTATAAGGATCTTTAGAATCGATTAGCTCATCAAATTTATAGTGTTTCCCAAACTCTGTAGACTTAGCTTTTTCTAATAAAAACTCGAGTGTTTCTTTCTGATTTTGAACGTGATCAATTTCCGAAGACATAGAATTTCTCAAATTGATCACTCCTTTAATGATATTCCCTAAAATGGCCATGAATGATGTATTGTGTGTAGAACTAATTTTAACTTTACTCAACTTTTAAAAGCTATCGTTCAATATGTCTAGGATTTGAATAGCAGCATCACTAATTCTACTTCCAGGTCCAAAAATAGCTACGGCTCCTGCATCAAATAAAAACTTGTAATCTGCTGAAGGTATCACTCCACCAACGATAACCATGATATCCTCACGTCCCAATTTCTTTAGTTCGTTAATGACTTCTGGAACCAAGGTTTTATGACCTGCTGCTAGAGAAGATACCCCTAAAATATGGACGTCATTTTCCACAGCTTGTCTTGCTGCTTCTTGGGGGGTTTGAAATAATGGACCAATATCAACATCGAAGCCTACATCGGCATATCCAGTGGCGACAACTTTTGCCCCTCTATCGTGACCATCTTGTCCCATTTTTGCAATCATAATTCTAGGTCGGCGACCTTCTTTTTCTGCAAACTCGTCAGCCAAAGCTTTGGCCTTATGGAAGGATTCATCTGTTTTCATTTCTTTGCTATAAACACCACTAAAAGATTGTATTTTGGCTTTATGTCTTCCATATACTTCTTCTAAAGCATCACTTATTTCTCCTAAGGTAGCTCTTTCTCTTGCCGCCCTAACAGCAGCTTCTAAGAGGTTTCCATTTTCCTCTTTAGCAATACGAGTCAACTCTTCTAGGCATTTTTTGACTTTATCATTATCCCGGGAAGCTTTAATTTTAGCTAATTTTTCTAACTGCTGTTTTCTCACCGTCTGGTTATCCACCTCAAGAGTTACAATAGGATCTTCTTGCTTAAGGCGATATGCATTTATCCCTATAATTTTATCGGTACCACTATCAATTCTAGCTTGTTTTTTTGCAGCAGCTTGTTCTATTCGTAACTTGGGTATACCTTCTTCTATAGCCTTGGTCATTCCGCCAAGCTCTTCCACTTCTTCGATGAGTTTCCAAGCACGTTGAGCCACATCATGTGTTAGTTTTTCGACGTAAAAGCTCCCTGCCCATGGATCTACCGTGTTGGTAATCCCTGTTTCCTCTTGAAGGTAAATTTGAGTATTTCTCGCGATTCTAGCAGAAAATTCTGTAGGTAAGGCAATAGCTTCATCCAATGCATTGGTGTGCAAACTTTGTGTTCCACCAAAGGCTGCAGCAGTAGCTTCAATGCATGTTCTAGCAATATTATTAAAAGGATCCTGCTCTGTTAGCGTCCATCCGCTGGTTTGTGAGTGAGTTCTCAACGCCAAAGATTTAGGGTTTTTTGGGTTAAAACGCTTTACCATTTTAGCCCAAAGCATCCTGGCAGCTCGCATTTTTGCAATTTCCATAAAATGGTTCATCCCAACTCCCCAGAAAAACGAGAGGCGAGGTGCAAAGGTGTCGATATCCATCCCTGCCTCTAAACCTTTCTTGATATATTCCACACCGTCTGCTAAGGTGTAAGCTAACTCTATGTCTGCGGTTGCTCCAGCTTCTTGCATGTGATATCCAGAAATACTAATGCTATTGAATTTTGGCATGTTCTGAGAGGTGAACTGAAATATATCAGAAATAATTTTCATGGAAGGAGTGGGAGGGTAGATGTAAGTGTTTCTTACCATAAACTCCTTTAGAATGTCATTTTGTATGGTACCAGAGAGTTGTTCTTGTTTGACACCTGTTTCTTCAGCTGCAGCAATATAAAAGGCCATAATAGGTAATACTGCTCCGTTCATCGTCATTGACACCGACATCTTATCTAAAGGTATCTGGTCGAATAAGACTTTCATATCTTCAATGGTATCTATTGCTACACCAGCTTTGCCAACATCACCAACTACTCGCTCGTGATCACTATCATAACCTCTGTGTGTAGGTAAATCGAAGGCTACAGACAGTCCTTTTTGTCCTGCTGCCAAATTTCTTCTATAAAAAGCGTTGCTTTCTTCTGCCGTTGAAAACCCAGCATATTGACGGATAGTCCAAGGTCTACGAACATACATCGTGGAATAAGGCCCACGCAAATAAGGAGGAATCCCTGCAGCAAAATTTAGATGTTCTATTTTATCAAGGTCTTTTACTGTATAAGTAGACTTCAAGTTAATTTGCTCTGCAGTTTTAAATTTAGATTCCTTTTTGGGTATTGGATCTTTTGCAGAGACTAAGCTCATTTGCTGTATATCTTTACGTTCCATACTACTTATTTTCTTTTGGAGGTTGAACGTTCTTCTCACCGTCTAATCTTTCTTTCTCTATGAATTCTGCTAGGCGTTTTTCTAAAATTGGCTCAATGAGTGTTTTACGCTGATGGTGTTTTAAAAATGGAAACAATTCTAGATCCTGGGACATCTTATCTTCTGGGTTCTGATATTTATTTAACCCCACTAAGGTAAAATCACCAGAGGTAAGCTTCTCTTCTTCCTTATTTGCACTTTCTTTAATTTTCTTCTGAATTTTACCTTCAAAAAGGTGTTGAATTAAACCTTTCCCTGCTTCAATGGTTTTGAAAAGGGCTAAGGATTTTTCAGCTAATTCTTTGGTTAAACTCTCAATATAATAAGTTCCATCTACAGGGTTAGACACCTTATCAAAATAACTTTCCTTTTTCAAAATCAATAGTTGGTTCCTGGAAATACGCTCTCCAAACTCATTGCGTTTATGGAATATCTCGTCATACGCCAAATTATTTACCCAATTGGCACCTCCCAAAATGGCACTCATGCATTCTGTGGTGGAGCGAAGCATATTCATATTGTAGTCGTAGAGTGTTTGATTGCGTTTTGTTGGTTCGGCGATAATATGAAGCTCTATGCTTATATCTAATTCTTGAGCAAGACTCTCCACCAATAAGCGTAAAGCTTTCAGTTTGGCAATTTCAAAAAAGTAATTAGAGCCTTGAGAAATAAGAACATTAACTGCTAATGGCTCTGTTTTTTGAATTGAATTCTGTAACAAATTCAAATACTCATTGAGGTGAGCCAATGTATAAGCCAGCTGTTGGATAATAAGGCCGCCAGCATTTTGATACAGTCTCGCATCTACGGTAATTGCATTAGAGAAACTCTTTAATTCCGTTGTCTTTACTAGGACTTGGAAATCTTGTTTCTGATTTTTAAACCAATTCCCAGAAGAGGCCAACCGACCTATCGGATCAAAACCAACCAAAACGGTCTGGTCTTGATCTTGAAGTATCGCATCTAGAGATTTAAAAAAATCAAAATCAGAAAATAGAAATTCTACATAAAGAGGTATGTTGTACTCTTTTAAGGCTTTAAAAAACTTCAGCTTTTTTTCATCTGCTTCAGGAATAATAATCCAAAGGCTATCTGCGCCTCGGTCTATAACATCCTTTGCATTTTCAATAGTAATCTCAATATTTTCTAAGTAAAGTTTTTCGGTGACCAACCAATCTTGAGCTGGGTTTATAACATAGGCATCTTCGTGATCGTCTGCGTGGTAAAATGGCTTAACATCTATACCTTCTCCCGTTTTTTCGATGAGTGTCTCGTTATAGTCTGAACCTTTAAGGTCTACTTGTATCGTTTGCTTCCAGGCTTTAGCCGAAACAGGATCAAAGTCATCAAATAATTTTTTACTCATTGCTTTTAGTTTTTAGGCTATCCTCGTATTCTATAATATAAATTTCTTCGTTAGGGCGTTTCATAAAATATGTTTCCCTAGCAAAACGTTCAATTTCAATACTGTCGTCCAGCTTTTCTAAAATCTTTTTGTCCTGCTTGATTTGCTGAATATAATAGTCTCTGTTATCTTCGATCTCTTCAATTTCTGTATTGAGTTCACTATGAATTAACCATGAGTTGCTATCCAGAAATAGCATCCACACCATAAAAACGGTGAGCACCAACACATATTTGTTGCTCATAAATTTAAACCAAGGTTTCCGTTTAAGGTCTTTATACTTCATAGGTTAAATTTACTAAAATTACAGGAGTCTTTCTTTGATAATAGTTTGAACGATATCAATTGCTACCGTATTGAAGCGATTATTTGGAATAATAATATCGGCATACTCTTTAGTTGGCTCGATAAACTGTTGATGCATTGGCTTTAAGGTCGTTTTATAGCGATTCAAAACTTCATCTAAATCCCTGCCTCGATCTTTAATATCCCTTTTAAGACGGCGCATTAGACGTTCGTCACTATCGGCATGTACAAAAATCTTAATGTCGAACATGTCCCTAACATCAGGATGGGTAAAGATGAGAATTCCTTCTACGATCGTCACCTTCCTTGGTTTAGTAATGAGCGTCTCATCTGTTCTGTTATGTTCTGTAAAAGAATAAACGGGCTGGTGAATGGAATCCCCAGTTTTTAAAATCTTAAGGTGGTTTACCAAAAGGTCAAAATCTATTGATTTTGGATGATCAAAGTTATTTCTCTTTCTTTCTTCCATAGAAAGATGAGACAAATCTTTATAATAGGAGTCTTGATAAATAACATCAACTTCATCGTGTTGTAACTCATTGATGATTTGATTAACTACTGTGGTTTTCCCACTTCCTGTTCCTCCTGCAATGCCAATTATGAGCATAATGAAATTTTTAATTTTTTATTTAGTATTGTGCTTTCAGCCAGTTTTTTAAGCTCTGAAAGTTTTGAGGATTAATTCCGTGCCCCTCAAGATATTCCTCATAAACCGTATCGATATTCAGCTTGTCTAATAATGGCTTGTTTTGTCTAGCCCACTCAATAGGAATCACCTGGTCTTCACTTCCATGTGAATTATAAACCTTCAAATGACTAAAATCTTTCGATTCATAGCCAGCTTCAATCATATTGATGTCTACATAGCCGGAAAGGCCTACGACATTTTTAATAACTTCTGGATATGAAAGCGCTAGAGCAAAACTCAAAATTGTGCCTTGACTAAACCCTAAAAGGCTAACCTTGCTTTTATCGATAGGATAAGCTTCAATAGCTTCTTCCAGAAATGTTTTGACCAACTTTCTAGACAGAATAGCCTGCTCGATATCGCTAAATTTTCCTTTTTGAGCATCAAAATTGATGGCATACCATGCGTTTCCTGAAGGTTGCAAGGCAAGAGGAGCCTTTAAAGAGATAACGATGTATTCCTCTGGTAATTCGGTTGCAAAGGAAAACAAATCATTCTCGTCACTGCCATAACCGTGCAGCATTAGTATAAGTGGGGCCTTGCTGGCTAAGCTAGAGGGTCTTACCAAATGCGTAAGAGATAAATCTTTTGTAGTCATTTAAGTTAGTTTTTTAAAAAGGCGTTGACATAAATTTCCAATAAGCGGAACCTTGTTTTCCTTACCGGAAACTGCTCCTATAAAGCCATAAATCCACAAAATAAAATAAGAAAGATAAAATGCAGAACCAACTATCATGTTCAATAAATCACTAAAACTATCATAGAGTCCATTGACGATAACACCAAATAAGATGATCAAAAAATTGATACCCAAAGCTTGTCGTATATGGAAACTGGCAAATTCTTGCTTATTCTCGTCGGAGTTGAGGAATAGAGCCATTATACTTCCAAAAATGGTGAAGTAGGCTACTATGGCTGCGGTTTTTCCGCCTCTTTCAGGTTTAATTTTCATAAATAGAGTCGTTATAGATGCTTCCGTAGACCTTACCCTTAAGGGTTTCTCCTAAGAACATGCTATTTTTAGATTTAGAATGAATATGTTGTACGTTAAAGATATATTCTGAATAAGGTTCGAATAAGCTTAAATCTGCACGTTCTCCTGCATCAATTTTTGATGTGGATAATCTAAACGTTCTTTTAGTTTTAGATAGCAATTCAGCAGCTTTTTCTACCCCAAATAATTGATTTAAGACTGAAAATGAAGATTCCAAACCAATACTTCCATAACTAGCATTTTCGAATTCTAGGTCTTTATGTTCAACATCCATGGGTTCGTGGTCGCAAGTTACCATATCAATAATGCCTTCTTTTACAGCGTGTAATAAGGCGTCCTGATCTTTTAGGGTCCTTAAGGGTGGTAACACTTTATATTTACTATCAAATCCCTCAAGTTTTTCACTGTTGAAGTAAAGGTGGGCAATAGCTACGCTACAGGAGACATTCAATCCTTTTGCTTTGGCAGTTTCAATCAGTTTTACAGCACCTTGTGTTGAAATGTTAGGGATATGAAGTCGGCCTCCTGTATAGTCCAAAATATAAAGATCCCTAGCAATCTGCAATTCTTCTGCTAGATTGGGCATTCCCTTTAAACCGATGTAAGTGGTGAATTCATCTTCATTCACTTGGGCATTAGCAGCTATAGGTTTGTCTTGTGGATATGAAAAAATTAAACCATCAAAACTCTTTGCGTATTGAAGGGCTATTTTGAATAAATTGGAATCTGCTACTGGGGATTTAAAATCATAAAAGCCTACAGCACCTCCCATTTGCATGTCGTATAGCTCTGCTAGATGTTTTCCATCAAAACCTTTAGTTAAGGCTCCTAAGGGCTTAATGTCTATAAGTTGAGTATCAATTTGTTGTTGTAAAAATTTTACAGCAGAATGACTATCTGTAATAGGATTCAATTTTGGATTGAGTAAAAAGCTTGTAAATCCAGAATGTCTAGCTGTTTTAACTCCATTGGCCAAGGTTTCTCTTTCTTCAAAGCCAGGCTCTCCAAAACTAACAGAGCTATCAAAAAAACCGTTGGATACATGCAAGTTGGGTAGATCAACACACTTACCTTCATATTCTATGTTATCTTCAATTTGAGTGATAGTCCCCTCTTCAATAAGGATATCTTTTGTTTGACGATGAAATGGACTTTCAGAATCAATGATTTTTGCAGACTTAAGGAGAAGGGAAGACATAGGTATCAATTTAAAAATCTTAAGATTAATAGTTCTAAAAGAAAAAATCCAAGCGCAAAAATAAGCATCCATTTCCAAAGCTCAAGGATTTTCCTTGCTTCTGTGAAAGAATTAAACGCCTCTTGGATGGTACTGAATTTCACAAGGTTTTGATTTCCCAAATCAAGGGCTTGTAAATCACTTTCTTTTCTATTATAATTGAAGCTTAAGTCAAGAAGCGTGGAGTCTTTCTGTTTCAATTCATAATGACCAGCGATTTCAGGCTGGTATTGGGTGTTGATTTGTATGGTATTTCCAAGCTTAGTTTGTTTTGGAATTACCTGTTTTTGTGAACTGACTAACTGTAAAATCTCATCTTGGCCTAGAGTAGTTTTTACACTAAAAGTTTCATCGCCACCAATGGTAGAGTAGAGAAGAGGATTAGATTTGCTTTGCAAGGCAATATTGTAAAACACAGGAACAACTAGAGGGGAGTTTATAAAATTGGAAAATCTTGTATCGAGAGACGAGGAAAAAACATAGAGACGATCTTGTTCTGCTAGAAAGGATGAACCATTGCTATATTTTAAAATAGGAGACAAAAAAGGATTGATTTCTAGGCTTTTGGATGTTGAAGGATAATCGAAATTTTGAATATTTTCTGAAAATACACTCGTAAATAAAGGATGGTTGTAGCTGATGGTTGTAATATCACGCTTATTTGAATTTGAATTGAGATAGATCGCCTGACTCATCCCGAAATTAGAATAGGTAGTTTCTGAAGCATTTTCACTAGGGATGATAACTAAAGTTCCCCCGTTTTTATAAAATTCCTCCAGATTAGTTTTAAGAATAGGGCTGAAATTTTCAATCTCATTTAAAATAATAAGATCTGTATTTGAGATTTTTGAATAGTCAAAATTAGTAATAGGGTTGACATTCAAGTCAAATCGATCCGACTTAAAAATGGAGGAGAGAAAAGAACTTTTTTCTTTTTCTTTGGAATGAAGTGCGAGAATACGAATAGGGTCATTTTGATTTAGACTAAAATGCAAGGTATTATCATAAGACATTCCATCGGTCTCAAGCTCTAGCCGTCCTTTCTTAAAATCTGTATTCCCCAATTCGAAACTTACATTGGAAGTGAGTTTGTCCTTAAAGGTAGCCCTTGCTTTGCCAATTAAGTTTGGTCCGTCATACAGCGACACCGTAATGTCTTTATCGGTGCTGAGACTGGATTTGACCTCAACACGAAGTATAGAGTTAGAATTTATCTCTTCTAACTTAGCAGAGGAGATATAAAAATTTTCGAGACTCTTAGGTTCTTTAATTATAAAACTAAGGTCAATAGTTTCAATGGTTTTGAGATCTGTAGGGTCTTCAAAATTAAGCGCATCGGTGATAATAAATAAACTTTTACTAGTCTCCTGGCTTTTGTACATAGACTCTGCCTTAAGCAGAATGCTTTGAAACTCCAAGCTAACGGGAGTAAAATCTATATTGAAAAAATCATTTTTTATATCACTTTTGGTGGTGTGCTTCCAACTGTTGGTGTTTGTAAATAAAGAGAATTGCTGTTGCTCGCCAAGTTGGTCCCATAAATTTTGCTTGGCCTCTTCCAATAAACTGACTTGATTTCCAGGTAACTCCATGGAAAATGAGTTATCCACATAAATAGCGACCTCGGTATCTTTTAAAGCAGATTCTGTATTTGGAATATAGGGTTTAGAAAAGGCTAGAATTAAAAAAGCCAAACCCAAAAGTCTGGTCATTAAAACCAACCATTTCTTGATTGTTGAGCTTTTTCTGGATTGTAACTTAATTTTTTCTAAGAGCGCAACATTGCTAAACTTGGTCGTTTTGTATTTTCTTAATTGAAATAAATGAATTAAAATTGGTATGATAAGTAAAAAGAGAAAGTAGAGGACATCTGGCTTTTCAAAAATCATCGGGTATTTTAATTATGTATTTGTTCAATAGTAAATTCAAAAGTAGTGCCCTTACCTTCGGTAGATTCAACAGAAATCTTTCCGCCTAGATTGTGTATCATTTTTTTAACTGTAGATAGACCAATGCCGTTTCCTTTATTTCCTTTTCTATCGTAACCTGCAACTGTTGAAAACAAATTGAAAATTTCTTTTTGTTTATCTTTAGGAATACCGATACCATTGTCTTTTACAATAAATCTATAGGCGTCTGGTTCTTTTTTAAAATCGATATCAATTTCAATTTTAGGTTTGTCATTGTACTTCAAGCTGTTGCCAATCAAATTTAGCAGTATTTGCTCTAAGGCAACCTTGTTGGTATAAATATCGATGCTTTCTTGTGGAAAACTAAGATCACAATCATCTCCAATATCTAGCATTTCCACTATATCTTCTATGAGGGAATGAACATCAAATTCTTTTAATGATTCTTTATTATTGGTAATGGAGTCACTCTCATAATGGGTTAAGATATTAGAGATATAGTCACTGAGCTGAAAGGAAGACTTCTTGAGGTTGTTAAGATACTCTAGACCAGAATTGTCCAAAATATCTTTATATTTCGCCTTCAGCACGTCTATAGTCACAATCATGCTGGCAAGAGGCATTTTCATATCGTGAGACACAACTCCTGCAAAGTTCTTGAGCTGGTTATTTTTTTCTTTGAGTTGTTTTTGAGTTTCTTTTAAACCCTCATTGATAGATTGAAGTTCAAACAACTTGGTGACTTGGTTCGCCAAAAACATCAGACTTTCCTTTTGTCTATCAGATAAGGCTCTTGGTTGGTGATCTACCACACATAAAGTCCCCAAAGCAAACCCATTCTTATCTTTTAACGGCACACCTGCATAAAAAATAACTTTTTTATCTCCATAGACTAGCGGATTTCCTTTGAATCTAAAATCATCTCTAGCGTCAAAAACTTCCATGATGTCTTCATCAGATTGTATGGCTAAGTTACAGAAAGAATATTCTCTATCGGTTTCACAATAATCTGCTCCTACTTTAGATTTAAACCACTGCCTGTCTTTATCTATTAAAGAAATCATAGCAATAGGGGTATCGCATATAGAAGCAACCAACTTAGTGATCTGGTCGTATTCATGCTCTGGTAGAGTGTCTAAGATATTTAGAGACTTAAGAGCATGTAGTCGTTGTGATTCTGTTTTTGGATGGGTCTTCATTGAGAATGTATATACAGGTATTCAAAATAATCTGCAATATACAAAAAATAGATTTTGTTAACTAGATTTAAAAACTTTCGAAAGCACCAAGTCCAAAGAGTGCAAAATCATATTTCACGGGATCTTTAGGATCTAATATTCTTAAGTTTTGGTCGAGTTCAAGAACTGCTTTGGCATCGTTTTGAGTTCTTTTTAAAAGCCCCAGTTCCCTTGCTATTCTTCCAGAATGAACATCTAGTGGGCAAGATAGAGAAGAAGTCAATAGACTCTTCCAAATACCGAAGTCTACCCCATTATTATCATGTCTTACCATCCATCGCAAATACATATTGATGCGTTTTGCTGCGGAATTTTTATAAGGATCACTCACATGCTTTTCAGTTCGTGGCTGATGCTCCAATTCAAAGAAAATACGTTTAAATTTATGAATAGAGGTCTGTAAAGTTCCTTCTCCTTGTTTAGAAAAAACGGCCTCCAAACCACCATAATTGTTGTAGATGTGTTTTAAAGCTGTCATAAAGTACTTAAGGTCATTGGCGTTAAAGGTTCTGTGTACAAAGCCCAGACAAGCATCAAGGTCCTTTTGGGAATGATTCATTATAAAGTCATAGGGTGCAAACTGAAGTATTTGACATAATTGCTCACCATTTTTTAAAATGCTTTTGCGATTTCCCCAAGCTATGGTAGCAATAAGAAATCCTACAATTTCGATATCTTCCTTTTTTTGAAACTTGTGAGGAATGGAAATAGGATCTGTTGCTATGAATTTAAACTGATTGTATAGGTGTACTTTCTCGTCTAAAAAAGGCTTAAGCTGAAGTAATTTTGATTTAGACAAATTGGCCATCTCTCATTTCTAACTTACGATCGGCCATATTGGCCAATTCTTTATTGTGTGTTACAATCACAAAAGTTTGATCCAACTCATCTCTTAATCTGAAAAACAAATGATGCAATTTTTCTGCAGAGGCCGTGTCTAAATTTCCAGAGGGCTCATCTGCAAAAATAACCGAAGGGTTGTTAATAAGTGCTCTAGCTACGGCAACTCTTTGCTGCTCACCTCCGCTCAACTCATTAGGCTTGTGTGAAGCTCTATGCTCCAGTCCCAAGAAGCCAAGGAGTTCTTTAGCTCGTTTTTCTGCTTCTGCTTTAGGGGTTTTGTGGATAAATGCAGGAATGCAAATGTTCTCAAGAGCTGTAAATTCTGGTAACAGCTGATGAAATTGAAAGATAAAACCGATGTTGTCGTTTCGGAATCTGGCTAAACCTTTTTTAGTGAGATCATTTATGTTTTTACCGTTAATTTCAATAGAAGAATTCAGAGATTTATCTGGATTTTCTAAAGTACCAAGAATTTGTAGCAAAGTAGTTTTGCCTACACCTGAGGGTCCAGTTATAGATATGATCTCTTTTTTCTGAATGTGTAAATTGATATCGTTTAAGACTTTCAGCTCTCCGTAATGTTTGCTGATATGTTTGGCCTTTATCATGGAATTGGTTTGAAATTCAAAAGTCAGAATAAAATCTGAATTAAAAAAGATTTCCTCAGCTACTAATTTTTCCTTAAATGAAAATATATCGTTTAATATTAATGTAGATTTGTTCAACAAAATAAAATTTATGTCAGATCAAAATTTACAAAAAGCCACTTTTGCAAATGGATGTTTCTGGTGTACAGAAGCCGTTTTTCAAAGATTAGAAGGAGTGAAAAATGTAAAATCTGGATTCACAGGAGGTGTTATTAAAAACCCACCCTACCGCGAAGTCGTTATGGGAAGAACAGGACATGCAGAAGCCATTCAAATTATTTACGATCCAGAAGTTGTTGATTATAAAACATTGCTATATGTCTTCTTTTCAACTCATGATCCAACAACGCTAAACAGGCAAGGCTACGATGTGGGTGAGCAGTATAGAAGTGATATCTTTTTCCATTCGGAAGCACAAAGAAAAGATGCTGAGTTCATTATATCTGAATTAGAGTCAGAAGAAATTTTCAAGGATAAGATCGTGACCAAAATTTCTAAGGCATCAGAATTTTATTCAGCTGAAGAAGAACACCAAAATTTCTATAACAACTATACAGAAAACCGATATTGCCAACTTATCATCGAGCCTAAATTGGCCACTTTAAGAAACAAATTCAGTCATCAACTTAAAACTTAATCCATGTCCTTTAAGACCGACGAAGAGTATTCTCAACCTTACGTTGACGAAATCAAATCCAGTTATGAGTCTATTATAAAAAACATCGGTGAGGATACAACTAGAAATGGCATAGTAAAAACACCAGAAAGAGCGGCTAAAGCTATGCAGTTTTTGACACAGGGATATAACATGGATCCAAAAGAAATACTGCTTGGAGCTATGTTTGAAGAACCTTATGACGATATGGTCTTAATAAAAGATATCGAGTTGTATTCGTTGTGTGAGCACCATATGTTGCCTTTTTTCGGTAAAGTTCATGTAGGTTATATTCCTAATGGAAAAATTGTAGGTTTAAGTAAAATTCCTAGAATTGTAGATGTGTTTGCAAGGCGGTTACAAGTTCAGGAGCGTTTAACTCATGATATTTTGGAGTGCATTAACGACACCTTGCAGCCCAAAGGAGTAGGTGTAGTCATTGAAGCTCAGCACATGTGTATGATGATGCGAGGTGTGCAAAAACAGAATTCAGCAACAACAACTTCAGGATTCAGAGGGGAATTTAAAAATCAAGAAACGCGAAGTGAGTTTCTGAAACTTATAGGATGATTATTTTTAATCGCAAATGAAGCTGTCTTTTGTACCAAATTAAACATATAATGTCGCAATAAATCGTTTATTTTTCGTTTGCTTTTTATCAAAAATAATTACCGTAACTAAGGCTATACTTATTATTTTTAACTTCAATCAATCAAAAAATAATTCAATTTATTTATACGACATTATAAATTTAATTTAGTACTAATTGAGGCAGTTTTTTTTAATACCATTTTCTAGTGAAGAGTTTAAAAAGTGTCGATAAATCTAAGGTAACAAGAAACCGAATGCGTTCATCATAATTCTCATCTCTAAACTCCCAACCATTACTAGAATAGACGGGTAAATAAAGCTCGAAATAATCTTCGACAAAATTAAGTCGGATTCCAGAATCGTAAACAAAGCGCGGATTGCTAAAACTATTCTTAAAAAAACCAGCATCTCCATAAACAAATATCCAGTTCCAAATGGTTGTACTCACATTGGTAGAGACTATCCAATCATCTGCAAAACGCTGATCAAATTGAGACTTGAATCCGCCTTCTGCCATGATATATTGTTGACTGAATAGCCCACTTTCTTCACTTCGTCCATAATAATTATAATCAAACAAATAATCTGAAGGTCTGTCTAAAGCAAAGCTAAAGTAGTTGGAATTTTGTGTATCATTATATAAAAACAAACCTCCATAAAATCTAAAATTAATTTGTCGATTATTATTGTATAATTTTCTAAAACTAAACGTCGTAGAGACTTTACTGAATTTTTTAGCAATTTGGTAATCGATAGAAGAGGTCATAAACCGATCTAAATTTTTATTTGAAAAGTTATAACGAATATTAAATATGTTATAGTTAGGTTCATCGGTTTCTATAAACTCACTTTCATCTTGATCTACATTTACAGTTCTTACAGATAAATTATGTCTACTGTTATCTCTTAAATCCTGAGGTCTATAAGTCATGTTTATAAAACCCGAATATCGGTTATAAAACAAGTCCCGATCGTAAGAAAACCTAGACCCGTTGAGTCCATATCTAACCGCAAATAAATCCTCCCCCTTAAAAAATTGGGTGTAATCTATAGAAGCTCCTCCTACTAGAGCATTGCTGGTTAGGCCATATTTTGGAGTGACTTTATAGCTTAATTGTTTAGGTAGCAGCGACGTATTGTATAACTTGGGGCCTATAGCTAAACCATCGTACAAGTTATAAGTGAATTCTGGTATCAGAAATAACTGGTTGTATTTTGGATCTTCAATGTCTTCAAATAACCTGAACTGGAATGGCTTATTTAATATTTTACCCCTACTTTTAAAATTATTTCTTTGATCAAATTCAGGAATTATTCCTTCATAATTTACTGCTAATTGGTCACTTCCAAGATCTTTTAAATAAATTATAGTATCGTTATTAAAAGCATTTACCCAATTTTTTGAGAGCACCTCCTTATCCTTAAGTTGATAAACGGCCACAGGCATAGGATTTTTAGTCTTATTTAAGAGTCTTACTTTAATAGAATCTGATACTTTATTAATTTTATCTATTTTAAAATCAATATCCTTATTGCTTCCTAAATAATGGGTAGAGAACCAAGAGATATCTTTATCGGTTAAAGAGGAAAGGATATCGAAATAATCATCTGGATCTGAATATTTCAATTTATTTTTTTCAAAGTAAAGCTTTAAGCTTTCATTCACTATTTCTTTACCTATATAATCTTCCAAGTATTTGAAACCTATACCTCCTTTATAAGGATTCGAAAGTTTTTGATTGAACTTGAGTAGACTATCTTGTGGGAAATCAACCGCTTGACTTAGATTCTGTCTTATGGTAGTTTCATGAATAAATTGATATCGATCATTAAACATCAGATCGGAAGCGTGAAACCACTTCACTCCAAAGAAATTTGAAAAACTTCCCAATAGTTTTACATCTGGATAATAGGTTCCTACATAATCCATCATGGTTTTTACTAAAATCGCGTCTAAAAACCATTGATTTTCTCTTGCATTAATCAAAAAAGACCTTCTTAAGTATTGATTTGTTATGGCCTTCAAGAGTTTGATATCATACTGAAACCCATCCGGGAAAGGTCGGATAAAACTAGGAAGTTGATTAAGACCATATACAGGAGAAAGGTTATATTCTTCTTCAGTAATGAGCATAGTTTCGAATCCAAATTCACCTAATTTTTCTTCAAGGAAGTACACAATTCTATCGGTTATGAGTGCTTCAATTTCTGGACGTAAGTCACTATCTTTTAAATTGGTGAAGATCTTTACATGATCTGTTTGTATCACCTCAAAATTATCAATACGTTTAACAAAAAGAGGTGAGCCGACCATTTGCTTGGCTTTGAGCTTTATTTTTTGAAAACCCGCTAGATCTCCATTAGATTGGGTTTGGTCAAAATTGGAGCGAATAGTGTATTGATTTGGAACTTGTATAGTAATGTCATAGTCCAGTTTTTGAGAAGGATAATCATTGAGATCTTTATGACTATATAAGATCCAGTCTTTTTCATAAACAGCAGGAACAATTAGCCAATTTTTAAGTAATAATTCCTTTTGATTCCAGCCAAAGCCAGTAAATTTTTGATCTGGAATAGTCAAGGTATAAATGAGGTTGACCTCTACTGAAGCTTTTGGTGCTAAGGCTTGGTCTAAATCTAACTCAATTAAATCAACTTGCCCTTCAACATAGCTCCATTGGGATTCTCCGAGATTCGTAGATAACGAGTGAATTTGTGTACCACCTCTTTCAAGATTAGAGGCAAAGTGAAATCTACGAACATAATCTTGAGCATAGCGCTTAGCAAGAGGGCTTTCCTTATCGGAAAACGCATTTAACCAATTGTAAAAGTAAATGGTTTCCATGGCTTTACCGCTTGTGTTTTCATACGTGATCGTCTGCTGGATGGTAAAGGTTTTTAAATCATCAGACGATTGAATATCAGAAACAATTTTATTTTGAGAAAAACTCAAAAAAGAAGTAAGGCCTAGAAAGAGAAGGGTGTATGTGGTTTTCAATTTGATGTTATAAAATTTTCTGTATGAGGCATTTGCTCAATTTTTAAATAGTACAAACCAGTCGATAAGTTAAAAACATCTAATTTGGTAAGTATGTCAAAAACGTTTAAATTAATGACTTCTTGCCCTAAATTATTAAAAATTATGTTCTTTTTAAAATTGAGTTAAAAGTAAATTTTAGATTTTTAGGTTGATACACCAAAATTAAATTAAGAATTATCTAACAAAAGGATTTTGACACCACTGTTTAGAAATTTGGGCTCAAATCATATTCATTGTAAAATTTATCCAAAATATCAACGACTTCATCTTCAGTATCTACAAGATCGATCAAGTCTAAATCCTTAGCACTAACCGTTTTAAATTCTTCAACTAAGGTTGATTTTATCCAATCCATAAGTCCACTCCAGTAGTCTTTGCCAACTAATATAATAGGGAATTTATCAATTTTTCCTGTTTGTATCAATGTAATCGCTTCAAAGAGTTCGTCAAGAGTTCCAAAGCCGCCTGGCATGACTACAAAGCCTTGAGAGTATTTTACAAACATGACTTTTCTAACGAAGAAATAATCAAAATCCAAATTTTTATTTGCATCTATGTAGGGATTGTCATGCTGTTCAAAAGGCAAATCAATATTAAGTCCTACCGAAGTTCCTCCTCCTAGGTTAGCTCCTTTGTTTCCTGCTTCCATTATACCAGGTCCGCCGCCTGTAATAATCCCATAACCCTGCTCTACAATTTTACTTGCTACTTTTACGGTTAGTTCATAATATTTATCCTTAGGTTTTGTTCTTGCAGACCCAAATATAGAGACACATGGACCTATTTGACTCATTCGTTCATATCCATAAACGAATTCACTCATGATTTTAAATAAAGCCCAACTATCGTTAGTCTTTATTGCGTTCCAATTTTTATTTTGTTTATCTACCATAATAAAGTATTAGTTGAGTTCTTTTCTTAAAAATTCTGCTGTATAGCTTTTTTTGTCTTTAGCGACTTGTTCAGGAGTTCCTTTTGCAACGAGTTGTCCTCCCTTTTTTCCTCCCTCATAACCGATGTCAAACATATAATCTGCTAGCTTTATCACATCCATATTATGTTCAATAATCAATACCGAATTTCCTTTATCTACAAGTTTTTGTAAAACTTCCATAAGGACTTTAATATCTTCAAAGTGAAGTCCCGTTGTAGGTTCGTCCAAGATATAAAATGTATTTCCAGTGCTGATTTTGGATAGTTCTGATGCTAGTTTTATACGTTGTGCCTCTCCTCCAGATAAGGTGGTGCTCTGTTGACCTAATGTGATATAGCCTAAACCTACGTCTTTTATTGTTTTCAGTTTGCGATAGATTTTTGGGATAGGCTCAAAGAAATCTGTCGCTTCATCAATAGTCATTTCCAGAATATCACTTATGGATTTCCCTTTAAATCGTATTTCCAAAGTTTCTCTGTTAAACCGTTTGCCCATACATGTTTCACATTCCACGTATACATCTGGCAAAAAGTTCATTTCTATGACTTTTAAGCCTCCTCCTCTACACGTTTCACACCGACCACCTTTAACATTGAAACTAAACCTTCCTAACTTGTAGCCTCGAATTAAGGCTTCTGGAGTTTTAGCAAATAGGTTTCGTATTTCTCCAAAAACGCCTGTGTAGGTTGCAGGATTAGAGCGTGGTGTTCTTCCAATAGGGGATTGGTTAATATCAATAACTTTATCTAGATGCTTTAAGCCTCGCACTGTTTTATGAGGTAAAGCCTCCATCTTACCATTAAAAAAATAGTTATTTAACACTGGGTATAAAGTATCATTAATAAGTGTGGATTTTCCACTTCCAGATACTCCTGTCACTACGATAAGCTTTCCTAAAGGAATTTTGATAGAGACATCCTTAAGATTATTGCCAGTCGCATTCATAAGGTGAAGGTGCTTTCCATTGCCTTTTCTTCTCTTTTTCGGAACTTCAATTTTCCTTTTCCCAGAAAGGTAATCTGCTGTAAGTGTGTTGTGAGTGAGAATTGTTTTTGGAGTGCCTTCGCTAATAATCTGTCCGCCATTTTTGCCAGCATGAGGACCAATATCAATAACATGGTCTGCACGCTCTATCATATCTTTATCGTGTTCCACAACAATTATAGAATTCCCTACATCTCGAAGAGAGACTAAAGAATTAATAAGTTTTTCGTTATCACGTTGGTGCAAGCCAATGCTTGGTTCGTCCAAGATATAGAGAACACCCACAAGTTGAGATCCTATTTGCGTAGCAAGCCTTATTCTTTGGGCTTCTCCTCCAGAAAGGGTTTTGGAGCCTCTGTTTAGGTTAAGGTAGTTTAGCCCAACATCTTCCAAAAACGAAAGTCTAGTTTTTATTTCTTTAATGATTTCTTCAGCTATTTTTTTCTCGCTTTTTCCGAGTCTAGACAGTAAATCCTTAAAAAAGGTAACCAATTCGTCTACATCCATATTTACAATATCTGCGATATTTTTATCGTCGATTTTGTAGTATAAAGACTCTTTTTGGAGTCTACTTCCTTTACAGGTTTCACAGGGCTTTTTATCCATGTATTTTTTGGCCCAACGTTTCAGTGATGCTGAAGATTCTTTTTGATTAAAAGTATCTTCAATAAACTTGGCAACACCTTCAAAATTATAACTGAATGTTTTACTAACTTTAGAGGTTTCGCTATATTTTTCGAATCTTGCTTTTCCTCCGTGGAGGATAATATTCAAAGCTTCTTCAGGTATGGTTTCAATGGGGTCTTTTAAATCAAAATCGAAGTGTTCTGCTATGGCTTTTAGCTGTTTGAAAACCCAGTTATTTTTTTTCTCTTTACCATGAGGCTCAAGACCACCATCCCTTATAGAGAGATTGGCATCTGGAATAATACGGTCTAGATTAATTTCAAAAACCTCACCTAATCCATTGCATTTAGGACAAGCGCCTTTTGGGGAATTGAACGAAAAATTATTAGGCTCTGGATTGGGGTAAGAAATACCAGAAGTGGGGCACATTAAATTACGGCTAAAGAATTTGGGCTTTTCCTTGCCATGCTCTAGAATCATCATCACACTATTGCCTTGCTTCATCGCTGTAGCAATACTATCGCTCAAGCGTTTGTTGGAGTTGATATCATCATTGATTTTTAACCGATCTACGACAACTTCTATATCGTGAATTTTATACCGATCCACCTTCATGCCTTTTTCGATGTCTTTTATTTCTCCATCGATTCTTACTTTTAGAAAACCTTGTTTAGCAATTTGCTCAAATAGTTCTCTGTAATGGCCTTTACGAGACCGTATAACTGGAGCGAGAATATTTACTCGCTTATTCTTAAAGCCTTCAACTATATTATTCTGAATTTGCTCATCAGTGAAACTTACCATCTTTTCACCAGTCTTGTAACTGTAAGCCGTACCAACTCGTGCATATAAAAGTCTAAGAAAATCGTAAATTTCTGTGATGGTTCCTACGGTGCTTCTAGGGCTTTTGGACGTCGTTTTTTGTTCGATAGCAATGACGGGAGATAAGCCATCAATTTTATCAACATCTGGACGTTCCAATCCACCCAAGAATTGCCTAGCATAAGCCGAAAAGGTTTCTATATACCGGCGTTGACCTTCTGCGTAGATGGTATCGAAGGCCAATGACGATTTCCCAGAACCAGATAAGCCAGTGATGACCACAAGCTTATTTCTAGGTATTTTAACATCGATGTTTTTTAAATTATGAACTCTAGCCCCAAGGACTTCAATAAACTCTTCTTTTTTTTCCATAGCGATTTCAACGCGCGAATTTAAGTAAACAAAATGAGGTTTTTGGGTTTAATACCATTAGCTTATGTATTGTTGAAACCTTAATTGAACACACATATTGGACATAAGACAGAACGATCTAAATAGAGATGCCAGCAGGTAGTAACTCTTTGTATTTTAATCTGTTTTTTCTGAAAAATTTTGCGATTTCTGGAGAGGTAGGCATTACCTTAAAACGAGTATCTTTAAAGCTATCGAGGATTTTTGAAATGAAGAGATCTTGAATTTCAGAATCCTTATAAGTATCTGGAACTGTTAATTTAGTAAGAAAAATTTTGCGTTCTTGCTCAGAAAATTCAGCTGTTAATATTTCACCTTCAATTTTAGCCTCATATTGCCTTTGGAAATCATTTTTTATTACTTCAAATTCTACTGTTTTCATGCTTGAATGATTTATGTAGGATTGTTAAATCCATAAAACTGAAATTACATAAATCTTATAAAAATTTATGTAATAAATTATCGATTTACAAAGGTAAACAATAAATTTATAACTTATTTTCGTATTTAACTCTTACTCAAATTAAACAGGTGTGATCAATGTGTATATGATGCCAGGAATGGCTGCTAATCCAACAGTTTTTGAGAGAATTGATTTACCAGATAAGGAGTTTAAAATGGTATGGCTGACTTGGAAAATCCCTAAGAAAGAGGAAAGCTTAAAAGCTTATGCTAAGCGAATGGTTGAACCAATTGAAAAAGATAAGCCTGTGGTTTTGATAGGAGTTTCTTTTGGTGGAGTTTTAGTTCAGGAAATGAGCAGGTTTTTGATGGTAAAACGATTGATTATTATTTCTAGCGTAAAGTCAAAACAAGAATTACCAACACGAATGAAACTGGCAAGATACAGCGGAGTTTATAAAATTTTACCTACTGGCTTATTGAATTATATTACTCAAATTAAAAAATTACCAGTAGGCAGTACCGTAAGAAAACGTTTAAAACTTTATCAGCAATATCTTTCAATGAAGGATATAGATTATATAAATTGGGCTATAAAGGAGATGTTATGTTGGGAGCAAGTTCAAGCCATTAAAGGTATAATTCATATCCATGGTGAAGAAGATTTAGTTTTTCCCATAAAGAATATATGTGTTTGCATACGTATTCCAAAAGGAACACATATTATGATCTTAAATAAATATAGATGGTTTAATGCCAATCTACCTGGATTAATTTCAGAAGGAATTTTACAACATTAAAAAATAAACTAGAATATGAAATTAGATACCTTTTTTACAAAATCGATTTTTACTGTAGGGGTGGCCACCTTGACCCTTGGGGGTTATTTTGCCATAACCAGTTTTATAGCTAGCTACGATGAAGACGTCAAAACTTCTAATCCAGAAAAAAGTTTTGAAAATGATTATAACGTGTTTGCGATAGACATACCAGAACAAATTGATTTTGCAGGAGAAAAGATTCCTTTAGATATTCCAGATATAAAAGAAAGGTTGGATCGAGAGTTATTAGTCAATACTTACTGGCAATCCAATGCTCTGCTTTTGATAAAAAGGGCACATAAATACTTTCCTATTATTGAGCCTATTCTAAAGGAGAATGGAATTCCAGATGACTTTAAATATTTAGCAGTTGCGGAGAGCGGATTAGAACACGTTGTTTCTCCTGCAGGTGCTACGGGATTTTGGCAAATCATGAAAGGGACTGCACAAGATTATGGTCTGGAAGTCAACGATAATGTTGATGAACGCTACCATATTGAAAAAGCTACTGAAGTGGCTTCTCAATACCTCAAGAACTCTAAGGAGCGTTTTGGAACATGGACATTAGCCGCAGCCTCTTACAATGCAGGTAATGCAGGAATATCAAGAGAATTAAAACGACAAGAGGTCGACGATTATTTCGATCTACTTCTTAATCCAGAAACATCCAGGTATGTTTTTAGAATCGTAGCTTTAAAACATATTCTATCCAATGCTAAAGATTTTGGATTTCATTATGAAGATAAAGATCTTTATGAAATGAAGCCTATAAAAAAGGTAGTAGTCGATACAGCTGTAAGTGATTTCGTAGATTTTGCTAAGCAGTTTAATATGAATTATAAGACCTTAAAAATTCATAATCCTTGGCTTAGAGATAAATATTTGGATAATTATACCAAGAAAGTTTATAAAATTGAAGTTCTAAAATAAAAACCTTTAATTATGAGTCTATTGATAATTTTAGCTTTGGTCGTTATTGGTCTTATTGCTGGCTTTTTAAGTGGTATTCTTGGTGTTGGTGGGGGAGTAGTGATGGTTCCGCTTATGATCTTACTTTTAGGATTTTCACAACACCAGGCTCAAGGTACGAGCCTTGCCGTTTTAGCAGTTCCTGTGACGCTAGCAGCAGCCTACAACTATTACCAAGATGGCAGTTTAAATTGGAGATATGCTTTAGTGATGGCATTTATGTTTGTGATTGGAGGATATTTAGGATCAAAATTAGCCATAAGCCTAGATGAAAAGGTCTTAAAACGAATTTTCGGAGTAGTATTAGTTGTCCTAGGGTTCAGAATGATTTTCGTCAAATAAACTATAGATTCTCATAGTTTTTTAAATCTAAAATATCTTTCTCTATGGCTTTTAGACAAATCTTAGTAGCTATTTCTACGCCTACTGAAAGGTGAACCTGTTTATTTTTTCTGATGTTTAAAATTGTCTTATCCTGACTTAAAGTTATAGAGATAGGAAGTCCTAATTTGTGCTTCAACATTTTAATGGTTTTGGTTTCTGTATTATATAATTCGTTGACATATAACACTTTAATTTTAGGGTGAAATTGTTTAGAAAACAGAATAGCATCTTCTCTCGTATCCCACATTATTAACACAAAATCCATCCAATCTCCATGGGTGTCTATGAGTTGATTTAAAGCTTGGGTTTCCCCATTACTAGTTACACACCAAGACGCATAGCTCATGAGATACGAAGGTTTTTTTAAATCGTATATATGGTTAATTTTATTATTGATACTGAAAACTTTAAAGTTATCTAGAATTGTCCCCTTAAGCTTAAGACTGACTAAAGAATCAAAATAATTATTGGTAGAATTGTGATTTACTTGATTAAAATCAGACTCTGATTTTGTCTGAAACTCATCGTGATATAATTCTAACATTTGGGAAAATAGAATACTATCATTTTCTTCTGCAGGTTGAGAAAAAATTGATAATGAAAAAAATAAAAAAATAATTTTTAACAATACACTTCAATATTTGTTAGTATTTAAAATTAAGTAAATTAATTACTAACTCCTAAATCAATCTTTCTTTCTATTTAGCAATTATTATAAAGAAGTAATTTTTATTATCTTATATTTGTTAAAACCGATTTATTAAGTTATACATTCTATGATAGATAATGTACAGGAGCATAATGAAAAACTTAGAGAAGTTTTAGACAAAACACTTCATCGGTTTAAAAATAATCTCCAAACTCAATTGAGTTTGATGAACATACAGTCGGCTACAAATCGACAGTATTTTGATGACAGAAAAGTAATCGCAGATAGGATCTTTGCCCTTACTTATCTTTATGATTTATTTTATAGGACCAATAAAGAAGAAGTTTTACCATCTGATACAATGATTTCTTTACAATCTTATTTATTGCAATTCCTTCAATATTTACAAAATTCTACCTCCGAGATAGATTTTGAATTAACAGACACTTCAAATTTAAAAGCAGAGGTAGATGACCTTTTAATTCTAGCCTATATTCTGGTTGAGATGAATGATTTTAGAATGAGTCTCAATGATCGTTTGTCCCTAGAATTCGGTCACAATAAAAAAAATTTAAGCATTAAGTTTTCCTATTCTAGTATTGAAAATCATGAAAAGTTTTACGACTTATTTGAAAATCAGTTTAAGATATTTGATTTATTGGTGAAACAACTTAAAGGTAAATTTGATTATAAAAAGAAATTTGTTAGACTTTTATTCCCTATCCTATGAAAACAAAAATACTTATAGTAGAAGACGACAAACTCGTCTCTTTTGAAATTCAATCCATTCTTAATGAAAATGACTTCGATGCCAATATTTGTGAGAGCTACAATTGTTGTATTAAAAACCTAGACACCTTTAAACCCGAGCTTATTTTGCTGGACATCGATTTAAGTAAAAAATACGAGGGTATACAAATAGGGTCGTATTTAAATTCGAAGGCAAAAATTCCATTTATTTATATCACAGGATATACAGATTCAGAAACTCTTAAACGTATTCAAACGACTAAACCAGTAGGCTATCTATCTAAACCCTTTAGAGAAGTCGACATCATAAGTAATATTAAATTGGCTTTGTATAACAAAAAATCCTCACTTGATGATCCTGGTGACCATAAAATTGAAGAGGAGAGTAAATACTCAAAACCGATTAAAAGAGCTTTGGAATATATTGACACTAACATCAATCAGGAGATTAAAACGGATGAGCTTATTCGTGTTTCGGGTTGGAGTAAGTTTCATTTTATAAGAGAGTTTGCAAAGGAAGTAGGGAAAACACCTTATCAATACATATTTGATGAGAAAATGAAGTTGGCTTCCTCAAAACTGAAAAACACCTACCAAACTGTAAAGGAAATAGCTTTTGACTTAGGCTACACCTCCAATTCCAGTTTTACGAATGCTTTTGTAAAATACTCAGGAATTTCGCCATCTAGTTTTAGAAAAAAATATTGTAGGTAATTAGAAGCGCTTCATTTGCTTTTTCATCATTTGTATCTGCTCGTTAAGCATTCCATTCTTATCGAGAGACTTTGCTTCTTTTAAAAGCAATTGTGCTTCTCGCTTTCTCCGTTTAGTCATAGCAATACCTGCTAGGTTTAATTTGGCCATAGCTAAATCCTGCTGCATGGATAAGCCCAATTTTATTGCTCTTTTGAAGTATTTCTCAGCCTTTGTCATATTGGTTTGAGAAAGTAGTAAGCCGTGAATATAGTTGAAGTAACCTTGTTGTTTTTGAGTTAGAGCTGTCTCAGGATTTTTAATCCTATCTAACCATTTTCGTGTTCCCTCAAAATCCTGTTTTCTCAATCTTAAGAATGCCATCAAAATCATTTCGTTTTTGAAATAAATAAAGATAAATATGCCTGAAAAAAGAATAAGGGCAATTCCATTACCGATGAAACCCTCAACGATTTGGAATATGCCAAAAGCTATAAGAAGGCCTGCAATGATTAGCTTAAAATTTTTATGAAACATGATTTTATTTTTGATTGCAAATCTAACAAAAACAATTGAAAAAAACTTTATTATTAGGTTTGCAAAAATAAAAAGGAGTCGTATATTTGCACTCAGTTTCTAAAAAAGATAATACAATTAAAGATATAAAAAATGAAAAGAACTTTTCAACCTTCCAATAAAAAAAGAAAGAATAAACACGGTTTTAGAGAGAGAATGTCGTCCGTAAGTGGTCGTAAAGTCCTTAAAAGAAGAAGAGCAAAAGGAAGAAAGAAATTGAGCGTTTCCTCTGAAATGAGTCTTAGAAAACGATAAGTAATGAATCATTAAATTCACAATATAAGGTGTTGCTTTTAGTAACGCCTTTTTTTATACCCAATAGTCTCACTTTTTATAATCTTTACTATGCCAAAAAACAATTCTATCAAGACTATCTTACTCATAGGCTCAGGCCCTATAGTTATAGGTCAAGCCTGTGAGTTTGATTATGCGGGTTCTCAATCCTTAAGATCTCTTCGTGAAGAAGGTATAAAAACAATTTTGATCAATAGCAATCCCGCTACGATTATGACCGATCCTTCAATGGCAGATCATGTTTATTTGAAACCATTAACGACTAAGTCCATTATAGATGTCCTAAAAGCGCACCCAGATATTGATGCTGTTCTTCCAACAATGGGAGGACAAACGGCCTTAAATCTGTGTATTGAGGCTGATGATAAAGGCATATGGGAAGATTTTGGTATTAAAATTATTGGAGTAGATATTGACGCGATCAATATCACAGAGGACAGGGAGAAATTTAGAAAATTAATGCAACATATTGGAATAGGAGTTGCTCCGTCCAAAACGGTGACGTCTTTTCTTCAAGGAAATGAGGTAGCTCAAGATTTTGGTTTTCCTCTTGTAATTCGTGCTTCCTTTACCCTTGGTGGAAGTGGGGCCTCTATAGTCTATTCCGAAGATAGTTTTGAAGAGCTTCTTACTCGTGGGCTCGAAGCCTCTCCTATTCATGAGGTCATTATTGATAAGGCCTTGATAGGTTGGAAAGAATATGAGTTGGAACTCCTCAGAGATCGCAATGATAATGTAACGATTATCTGTAGTATAGAAAATATGGATCCCATGGGGATTCATACTGGCGACTCTATAACTGTCGCTCCAGCTATGACGCTAAGTGATAGGACATATCAAAAAATGAGAGATATGGCCATTAAAATGATGCGTAGTATTGGTGATTTCGCTGGTGGATGCAATGTTCAGTTTGCGGTAAGTCCAGATGAAAAAGAAGATATTATTGCCATAGAGATAAACCCGAGGGTTTCTAGATCCTCAGCCTTAGCCTCTAAAGCAACTGGGTATCCTATTGCAAAAGTGGCTTCAAAACTTGCTATAGGCTACCATTTGAACGAGCTTCAGAATCAAATCACTCAAACTACTTCTGCATTTTTTGAACCTACATTAGATTATGTTATTGTAAAAATACCTCGTTGGAATTTTGATAAATTTGAAGGATCGGATAGAACCTTAGGCTTGCAAATGAAGTCTGTAGGTGAAGTGATGGGGATCGGACGCTCTTTCCAAGAAGCTTTGCATAAAGCCACTCAATCTTTAGAAATAAAAAGAAACGGACTTGGTGCCGATGGAAAAAGCTATACGGACTACAATCAAATTTTAAGCAAATTAGAATATGCAAGTTGGGACAGGGTGTTTGTTATTTATGACGCTATTCAGTTGGGAATCCCACTAAGTCGTATTCATGAAATTACCAAAATTGATATGTGGTTCCTTAAGCAGTATGAGGAGCTATATAGTTTAGAGAAAGAAATTTCAAAGTATGATATCAAAAGTATCACTAAAGAATTGATGCTTGAAGCTAAGCAAAAAGGCTTCGCAGACCGACAAATCGCTCACATGTTGAAGTGTTTAGAAAGCGAGGTGTACACCAAACGGGAGGAGCTCAATGTGAATCGAATTTATAAGTTGGTCGATACTTGTGCAGCAGAGTTTGAAGCCCAAACCCCTTATTACTATTCTACTTTCGAAGCAGATGTTATTGACGCCAATGGAGAAAAAGTTTTAACCAACGAAAGTGTGGTAACCGATAAAAAGAAAGTTATTGTCTTGGGGTCTGGACCTAATAGAATAGGGCAGGGAATCGAATTCGATTATTGCTGTGTTCATGGAGTGATGGCAGCTGCAGAATGTGGTTATGAAACGATTATGATTAATTGTAATCCTGAAACGGTATCCACTGACTTTGATACGGCAGACAAATTATACTTCGAACCCGTTTTTTGGGAACACATTTACGACATCATCAAACACGAAAACCCTGAAGGGGTAATAGTTCAACTAGGAGGACAAACAGCTTTAAAACTGGCTGAAAAGTTGAGTAGATACGGTGTCAAGATTTTGGGAACAAGTTTTGAATCTCTAGATCTAGCCGAAGACAGAGGGAGTTTCTCTAAATTACTACAACAAAATAATATTCCATACCCAGAATTTGGGGTAGCAGAAACAGCAGATGAAGCCTTGGCTCTAGCTGAAGAGCTAGATTTTCCTATATTGGTAAGGCCATCCTACGTCTTAGGAGGCCAAGGGATGAAAATTGTGATCAATAAAAAAGAGCTAGAAACTCATGTCGTAGACTTATTGATGAAAATGCCTAACAACAAACTATTATTAGATCATTATTTAGATGGAGCTATAGAAGCTGAAGCAGATGCGATATGCGACGGTGAAGATGTGTATATAATAGGAATTATGGAACATATAGAACCTTGTGGAGTACACTCTGGAGATTCTAATGCATTATTACCACCTTTCAATCTTGGAGATTTAATACTAGAACAGATAAGAGATCATACCAAGAAAATCGCGTTAGCTTTAAATACGGTGGGTTTACTCAACGTGCAGTTTGCAATAAAGGATGATAATGTGTATATTATTGAAGCCAATCCAAGAGCATCAAGGACAGTTCCATTTATAGCAAAAGCTTATAAAGAGCCTTATGTGAATTATGCGACTAAAATCATGTTAGGACATAAGAAGGTAAAGGATTTTAATTTCAATCCTCAGCTTGAAGGGTATGCTATTAAGCAGCCAGTTTTCTCTTTTGATAAGTTCCATAATGTCAATAAGCAACTAGGACCAGAGATGAAAAGTACTGGAGAAAGCATACTGTTTATTGATAGCTTAAAAGATGATACTTTTTATGAGCTATATGGAAGACGTAAAATGTACTTAAGTAAATAAAAATGGCACTTATTCAATCTGTTAAAGGAGTTTTACCAGTTATCCCAGAGTCTTGTTTTTTGGCAGAGAATGCTACCGTGCTAGGAGATGTTAGGATGGGAGCTGATTGTAGTGTTTGGTACAATGCTGTTATTCGTGGAGATGTTAATTCTATTGAGATTGGAAATGAAGTTAATATACAAGATGGTGTTGTTATCCACTGTACTTATCAAAAAGCAGCAACAAAAATCGGGAATAGAGTTTCTGTTGGGCACAAGGCTATTCTTCATGGTTGTACCATAGAAGATAACGTATTGATAGGCATGGGCGCTATAGTGATGGACCATGTTGTTGTAGAATCGGGTAGTATTATAGGGGCAGGCGCCATTGTTGTCTCTGGAACTCGTGTTGAAAAAAATACAATTTATGCTGGTATTCCAGCTAAAAAGATGAAAGATGTTTCCAAAGAAAATAAAGAAATGATAGAAAGAACAGCAGACAATTATATGATGTATCAAACCTGGATAGATTGATTTTGACTTCTCATAGTAAACAAAAAGCCCGTTTGTAAAAACGGGCTTTTTTTTGATTTTAAATTGGTATTACTGGTTTCTAAAAATCAGCTTGTCATCAAATTGATCTAAAAGGATAATGCTATCGGTTTTAATTTTTTCGGCTAAAATCTCTTTAGATAGCATGTTAAGGACTTCTTTTTGGATTGTTCTCTTAACAGGTCTTGCTCCATATTGTGGATCAAAGCCAATCTTGGCTATATACTCGATAGCTTCTTCTGTAGCATCTATAGTAATACCTTGTTTCATCAGCATCTTTTTAAGACCCTTGAGCTGTAATCCAACAATTTCCTTGATATTGTCTTTCGATAATGGAGTGAACATGATTACATCATCAATTCTATTTAAAAATTCTGGTCTTACACTTTGTTTCAATAAGCCTAAAACGTCCACTTTAGCACTTTCCATTGCACTTTCAACATCTTTAGTCGTATCATACTTTTCTTGGATAATATGACTTCCAATGTTTGAGGTCATGACTATGATACTATTTTTGAAATCTGCAAGTCGACCTTTATTATCAGTGAGTCGACCTTCATCTAAAACTTGTAATAAAATATTGAACGTATCTGGGTGCGCTTTTTCAATTTCATCTAAAAGTATGACAGAATAAGGCTTTCTTCTTACCGCTTCTGTTAACTGCCCACCTTCTTCATAGCCCACATATCCAGGAGGTGCCCCTACTAATCTACTTACGGAGTGTCTTTCTTGATATTCACTCATATCTATACGTGTCATCGAGCTTTCATCGTCAAACATATATTCTGCAAGCGCTTTAGCTAATTCCGTTTTACCAACACCAGTAGTCCCTAAGAAAAGGAAAGAGC